>Ga0207416_1002472_pt1 | contig 20085 bp, 19 predicted proteins | sample PaiPotPPM11metaG_FD_184107 | JGI IMG/M metagenome (GOLD analysis project Ga0207416, IMG submission 184107) | Iron sulfur acid spring bacterial and archeal communities from Banff, Canada, to study Microbial Dark Matter (Phase II) - Paint Pots PPM... ...
ATCACGTCTCGCGCCTCGGCCTGTGGCCGCACCGGCACGCCGAGCTCGGATGACATTGCTCGGGCGAACTGTTCCCGTCGCGCCGCATCACGACCGAAGCAGCGGATCTCCCGCACTGTCCGAACAGCGCAGATCGCCGCCAACTGGCTGCGCGCTTGCCAGCCCGTGCCGAAGATGCCGACGATGCCGGCCTCTTGCCGGGCCATATATTTGGTAGCGAGACCAGAGGCCGCGCCCGTCCGAATCTGACCGAGTCGATTGGCCTCAAAGAGCGCCAACGGGCGCCCGTCGTCCTGATCGAAGAGCAGGAAGAGGAACCGGCTACCGCCCCGGCAGGTCGCGTAGGCTTTCAACCCCAGCCCAGCGCCGGGAAGCCCGGCGGGCATCACTTGCAGAACGCCGTTGGGCTGGCGCACGCGCTGGCGTGGCTGGACCTCAGCCTGGCCGGCCGCCAGCGCCCGGAAGGCCTGTTCCAATGCGTTGATGGCGTCAGCCATGGGCAGGAGCTGCCCGACCTGCTCTTCCGTGAGATACCGCGCCATGCGGCTACCTTCCTCGCTCGTCGACGACACCCTCCGCGAAAACCGCCGGCGCCGTTCGTGTCTGACACAATAGATGATCCGTTCGCCCGCGTCAACGAACGGCTACACTCTCGACAGCCGCGAGGTTGTGAGGAGGTGTGACGCCCCATGCCTGTCGATGTCGCGCCGGGCTTGTTGCCGATTCCGCCGGAATGGGACTCGTACTTCATCGCCATCGCCGAGGTCTCGGCGACGCTGGCCGGACTCTCCTTCGTGGCGGTGTCCGCGCATCCGCCCATCTTTGAGCAGCCGCGCACGCGGAGCCAGGCGCAGCGATCGCTGATCTCCTTCGTGATCATCTTCTGCACCGCCCTGGTGATGGCTATGCCGGGATTCTCGATGTACGCGACCGCGCAGTTGGTGATTTGGGCGTGTCTGGCGGGCATCGCCACCATGGCGCAATCCATCATTCGCAGCAGAGGTGCGATGGGCCCGCTTGAGGCGATCCGGTCGTCGGGCACGCTGACGAGCACGTTGTTCTCCTTCGGATCGTATGTGGCGGGCATCGCCTGGGGCGCGGTGCACTTGTCGCCGAATGCCCAGCCCATCAGCCTGGTAACGCTCGCCAGCGGGATGGTCTGGTGGATCGCCTGGTCGGCCATCCTCTCCTGGCGCTTGATGATCGCCGGCATCATGGCTCGCGTCGCCCAGCACCACCTGGTGGAGTCAGCGGTGCAAGAGCAGGCACGACATCGGGTGGAACAGCATCCCAGTGGCGCCGACCCACGCACCGCTACCGAGCAGGCGTCGTTATCAGCGGATGGCAGACGGACTGACGAATCCAGGCCGCCATAGATGGGGCGGTGGCGCGGCCCCGCGCCAGAACCACGTCAGGCTCACCCCGGCACAAGTCCGCGCACCTGCCGGCGCGTTACGGCCGGCCCGGCAACGCTGAGGCGGAGTTTGTCGGGGGTGAAATAGGCGCCGGCGACTTGGCGCACGCGGGCTGCGTCGAGGGCCTGGTAGATGGCGACGATCTCCTGGAAGGTGCGCGGCCGGCCGAGCTGGACGATGTCGCGGCTGTATCGTCTCGCCCATGTTTCCGGCCGGTCCGATTCCATGGCGAGATGCCCCAGCAGCATTGCGCGAGCTTTGTCCACTTCCTGGTCGGAAGCTGTCGCGGCAACATCCTGTATCTGCTCGATGATGGCGTCCACGGCCTCCTTCAGATGATCGGGCGGCACGCCGGCGTCGATGCGCAGGGTGCCGCCAAGGCTGTGGCCGGCCAGACGGCAGCCGATGCCATAACAGAGTCCCCGCTTCTCGCGGACCTCGACGAAGAGCCGGGACGTGGCGCCGCCGCCGAGGACGATCGACAGCAGGTTCAAGGCGTCCGAGTCTGGGTGGCCGCGTCGCACCGCCGGCGCGGCCAGCACGAGGTAGGCGAGGTCGGCCGCCATCGCCGCGGCGGCGGCTCGCTCCTGTCCGAGCGCGGGGATCACCGGCGATCGGGGGGCGCCGGCCGGCCAACGGGCTGTCGCTGCCTCGACCGATGCCAATGCCTGCTGCAGAGGGGTCGGTGTGGCAATTGCCAGCGCGGCACCGGAAACCCCGAATTGCGCAGCGTGGAAGCTCTCCAGGTCGGACCGCTGCAGCCTGGAAACGGCCCTTGCCAGCTCGAGTGACGTCCAGCCCTCCGGACTGTCCGGCCAGAGCAGCTTGTCCGCCAGGTCGCCGGCGCGCGCCGCCGGGACGGCCGCAGCCCCGCGCAGTTGACCGGAAAAACGCCGCCGTTCCAGGCGAACCGATCGCTCCGCCAATGTTGGCTGCGTAGCGATCTCTATCGCCGCCGCGAGGGCTGACGGGAGCTCGGTCGCGGGAACGCTGACCACGACGCTGGTGAGGTCGTGCTCTGCCCCTGCGCTGTAGGCCCCGCCCAGTGTCTCGAGGTGCATCGCCAGCGCTTCGGCGGTCGGGAACGTGTGCGTCCCCTGCGTCAGGAGACGCGCCAGCAGATGCGCTGCTCCGGGCCTGGCGTCGCCGACCTCGTACAGCGTGCCGGCCGGTAGGACAATGGCGATCGTGGCCAGCCCGCCAGAACAAGGCGAGGCCACCAGCCGCAGGCCGTTGCTGGCGGTGCGGGTGAGTGGCGCAGCCGGGCGCGGTGTGGCGACCACGCTCATCGTCGCGCTCGCTTCGGTGCGGGAATGGTCGTCAGCGCCTGCTCCAGCCGGGCGACATCCATCGCCGGCCCGGCGACTGCCAAACGCAGCCGTTCCGGAGCGAACACGTTTTGGGCCAGACGCTGGATCTGCTCCGGCGTGACCGCGGCCAGCTCATGCAAGTCGCGGAGCGGCCCGTATTCGGTATCGCCCATCAGCGCCTGGTGGCACAGTTGGATGGCGACGTCCAACGGGCGCAGCCATTGGCGGAGAATCTCGCCCCGAGCGTAGCCGACGGCGCGACGAAAGTCTTCCCCTGCCGGGGCCTGCTGCAATTGCCGGATCACCGACGCGATGCCTTCCACTGCCGCGACGGCCCCATCTGGCCGCGCGCTCCCGGTGAGGCCCAGCACACCCGCGTCGCGGTTCAGCCAGGCCAACGCGCCGCCGTTCAACAGCAGGCCCTGCTTGCGCACGAGAGACCGGACGGTTAGCGAGCCTTCGCCGTCGCCGGCCAGCGTGGCGAGCACGGCCGTCGCGCCGTGGTCGATGTCGCGCCAGGCGCCGACCGGCGCCCCGAGCGCGAGCACGGTCTCCTGCCGGCCCTCCATTGTCTCAACGCGGACCAGCCCGTTGGATTGGAAGGCGGGGGCGGAAGGGGCAGGTATCGGCGGCGCCGACGCCGGATGCCAGTTGCCCACGGCCTTGCCGGCGAGCTCCAGCGCCTCCTCCAGACTCAAGTCGCCGGCCAGCCCCAGGGTCGCTTTCGCCGGCACATAGTGCGCTGCCCAATAGCGGCGCACTTCCTTGGCCGTCACCGCGCGCAGCGCGTCCGGCCTGCCGATGATGGAGCGGGCCATCGTGCTGCCGGGCCAGACCCCCTGCTCCAGCGCCCGCGACGCTCGACGGCCCGCGGAGTCCTCTTCCAGACCGATCTCACGAATGACGACCGGCCGCTCATCTTCGACGTCCTGCTGGCGGAGCGCCGGGCGCACGACGAGCTCGGCCGGAATCTGCATCACCAGCTCACGGTGCTCCAGCGGCGCCGAGCAGATGTATTGGGTGTAGCTCTTGCCGGTGAAGGCATTGAAGTCGCCGCCGACCGCCTCGATGGCCTGGCCGATGGCGAGGCTATCGGCGTAGGCGCGGGTGCCACGGAAGACCAGATGCTCGAGGAAGTGCGAGATCCCCGCCCACTCATCCGGCTCGTCCGCCGAACCCACGTCGATCCCGAGGCTGGCGCCGATCGCCACGGCGCCGGGGATTCGCATGTGGACCACACGAAGGCCGCAGGGCAGTGTGGCCGTCTGAGGCTCCGGCAACCCCTCTGCAACCGCCAACTCTGTCGCCATTTCGCCTCTCGACCTCCCGCTTCATCGTAGCACGACTAGCAGTTGATGTCGTTGCAGGGGTGCGGCGAGCCGACTTGCCGCAACGCCGGTTTTCGCTGATGAATTCCGCTGGCGAATGCACCTGGGGCTCATGCAAGTTGCAGCAATAGTCGGGCAATCGGGGTCGTCCCGGTAGGGGCAGGTCTCTGTGCCTGCCCTGATCGCCGCCATCACGACGCCGCCCACTGGTGCAGAAAGCAGGGCAGGCACAGAGACCTGCCCCTACCGGGACGAAACGCCCAAGTAGTTGCGCAATGTTCATGAGGCGGCTTGGTAATCTTAGCCTGCTCCTTCACGGGCGGGCACCGCCGCGAACGCCGACTACCTGACTTTCGCCAGCAACAACACCCGCGGCCCAGCCGATGCGCTATACTCTGCTCGGCATTCGCGTACAGGGAAGAAGTAGATGAGCGGGATGGTCTGTCCGCGCTGTGGCTCGACTCGGATGTTCGAGAAGATCATCGTCTATGCGGACGGTCCAATGCCGTCGGCCACCTGTTTGGAATGTGGCTACCTCGACCTGCAGCGTCTGCCGACCTACATCTCACCGAAGACGACGCAAAAGATCGACAACGAGCGGCGCCGGTTGCCGGATGGCGAGGTGCTGCCGATGACGCGGCAGGCCGGCGTGATCGACGCTGAAGGGGCTACCGGCGGCTTGCCTAGTGTGCTGACCGAGCACTCGGCGTCGCCGGCGTCCCAAACTTAGGGTCCGAACGAGCGGCGGATTGCGCGGCGGCCTTGAGCACCGAGGCATCGCCGCTGAGCCGGTCCTTCGGGGGCCGCGCCGTCACCGGGGCCGTCTGGCTGAGTCTCGTCACCGTGGCTAACGGGCTGATCGGGGCCACGGTGAGCATCTTCCTCGCCCGTCGCCTTGGCCCGGGACCCATCGGCGTGTATGCGCTGGCGATCGCGGCGAGTGACCTCGCCGCGCTCGCCGTGACCTGGGGCATCGACACATTTCTGGTGCAGGCGCGCGAGGATAGCCGGCCGCAGTTCGGCACGGCCCTCACGCTGGCCCTGTTGTTGAGCGGCGCCTTTTTCTTGATCTCCGTCGCGTTGGCGGCCGTCCTGGTGTTGGTGCTGCACCGTCAGCCGCTGCTGGCCTTGCTCGTGCTTGGGCTAGCGGTGCAACGCACGTTCTTGCTCACCGGCACGTGCTACGGCGCGCTGTTGCAGCGCCGGTTTCAGTTCGGCTGGCTGGCGGTCATCCAGATCGTCATGGGCGTCGTCGAGCATCTCGCGGCCGTGGCCGTCGCGCTGGCCGGCGGCGGAGCCTTGGCCCTCCTCGCGCGGGACGTGCTCGATCCATTAGGACTGCTGGTGGGCGCGCGCTTGGTGAGTCGCCGGCCTTATCGCCTCGCCTGGGATCGCGGCGCAGCCCGCGCGATGCGGCGGTTTGGCTTGGCCATCTTTGCCGGCCAGACCGGGGACCTCTCCGTCCATAAGTTGGATAGCGCCATTTTGGGCGCGACCTGGGGCACAGGTGAGCTGGCCTTCTACGAGGAGTCGTTCAAGCTGGCCGATGTCGCCCGACGTGCCGCTCAGCCGGCACTCAGCCAGGTGGCGCTCACCACCTACGCGCGTCTGGCCGGCGAGCCGCGTCGTCGGAGTGCAATCTTTCAGGTGATCCAGGCGCTTGGGGTTCGCTTGCTGTTGCCGTTCTTGCTGGCACTGCTCCTCCTGCCGCGACCGTTGATCCTGCTCTTGTTCGGCAGCCAATGGCTGGGCGCCGTTCCCATCGTCCGCGCCTTTGCCGGTTATGCCGTGCTGGTACCCCTCTTCGAGCACGTTCGCCAACTGCTGCTATCGCAGGGGGCGGCAGCGGCAGTCGCGCGGGCGCGCATCGTCCAGCTCTTGGTGTTCCTCGCCTGCCTGGGTCTGCTGCTGCCGCGCTGGGGCGGCGAAGGAGCGGCGCTTGCTGTTGGCGCCGGTGTGGGCAGCGCCTTGTTGGTTGCCGGCCTGGCAGCGCGCCGCTTCAGTGATGGGGTGAGCGTTTTGCGAAAGACGTATCTCTCGCCGCTCGTCGCATCCGGCGCCGCGGCGTTGGCGGTGCTATGGCCGGCGGCGCAGCAGCCAGCTCCGGTGCGGCTGGCCGGCATGTGTCTCGTGTACGCCGCCGTGCTGGTCGCTATGGATCGGAAGCCGCTGCGTGCCGCCTGGGCTAGGAAGCGGGCGGGGAAGCCGTTGCTGCTCTAGCAGCGGCAGCCTTGGATAAGGACATAATATTGGGGCCGGCATTGCCGGGGCGGCGACTGCGCACCCACAAGTGGGTACCCGCCGCCAGAGCACGGCACTGCGGTGCGGCGGACGGCTCCAGGGGAATCGCGTCTACCTGGCCTGGGACCTACCTCGCATCTCGTCCCGACCGCAGTCGGGTGCTCTGGCGGCGGACCGCAGTCGCCGCCCCGGCACACCCACTGGATAGGCCCGCTGGGGTAACGAAAAGGCCCTACCCCCTGCCCGGTTCATGCAGAATGTCATGGCGCACCCACAGCGCGCGGGTCCGGTATCCGTCAGCTCGAAGCGGCTCCCTCGCCGCTTTCGGGAGTCGCGGCTGCTTCGGGCTGCTCCGGCGCCTCGACTGCTTCCGCCGCGATCTTGGACGGGTTCACCTTGGTCACGATCTCGTCCGGTTCCGCCAATACCTCGACGTCCGCTCCAGGCCGCAGATCGCGGACGTAAATCGCATCGTCGGTGTGGACCAGGCTCGAGATGTCCACCGTTATCGCCGCCGGGATGTTTCCCGGCAGGGCGCGGACGCGCAGATGCGTGATAAGCGGCAAGATAATGCCGGCCTCATCCTTGACGGCGGGCGCCTCTCCCGTAATGTGAATGGGGATGTCGGCGGTCATCAACTCGTCCATGCGCACCTGGTAGAGGTCCACATGCAGCGGCTCGCGCGTAATCGGATCGTAGCTGAGCTGCCGCAAGAAGACATTGCGGGAACGTGGCTCCCCGGCGACGCGCAGCTCGACCACCGCGCTACTCCCTGCCTGGCGTGCGACACGTTGGAGCTCTTTGGCCGTGATTTGCAGTGGCTGCGACGTCAGACCGTGCCCATACCAAATGGCGGGAACCAGGCCGGATCGACGGAGCCGCTTGACTTGCTTCCCCAAAACCGTACGAGGACTGGCATCCAGAGACAGTGTTGCCATCGTTGTGTATCTCCTCCCGCGTCATAGTACCGGAGGCGAGCCGGTATTGGGCGGTTCTGTGCAGGCGTGCCCCGCCAATTGCCGTAATCTTGTAGACTGTCGTTGCTCGCTCTGCCAGCAAGGAGATGCTCGATGTCGCTACCGTCCGCTCCGGTCATTGGGCCTGTGGGAGGGCTTGACGCCGTTGCCGTGCTGGATGCCCTCAAGCGGCAGGGCGTCACGCACCTCGTCTGGCTGCCCGACAGCGAGTCGGCGGTCCTTTATGCGCTGGTGAAGCACGACCCCGACTTGACCCTGGTTCAGGTCTGCCGCGAAGGCGAGAGCTTCGGCGTGGCGGCGGGGCTGTTTGTCGCAGGGAAGAAGCCGGTGGTCCTGATTCAGAGTACTGGCTTCTTCGAATCCGGCGACTCCGTGCGCGGGCTGGCGCTGTGGCTGCGCTTGCCTTTGCTCGTGCTGATCGGCTATCGCGGCTGGCAAGCGGAAGGAAAGTCGCGGGACACGGCAGCCCTGTTTCTGGAGCCGATTCTCGACGCCTGGGGGATTCAGCACACGCTCATCCGCGACGCCGCCGACGTGCCGCGCATCGGGGAGGCGCTGAACCAGGCCGAGGCGGCGAGCCGGCCTGTGGCGGCACTCATTGCCTCGGAGTGGCACTGAGGCCCACCGAGTCATTCTTGACGCTGCTGGCAGATGACGGGGCGGACCTCACTCCGGCTTCGCCACCTCTCCCCCGCAGGCGGGGGAGAGGCCCGGACGGCAGCGCCCGGCTCCCCTCTCCCGCCACGCGGGAGAGGGGCCGGGGGTGAGGGTCCGTTGCCGCATTCGCCAGCAGCGTCATGAATGGTTCGGTGGACTGACCAGCGAGCAGCGAAAAGGTACGACTACCTGACCGCGGCGGCTTGACCCCGGTCCGGCTGGCCGGACATAATGGCCGGAGTATCCGTCAGGAGCGCAGGGAAAAGGGCATGAGGAGGCACAGATGGCCGTTGCAGTTGCCGGCAGCCGGTATCAGATGTTGATTGGTGGGGAATGGCGGGAGGCGGATGGTGGGCGCACCTTTGCGGTGCGCAATCCGGCAACCGGAGAGCACCTGGGTGACGTACCCGATGGCGATTTGGCCCAGGTGCGCCAGGCTGTTGAGGCCGCCCACGCGGCCTTCCCGGCGTGGTCCCGGCTGCCCGCCGACCAGCGTGCCGCCCTGCTCCGCAAAGCGGCGTCGATTATGCGCGAGCGACAGGAAGAGCTGGCGCGCCTGCTCACCCAGGAGAATGGCAAGCCGCTGAGCGAGTCCCGCGGGGAAGTTGCCACGTCGGCCGCCTTCCTGGACTGGAACGCGGAAGAGGCGCGCCGCGTCTATGGCGATGTGGTTCCGTCGGCTGCCGCGGATAAGCGCGTGCTGGTGCTGCGCCAACCGGTCGGCGTCGTCGCCGCCATCACGCCCTGGAACTTCCCGTTGAGCATGCCGGCCCGCAAGGTGGCCCCGGCGCTGGCGGCCGGCTGCACGGTGGTGCTGCGGCCGCCACGGGCCACGCCACTGGTGGCTATCGAGACGTTCCGTATCTTGCACGAGGCGGGGTTCCCCAAGGGGGTGGCGAACATCATCACCGGAACGAACTCGGCGGAGGCCGGTCGCGAGCTGGCCGAGCATCCCCTGGTGCGCAAGCTTACCTTTACCGGCTCGACGGAAGTGGGCAAGCAGTTGATGCGCTACGCTGCCGGCACCATGAAACGGGTCTCCTTCGAGCTGGGGGGCCACGCGCCGTTCATCGTGTTCGACGATGCCGACCTCGAGAAGGCGGCCCAGGCGGTTATCGTGTCCCGCTTCCGCAATGCCGGCCAGACCTGCATCTGCAGCAACCGGCTATTCGTGCAGCGTGGTGTGGCTGAGCAGGTTGCCAGACGGGTGGCGGAGCTGGCCGCCAACCTCAAAGTCGGCAACGGGCTGGATACCGACACCCAGGTCGGCCCGCTGATCGACGAGCGCGGCTACGTGAAGGTCGACCAGCACGTGCGCGATGCCGTCGAGAAGGGCGCGGCGGTGCTGGCCGGAGGACGACGCGTTTCGCCCGATCATCTGGCCGGCCACTTCTACGCGCCGACGGTGCTGGGCAACGTGTCGACGGACATGCTCGTCATGCGCGAGGAGACGTTCGGCCCCGTGCTGCCGGTGATGCCGTTCGATACGGAGGAGGAGGCGATCCGTCTGGCCAACGACACGCCTTTTGGCCTGGCCGCCTACTTCTTCACCCGCGATATCGGACGCGGATTCCGTGTGGCCGAGGGCCTGGAATATGGCATTATCGGGCTGAACGATCCGCTGCCCACGGGACCGCATATCCCCTTCGGCGGCTTCAAGGAGAGCGGTATCGGCCGGGAGAACGGCGCCGAAGGCATCCACCACTTCGTCGAAGTGAAAGCACTGTCTATCGGCCTGTGACCGGGGTGAGGCGCAGCCTCCCCCTACGGCCCAACCTCCGGTGACTCCTCGCTCGATGGTCCCGGCCAGCGCTCCTTATAGAAGCGGGCGGCGAGCAGTGCGAGGCTTTCGTCGCAGCGCCGTCGTACGGTGGCGCGGTCGATTCCCAACGCCTTGGCCGCGCCGCTGTAGCGCCGGCCTTGCAGGTAAGTCAGGCTGATTGCCCGCAGCGAGTGGCCCGGCAGCGCGGCCAGGGCCAAACAAAGCGCGTTGTGGCTGATGCGACGCATCAATTGGGGGGCGAACGGATCGATGCGCTCCGTTGGGAACTCCGGCAGCAGGATGCCTTTCTGGCCGCGAAAGGCCGGCTGGAGGTGCTGTTGGAGCAGGTAGAGCACCTCCGCCTGCTGGTCCGCGTTGAGCGGCTGGTGTTCCATCGCTGCGAGTATAGGGTCCCCGATGGAGGGATCGGCGCTCACTCTCCCAAGTAGGCGCGCCTGACCTCGTCGCTGGCCAGCAGCGCGGCGGCGGTGTCGCTGTGGACGATCCGGCCGGTCTCGATGACGTAGCCGCGGTTGGCTACGGTGAGCGCCTGATGGGCATTCTGTTCGATGAGGAGAATCGTGGTACCGTCTTGGTTGATCGCCTGCACGATGCCGAAGATCTGCTCGACCAGGATTGGGGAGAGGCCCATCGAGGGCTCATCGAGCAAGAGCAGCCGTGGCCGGGTCATGAGCGCGCGGCCGATGGCCAGCATCTGCTGCTCGCCGCCGGAGAGCGTGCCGGCAAGTTGCTTTCGACGCTCGCGCAGTCGCGGAAACAGCGTGTAGGTCCGCTCGAAGTCCGACGTCACCCCGTCCCGGTCGCGCCGCGCAAAGGCGCCCATCTCGAGGTTCTCCACCACCGTCATGCGGGGAAACAGGCGCCGTCCCTCTGGGGCCTGGGCGATGCCTCGCCGGACGATCTGGTCGGGCGGCAAACGCGAAATGTCCTCGCCCTTGAAGCGAATCGCGCCCGACGTGGCAGTCACCAGGCCCGATATGGCGCGCAAGGTGGTCGACTTGCCGGCGCCGTTGCCGCCGATCAGGGTCACGATCTCGCCCGACTCGACGGTGAGCGATACCGATCGCAGCGCCTGGACGCGACCGTAGAAAGCGCTGACCGCGGAGAGCTCAAGTAAGGGCAGCTCAGGCCCCCCTGCCGAGATAGGCCTCGATCACGCGGCGGTCTGCTCGTATCTCGGCCGGTGTGCCTTCCGCGATCTTCTGGCCGAAATCCAGCACGGCGATGCGGTCGGAGATCGTCATGACGAGCCGCATGTCGTGCTCGATCAAGAAAACGGTGACGCCGTCGCCGCGAATCTTGCGGATCAACTCCGCTAAGGAGCGCTTTTCCCGCGGATTCATCCCCGCGCCGGGCTCATCAAGCAAGAGCAGCCTTGGCTCCGTGGCGAGCGCGCGCGCGATCTCCAGGCGCCGCTGCAGCCCGTAGGGCAGGTTGCGCGCGCGCTCGCCCGCCTGGCGCTGCAGTCCGACGTAGGCCAGCAATGACTCTGCCCGCTCCCTCGTCCTTCGATCTTCCTGACGGGCGAACGGCGTTTGCAGCAGCGAGTCCCAGAAGCGCGCCCGCATGCGCGGTCGCGCGTCCGCACGGCCGCCCGAAACGCTCCCGCGCGCACGAGCGCCTGCGCCAGCACGAGCCGCCCACGATCGTCGATGGCACGCCCACCGACCGCCATCCTTGGCGACGCGCCCTCCAGCAAGCCGGCTCGCCTCCGCCCGCCCAAAACGTTGCGGCGCCCTCAAGGGCAGGTGCGCGGACGTCCTGACCGGTGGGTTGGCCTGGAGGCCGCCGGCAAGCCGTCCACTGGCAAGTTGCGCCCGCAGACGCGCCAGAGGGCCGCGTCAGTACCTTTGACACATGCGCCACAATCTGGCGGCCTACCGCTCGCATCGCCTGCGGACGCTCCAGCGCCTCGCCGCGTGGGACCCATTCGCCGTGTCTCGTTGCACATTGGTGTTAGCCTGTCAATCGAACGGCAGGCGCCCACGCCATAAGAGGAGAGCACACGATGCGCCGAACGACCTTCTTTTGCCAGACCTTGCGCGAGAGACCGGCCGACGCTGAGATCGCCAGTCACCAGCTGCTCCTGCGCGGCGGCTACATCCAGCCGCTGGCGGCGGGCATCTTCACGTTTCTTCCGATCGGGCTGCGGGTCAAGCAGAAGATTGAGCAGATCCTGCGCATGGAGATGCAGGCGCTCGGCGGCCAGGAGCTGCAGCTACCGGTAGTCCACCCGGCGGAGCTGTGGCGCGACACCGGCCGATGGGACACCGTCGGCGAGGAGCTGCTCCGCTTCCGGGACCGCGCCGGGCGCGACTTCGTGATGGCCATGACCCACGAGGAGGCGGTGGCCGACCTGCTGCGCAAGCAGGTGCGCTCCTACCGGCAGTTGCCGCTGATGCTCTTCCAGTTCCAGACCAAGTTCCGCGACGAGCCACGTTCCCGCGGCGGGCTGCTGCGGACGCGCGAGTTCACCATGAAGGACGCGTACTCTTGCCACGCCTCGGTCGAGGATCTCGACCGCTACTATCCGCACGTCTACCAAGCCTATCGCAACTGCTTCCGCCGCGTAGGACTGGACGTTCTCGCCGTCGAAGGGGACGTCGGCATGATGGGCGGCACGGAGTCCCACGAGTTCATGCTCATCTCGGACGTCGGCGAGGACCAGCTTGTCCGATGCGACGCCTGCGGATACGCGGCCAACGTCGAGGTGGCGACGTTCCAGAAGCCCACACCGGCAGCAGAGGAGGTCCTGCCCCTGGAGGAGGTCGCGACGCCGGATACCCAGACCATAGCAGCTTTGGCGGCCCTATTGGACATCCAGGCCGCGCGGACCGCGAAAGCGGCCTTCTTCATGGGCGGCGAGCGCCTGATCTTCGCGGTCGTACGTGGAGACATGGAAGTTAATGAACGGAAGCTGGCCAACGCCGTGGGAGTAGCCGAGCTGCTTCCGGCCAACGGGGAGGACCTCGCGGCGGCCGGGATAGTGGCCGGCTATGCCTCGCCTATTGGCGTCCAAGGTGTGACGGTGGTGGTCGACGAGCTGATCGAGCGCTCGCCCAATCTTGTGGCCGGGGCCAACCGCCCCGGGTATCACCTGCTCAATACCAACTACGAGCGCGATTACTGTGCCGACGTGGTCGCCGACATCGCGGCCGTCTACGGGGGGGCGCCGTGTCCACGATGCGGCGGTCCGCTGGGACTTGTCCGAGCCATCGAGCTTGGCCACACCTTCAAGCTCGGGACGCGATACACCGGAGCGTTGGGCGCTACCTTTCTGGACGAGCAGGGACGAGCGCAGGCGATCGTGATGGCCTGCTACGGCATCGGCATTGGCCGGCTCATCGGCGCCATTGCCGAGGCGCATCACGATGAGCGCGGCCTGATCTGGCCGGCAAGCGTCGCGCCTTTCCAGGTTTATCTGGTGGGGCTGGACCTCCAGCAGGAACCCATGCGTACCGCCGCCGACGCGCTCTATCGCCAGTTGCGAGCGGCCGACATCGAGACGCTGTACGACGACCGATCCGAGCACGCCGGCGTGAAGTTCAACGACGCCGACCTGCTGGGGATGCCCGTACGCTTGACCGTTGGCCGCCGCGCCGTGCAACAGGAAGCAGTGGAGCTGAAGCTGCGCGCCGAAGGCGACGTGAGGCTGATACCTGTGGCCGATGCGGTGACGCAGGTGGGCGAACTACTCCGCGACCTGCCTTAGGAACCCTCGCCGCTGACGTCGATGTTGTAAAGGTTGCCGTCGTCGGGGATGTCCTCCAAGTCGGCGTAGGTCCACAGTCGCTGGGCAGTCGCCGTCGTCGCCACTGCTGGTCTCCTCTCCGTGCATCCCGTATCTGCCCTCAGCCTACCATCCGGCGCAAACGGTGCTGTCGCTCCGCTGGCGGCGAGAGGCGGCGACGTCCGGTTGTAGCGACATGGCCGGTCAGGGGTCCCGGCGCAGTAGCTCACGCAGGAGCGCGACCACCGACGGCGCCTGCCGCCGCACCGTCTCCAGCACGTCGAGGTGCCCAACGTCCCCCTCGGTCGCACCGTAGGCGGCGTTGGCGATGCAGCTCAGGCCGAGCACGCGCAAGCCAAGCTGCCGCGCGACGATAACCTCTGCCGCGGTCGACATGCCGACGGCATCGCCACCCGCGGCCCTTAGGAAGCGTACCTCCGCGGGTGTCTCGTAACTGGGACCCGACACCATCACATAGACGCCCTCGTGCAGCTCGAGTCCGATCTTCCCTGCCGCCGCTACTGCGTGCGTCCGCAGTGTCGGGTCATAGGCGTCGCCCATCGACACGAAGCGCGGCAGGTCAGGATAGCCTGCCCCGCGTAGAGGACTCTCGCCGGTCAAGGCCGGGAGGTTGATGTGGTCAGTGATGAGCATGAGGGAGCCAGGGGCGTAGTGCGGATTCAACCCGCCCGCGGCGTTGGTGACGATCAACGAGTGGATGCCTAAGGCCGCGAGCACGCGAACGTGAAATGTCGCCTGAGCCGGGTCGAGACCCTCGTAGGTGTGCAGCCGGCCTTCCAAGACCGCGACCGGAACGCCGTCCAGCCAGCCCTGGTGCATGACGCCACGGTGACCCTCGACCGACGGCGGAACCAGGCCGGGTATCGCGCCAAAGGGCGTGGCGCTGGCGTCACGGAGCGCCGACGCCACAGGTCCCAGACCCGAGCCCAGGATGAGTCCCCAGCGTGGCGCGCAGTCGTCACGGCGCAGCGCAGCCACATCGGGCAGCCGGCTCGCCGGCATTTGGCTCGCCGTCATCTACTCACGGCGCGACTTCCACCGGTCTCGCGCGCACGTAGGCCTGCGTCGTCGAGGCGTGGGCGTGCCCGAGCAGCTCCTGGACATCCTTGAGCTGCACGCCATCAGTGAGCTTGTGCGCGGCGCAAGAGTGCCGCAGCAGCCGCGGCGAGATGCCGTCGACTCCGGCGCGCTTGGCACACTGCTTCACGATGAGCCAGAAGCCCTGGCGGGTGAGTCGGCGGCCTCGGTGGTTGACGAACAAGGCCGGCTCGGCTGACCGTCCGCGAGCAAGCAAGGGACGACCAGCGGCCAAGTAGGCGTCGAGTGCCGCGCCCGTCGCCTCATCGAGCGTTACGGTCCGCTGCCGCGACGGCGCTCCGAGGTCGAGCGCACCGGCATCGGCGCGGCTGGCGAGATCCAGCGCCACCAGCTCACTCGCCAGCAACCCCGTGCTGCTGAGCAGCGACAGCATCGCGTAATCGCGCAACGATTTCGCCTCTTCCAGCGGCGGAGCACCGTCGGTCGCCCGCGCGCTGGATACCAGCAGTGACAGTTGCTCCCGCGACAGCGTCTCGGGCGCATGCTTGATCGGCACCGGTACGTCCAGATGGCGCGCCGGATCGCTGGCGACCTGATCGGTCCGCACGAGATATCGGTAGAAGGCTTTCACAGCGGCCAGCTTGCGCGCGCGGGTCGTGGCCTTGGCGTAGCGGACTTCCAGGTCGCGTTTGTATTCGATCACCTCCAGCGGCGACACGCTCCAGGTGTGCTGACCGCGCCGCTCCAGGAAATCGCAGAACTGTTCGAGGTCGCTGCGATAGGCCATTACGGTATTCAGGGAGACGTTCCGTTGCTGCGCCGCCCCAGCCGCTGCCAGGCTCTGCACAAACGCTTCGATGACGCCTCGCACCGTCCTCCTCTCCTTCGGTCCACCTGACCCTACGGCGACGCACCCTCACTCATCCCGGTAGCCAGAGTGTGTGGGAGGAGGGACCGCCGTCATTGACCCTCTCCAGGGAGGATCGCTCGTGGCTCACTACCGTACGTTGCCGCGATTCTAGCAGACCGCCCATCGGCGTCAAGGCGTAGGACATTTGTCCTATGGACGGAAATGAAGGTACGGGCACGACACGACCATCCAGCTCGGCTATTCCGGCAGCAGAAAGTCAAAATCGCAACCGCGATTGGCTTGTAGCACGTGCTCGAGGTACAGTCGACGATAGCCACGACCGTGCGTCCGCTCCCTTGGTGACAACGCCGCTAAGCGCCGGCCGACCTCCCGCTCCTCAACGCGCAGCTCCAGGCGCCGGGCCGGCACGTCCAGCTCGATCTCGTCCCCGGTTTGCACCGCCGCGAGCGGGCCACCGACCGCCGCCTCTGGAGTCACGTGCAGGACAATGGTTCCAAAGGCGGTCCCACTCATCCGGCCATCGGAGATGCGCACCATGTCTCGCACGCCTTGCCGAAGCAGCGGCGCAGGGATCGGCAAGTTCCCCACTTCCGGCATGCCGGGACCGCCGACCGGCCCTGCGCCTTGCAGCACGAGCACATCTGCCGGCCCAATTGCCTCCTCCGGCATATCGACGCGCGCGGCAAGGTCGGCCGGCGAGGAGAAGACGATCGCGCGACCGCGATGGCGCAGCAACGCAGGCGAGGCGGCAGACTGCTTGATGATGGCGCCGCCGGGCGCCAGGTTGCCGAAGAGCGCCGCCAGCCCGCCCTCTGCCGCCAGCGGCCGCTCCAGACTCGCGATCACGTCGCGACGGCGCTCCGCTCGTCCAACGGCAGCCAGCTCTTCGCCCAAGCTACGCCCGGTCACGGTAGGCGACGTCGCGTCAAGCAACGGCTCCAACTCCTTGAGCACCGCGGGCACTCCTCCTGCGTCGAACAGATCCTCCATCTGAAACGACCCGGAAGGCTTGAGGTTACAGAGCAGGGGCGTCGACCGGCTGAGGTCGTCGAAATGAGCGGGAGTCAGCCGTAATCCAGCTCGCCCAGCGACCGCGGTGAGGTGAATGACGGCATTCGTCGAGCCGCCGAGGGCGCAGACCGCGCGGATGGCGTTGTTGAAGGCGGACGGCGTCAAGATGCGCGAAGGGCGCAGCTCTTCCTCTGCCAACGCCACGGCACGGACGCCGGTCGCCTCGGCCAACCGGTAGCGACGCGCATCGACGGCAGGTATGGCGGCCGCTCCAGGGAGGGTCATTCCCAGCGCCTCCGCCGCGCTCGCCATGGTGCTGGCGGTGCCCATCACCATGCAGTGGCCGGCGCTCCGGCAGAGCGCATCCTCGATGCTGGCGAGCCCCTGCTCGCTCAGCCGCCCGGCTCGGTACTCCGTCCAATACCGCCGGCAGTCGGTGCAGGCGCCAAGGGTCCTGCCCTCGTACTGCCCATCGAGCATCGGCCCGCCAGGCAGCAAGATGGCTGGCACATCGGCGCTAGCCACCGCCATCAACTGCGCCGGGATGGTCTTGTCGCAGCTGCCCAACAACACCACGGCGTCCAACGGCTGCGCCCGAATCATCTCTTCGGTATCCATCGCCAGCAGATTCCGGTAGAGCATCGCGGTCGGCTCGAGGAAGACTTCGCCCAGAGAGATGGTGGGGAACTCCAAGGGCAGACCACCGGCACGCCAGACACCGCGCTTGACCGCTTCGGCGAGCTGCCGGAAATGGCCGTGACAGGGGTTCAGCTCGCTCCACGTCTGCACGATGCCCACCGTGGGACGGTCCAGCGCCTCGTTGCTCAGTCCGCTGCTCTTGGCCAGCGCTCGCCGCAAGAAGCGGCTAAATCCGGGATCGCCGTAGCTGGTGAGGTGGCCGGTCAAACCCGGCGGTCGGTCATTCATTGAGCTAGAGTCTACCGTAGATTGCTGCCGCGGCTGCTCGTACCCGCTGCCAGTGCTTCGTCCAGTACGAGTTGCCGGCGCTCCAGCCGGACAAGATATCGACCGAAGAGGACGGAAACAGTGACAAAGGTGACAGCCATGTCTAGGCCAAACATGATGGCGCCGCCGATGCGCTGATCGGACAGTGCCGTCAGGCCCCACAACATTCGGGTGGTGTCGCTCGCCACTACATACGGCGTGACGGAGGTGAACGCCAGAAACAGTTGCCCCAACAAGAGCATGGGCAAATGGCACACGACAACAAAGGCGATCTTGGGGAGGTCGGCATCCTTGGGCCACACGCGCAGCGGCTCAACGATCACCCACCAGAGTAGACAGCCGGCGGTCAGAAACGACGCGTGCTCGGCAACGTGCAGCAGTGGCATGGTTAGGGCGGTGGCGAAGATGCCGGGCACGTGCCATAGGGCCAGCGCAGCATTAAAGTAGACGAATACGGTGGCCGGGGCGACAAGGAATGAACCAACCCGGTGTGCCACCCGGCTGCGGGCCGCTGGCCTGACGACGCCGCGGCGGAAACGGGCGGGCAGCGCGCGCAGCATGGCCTTAGCCGGCAGCCCGAGCAATAGCACGGGCGGGGCGACGACCAGCAACAGCATGTGCTGCAGCATGTGGGCAAAGAACAAGACGTCGGCTAACTCGTCCAGTGGGGACTCCAGGGCCAGCACCACGACGAGCACACCGGCGGCGAACGCCAGTGCCCGCCCTACCGGCCATCGAGCGCGGCCACGATCGTCCAGCGACCGACGGTAGAGCCAGAAGTAGAGCGCGAGGGCGCCGAGCGCCTCCGCGTTGACCACGGGATCAGGATGCCACGGATGCCACATCGCGCGCTGACCTCATGCTGCGCTGCACGTATCGACAGCATAGCATCGCCGGCGGAAACGCAGGTGGCCAAATAGCCCTCAGGCCGGCTCGGGGGCGGCGCCCGTCGGTGCGAGCACGGTGACGCCAAAGATGAGCAGCACCAACACATGGACCGCCGTACACCAAATGCAAATGGCGCCGATCACGAAGAGCTCCGTGCGCAACAGGTACAGGACCGTGAGCGCGCCGATGGCAGCCCAAACCAGTCGGGCGACCCGCCAGGTCCGGTCCTCGCTCGGCGCCGTCAGCAGCGCCAGCATGACAAGGAACCAGATCACGCCGTAGAATGCGACGGGAATCCCCGCCACGACGGACGATGGGCTGGTGACGACACTCTCGCAGTTCACCACGCTATTCTGCGCGCAGTACAGCTTCACCGCCGTAGTCAGGTGGACGACGCTCAGGTAAACCGAGATGCCGAGGCCGATGAGGGCGCAAAGCAGCCGTGTGAGCCGAGGCCACGTCAGTAGAGGACTGCGTTGCGCAGCAGAAAGCGGAGGCGATGGCCGTGCCACCTTCTCCTGGCGACCGCGCGTGGTGACGCGCTGACTCATGACGCTGGAATGTGGAACTGCTGCACGGCCGAGGAGGAACACACCGCTGCCGGCTGGTTGCCATCCACCGCGCAGAATTCCGCCGTCAGGAAGTTGGCGGCGCCGATTATGGCCTTCGCCTCGTCGGAGGAGGGCTGGCCGAGTGCGCCGGCGATCACCTGCCAGTTCTTGGTCTGGAGCAGCGCCGGACTGAACAAAGTGCCGGACACGACGAATCGGTTGGCGACATCCAGAAATGGGATGGTGCCGGCGGCGTCGGCCGGTACGTATGGCGGCGCGTTGAACTTGGTCATCAACTGGCTCTGCTCCGGTGTCATCGTCTGCAACGGGGCGTAGGACTGACCCTGGAGCTTGTTGGTCTGCAGCTCCACAGAGGACAACGACAAATACTGGCTGGTGAAGGTCGCGTGAACGAAGGTAAAGGTATTGGTCGAGGGAAATGTGTCGGAGCTGGAAGAGGTCATCAACTCCAGGCCGGACCACTGGCCGAAGCGGCTCAGCGCCACGATCATCGGCCAGCGCTGGGCGGCGCAGTATGGGCAGTACTCCGATCCGATGTACAGGACCTCAGGCTTGCCGCCACTGGATTTGAGCGGAGGGCCGGGCAAGGTGACGGGCTGGGGGCTCAGGCTGCCCTTTCCCACGGTGTCAAACGCAGCGGCGGGCGCCTGAGTGACGGCCGTAATGACTGTCGGCGGCACGGGCTGGTTGTCGCCCATCGCAGTCGCCGCGCCACCGCCGGCAAGCTTTACGACGATCATCGCACCAATGGCCACGACGACCACCACCACGGCGATTATGCCGATGAGGGGCAAGCTCGACCGCTGCGCCGGCGGATATCGCCTGGTCGCCGGCGCGGGCGGTCGTTTGGCACCGTCGGCTCGGTCTACCTGGTCAGGCCGCGACGCGCGTGGCTGAGCGGTTGGCGCAGCGACCCGATCCGGCGCCGGCGACGTTCGCGCCGGCTGAGGGCGAGCGCGTCGGGCAGATCTCCCCTTACTCCCACCGGGCATGCGAAACCACCTTGACCGCGGAGTGGACGCGGTTATGCATTGCCTCGCGGAACCCTTCAACATCGCCGAGCGCAGGGGCCGGAGCCACCGCCCTAAGGCTAGTATATCCGTCGTGATATGTCCCACAGCATCCCCGAGTCTGACAAGTGCGCCACACGTTGTCGCGCCGTTAGCTCGCTTGTGTGGGTTGGCGGAGGGGCCGCCGCCAGGGATGGTCGGCGGTGGGGCGACCGTCCCTGATTCGAGGCGGGCGCGCCGGGGGGGCGCGCAGCTTGCGGGCGGCGG
>Ga0207416_1002473_pt1 | contig 20075 bp, 16 predicted proteins | sample PaiPotPPM11metaG_FD_184107 | JGI IMG/M metagenome (GOLD analysis project Ga0207416, IMG submission 184107) | Iron sulfur acid spring bacterial and archeal communities from Banff, Canada, to study Microbial Dark Matter (Phase II) - Paint Pots PPM... ...
GGCAGCTCTGGCGGGACCAGGACCGGGAACGGGGATAGCGTCCAATCAGGTGATGTTCTGTCAAGTTCCCTTTGGTACCGGAGGAGGGAGTCGAACCCACACGCCTCATCGGCCACGGATTTTAAGTCCGCTGCGGCTGCCATGTCGCCACTCCGGCACCCCACGATACTCCGGCATGTGGGGTGCCCGGCGGCTTCGGACGACGGCACGTTTACTCCAAAGATCGCAGCCCTTGTCGACTAAGCCGAAGGCTCGTTAGGAGCATCCTCATATCCAGGCCACTCAATGGCGGCCGGGGTGATACCCAGGGCCCTGGCAAGCGCACGCGCGGTCCTAGGCTGCGGGCGGTGCCGTCCGCGCTCAATGGCAACCACCGTAGACTTGGCGACGTTTGCCGCGTTGGCGAGATCCTGCTGGCTTAGAAAGTACGCCTGTCGTGCCTCCCGCAGCGTAGGCACAAGACCGCCTCCTCCTGTGCCGGCTTCCGGCGTTGTTCACCTCTGGAATATTACCACTGCTCTTGCACATCCGTGCGCGACACGGTAGTATTTCGGTAGTAAAAAGGTTGCGTTCTGTGCCAAGGCGGAAACGACACGGAAACGGGAGCGCGTAGGCTATGTGGATTTTACGACGAGGTTCCCTTGGGCGGTGCATCGTGTTCCGCAGGATCGCACGTCAGTCCAGCCGGCACAGCCCTCAACTGGGTAGTGCCGGCCCCCCAGGCCAGAGATACCGCTGGCACAGGTCGACCTTGGCTCGTGCAGCGATCAACGGCAGGAAATGGTCGCTGTGTTTTCGTTCCATGTTATCTGGCGAGTCAGTGCTATCGGTATTGCCTGCCGGACACCTGCTTTTGCCAACGCGAGACGAAACGGCAATCGTACCGTTAGATAAGATTCAACGCGGGGGGAGCCCGCCAGGAGGGTACCGTGAAAACAGAATGGCAGACGGATGCCATGCCCCCAACTGCTGATCCCGCTCAACGGCGATACGTTCAGCTTGGACTCGATCAGCCGTCGACCCGAGCCATGCGCGACTTTGCAACCCTTGTGCCGGAGCGACCAATTGGCACACATGCATACGACATCCCTCCGACGCTGCATCTGAACCCGAACCCTCACCTTGGCGATCTGGTGAATCTGAACCCCTCCCAAAAGGAGGTCCACATTCCATATTCGGCAGACATTACGGCCGGGAAGAATACGTATGTATATGACGCCCATGCCTACCACACCAAGGTCCCGCCTCAGGGAATCGGCCTCCTGATCGACCACTACACGAGCCCCGGCGACGTAGTGCTTGATCCCTTCTGCGGCTCGGGCATGACCGGTGTCGCGGCAGTCGAGCGCCGCAGAAAGGCGATACTCTGCGACCTGTCTCCGGCCGCAACCTTCATAGCCTATAACCTGGTCGTCCCCGCGCCACCGGCGGCCTACCTCGATGCGGTGCGAACCGTTCTTCGTCACGCGGCAGATTTAGAACATAGGCTCTATGACACCGTCTGTGACAGCTGCGGGAGTGCAACGCCGATGCTCTACATGGTCTGGAGCTACGGCATGCTGTGTCCATACTGCAAGCTGGAGTTCGTGCTGTGGGATGTTGCTCGGGATGAACGAAGTCATGTGAAGGAGAGCAAGATACGGTCGGAGTTTCCTTGCCCGAACTGCGACAAGATGCTGCTCAAGCGGCAACTTAAGCGAACACAGCGTTACCCTGTCTTGGTGGGCTATAGATGCTGCCAGGGCGGCAACAAGGAGACGACTCGCCCACCTTCGGATCGTGATCGGCAGGTACTGAAGGGGATTGACAACGACGGTGTGCCTCACCATCTGTGGTATCCTACCGATGAGTTTCCTCTTGGCGTAAACACGAGGCAGCCAGTAGCCGCCGGTATTACGTCGATCGACAAGGCGTATACACCACGTGCTCTCTGGTCGATGGCTAGTCTGTGGGACATGGCGTCCCGTTGGCCCGACCCAGAGATTCGATCTAAGTTGCTTTTTACCCTCACTTCCCTTTATCAGCGCGTCACCTTATTTTCCGAGTTTCGTTTCTGGGGGGGGAGCGGCAATACTGCCAATTACAACGTTCCGGCAATAATCAATGAACAGAACGTCTTTCGTGCATTTGAGCGCAAAGCCAACACTATCTCCTGGTACTTTCGAGATGCCCCTAGCATGGCTCGATCAGCCCGTATATCTACGCAGTCCGCTTGTCATCTGTCGCAATTGCCGGATAAGTCCGTCGACTACGTCTTTACCGACCCACCCTTCGGGGCGAACATCAATTACTCGGAAATGAACTTTCTATGGGAGAGTTGGCTTCAGATACATACAGACCCAACGGAAGAGGCTATAGTCAACAAATTCCAGGAGAAAGATGTAAACGCGTACCGAATGCTCTTGGAAGATGCGTTCCGAGAAGTAGCGCGGGTCCTTAAGGATAACGGCTGGATGACGGTCATATTCCACAATTCCTCGGCAGAGATTTGGCGATCTCTGCAAGGAGCGGTCATTGGGGCAGGGTTTCAAGTCATAGGCACGCAGAACTTCGATAAGCAACATGGTACGTTTAAGCAGTTCGTTTCAGATAATGCCGTTGGGTATGATCTTGTCCTACACTGTCGCAAGAATATTGCTGTGCAGATTCCGGCGAGGAATAGTAGGTTGCATATCCAGACTCATGCCATCGAGTTCGTGAAACGGGCGGTGTCCGCTGACTCCGGACGTTATGTCGTTCGCTACCTGCATGTGTCTCGGAGTGATGAGTTCGATTACCGCCGGCTCTACGCGGAGTGGTTGGCAGACGTACTGCCCAGTACGGTAGTCGGACTTAGCTTCGACGAGTTCCGTGGTCTGGCCAGGGACGTGCTGGAACAATGCTTCGATGAAGGGAGTCTGACGCGGCCATCGGGTGATCTTGTCATCCGTGAGCGGTAGTGAGATACTCCTTCCTATGTCTGCCGGGGCACGCGGAGTTGGCCGTCGCAGCAGTTCAGCCCGCACCGCCCGATGCGTAGCCTTCAACGCGAGCGGAGGCGATGCACTAGCCGTCTGATCATGTCCTCGTCGCTGACACCACCGAGGGTGGTCGTGAGAAGCTGGTATGACTCCGCCGTCAGCACCAGCGGAGTCGCCGCTTGCTCTCTCCCGCTATAAGCGCCCTGCTGCTCGTCGGGCACCTCGGCGGCAACGGACGCGATTACGACGCTCAGGCTTTCAGGGTTGGTCTCACCGACAAGTCGCCTAAGCTCGCGCTCGGTAGCAGGAGTAATCCAGAGCCGGACCTGGCCGCCGTCAAGCTGCTCGCTCTGAACTCGGAACAAGTAGACGTTTGGGTCGTCTGCTGATGGCACGTCGAAGTACGGCTGGACTTTTGCTCCCGCCAAAGTAGTTATTGAGTAACGCTTAATTCCGGTTTCTCGTTCAAACACCCAAATGTTCCTACTACTCTTGCGGGTGCCTCCACCACTGCTCCTCCATTCGGCGTAGTAGTCGGCGGGGTCCGGAGCGATCGTCTCCTCTTCGAAATATAAGAATTCCCTCAGGCCCTCCTCCCATAGTAGCCACCCTGTTCGCATATCCGGTGAAATGCCGCCCGCCTGACCGCTCACGCGCCGAGATCGCTCTTCAAGGAAAGTGCGATATTGACTCAGCACTTCGCGCATGACGGAATCCGCGTCGTCAGTTGTCAGGGGGATTCGAATGGATCTCGTGGCGGAAGGATGCATCTGGCGAGTTCCGCAAATGTCCCGCATCCTCGTGCCGATTCGCTTCTTGAGCATTTTGTGCTCGATGCCAATGCCATTGTATATCACGTCGATATTCAGGTTACTCCATCCGACCTCCGGTATGCCTTTTGCGGCGCAATATACGTTCGACCAGTCCGCTTCCTCCAACTTCCGACCGGACATGGATGCGATTCTTGTCGCGAGAAGCTGATGTGCCACACGGTATTGCTCGTCGGTGAATGACGGCAACGATCTTGGCCGCCTCATGAACATAGATCGCTTTCGGCATGCACCGACCGCTTGCATGCCTGGTCTGCCCGGGGGCCGGGGCGACTATCTGAATCGCGAGTGGGGAACGGCACTCAAGGTTCCGCCGATTCTCCTAGAACGTGGGGAGCGTAGCTTGCCCATGCGACTTCCGCGCCGGGTGGATTGGATGCCCGCCGGGAACCGAGAGTTCCGTAGCAGCAAATGTTCACCCGGGAGTTACCCGGCTGAACCCACAGGGCGAGTCGCTGTCGGCCCGGTCCAACAGCCGCCCCAGCTGATCCAGGTCGGTGACCATGCAGGTATTTCGTAGCAGGATCGGCTGGCATCACTCGTGAGGTAACCTGGCTGACGGCTGGCGTGGGCCGTACTTGTCCTTCCACCCGCGCCGAGGACGATATACCGTTCCCTTGACTACGTATCTGCCAGGACTGATTCGTTGGAAGGAGGCGCTACCGCCCCCGACCTCGCGCTCAAGAATGCCTCGCAGCGATCCTAAGGTGGGATTTTCCGTAGTAAGCAGCTCGCGCGCCGTGATCTTCTCCCATATCTCCTGGACGTTGAGCCCTTCGGGATGCTCCTTCAGTACCTCGAAAGCGGCAGCCAGATATGCACTCAAGAGGCGATCTCCCGGGTTCTCCCTGCGCCAACTCGCGCCCTATGATAGCAGTTCCAGTTACAGGCCGTTCCGCGGATTATGTAGGCGATACTGCGACAGACCCGTCCGCAGGCACCTACGGCGACCCGTTGCTCGATACATTATCGAAACCGACCCTCTGGTACCGGAGGAGGGAGTCGAACCCACACGCCTCATCGGCCACGGATTTTAAGTCCGCTGCGGCTGCCATTTCGCCACTCCGGCGCGCTTGCCAGTATACCGGGTGTGGTAGGATGCGCAGTTGCGGCTGCCTGACGCGCTGGGTGCGCTGGCGCCTGTGCCGGAAGGGGCTGCCCCGTGGCGGAGACGGTCTTCATCGGCGTCGCCTGGCCGTATGCCAACGGGCGTCTGCATCTGGGACACATCGTCGGCTCGATGCTGGCGCCGGATATCTTTGCCCGTTACCATCGCATGAAGGGCAATCGCGTGCTCATGGCCTCGGGCAGCGACGAGCACGGCACGCCGATTACGCTGCTGGCCGACCGCGAGGGCGTCTCGCCGCAGACAATAGCCGACCGCTATCACGCCTTGTTTCAGCAGGACATCGCCGCCCTGGGACTCAGCTACGACCTGTATACCCGCACCACCACCGAGAACCACGAGCGCGTGGTACAGGACATGTTCCTGCGATTGTTGGAACGCGACTACATCTATCGCGCCACCACCAAGGCGCCGTACGACCCGGTGGCGGGGCGGTTCTTGCCCGACCGCTACGTCGAGGGAACCTGTCCGCACTGCGGCTTTGGGGAGGCGCGCGGCGATCAGTGCGACAACTGCGGCCAACCGCTCGATCCGGCCGACCTCATCAATCCCCGCAGCCGGATCAGCGGGGCGCCGCCGGAGTTTCGCGATACTGAGCACTTCTACCTACGGCTCACCGCTTTCCAGGCGCGGCTGGAGGCGTGGGTGGCCCCGCAAAGGCACTGGCGTCCGGAAGTCTATGGGTTCACGATGGGGCTGCTGCGCGAAGGGCTGAAGGATCGCCCCATCACGCGCGACATCGAGTGGGGCGTGCCGATCCCGTTGCCGGGGTATGACGATAAGCGTATCTATGTCTGGTTCGACGCCTTCATCGGCTACTGGTCGGCCAGCATCGAGTGGGCGCAACAGCGGGGCGACCCCGACGCCTGGAAGCCGTTCTGGCAGAGCGAGGAGGTCCGCCCCTACTACTTCCTGGGCAAGGACAACATCTTCTATCACACCATCATGTGGCCGGCCGTGCTGATGGGCTACGGCGGGCTGGCGCTGCCCTACGATGTGCCGGCCAACCAGTACATGACGATGCACGGCCAGAAGGTGTCCAAGAGCCGCGGTATCGTGATGCCGCTGCACGACTACGTTCCGAAGTATGACCCCGACGCCGTGCGCTACGCGCTCACGGCGGTGATGCCGGAGACCAAGGACTCCGACTTCTCCCACGACGAGTTCATCCGCCTGAACAACGACGAGCTGGTGGCGACCTACGGCAACTTCGTCAATCGGGTGCTGACGTTTACCGCCCGGCAGTTTGACGGCGTGGTCCCGCCGCTGGGGGGGCTCGATGCGCGCGACCAGCTCGCGCTGGACACGATCGACCACACCGTGCAGCGCACTGACGAGCTCCTGGCCGCCTGTCAGTTCCGGGAAGCGTTGCGCGCCGTGATGCAGCTCTGTTCCCACGGCAACCGCTATCTCGACGAGACGGCCCCGTGGCGCACGCTCAAGGCAGACCGCGCCCGTACCGGCACGTCACTCCATGTGTGCATCCAGATGTTCGCGGCACTGGCGGTGCTCACCGTGCCCTTCTTGCCGTTTTCGGTCCAGCGGCTGCGGCAGCAGCTCGGCATGCCGGGGGGCGCAGCGCTGACCTGGGAGTTCGCTCGCCTGCCGGCCGGCCATCGACTGGGCCAGCCGGCCCCCCTGTTTGCCAAGTTGGAGGAGTAGTCCCATGTCGCCCGTCTCCGATCCGGAGCGCTACATCAAGGATGCGCCGCCGCGCGTGATCGACGTCCACGTGCATTTCCCCAGCGGCGGCCTGCAAGGCCAGGATGCCTTCCCGCCCGACACGATGGTGGACATGCTGGCCTATACGGCCCGCGTGCTCAACATTAGCAAGATCGTGCTGCTGGGCCGGCCGGGGGAAGGCAACGACCTGGCCCTGAAGGCCCGCGACCGCTTTCCCGATCTCTTCCTGCCCATGGCCTGGGTCCGGCTGGACGAGGACAGCGGCGAGACGATCCTGGATTTCAAACGGCGTGGCTTCGTCGGGCTGAAGTTCCACTCCAGCAAGCGCGACTACGACGACGAGTCCTACTACCCCATCTACCAGGCAGCCGAGGAGTCGCGCCTGGTCTGCCTCTTCCACACCGGCATCGCCGGTGGGATGATCGACTACTTGCAGTTCCCGCCGCGCGGCCCCCGCCGCGAGTCGTCGTTCGAGTCGGAGCGCCGCCGCCAGCGGCGCGGTAGCACCTACGGCGCTACTCACTTGCGACCCGTCTACCTGGACACCCTGGCGACGGCCTTCCCCGACCTCTCCATCATCGGCGCCCACCTGGGTTATGGCTGGTACGACGAGGCTTGCGCGGTGGCTCGCTGGCGCGGCAACGTCAGCTTCGACATCTCCGGCGGGACGGTGGTCCGCCGCCACATCGTGGAGCGGCGCCTCATTCGGTCGGAGATACACCCCATGAAGCTCTGCTGGGGCAGCGACTCCGGCATCCCCCACATCAGCCGCGAGCTATCAAGCTGGATGGCCGAGTTCGAGCGCCTCGGCCTCACGGCGGAGGAGCAGGATCAGATCTTCTACGGGACGGCCGCACGTATATTTGGAGTATAGCTATTGGGGAGTGAAATGCCGGGGCCGCGATTGCGATCGGCGGCTAAGCGACCGGGGGGACTGCGGTCCCTTTCAATTGGCGATGACCGACCGCGGGACGGGGACACCGCGATCGCTTGGGGACGGCAGCGCATTCATTCTTCGAGGGTCATCCGCGGTCGGACGGACTTTGCCGTGGTTACGCGACCGCAGTCGCCCGGTCGGTTGGCCGCCGATCGCAATCGCGGCCCCGGCATTTCATTACCAACCAGATCGCACGTAAAAGCGCTGTATTCCCTGCTGACGGCTGATACCTGATACCTGATACCTGATAGCTAACGGCTACGTCCGCTCCGCGCGGTTCTTCTCGATCAAATCACGGGCGTCGTCGCCGATGCCAAGGGCCATGCAGTCCATGTAGACCGAGTAAACGGCCTTATTGAGCATCTGGATGAGGTACTTCTCGGTGTGGGGCATGGTGTCGTACTGCCGCTTGAGGCGGAGGAGCCGGGTGAGGCGGAACAGGAAGTAGAGCTGGAGCGACGAGTAACTATGCGTGGGGTTCGCCCCCCGTGTCCCTGGCCACTCCATCGCCGTCTCCAGTCGAGCCTGCCTTCACCGATAGTCTAGCAGAATCCACGCCGGGGTCTCGTCCAATAGACAAAAAGGGCGGGCCGCGGAGGGGGGCAAGATCCCCCTCCGCGGCCCGATTGATCGCGTCGTCCGAAACGCGGTCCTGTAGGGGCAGGTCCCCGTGCCTGCCCTAATACTCCGGCATCGGCGCCGCGGGCGCGGGCGTCTTCTCCGGGATGTCGGTGATGAGCGCCTCTGTCGTCAGGATCATTCCGGCGATGGAGGCGGCGTTCTCGACGGCCGAGCGGGTGACCTTGGCCGGATCGATGATGCCCTTCTCCAACATGTCGCCGTAGGACTCCGTCACGACGTCGTAGCCGATGGTGGTGGAGTTCTTCTCCTTCTGCTGCCGGCGGACGGCCTCGATGACGACCGATCCTTCCTGTCCAGCGTTGGCGGCGATCTGGCGGATCGGCTCCTCCAGCGCGCGGCGCAGGATGGCGGCGCCGACGGCCTCGTCGCCGGAGAGCTCCAGCTTGTCGATCGCCGGGATCACGTTGAGCAGCGCGACACCACCGCCGGGGACGATGCCCTCCTCGATGGCCGCGCGCGCCGCGGAGAGCGCATCCTCGACGCGGTGCTTCTTCTCCTTCAGCTCCACCTCGGTGGCAGCGCCGACCTTGATCACCGCAACGCCGCCGGAGAGCTTGGCCAGGCGCTCCTGCAGCTTCTCGCGGTCGTAGTCGGATGTGGTCTCCTCGATCTGCGCCTTGATCTGCTTGATGCGACCCTGGATCTGCTCGCGGCTGCCTTTGCCTTCGACGATCGTGGTCTCGTCCTTATTGGCGCTGACCCGGCGGGCCTGGCCCAGGTCCTGCAGCCGCGTGCTGTCGAGCTTGCGGCCGGTCTCCTCGCTCACGACCACGCCACCGGTGAGGATGGCCATGTCGGCCAGCATCTCCTTGCGGCGGTCGCCGAAGCCGGGGGCCTTGACCGCCAGCACGTTGAGCGTGCCGCGCATCTTGTTGACGACCAGGGTTGCCAGCGCCTCACCCTCGACATCCTCGGCGATAATCACCAGCTCCTTCTTGCCGGTCTGGAGCAGCTTCTCCAGGACGGGAAGGATGTCGGCGATGGCCGAGATCTTCTTGTCGGTGATCAGCAGGTAGGGCTCGTCGAGCTCGACCTCCATGCGCTCGGAGTTGGTGACGAAGTAGGCGGAGCTGTAGCCACGGTCGAACTGCATGCCTTCGACGTATTCGACCTCGTAGCGGATGCCCCGGCTCTCCTCGACCGTGATGACGCCGTCCTTGCCGACTTTATCCATGACGTCGGATAGGAGGTCCCCGATCTCCTGGTCCGCCGCGGAAATGGCGGCAATGCCGGCGATCTCTTCCTTGCCCTTGACCGGAATGGCGAGGTCCTTGATGGCCTGGACCACCACCGTCGTGGCCTTTTGAATGCCACGCTGGAGCAGCATCGGGTTGGAGCCGGCAGCCAGATTCCTGATGCCTTCGGTGACGATGGCCTGGGCGATCACCGTCGCCGTGGTCGTGCCATCTCCGGCCACGTCGTTGGTCTTGGTGGCGGCTTCCTTCAGCAGGGCCGCCCCCATATTCTCGAAGGGATCCTTGAGCTCGATCTCCTTGGCCACCGACACGCCGTCGTGCGTGATGGTCGGCGCGCCGAACTTCTTGTCCAGCGCGACGTTGCGGCCCTTGGGGCCGAGCGTCGTCTTGACGGCGTCGGCCAGAATGTCGACGCCTCTCTTCAGCGACGACCGCGCTTGTTCGTTGAACGCGAGCTGCTTTGCCATGCTTCTTTCTTATTCCTCCGGCCGCCCGCGCGGGCGGCACTGCCCTCTACGCCAATACTGCCAAAACGTCCGCCTCGCGAACGATCAGATACTCCTGGCCGTCAAGCTTGACTTCGGTGCCGGCGTATTTCGCATAGAGCACCTTGTCGCCGACTTTGACTTCCAACGGCACGAGCTCGCCTGAGTCCAACCGGCGCCCCGGCCCTGCCGCGACCACACGACCCTCTTGGGGCTTCTCTTTGGCGGTGTCCGGTAGGACGATACCACTGCGCGTAGTCTCTTCCTTCGTCTCCGCCTCGAGCACCACGCGGTCACCTAACGGCTTGATCTTGTCTCCCAATGCCCAATCCTCCACGAGTCGATAGACAGCGTTCCGCAGTCGCAAAGTGTACTACATCTATTGCCGCGCTGCCACGAGCGCTTTGCCGCCCGTGGTCGCACCGGCGACGGGAGCCGCTGTCCAGGTTGCGCCACACGGCGGATAGCGTACGTAACCTCTGTTAGAGCCAGATATGCATTGTATTAGCAACTCATTAGAGGGACCGGCGCCGGTAATCCACGAAGCGGTAGCCGAGGCCCCGTTCGGTCAGGATGTACTTGGGGTGGGCCGGGTCAGGCTCTAGCTTCTTGCGCAGGTAGGTCACGTAGAGCCGGACGTAGTTGTCCTCATCGCGATATTCCGGGCCCCACACCTTGGCCAGCAGTTGCTCGTAGGTCTGCACTCGTCCCGGATTGGTAGCGAGATGATACAGCAGGCGGTACTCGGTGGGCCGCAACTGTACTTTCTCTCCACGGAAGAAGACGTCATGCCGGACGAAGTCCAGCGTCAAGTCGTCGTCCACGACGATGCGAGTATCGTCTGCTTCGGCCAGGGCGCTGTTGCGCCGGAGGACGGCCTGGATCCTCGACGCCAGCTCCGCCTGACCAAAGGGCTTGCGGACGTAGTCGTCGGCCCCGAGACGCAGCCCCTTCACGACATCACTCTCGTCACCTTTGGCGGTGAGCATGATCACGGGCGCGGCAGAGAACCGGCGGAGCCGGCGCAGCGTCTCGAAGCCGTCCATGCCGGGCAGCATGATGTCGAGGAGCACCAGGTCGGGCAGGTCTTGACGGGCGCGCTCCAACGCTCGCGTCCCGTTCTCGGCGGTCAAGACGCGATAGCCCTCCATTTCCAGATACAGGCGCACCGCCTCCAAGAGACGGGGCTCGTCGTCGACCATGAGGATCGTGCGACTCTCAGCAGCCATCGGTGGACCTTTCTTCCGAATCCGCCATCGCCGTCGGCATGGGCAGCGCCGGACCCACGCCGCGGGGCAAACTGAAGGTGAAGCGCGCGCCTTTTCCCCATTCGCTGTCGACCCAGATGCGTCCGCCGTGCGCCTCCACAATGGCCTTTGCTAAGAACAGGCCCAGGCCGACGCCGGTGGTTCGCCGGTTCGGGTCGCCCTGTACGCGGTAAAAGCGCTGGAACAACCGCTCGTGCTCGGCCAGGGCGATCCCCGGCCCCTGGTCGCTCACCGATACCTCCACCGTGCTGGGGGTGACGCGGCCTTCCACCGTGATGAGACCGCCATCCGGCGAATATTTGACCGCGTTGTCGAGGAGGTTGGTGACGACCTCCTCGATGCGTTCTGGATCGGCAGAAACCGTGGGGAACGACTCGGGGAAGTGAAGATCGAAGGTGTGACGCTGCGTTCGGGCGCTGATGCGCTGCACCGCGCGCTGGGTCAGGCCGACCAGATCGAGCTCGACCAGTCGCACCGGCAGCGCGCCCGCTTCCAGCCGTGACACGCGCAGCAGGTTGCTAACCAGCCGCGACAGGCGATCGGTTTCCGAATCGATCGCCGTCAGCCCGTCGCGGAGCAATGCATCATGCTCGCCAAACTGGCGTTGCAGCGTTTCCGCATAGGCCTTAATGATGGCGACCGGGGTCTGCAGCTCGTGCGAGGTCATGGAGAGGAAGGTCGACCGCAGCTCCTCCAGCTCGCGCAGCCGCGTGAGATCGCGCAGATACAGGATGACTTCGTCGTCGCGACCGTCGTTCGACTCCGGTACCGTCGCGCTCACCCCAACGTGGCGGAGTGTGCCATCGCGGGCGCGCAGCACGGCTTCGACCTCCCGGTCCCCGGTACGATCCGCCTGCGCTTCCGCGAATAGCCGCGCGCTGCCGCCCGCTCCGCGTTCGGGCCGCAGGCTGAGCGCCTCATCGACCCGGCGGCCAACCAACTCGTGACGTCGCTGTCCGCTCATCCGCTCCAGCGCCGCGTTGACCGAGAGGATCAGGCCGTCCTGATCGCAGACGACGATGCCGTCGCTGCTCTGCTCGATCACGCGGTTCATGCTGGCCTTCTCGCGTCGCAGCAGACTGACGAGCGCCGCGTTGCGCACGGAGATGCCCGCCTGGTCGGCGAAGGCCCCGAGTACGCGCTCTTCGGCCGGCGAAAAGGCGGCGGCCGCTCGCAGCACGCCGATGAGGCCAAAGGTATCGACGTCCGCCCACAGCGGCAGCAGGGCCAGATGATGGCGCAAGGAGCCAATGTCCGCGATTCCCTGACTCACGTCCAGTCGAGGAAATCGCTGCTCCCGCTGGCGCTGCGCCTCCAGGTCTGGCCTGGCCATTGCCAACCGGCGAGCCAGACGGCTGCGCGCCTCGCCGCGCAAGCCGATGGCAACCTCCTGATAGGGGGAGGCGCTCCCGATGGCCCACAACGCGAGCATGCCGGCGCTGCCGTCGAGCGCCACGATCGCGTTGCGCAGGATGCGCTTCAGCGTCCCTGATAGATCCTGCGCCGGCCACGCTGCCGGCTCGGCAGCGTCTGGTCGCACGCTCATCTCCGAGACGCGCCGCGCCACGTGTTGCTCCCTCGCTTGCGACGGGAGAGGGGAACGCTATACTTGATGATCATGATGTATATTCTTTACATTGTGCGAGGTGTTTGATTGCCCGTCCGCGGTCTGCACGGTGGCATCCTCCTCACTGTAGACTGTGACTGTATGGGATAGAGGGATAGTAGTGCAATCCGAGGGTTTCACGATCTGGTTCACCGGACTGTCAGGCGCAGGCAAGACCACCATCACGACCCGGCTCCAGACATTGTTGCGGCAGCGCGGCCACCGCGTGGAAGTGCTCGACGGTGACGTCGTGCGGATGAACTTGTCGAAAGGGCTGGGTTTCTCCAAAGAGGATCGGGACATCAACATCCGGCGCATCGGCTTCGTCTGCCACCTGCTTTCCAGGAACGGCGTCATCGCGATCGCGGCCGCCATTTCGCCCTATCGGGCGGTGCGGGACGAGGTCCGTGAGCAGGTCGGCCGGTTCGTCGAGGTCTACGTCAAGTGCCCGCTGGACGAGCTGGTGCGCCGCGACGTGAAGGGATTGTATGCCCGCGCCTTGCGTGGGGAGGTGCCCAACTTCACCGGCGTATCCGATCCCTACGAGGAGCCGCTGTCACCGGAGGTTGTCGTCGAAACCGACAAGGAGACTGTGGAAGAGAGTGTGGCCAAGATCCTGCTGACGCTGGAGCGGCTAGGCTACCTGCAGCCGGTTTCGCAACCGGCCAAGGAGCTGGTAGCCAAGGAAGCATGATGGCGACCATTTCGCCGCATGGCGGCTCCCTGATCAATCGTCTCATTCCTGCCGACCAGGCAGCCGCATTGGAACAGCGCCTCCGCGCGCTGCCGCGGATCGAGCTTGAGGCGCGCGAAGCCTCGGATGTCGAGATGCTGGCGATCGGCGCGTTCAGCCCGCTCACCGGCTTCCTCGGCCAGGCCGACTACCTGCGCGTCCGCGACGAGATCCGCTTGGCGGATGGAACGCCCTGGAGCGTTCCGGTCGTGCTTGGCGTGGAGCAATCGCTCGCCCGCGGCATCCCGGATGGCGCGGACGTGGGGCTCTGGCGCGACGGCGAGCCGCTCGCGTTGATGCAGGTGACCGAACACTTTACGGTCGATCCGGGTCTGGAGGCGGAACGGGTCTATGGGACCCGCGAGGACGCCCACCCCGGCGTCCGGGCCGTCTACTCGCGCGGCGAGGTGCTGCTGGCCGGACCGGTGACCGTATTGCACCGGCAGATCGACCCTCGCTTCGCGTCTTATGCGCTCACGCCAGAGGAGACGCGCGCCGCCTTTGCGGAGCGCGGTTGGAAGACCGTGGTGGGCTTCCAGACGCGCAACCCCGTCCACCGCGCCCACGAGTACTTGCAGAAGTGCGCGTTGGAGATCGTCGACGGGCTGTTGCTGCACCCCCTGGTTGGTGAGACGAAGGACGACGACATCCCGGCCGGCGTGCGCATGCGCTGCTACGAGATCCTGCTGGACAACTACTATCCGAAGGAGCGGGTACTGCTGGCGATCAATCCGGCGGCAATGCGCTACGCCGGGCCGCGCGAAGCGATCTTCCACGCGCTGATCCGCAAGAACTACGGCTGCACGCACTTCATCGTCGGGCGTGACCACGCCGGGGTGGGCAACTACTACGGCACCTACGACGCCCAGAAGCTGTTCGACGCCTACTCGCCGGAAGAGCTGGGCATCGTCCCGCTCAAGTTCGAGCACGCCTTCTACTGCCGGGCTTGCGGGTCGATGGCCTCGACCAAGACCTGCCCGCACGGCAACGACCAGCACGTGGTGCTGTCGGGGACCAAAGTCCGGGCAATGCTGCGCGCCGGCGAGTTGCCACCGCCCGAGTTTTCGCGACCCGAGGTCGCCGCCATCCTGATCGAGGCAGCCCGCGAGGCGGAGCCGGCAGGGGTGGCGCGGTAGGGCGGGCCCCATACGGAGCGCGGGCGTCCCGCCCGCCCGGCCATTACGTTGCATGAGCATATTCCACTGTGATGATAGGCGCCCCAAACGCCGCTCCACCCGGCGGGCGGGACGCCCGCGCTCCGTATGGCGGCGGTCGGGCGGCTTTCGTATGCTATCGTAGCAGCCATATGGGGCCGCTCCGACGGGACAGCAGTCGTTGGACCAGGCCCATGGGAACACCTACAGGAGGAACAGCGCATGCCACCGCTCGGTTACGACGACACGCCACTGATCCCCGGCCAGAAGTACCGGGTCCACGACAGCACACGCCCACAGCCCGCTGTGATTACCCCTGGTACAGAAAGCTCGCAGTCGGCGGCCGGGCAGCCGCCGACTGACGCCGTTGTGTTCTTCGACGGCAAAGACCTCTCTGGATGGGTTGGCAGGGATGGCGCCGCAGCCCGCTGGAAGGTCGAGAACGGCTATGTCGAGGTGGTCCCCAGGAGTGGCGACATTTCTTCCCGCCAGGAAATTGGGGACTGCCAGCTTCATCTGGAATGGGCGACGCCCTCCGAGGTGCAGGGTGATAGCCAGGGCCGCGGCAACAGCGGCGTATTCCTGATGAGTCGGTACGAGATCCAGGTGCTGGACTGCTACAACAACCCCACCTACGCTGACGGCACTGCCGGATCCATCTACGGGGAGCATCCAGCGCTGGTCAATGCCAGCCGCAAGCCGGGCGAATGGCAGAGCTACGATTTCGTCTGGACCGGCCCGCGGTTCGACGGCGAGCGGCTGATCTCCCCTGCCTACCTGACGCTGTTCCACAACGGCGTGCTGGTGCAGCATCATCAGGAGCTGACCGGTCCGACCACGCACCGCCAGGTGTTGCCGTATGCTGCGCACCCTCCGGCGGCGCCGTTGCGGCTGCAAGATCATGGCAACCCGGTGCGCTACCGCAACATCTGGTACCGACCGCTCGATAACAGGTAGGGAGGCGCTTCATGAAACTCGCCATCTCCAGCTACTCGTTTCACCGGTTCGGGCAGGGTCCGGAGACTGAGCGTCCGTCGATCGGGCAGATGCTGGATCGCTGTGTCTCCTACGACGTAGACGGCATCGAGTTACTCGGCGTCCACTTCAGCAGTACAGGGACTGCCGAGCTGGGAGAGATCAAGCGCGCGGCGTTGCAGCGTGGCCTGCAGGTCTGCGCCGTATCAGCGCACCACAACTTCGTGACGCCCGACGTCGAAAAGCGCAGTGCCGCTATCGACACGGTCCGCCGCTGGGTCGACGTAGCAGCCTTTCTGGGAGCGCCGGTGGTGCGCGTGTTCGGCGGCCGCTGGCAGACCACCCGCGACTTCGCCGAGTTTATGGCCGCCGGCGGGAGCGAGCCGGCGCTGTCCGGCTTCACCGACGAGGACGCGTTCGCCTGGTCCATCGAGGCGTTTCGTACGGCAGCGGCCTACGCTGGTGATCGCGGCGTCACGCTCGGCCTGGAGAACCATTGGGGACTTACGGGCACCGCGGAAGGGACGCTACGCATCATGCACGGCGTCGATTCCCCGTGGCTTCGTTTGATCCTCGACACCGGCAACTTCTTGCCTGGAGCGGACATCCCAGCGGAGCTTGGTCGCCTGGCCCCCGACGCCGTGATGGTGCATGCCAAGACCTATCTCGGCGAGGGCCTGATGTACACGGCGCGGACGGACATGACAGAGGCCGTACGGACGCTGCGTGCTGTGGGCTACCGCGGCTACCTCTCGCTCGAGTTTGAGGGCAAGGCGCATCCCGATCAGGGCATCCCGGCGGGGCTCGCGGAGCTGCGCAAGGCGCTGGGGTAACCTCTCCCCCGGCCCCTCCCCTACGAAGGGAGGGGAGCCTCACCGGGGATGACGATTTGGCCTCATCGCAGTGCTGGCTGGTGTTGCCAGGATAACCACCACCCTTACCGAAGAGGCTCCCCTCCCTTCGTAGGGGAGGGGCCGGGGGAGAGGTTCCTACCGCGCAGCCGCCATCACCGCATTGCTGAACATTGCTTGCCGCGGCCGCTCCGTCGTCCAACCGCTGACCAGCGTGCGGTTGGTCAGGAGGACGCAGGCGATGTCAGCGTGCGGGTCGGCCCAGACCATCGTACCGGTGGCGCCGGCGTGTCCGTAGGTGCGGTCAGAGGTCAGCTCGCCGTCGCGATGGAGACGCTTGCGCCCCTTGATCTCCCAGCCGATGCCCCATTCCACGGCCGACAGCGGAGTCGCGCGCGCCGCCGAGTCGCGCAGCTCGGGCGATAGGTCCGCCGGGGCATCCGGCGGCGCGAATTGCACCGTGGTCATCGCTCTGGCGGTGGCGGGGCTGATTATCCGCGGCGCGGCGTCAGCCGCCGGCGATAGGCCGATGCGCTGGCGACCGTTCGCGTCGGGCAGGAACAGGTCGACGAAGCGGATCAGGTCGCGCGGCGTGCTGAACATGCCACCCCACGGGATGCCCAACGAGCGGTAGTAGGCCGAGTTGGCGCCTTCCCAGTCCAACCCTTCTTGACCAGTGCGCTCGACCCAGGCGATGCGGTCGTTCCAGTCCGGCGGCGGCAGCATCGTGCTGCTCGCCATGCCCAGAGGGGCAAGGACCCGTCTCGCCACGAATTGATGAAGCTGTCGAACGGCAGGGGTGGCCACAGCCTGCCCCAGGGCGCCTGTCAGCGCTCTCCCGACGACCTCCGCCGCCATCAGGATGCCCGGGTTGCTATAGTAGTGGGCGCTTCCCGGCGCGAACAGCAGTGGCTGCCGCCGAAACGACCGCACGAAGTCTTCCAGCGGTCGGTGCGCCTGGCGCAAGGCAGTGTTGTCTTCGGAGAAGCCGGGCAGGCCGGAGCAGTGCGCCAGCACGTGGCGCAACGTTACCGCCCGCCGGTCAAAGGGTGTCTCCGGCGCATCCAGAAATTCGGGCAGCAGCTCGTGGAGCGGCTCGTCCAGCGAAAGCACGCCTTCCTCGACGAGCAGCATAACTGCCGTTGCCGTGAATGGTTTGGTGACGGAAGCAAGGGACCAGATAGTCTCGGAATCCACCGCCCGACCTTGCGGTCGATGGGCCAGGCCAACGTACGCCTCACCGGCGACGCGGCCGCCACGTGATACCAGGGCAGCCGCTCCGGGCAGGATGCCCTGGTCGACCCAGTCTTCCAACAAATGAAAGGCCCGATGCAGTCCATCCGGATCGAACGCCGCGTCACGGGCGCCATCGACATTAACTCCGTGCAATTCGCTACCTCCTAGGTATCTTCGGACTGGCAACCATACGTTCGCCAGTCATGAGTCGCCGGGCTAGTGGCTTCCCTCTGCCGGATGCGAGGACGGGCCCTCACCCCCGGCCCCTCTCCCGCTCGGCGGGCGAGCGGCGCCTCCACGGCGGGGATGGCTGCTAGTCGTGGCAGCCATCGCTGGTGCAGCCGTGAAGGGCAACGATCGTCACCGTCCAAGCTCCCCTCGCCCGCTCGGCGGGCGAGGGGCCGGGGGTGAGGGCCCATCCTCGCATCCGCCAACGGCGTCACGAATCAGCAGACCACTGATCTTCATCCTTCGGCCTCACGACTGCCCTGCAGCATCGCCGCCGTCAGCCCGACCAGCGCTCCAATGTGCTCGAAGATGAGGTCCGGAGCGGGGCCGTCATATTGCGATGGATCATGGGCATATTTGCCCTGGTGGACCAGGATGGTCAGGAATCGCTCCGGCTGCTTCCGCTTGATCGCTCCCAAGATGCGCGGCTTGTCTTCGATCATCGCGTATCGGTCCGCTGGAAAGGCGACGAGGACGCCGGGAAGCTCCACCTCCTTGTGCGTGACGATCATGACACGGCCACCCACGGCATCGGTTAGGCCGGCCCTGGCGATCTTGGCCGGTTGGTAGACCGCATCGCCGTCGGACAGGATGACCGTCGTACCGAGCTGCGCCAGGTGGTGCAGCGCTTCGATCACGCCGGGGAACCGATAGCGTTCATAGGGCAGGTCATTGATGAGCCTTGCCGCCTCGTCGGCCTGATCGCCGCTCACGCCGGAGGATTGGAAGCGTCGCAGCGTCTCCGGAAAGTCCACACGATCCGTGTCCTGGCGCACCGCCTCGTAAAGGTCCCAGAACCTCTGCGCCGCTGCATGCCCTACCGTCGATTCCAACGACCGCTCCATTTCGCGCTTCACGGCATCATTGTCCAGCAGGGTATTGTCCACGTCGAGCAGGAACACCCAGGTCAGCGCTGCCACTGCGTCAGGCTCCTCTGTGGTCACCAACGTGGAGTATAGCCATGCCGCCGAATGGTTCATGGGCGTGGTCGGGTACAGTACCCTGTACACCCGATGGCGTGCTCACGTGGAAAGGATACGGAGTGGTGCGCACAAGGCCGGTCGTCCAGATCAAGCGCTATGCCTACTACGAAGAGATCACCTACACTGACGGCAAAGCCGCGCGAAAAGCCCTCCAGCAGCAAGCAGGCGAGGAAGGCGGCCGCGGTCGGGTTTTGCCCGCGGTGGCGAAAGCCGCGCTCGGCGCCGGAATTGCCGTGCTTCCCCTCGTCGTTGCCCGCCTGGCGGGAGCCGGCGCCCGCCGCGCCCTCGGTGGCGGTGGCCGCCGCTGGCCGGAGCTGCCCAGCGGGAGGTAAGGGGCGAACGCCGGGCGGAGATTGGCGCGGCCAGAAATGGGGCCAGCGGCGTTCCGGTGCGGGTCTAGCGATGCCCTACCGATACCATTGCGCCTGCGCCTCGAACATCCTGGTGTATAGTCCGCCTTTAGCCAGTAGCTCGTTGTGGCCGCCCTCTTCGACGATAGTCCCATTCTGGAGCACCAGCACGCGATCGGCCAGTCGTGCCATCCCTAGTCGGTGGGAGATCATGATGGCCGTCCGGTCCCGGATCAGCTCGGAAAACCGCGTAAACAGCGCCAGCTCTGCCAGCGGGTCCAGTGCGGCCGTGGGCTCATCCAACACTAGCAGGTCAGCGTCGCGAACGAACGCCCGAGCCAGCGCGATGCGCTGCCACTGGCCGCCGGATATGTCCGTTTCTCCGAACTCCCGGCCGAGGTAGGCATCGAAGCCGCCCGGCAGCCGCTCGATGAGCCCGGCCACGTCCGCACGCGCTGCCGCGTCCAGCAGCGCGTCATCATCGCGCAGCCGCGCTAGATCCCCAAACCCGACGTTCTCCCTGGCGGTGAGTTGGAAGCTGGCGTAGTCCTCGAACACGGCCGCGATGCGCATTCTTGCCTCGACCGCCCTCTCCGGGGTAAGGGCAATGCCGTCCCGCCTCACCACTCCTTGCTCGGGCTGGTAGAGACCGATCAGGAGCTTGACCAGCGTCGTCTTACCGGCGCCATTCGGCCCCACGATGGCAATCTTTTCCCCACGCCCGATCCGCAGGTCGATGTCGTGCAACACCGGATGTGGGCTGCCGGGGTAGCGAAAGGCGAGACCCTTCGCCTCTACCGATGGAGGCCGAGGGGCCGGGGAGCAAGGGGGC
>Ga0207416_1002474_pt1 | contig 20068 bp, 9 predicted proteins | sample PaiPotPPM11metaG_FD_184107 | JGI IMG/M metagenome (GOLD analysis project Ga0207416, IMG submission 184107) | Iron sulfur acid spring bacterial and archeal communities from Banff, Canada, to study Microbial Dark Matter (Phase II) - Paint Pots PPM... ...
GACGACGCCTTCCGTTACTATCTTACGGATGGCGTCGTCCGAGCCTGTTCCCCCACCCCCTCCCGCGCCGGAGCTGATCTGGCTGGCGGCCTATACGCGGCCGCGGCACGAGGCGCAGGTGAAGCGCTTCTGGGAAGAGTCCGGCCTGCGCGTCTTTCTGCCCACCTACCACACCTGGCGGCAGTGGAGCGACCGCCGCAAACAGATCGAGCTGCCGCTGTTTGCCTCCTACGTCTTCGTCTGCATGGACCTCGTGCAGCGCCAGCAGGCGGTGCTCGCGCCCGGCTTCCTGTGGTTCGTGCACGACCAGCACGGCCCGATACGGGTCGACACGCAGGAGCTGGACGCGGTGCGCGCCGCGCTGGCCTCCGGCCTCGAGTACGACGCCGTGCCCACCTCCGAGATCGGCGACGAGGTGGAGGTGGTGCGCGGCTCCATGACCGGCTGCCGCGGCTTCCTGCTGCGCAAACAGGACGGCTGCATCGCCCTCTGCATCAGCGCCATCAACGGCGCCATGCGGGTGACGCTGCCGGACCCGTCATGGATCGCTCCGGTGCGGAAGACGGGGAAGAAAGGTTGACGAAGGGTTTTCGGTTTTCGGTTGTCGGTTGTCGGTGAAAACAGGTCGCGCAAGAGCGTAGCCAACGGCCGGTGCATCGCGAGGTGCACCGGCCGTCGTGTTTTGCGTTGTTGCTGTCAACCGACAACCGTCTCAACGAAGAACGATTTTGGTTGTTGGTTGTTGGATTTTGGAGGAATACGGTTCGCTTTTGACTGATAACAGACGACCGTTCTTCCGTCCACTTCACGGCACGCCAGCGGCCGGTGTTCAACTCAAATCCAACAACCGACAACTGACAACCGTCTTCAAAACCTTTCATTCATCGCCGTGGCGACCGCATGGACCGCCACCAGCGCCGCCAGCGGCAGCGGCCAGAGCCAGCGCCGGCGCGGCGGTCCGTGGCTGAGGCGGTGGGCGCTCCAGGCGGCGGCCAGCAGGAAGGGCACCTGCACGGCGTAGGCGCGGCCGCGCTGGCCGGTCAACAGCGGGTTGCCCTCCCGACAGGTGCCGCGATGCAGACAGCGCTGCGTGCTCTCGATGTCGGCTACGGTGACGAGCACGGTCGCGGCGAGCAGCAGGCGGAACGGTTTTCGGTTGTCGGTTAACGGTTGTCGGTTGTCGGTTGTCGGTTTTCGGTAACACAACACGAACGGTTGTTGGATTTTGGTTGTTGGATGTTGGCAACACGACGCTAACGGTGGTGAGGGCCAAGACTGCGGCGGGATCTGCGCTGCCGCGGGGAATACGGCGGCTACCACTGCCAGTGCGCCTGCCGCTACTCGAACCCATTTATTTCCACTGCGCCCTATCCCACTGCGCCCTGCACCGCTGCGCCTTGCACCCTGAAACCGCATGTCCGCTGCCACCTCGCGTCGAGGTGGATGGCGCTGTGGGCGGGGCGCGGTGGGCGCGGGATGCGGATTGCGCCGTTTGGGGAACTAGAGACGTGGGAGGAACGCGAAGTCCGAAGTCCGATAACCGAAAACCGACAACCGAAAACCGTTCAGGCCTTCAGCTTTCGGCTTCCTGGGCCAGCACGGCGGCGCCTTGCACGCCGCTGTAGAGGCTGGTCGGGGAGACCACCACGCGCGGTTGGCGGAGGGCGGCGAAGGGCAGGACCTGCTGCAGCGCCGTCTCCAAGGCGGCGATGAAGAGCGGGTTGTCCTGCACCACGCCGCCCGCCAGGATGACCGCTTCCGGGTCGGTGAAGTTCCAGACGTTGGCGAGGCCCTCGGCGAGGTGTCCGGCCATGGTGGTCAGGGCCTGCGTCGCGGCCGCATCCCCTGCCTGGGCGCGTGTCACCACGTCGAGCGCGGTCAGAGCGCGCGGCAGTGGTGGGGCGGGGGAGTGGCGGCGGGCGGCGCGGCGGTACTGCTTCACCAAGGCCCCGGCCGAGACGTAGACCTCGAGGCAGCCGCGGCGGCCGCAGTTGCAGGGGGGTCCGTCGAAGCGGATGGTGTGGTGGCCGATGCCGCCGGCGAAGCCGTGCACGCCGCGCAGCAGGTGTCCGTCGGCCACGATGCCGCCCCCGAGGCCGGTGCCGATGGTGATGGCGACGAAGTCGCGCAGGCCGCGCCCGGCGCCGAAGCGCTGCTCGGCCAGCACGCTGGCGTGCGCGTCGTTGTCGGCCACCACCGGCAGCTCAAAGCGCTTCTGGAAGTGTTCGGCGAGGGCGAAGCCGCTCCAGCCGGGGAGGTTTTCGGTGGCGGCGAAGACGCGTCCGGTGGCGTGGTCGATGGCGCCGGCGCTGGCGATGCCGATGGCGCGCGGCACGAGCCCGGCGCGGCGGGCCTCGCGCAAGACGGCGGCGATGGCGCGCTCGGTGCTCGCCACGATGACGTCGCGGCCGCCCTTGGCGCGCGTCTTGACCTGCTGCAAGTGGGCCAGCTCGCCCTGCGCGTTGACCAGCGCGGCCTTGACGCTGGTGCCGCCAATGTCGACGCCCACGACCCAGCCCCCGTCCGGCCCGGCCGGCGCGGTGGGCGCGGTGGGCGCGGCCAGCGCCTGCACGAAACGCGCGGTGATGGCCCGCGGCCGGGTGATGGCGGTGCCGACGACCACCGTCCAGGCACCGTGGTCGAGCGCCCGGCGTGCGTCGGCGGGGGTCTCGATGTGCCCTTCCGCCACGACCGGGATGCGCATGCGGGCCACCAGCTCTTGCAGCAGCCCCCAGGGAACGCCGCGGTGCTTGGCCGTGTCGGGCGTGTAGCCGCAGAGGGTGGTGCCGACCAGGTCGGCGCCCGCGGCCGCGGCGGCCTCCGCCTCGGCGACGGTGGCGATGTCGGCCATGACGGGCAGGTGCAGCTCGTCGTGGATGCGGCGCAAGAGCTCCGGCCAGGGCTCGCCGGTGAGCGACGGGCGCTGCGTGCAGTCCATGGCGATGATGTCGGCGCCCGCTGCGGCGAGGGCGGCGGCGGCGGCGAAGTTCGGGGTGATGCGCAGCTCGCCGCCGAAGTAGCGCTTGGCGATGCCGATGATGGGAACCCGGGCGCCGGCGGGGTCGCGGCGCAGCGCGGCGATGACGTCCGGGCCGTTGAGGCGGATGCCGCTGGCGCCGCCATCGAGCGCGGCGCGGGCGAGGCGGCGCAGGGCGTCCACGTCATCCAGCGGCTCGCCGGGCGCCGCCTGGCAGGAGACCACCAGGCCGCCGCGCACGCGCTGCAGCAGGCCGGACGCGGCGGATAAAGGGGAGGAGAGTGACATGGGTAACCCGGCTATCATACTCAACACGACGCTTTCCTCCCACAGCTTACCTGTATAGCCGTATAGTCAACAGCGCGGAGGCAATCACAGATGACTTCAGCCCTGGCCACCGGCGCCCTGCTCGCCCTGCTTTCCGGGGTGATGAACGGCACCTTCACCCTGCCCATGCGCTTTCTCGGCCGCTGGGAGTGGGAAAACGTCTGGAGCCTGTTCATCCTCGTCGCCTGCGTGCTGATGCCGATCAGCGTGGTGGCGCTGACCGCGCCGGGCGGGCTCGCCGTGCTGGCGCTGGCCCCCGGCGCCGCGCTCTGGGCCGCCCTGCTCACCGGCTTCGCCTGGGGCTTCGGGGCCATCATGTTCGGGCAGAGCGTGAGCGCGCTCGGCATCTCGCTGGCCAACACGCTGGTGCTGGCGCTGAGCTCGGCGCTCGGCTCCGCCCTGCCGCTGGCCATTCTCGACCGGCAGAAGTTCAGCCAGCCGCAGGGGCAGATCATCCTGCTGGGAGCGGCGGTGGCGGTGGTGGGCATCGTGCTGTGCGGCCGCGCCGGCTGGCTGCGCGAGCGCGCGGCGAGTCCGGCGGCGCGCGGCAACATGGTGGGCAAGGCGCGGCCCCTGCGGGTCGGCGTGCTGCTCTGCATCGGCGCGGGCCTGCTCTCGGCGGTCTTCAACATCGGCTACAGCCTCGCCCAGCCGATCGTCACCACGGCGCAGGCGCACGGGCTGGACGCCTTCGCCGGCAGCAACCTGATCTGGCTGTTGATGCTGGGCGCGGGCTCGGTCGCCAACCTCGGTTACTGCGCCTTCCTGCTGGTCCGCAATCACAGCTTCGCGAAGTTTGCGCAGCCGGGGAGCATCCGCCTCTACAGCCTGGGCGCGGTGATGGGACTGCTCTGGGGCGGCAGCATCTTCGTTTACGGAGCGGCGGCGCCGCGCCTGGGACACCTCGGACCGGCCATCGGCTGGCCGCTCAGCCTGGCGGCCGGGCTGCTGGTGGCCAACCTGCTCGGGCTCTGGTCCGGGGAATGGAAAGCGGCTCCGGCCGCGGCGCGTAGCTGGATGTGGTCCGGCATCGCGGTGCTGTTGCTGGCCATCGTCGTCTTGAGCCGCGCCAGCTAAACTACTGGCCAGCGAAGCTGGCCGCCCGTCAACAAAGTAGGATGCGCGTGAAACCGACCACCAGTACAACCGCACGCGGCGCCGTGAAACACCCGCAGAAACGCCTCGCGACGAGCCGCGAGCGCCGATCGAAAGACCGGGAAACGGCCCCGGCCGGCGAGACCGCGGCGCGGTCCGCGCCTGCCGGAACGCGGGTCCATGGCGCCGCCTCCTCGCAGCTCGACAAGCACAGCTTCGTCCCGCTTTATTTCCAGATCCAGGAGCGGTTGATGGAGCTCATCAACCGCGGCGAGGTGGCCGAGGGCGACCTGCTGGGCTCCGAGGACGAGCTCTCGCGGCGCTACGGGGTGAGCCGCATGACGGCGCGCCAGGCGCTGCGCGGCCTCAAGGAGCAGGGCTACGCCTTCAGCCAGAAAGGCCGCGGCACCTTCGTCTGCCGGCCCAAGCTGGAAAAGAACATCCTGCACCTGCAGGGCTTCACCGAGGAGATGAAGCAGCGCGGCTTCCGGCCCAGCTCGCGTCTGCTCGAACAAACCGTCGCGCCCGCCGACCCCGAGCTGGCGCAGCGCCTGCTGGTGGCGCCGCGGGACCCGGTGCTGCGCCTGGTGCGGCTGCGCCTCGCCGACGGCATCCCGCTGGCGCTCGAGACCTCGCACCTGGCCTTGCCGCGTTTTCCCGGCCTGGAACGCTTCGACTTCGGCCGCCGCTCGCTCTACGGCGTGCTGCGGGAACGCTACGGCGTGCGCGTGGGCTGGGCCGACGAGGTGCTGGAGGCGGTGCTGGCGGGGCGGGAGGATGCCCATCTGCTCACCGTGCCGCCGCGCTCCGGGCTGCTGGTCATCACCCGCACCGTGGTGACGGTGGAGGGCGCCCCGATCGAGAGCGTGCGCTCGCTCTACCGCGGCGACCGCTACCGCGCCGTGTTGCGCGTGCCCGCCACCAGCCTGCAGTAGGTGTCGTCCGGGTCCCGCATCCTGTATAGTCCACCTGACAGGTTGGGGGGCTGGCGGGACAGTCCCGCTCCTGTTGCCGAAACACGCTATGAGTCACTCGCGACGCACATTTCTTCAGGGTTTGGGAGCGGCCGCCGCGCTGGGGCCGGCGGCCGCGCACGGCGCCGCCCGCTTTCTCTCGCCCTCGGCCGCCAGCCTGGCCGCCGCCGCCGGCCGTAACAAGCAGATCACGCTGCTGCCCGACGGCGGCTTCGAGGAGGGCGCCTGGGGTTGGCAGTTCACCACCGGGGCCGCGATCGTGCCCGCAGGGGCGGCGGACACGCCCCACAGCGGCCGCCACTGCCTGCGCGTGCACGCCGCGAGCGGCGACTATGCCCGCTTCCTGGTGCTGACGCCGCGCTGGGGAGCGAAGTACACGCTCTCCGGCTGGTGGCGCTGCGCGGAGGTGGTCGGCGCGGGCGACGTGGGCGAGCCCGCCGGGATGTACTACTCCGCCTCGCAGTACGAGTTCCAGGGCCGCCCGGTGGACGAGGCGCGCTGGGGCCATGTGCAGGGGACGCAGGACTGGCAGCGCTTCAGCCACACCTTCACCTGCCTGCCCACCACGACCTGGTTTGAGGTGGTAGTCGGCGTGTATCGCTCCAGCGGCACGGCGTGGTTCGACGACCTGACCTTCGTCGAGTCGGAGACCGGGGCGGAGTTGGCCGACACGGTGGCGCCCGAGGAAGCCGCGCGCTGGGCGCACGAGTCCGGGCTGCAACGCGCCTCGCGGCAGAAGCCGCGCGCGGCGGTCTTACGCGACCGCCTGCCGGTCTTCGGCGCGGCCTCGGCGCCGGAGCGGCTGGCGGAGCTGCTGGCAGCAAGCCACGATTGCGAGTACCTCGATGCGCACGCGCTCGCCGACCCGCAGCGTTTGAACCGGCAGTTCTTCGACATGGTGGTCCTGCCCTACGGCGAAAGCTTCCCGGCGGCCGCGCAGGCCAGCCTCGAAGCGTTTCTTGCCGACGGCGGGGATTTTATTTCGACCGGCGGCTACGCATTTCAGTCGCCGCTGCTCGAAGAGAACGGCGCCTGGCGGAAGGCGGACGAAGTGGCGCGCACCGTGCCCGGTCGCGACCTGCTGGCGGGCGTCGGTTTCGACGCCGGATGGCAGCGTCCGGCGCAGGGCGCCAGCGAGCCCGCCGGCGGCCGCGGTGGCGTTCCCGCCGCACGCGTGACGCTGCCTCCCCAGGGCTGGGGAGAGAGCGCCGCTTGGTCGCATGACGTGGCCGCCGCGGGCGAGGGACAACAGTTCTGGTTCGAGGCCGACCTGCGTTGCGCCGACGTGGACGCCAGCCAGGAGGGCTACGCCTTCATCGGCGTCGAGCAGCTCGACGCGGCCGGCGACCCGGCCTATGCCGCCCCACTCGAGTTCCTCCGTCTGACCGGGACGCAGGACTGGCAGCACATCGCGCGCCTGTTTGTCCTCACGCCCGACGCGCGGACGCTGCGCATCCGTTTCGGTCTGCAGCGCGCCTCCGGTGCGCTCTGGGTGAGCGGGCTGCGACTCGAGGAGCGCGGCACCGAGATCCGCATCAACACGGCGCGCGGCTTTCCGCAGGACGAGCTGCGCATCACGCCGCAGCAGATCGGGGTCTTCGACGCCGACTACCGCCTGGAGCGCGTGGCCGCGCTGCGCCCGGCGCCGCAGCAGGTGTTGCTGCCGTCGAGCGCCGGCGAGCTGGCGGGCGCCTTCACCGGCTACGCCGCCGCCGGCGTGCTGGGCATGAACAACGCCCGCTGGATCCCGCTGCTCAACGCCCATGATCGCCTCGGCCGCTCGCGCGGCGCGGCGGCGGCGATGATGCACCTGCACCACGGGCCCTACACGCGCAGTAGCTGGGCGTTCTTCGGCGTGGACAACCACGACCTCTTCGCCCCCGAAAATGCGCTGCCGGCCGCCACGCTGCGCGCCGTCGGCCACGCCTTGGCGCGCAAGTGTTACCTGCATGAGCTGGAGACCGATCTCGCCTGTTACCGGGCGGGCGAGGGGGTGCGGGTGCGGGTGCGCGCCAGCAATTACGGGCGTGAGCAGCGCAACCTGCAGGTACGGGTGACGATCCATCCCACCGCGCCCGCCGCCGCCGCCGTTTTCACGCAGTCGTTTCCGGTGCCACTGGCGGCGGGCGAGACGCGCGCCGTCCTCGCCGCCTGGAAGCCCGCATCCTTCGCCGCCACCCAGTACCGCGTGACGGCGCAGCTCCGGGATGGGGACGAGCTGGTGGACCAGGACGAGAGCGGCTTCGACGTCTGGGACGCCGCCGTGCTGCGCTCCGGCATGCCGGTCGAGTTCCACGACAACTACTTCCACGTCGGCGAGCGCCCCGTCTTCCTGCAGGGCACGGACGACTACCTGCACACCTTTTTGGCGCGCAACGAGAACCCGCTCACCTGGCAGGCGGACGCCGAGGGCTGCCGCGACAGCTGCATCGATGTCTATGAAAACCTGATGGGGCTGCGCGGACCGCAGCAGAACCCCACCGAGGCGTGGTGGCGCTGGATCGACGCCATGCTGCTGAATGTGCAGCGCGCCGGGGGCGTTTTCTTTCCCGGCATGCTGATCTTCAGCAACACGGCGGTCAGCAACCGCGACCTGGCGGACCAGCAGCATTACGTCCGGCAATTCGCCGAACGCTACCGCGAGGCCGCCGGGCTGATGTACTACCTCAACGGCGACCTCGAGTTCCACGATCCCAACCTGCCCGACCTGCGCGCCCTCTACCAGCAGTACCTGCGCCGGACGTACGGCACGGACGCGCAACTGCGGGCCGCCTGGACGCTGACGCCGCCCGAGGCGGCGATCGGCAACCTGCCGGTGCGGCGGGGCAGCGACGACTGGCGCGACGTGCGCACCTTCGACGACTTCGCCTTCCGCGTGGAGCTGGTGCGCCGCTGGCTGAACGGTCTGCACGACGCCATCCGCGAGGTGGACACCCGCCACCCCGTCACCGCCGAGTTCTACCAGACCGCGGCCGAGGGGATTGACCTCGTGACCGCCATCGGCAAGCTGGAGTTGGCCAACTTCGGCTACTTCAACACCATTCACGAAGACGTGGACCGCTTTCCGCAGACGCTGAAGTTTCTCGATCTCAGCCTGCGCGGCAAGGGCATCAACGTCGGCGAGTTCGGCGTGAAGACGCACCCGGCGTGGGACGACGTCGGGTATTACATCCAGGCGCGCAGCCAGGCCTACGAACAGAACTACTTCCTGACCATCGGCCACTACGGGTTCGGGCTGGGGGCGTCCAAGATCCAGAACTGGTGCTGGAAGAACCCGGCCGATCTGCCCTTCGCCTGGGGCATCAACTACCCGTGCGATCTCACGCCGCGCGATGTCCGTTTCTACTACCGCAACAACGGGGTGCTGTTCCGCCGCTTCCAGCCGCGCTATGTGCCGGCCGACGTGGTCGTGGTGCTGCCCGGCAACAATCGCATGGGCGGCCAGGGTGCGAAAGTGCGCGAGGGGCTGCTGAACGGCATCCGCCTGCTGCTCGACGCGCGCGTGCACTTCGCCACCTTGGAGGACGAGTTCCTCGCCGACCTGCCGGCGACGACGCGCGCGGTGTTCTATCCGCTGCCGTACTGCCCCTCGGACGCAGTGGTCGCGCGCCTCGAGGCCTTTGTGCGGGCGGGCGGCACGCTGTATCTCTCCGGCGACATCAGCTACGATCCCCTGCGGCAGCGCACCGCCACGGCGCGCCTGCAAACGCTGTGCGGCGTTGAGTTCGTGGCCGAACGCTATCCCAACATCGCCTTCGAACACTCCCCGGCCGCAATTCAGCCCGCGCCCGGTGTGGCGTGGCCCGCCTATGAAGGCGCTCCCGGCATCCGCGTTCGAGCGGCGGGAGCGACGGTGCTGGGGACGACGGCCGAGGGCGACCCGGTGTGGGTCGAGCACCGCCTCGGCGCCGGCCGCGTCCTGTTCTCGACCGATCCCATCGAGCTGCACGCCGCCGCGCTGGCCAGCCCGGTGGGCCACGCCGTCTACGCGGCCGTGCTCGGCCGCATGGGCATCAGCGGCGAAGCGGCCGAGCCCGCCGATGCCGGACTGCATGTCATGCGCGTGCCGACCCGCAATGGGGAGACGGTGCGCGTGCTGGTCAACCACCACGCGGAGCCGCGCCCGCTCCGCCTGCCCAGCCAGCGGGGAGCCGTCGAGGTTCTGCTGGCAGCGCAGCGCACCGGGGTGGTGGCCACCGATGCCGAGGATGAGATCACGGCGCTCGAGACCGCGGGCCCCGTCCACCAAGGTTCCACCCTGTTGCTCGACACCGACCTGCACTGCATCGCGCTGCCCGCCGACCAGCGCCCGCTGCGCCACAGCCGGCGCTGGGTGCTGCTGCCCATGGGCGAGGGGACGGTCCGCATTCCCGACGCCGCGCGTTGGCACGACCCCATGGTCTGGGTGGGCGAGGTCGTCGACGGGCGCTGGCGCCGCGGCGAGGCGTTCCGCCCGCTGCGCCGGGAGGGGGATCTGCTCATCAGCGTGGATGCGGATCGCAATCTCAGCATGCTGCTCTGCGCGGAGCACTCCGAGGAATCAATCATGGCGCGAACTATTGAACAGTGGGTGAGGGAACCGTGGCGTTCTTAAAGTCAGCGATCCTGATGCTTGGTCTGGCCGGCGTCGTCTGCGGTCAGGCGACAACAACGTTGCAACTTCTCGATCCCTTGGCGGTGCCCGCCGAAGGTTCAGTGGCGGGCGCGGTGCTGACGCTGACGCCCCCCGCCCATCCGCCCCACCGGCGCTGCGATGTCGTCATCGTGGGCGGCGGGATGGGAGGCAGCGCCGCGGCCCTGGCCGCGCTGCGCCAACACGTCAGCGTCTGCCTGACCGAACCTTCGCACTGGCTGGGCGGCCAGATGACCGCGCAGGGCGTCTCCGCCCTCGACGAGAACCGCTTCTCGCCCACCAGCGGCTCCTCGGCTTCTTACCTCGCGCTGCGCAACGGCATCCGCGCCGCCTACTGGGCGAAGCAGCCCGGCGGAGCGATGCCGGAGAACTTCAACCCCGGCGCCTGCTGGGTGAGCCGTGTCTGCTTCGAGCCCCGCGTCGCCCTCGACGTGCTCGATCACATGCTGGCGCCCTATCGCGATGACCACCGCTTGCAGCTCTTCCTGCGCACCGCGCCGGTGCGGGTCGAGCGCCGGGCGACGGACGGGCGCCTGCGCAGCGTCCTCACCTACAACTTCGAAACGCATGTGTGGCTGGCGCTCGACGGCGAGGAGTTCATTGACGCCACCGAACTCGGCGACCTGCTGCCGCTCGCCAACGTGAAGTTCACCACCGGGGCCGAGTCGCGCGCCCAGACCGGCGAGCCGGACGCACCCGCACAAGCTAATCCGCAGGCGACGCAGAGCTTCACCTACCCGTTTATTCTCGAACGGAGCGCCCAACCCGACCCCCCGCCGGGAACGAGCATCCCGCGACCCGCCGATTACGACGCGCTGCGTTCGCACTACACGCTGGTGGTGGACTACGGGCGCGGCAAATTCCTCACCTACGGCATGTTTGCCGACCGGCCGGGCACGCCGGGATCCTTCTGGAAGTACCGGCGCCTGGTGCAGGCCGCCCAGTATCCGCGCGGCGTCTTCCCGGCGGACCTGAGCATGATCAACTGGCCGGGCAACGACGTCTGCGACCAGAACCTCCTCGCGCCCGATGCGCACGCGCAGGCGCTCGCCCTGCAGCATGCCAAGCACGTGGCGCTCGGCTTTGCCTACTGGCTGCAACATGATGCGCCGCGCGACAGCGGGACCGGCAGCGGCTACCCCGAACTGCAGCTCGTGCCGCAGCAACTCGCCACGCCGGATGGGCTGGCGCAGTTCCCTTATATCCGCGAGGCGCGCCGTATTCACGCGCTGCGCACGGTGGTGGAGCAGGATATTTCGGATCAGTTCCAGCACGGGGTGCGGGGCCGGCGGTTTCCCGACAGCGTGGGCGTGGCGCTCTACGCCATGGATCTGCACGGCTGCGCGCACGAGACGGTGCGCGCCGGGACCCGGCCCTTTCAGGTCCCGCTCGGGGCCTTGATCCCGCGCGAGGTCCCCAACCTCCTGGCAGCGGCCAAGAACATCGGCACCACGCACATCACCAACGGCGCCTTCCGCCTGCATCCCGGGGAGTGGGCGATCGGCGAGGCGGCGGGCACGGCAGCCGTGGTCGCCCTGCGCCATCATCTGCCGCTGAATGCGGTGGAGGCGAACCCGGCGCGCCTGGACGAGGTGCAGCGCCGCCTGTTGGCGCTGGGGGCGCCGCTCTTCTGGTACGACGACGTGACGCCGCGCGATACCGATTTTGCCGCCGCACAGTATGCCGGGCTGCATGCCTGGCTGCCGCTCGCGCCCGACACGCTGCATTTCGACCCCCTCGGGGCGGTGACCGGCGCCGAGGCGGCGCAGGCGCTGGCGCTGGCCGGGCCGGGAAACGCCGCCCGTCGCGCCGCCGTCGCGGCGCGTCTCGCCACGCAGGCGGCTCCCCTCACCTGGCGCGACCTGGCGCCGCTGCCCACCGGCACGCGCCGGGGCGTGGTGCGTCGCGGGGCGTGGGCGATGTGGCTCTATGCCGCCCTTCCGTCGCCGGGCGGGATGGAGGGTCTCCAGTGACCGGTCGTGACCCCACGCACAAAAGAGACACTTGCCTCCGCCGTATAGTTGTATATACTTGGCTCGAATCCCCCGCCGTATGTGTTCAGGAGATGGTGAAATGACAAGCCTCGCCGGACGTTGTGGCCGCCTGCTGCTGTTGGTTTCCCTGCTGGGGCTGCTGGCCCTCGCCCAGACCGAGAAGGCCTCGCTCAGCGGGGTCGTGACCGACCCCAGCGGTGCCGTGGTGCCGCACGCCCAGGTGGTCGCCACCGAGCGCGCCACCAACACGCAGCAGAGCACCACCAGCAACGCCAGCGGCAGCTACACGCTGCCGCTGCTCAATACCGGCGTCTACGACGTCACCGCGACGGCGCCCGGCTTCGAGACCGCCCGCACCAGCGGCGTGCAGTTGCAGGTGGGCAGCGCCGTGACGGTGAACTTCTCGCTGCAACTGGGTAGTGCGCAGACCGAGGCCACGGTCAGCGCCTCCTCCCTGCAACTGCTGGAGACATCGAAATCGGACGTCAGCCAGACCATCGAGGCGGTGCAGGTCGACGAGCTGCCGCTACAGGATCGCAACGTCATGGCGCTGGTGCGGCTGGTGCCCGGCATCGTCCCGGTGACCAAGGGCTTCGCCATCGGGGCGGTCGGCAACCGCAACTTCTTCGACAGCGGCTTTTCGATCAATGGCGGACGCACCAGCTCGAATGAGGTGCTGCTGGACGGCATTCCCGACACCATCGGCGACTTCAACGGCGTGGCGGTCATCCCGCCGCAGGGCTCGGTCAACGAGTTCTCGGTGGTCAGCGGCGACGTCTCGGCGCAGTACGGCCGCACCTCGGGCGGCGTGGTCAACATCACCACCAAGAGCGGCGGCAACAAGTTCCACGGCGAGCTCTACGAGTACCTGCAGAACAGCGCCCTGAACGCCAATAGTTGGAGCGCCAACCGCAACCACCAGCGCAGGACGCCCAGCAACCGCCACCACTTCGGCGCAAGCGTCAGCGGCCCGGTGCGGATTCCCGGCGTCTACAACGGGCACGACAAGACATTCTTTTTCTTCGATTACGAGGGGCGGCGGGAGCACAACCCGGCCGACTTCCTGACCACGGTGCCCACCGACGCGGAGCGCAACGGCGATTTTTCCAACGTCTTTGCCTTCAACAAGGCCACCGGCGGCAACCAGCTCATCCAGGTCTATGACCCGCTGACCACCACCTGCGTGAAGCCGGGAAGCAACGGCAACTGCGCGCAGTACGGCCGTACCGCCTTCGCCAACAACGTCATCCCGCAGAACCGCATCGATCCGGTGGCACTGGCCCTCTTGAAGTACTGGCCGAAACCCAACCTGCCGGGAGATATTTCGGGGGCCAACAATTACGCCTTCGCCGGCAGCCAGTTGCTGCACAAGAACCTTTGGGACTTGCGCCTCGACCACACGTTCAGCCCCTCGCATAGCGTGTTCGGCCGCTACACCCAGGAGCGCCGTTTTAATCAGTCCCCCGATTATTTGCGCACCGGGGCATCGGACGCGCGCACCATTTTTGACAGCTTCTACAACTTCGTCGTGGGTGACACCTACAGCCTCACCCCCAGCTTGATCAACGATTTCCGCCTCGGTTACGCGCGGGCCCGCGCCAACCAGGTGCCGATTGCCACCGGCTTCGACCCGACGCGCCTCGGCCTGCCTTCCTACATCCGCGATCGCGCCACCATCCTGATGTTCCCGAGCGTCGACATCGGCGGCAACGTCAGCGTGATCGGGCTGGGCGGCCGCGGCTACAACAACCAGCCCCGCGATACCGAGAGCGTGAGCGAGGGCATGCTCAAGGTGGTGGGCAACCACACGCTGCACTTCGGCGCGGAGTTCCGGCAGTATCGCTTCTACCCGTTCCAGATCTTCTCGCCCACCGGCGACTACGGGTTCGGCGCGGGCTATACCCAGGCCGATCCCCTGAAATCCTCCAGCTTCTCCGGCCTGGGCTTCGCCACCTTCCTTCTCGGCGCGACCAATGGCTCCATCGAGTACCAGACGCCGCTCACCATTTTTCACCACTACCTTGCCGGCTACACGGAGGACAACTGGCGCGTCACGCCGAAGTTGACCGTCAACACCGGCCTGCGCTGGGAGATGGAGACCGGCACGGCCGAGGCGCATGACCGGCTCACTTATTTCGACCTCAACGCCCCGTCGCCGCTGCAGGCGCAGGTGCCCAGCCTGAGCGTGCCGGGACTGTTGCAGTTCACCGGTCAGGGCAATCCGCGCAGCGAGTGGGCGGCGCCGAAGAAAGACTTTGCTCCCCGCGTCGGCTTCGCCTATGCGCCTTCCAACAACATGACGGTGCGCGGCGGCCTCGGCATCTTCTTCCTGCCCATGTCGCTCGAGGCGGTGGGCGCGCAAGGCGTCAACATCAGCATCGGCATTCCGCAACCCAATCCGCTGATTCCCCAAACCTTCTTGAGCAACCCCTTCCCCAACGGTCTACAGGGCCCTCCGGGACGCTCCGCCGGAGCGCTGACGGGAATCGGCCAGCCGCTCAATGCCATCGTGCGCACCATTAAGCCGGCTTTCAACGAGATGTGGGATCTGGCGGTGCAACGCGCCGTGGGCAACAACGTGGTGCTGGAAGCGGCCTACGTTGGCAGCCGCGGCTATAACCTGCCGTTGAACGGCATGCAGATTGACCAGCTCAATCCCCAGTACCTCAGCCAAGGGGCGGCGCTGGTCAAACAGGTTGCCAACCCGTTCTACGGCGTGATCACCGATCCGAACTCGAACCTCTCGGGTAAAACGGTGGCGCAGTTCCGTCTCTTGCGTCCCTATCCGGAGTATGACGGCCTGAATTACTTCCGTCCCAACAAGGGCGCCAGTTGGTACAACTCGCTGCAGATCAAGGCCACCAAGCGCTACTCCAACGGCCTCTCGTTCCAGGGTTCCTACAACTGGTCGAAGACGATGGATCTGGGCGGCGTGGGCAACGGTTCGGCGTTCTTCGACGCCACCAACATCCAGAACGTTTACAACCTGCAGGCGGAAAAGTCGCTGTCCGACCAGGACGTGCCTAGCGCCATGTTGCTCAGCTCGGTCTGGGACCTGCCGGTGGGCCGCAAACGTCATTTCCTCAACGCCCTGCCGGGCTGGGCTGATACCGCGCTGGGTGGCTGGCAGCTGGCCGGGTCCTGGATCTGGCAGGCCGGGCGTCCGTTCACCATCGGCGCTCGCAACAGCAATGTCGGCATCGGCAACGCGGCGGAACGCGCCAACCTGGTGGCGGGGCAGGACCCCAGTCTCGGCCTCCACGTCGCGCAGGCCAACGCGCGTAGTGGCCAGCCGTGGTTCAACATCAACGCCTTCGCCAACCCCGACCCCTACACCTTCGGCAATTCCTCGCGTACCCTCAGCCGCCTGCGCGGCGACACCTACAAGACGCTCGATCTGTCGGTCCACAAGTACTTCCAGATCAGCGACCGCATCCGCAGCGAGTTCCGCGCCGAAGCCTTCAACACGCTCAACATGGTGGTGTTCAGCAACCCGTCCACCTCGCTCGCCAGTCCCTCGAGCTTCGGCAAGGTATTCGGTCAGGACAACCAGCCGCGCGTCGTGCAGTTCGCGCTGCGCATTCTGTACTAAAAGAAACAGGGAGGAGGGAAGGGGAGGAAGACAGTAAACAGGGAGGGAGGGGAGTAAGGGAGGGGAACGCAAGCACGCATCCCTGTCTTCCCTCCACGCTGCGTTGGCGTTTCGCCTCCCCCCTCCCCGTTTTTCTTCCTCCCTTATTCCCTTCCTCCCCTCCTCCCTGTTTTGTTTTATGTATAATCCGCGGCAGGTCGGTAAGCGTTTACGTCTCCGGCCGCGATCTCACCAAGGCAGGCCAGCTTTCTCATGAGTGACACCCTTCCCGCTTCCACGCCCCTCAATCGCCGCGCTTTCCTGCAGACCACCGCCCAAGCCGGGGCGGCGGTTACCGCCGCGGCCACGCTGACGCGCCCCGCATGGGGGCGTGTGCTGGGCGCCAACGACAAGATCAACGTCGCACTGATCGGCGTCGGCGGCCGCGGCCATGCGCTGCAGCAATGGGTGATGTCGAAGCCGAGCGCGCAACTGGTGGCCGTCTGCGACCTCTACCAGCTGCGGCTGCGTCAGGCCATGGAACGGGGCAACTGCAAGGGCTACCTCGACTTCCGCGAAGTGCTGGCGCGCCCGGATGTGGACGCGGTGCTGATCGCCACGCCCGACCACTGGCACGCCCCCATCTCGCTGGCCGCCATTGCCGCCGGCAAGGATGTGTACTGCGAGAAGCCGATGACGCACACCGTCGAGCAGGCCAAGGAAGTGGCACGCGCGGTGGCGAAGTCAGGGCGGGTGTTTCAGTGTGGGTCGCAGACCACCTCCAGCGACCAGTGGTGGAAGGCCCGCAAGGCGATTCAGGACGGCATGATCGGCAAGCTCATTGAGAGCCAGGGCTCCTATCACCGTAACTCGACCACCGGCGAGTGGAACTACCCCATCAATCCCGCCGCCGGGCCGGAGGCCAAGGGCGACAACTATATTGACTGGAAGACGTGGCTCGGCGCGGCGACCGACCGGCCTTACAATGCCGATCGGTTCTTCCGCTTCCGCAAGTACTGGGACTACTCCGGCGGCATCGCCACCGACCTCTTCTATCACGTCATGGCGCCGTTGCAGATCTGCTGGGGCACGCCGCAGTTCCCCTCGCGGGTGAGCGGCACGGGCGGCATCTGGGTGTTTAAGGACGAGCGCGAGGTGCCCGACACCTTCATGCTGACGGCCGATTACCCGGCCGGCCACAGCCTGGTGATGAGTTCCTGTCTGGCGAACAACACCCATATTCCCGGGCTGGTCCGTGGGCATGAGGGCACCATCATGATCGTCCCCGACGGACAGTTCGAGGGTCATGTGGACCACATCACCGTCACCCCGCAGCCCGCCTGGCGCGATGCCTTCTTCAAGAAATACGGCACGGTGGAGATGGCGCTCGAGACCGAGCCGCGGCAGGACCACATGGATAACTTCCTCTCCTGCGTGAAGAGCCGCGAGAAACCGGTGCTCGATGCCGACACTGCCTACAAGGCGATGGTGACCATCGGCATGTCGGTCGACTCCTATCAGCGCGGCCAGACGCTGTACTTCGACCCGACCACGGAGACGGTGGTCGAGAAGCGCGTCTGAGGAACGTCGGGGGTGGGGGGACCAAACCGGTGATCCCTGCCGCCGGCGCCGCGCCCCTGACCATCGCCTGATCTTCCTCCTGACTGCATGCTTTCCCGTTTACTCTGGTAAACGCATGGCCGATGTCCGCTTCCGCTCCGTAGACCTGCCGCTCAAGAACGAGGTGAACCTCGTGGGGCGGCTGCTGGGCCGGGTGATTGAAGAGCAGGAGGGGAGCGCGACGCTGGCCCTCGAGGAAGAGATCCGCGCGCTGTGCAAGGCCATCCGGGCCACTGCCGATCCGGACGAAGCAGCGGAGCGGGAGAAGCGGCTGCAAATCCTGTTGCGCGGGCTGGCGCCGAAGGACTGCATCCGCATCGCGCGTGCCTTCACCATCTACTTCCAACTGGTCAACGTCGCGGAGCAGCGTCATCGGACGCGCCGCAAACGAGCCTACGACCGGGAGGGCAAGCCGCAGGGCGGCTCGCTGGCCGACACCGTGGCGATCCTGCGGCGTCGCGGTCTGACGACTGAGGCGATCTGCGCACTGCTGGAGCGAGTCTCGCTCGACCTCGTGCTGACCGCGCATCCCACGCAGGCGCTGCGGCGCACGGTGATGCACCGCCTCGACGAGATTGCGCGTCTCCTGCGGCTCTGGGAGGACGGCGACCCCACGCCCCCCGAGAAGCGGCAGCTCATCGACGACCTGCTGGAGCAGATCGAGGCCTTGTGGTTCACCAACCAGGTGCGCTCCGAGCGTCTCTCCGTTCTGGATGAGGTGCGCAGTACGCTCTACTACTTCGAGGATGTCTTCTTCCAGGTCATCTCGCGGCTGCGCGAGGAGTTGGAGCGCGTGCTGCCCGCCGCCGCCGGGGCGCGTCCCCTGCCACCTCTCGTGACCTTCGCCTCCTGGGTGGGTGGGGACGCCGATGGCAACCCGCACGTGGACGCCACCACCATTCGCAACACGGTGAGGCTGCATCGCGCCATCGTGCGCGAGTTCTACCTGCGGCAGTTGAAGAGCCTGATCTTCGAGCTGGGGCACGGGCGCGACATCTTCGTGCAACAGGACAGCCCGGCGCGGCGCGCCTTCCAGGCGGCGCTCACCGCCTACCGGCGGCGGCTGGGTCCGCCGCCGAACCGCCTGCTGGCGGAACCGGCGCGCGAGTTCCTCAGTTACTTGCGCATGCGCCTGGAGGACGAGGCGGAAGGCGCCTATGCCACGGCGGCCGAGTTCGCGGCCGACCTGCAGCTTCTCTGTGACGCGCTGGCCGGCGTCGACGCACCGCCGGGTTCGCAGCGTGGCCGGCGCAGCGCGCGTCGCGTCGAGGCCCTGATCACCGCCGTCCGCTGCTTCGGCTTCCACCTCGCCACGCTCGACGTGCGCAACAACTCCGAGGCGCATGAAGAGGCTCTGATCGCGCTGCTCGGGGAGCCCTATCGCAAGCTCCTGCCGGCGGCACGCGTGGTGCGTCTGCGGCAGGCGCTGATGGAGGCGACGGCCGCCCCCCTCGAGCACGACGCCGCGGAGCGCGTGCTGGGCATGTTTCACGCCATCCACACCGCGCAGCAGCAGGCCGGACCGGACGCCATCCGCAACTACATCATCAGCATGACGCGCGACGCGAGCGATGTCTGGGAGGTGCTGTTCCTGGCGTCGCGAGCTGGACTGGCCGGCGTGCGCGGCGGCAGGCTGCACTCCGCCATCCATCCCGTGCCGCTGTTTGAAACCATCGCCGACCTCGAGGCGGCCCCAGCGGTGCTCGACGAGCTGTTCCGCGACCCGCTTTACCGCGGCTACCTGGCCGGGCTGGGCGACGTGCAGCAGGTGATGATCGGCTACTCCGACAGCAACAAGGATGGCGGCTACCTGGCCTCGCACTGGCTGCTGTACCAGGGGCAGCAGCGCATGGTGGAGGTGGCGGCGCGCCACGGCGTGCAGTTGGAGTTCTTCCACGGCCGCGGCGGCACGGTGGCGCGGGGTGGTGGACGCGCCTACGAGGCCATCCTCGCCCTGCCTCCCGGTACCGTGAACGGCCGGCTGCGGATCACCGAACAGGGCGAGGTGATCAACAGCAAGTACGCCGACCCGGATATCGCACAGCGCAACCTCGAGCTGGCGCTCTCCGGCACGCTGCTGGCCTCCGCCCCGGCGTCCGACACGGCGAGTGCGCCCGAGGCGGCCCGCACGACGCTGATGCGCGCGCTCTCGGATAGCGCGTACGCCGCCTACCGCGACCTGATCCACGGCTCGCCCGACCTGCTGGAATATTTCTGGGAGGGAACGCCGGTGCGCGAGCTGACCGGGTTAAACATCGGCTCACGGCCCAGCTTCCGCGCCGCCCACCCCACCTTCGAGGGCCTGCGCGCCATTCCCTGGGTCTTTGCTTGGACGCAGACGCGCGCCCTGCTGCCCGCCTGGTACGGTACCGGCAGCGCGCTAGCTCCGGCGCTCGCCCGTGCCACGACGCGGCGCGAACTGCGCGCCATGTACCTCGAGTGGGACTTCTTCCGCGACCTGATTGACAACGTCGCCATGGCGCTCGCCAAAGCCGACCTCCGCATTACCCACATTTATGGATCGCTGGTCTCCGACCGCCGGCGCGCGCAGCGCGTCTACGTGCGCTTGAAGCAGGAATTCGAGCGCACGGTTGCCGCCGTGCTCGCCATTACCGGCGAGAAGACGCTGCTGCAGAAGGCGCCCGTCCTCAGCCGGTCGATCCGGTTGCGCAACCCCTACGTGGACCCGCTCAGCTACCTGCAGGTGCGCCTGCTGGCGGAACGCCGCGATGAAAAGCTCAGCCCGGAGGGGGAGCGGGCGCTGCTGCTCACCATGCAGGGCGTCGCGGCCGGTATGCGGAACACCGGCTGACAACGCGGAAAACAAAAAACAGGGAGGAGGGGGGACGGAAGACAGGGAGGGGGGAGGAGCTGTCT
>Ga0207416_1002475_pt1 | contig 20063 bp, 24 predicted proteins | sample PaiPotPPM11metaG_FD_184107 | JGI IMG/M metagenome (GOLD analysis project Ga0207416, IMG submission 184107) | Iron sulfur acid spring bacterial and archeal communities from Banff, Canada, to study Microbial Dark Matter (Phase II) - Paint Pots PPM... ...
GATGGAGGGCCGCTACCGGGGATTGCTGGAAGCGGCTCCCGACGCCATGGTGGTGGTCAACGTGGCCGGAGAAATCGTTCTGCTGAATGTGCAGGCGGAGAAGACGTTCGGCTACAGCCGCGATGCGCTGGTGGCTCAGATGGTCACAAACATCATTCCCGAGGGCTTCGCGGAACGGATCATCGCCGACGCACTCCGCTCTTCGGCGGAGGCGCTGGCGCAGCAGATGGGTACTGGAATCGAACTCACGGGCCGGCGCAAGGACGGCAGCGAGTTTCCCCTCGAGCTGATGTTAAGCCCGCTGGAAAGCGCCGAGGGCATCCTGGTGACGGCGGCCATACGCGACATCACCATACGAAAGAAGGCGGAAGTCCATCTCCTGCAGAAGATCGAGGAACTCAAGCGTTCGAATGAGGAGTTAGGCAACTTTGCCTACATCGCCTCTCACGATTTGCAGGAACCGCTGCGCATGGTGGCCAGCTACACCCAGCTGCTCTCCCGGCGCTACAAGGGCAAGCTCGACAGGGAAGCGGATGAGTTCATCGCCTTCGCCGTGGACGGGGCGAGCCGCATGCAGCGCCTGATCCAGGACCTGCTGGCCTACTCGCGGGTGGGAACCAAAGGAAAGGATCTGCTCGATACCTCCAGCGAAGAGGCGCTGCAACAGGCGCTGGTGAGTCTGCGCAGCGCCATCCAAGAAAGCGGCGCCCGGGTGACCCACGATGCTCTGCCCACCGTCCTGGCGGACGAGATGCAACTGACCCAGCTGTTTCAAAACCTCGTAGGCAACGCCATCAAGTACCAGATCAAATCCGGCATCCCCCAGATCCACGTCTCCGCCGCCAAGAATGGAGGAACGCAGTGGACATTTTCGGTGAAAGATAACGGCCTGGGAATCGACTCGCAGTACTTCGAAAAGATTTTTGGCATGTTTCAGCGGCTGCACAAACGCGAAGAGTTCGCTGGCACCGGCATCGGACTCGCTATCTGCAAAAAAATTGTCGAGCGGCACGGCGGCGCCATCTCGGTCGAGTCGCAACCTGGGCAGGGTTCCACCTTTCACTTTACGCTCGAAGGCAGTGAGAGGAAATCGTCCATCCTCCCGGAGGAAACAGTGTGCCCCTAGCAGTTCTTTTGATCGAAGACCGTCCAGGAGATATCCGGCTGACGCAGGAAGGTTTTCGCGCCGCCGGCATGCAGGTTCACTTGCAGGTGGCGACCGATGGCGTGGAGGCCATGCCCTTTCTCCATGAAGGCCCTCGGTGCCACTGACCATGCCTCTACAAGTTCTCTGGGTTGAAGACAGTCCCGGCGATCTGCGGCTTACGCGGGAAGCCTTCCGCGACGTCAATCCCCTCATCCGCGTGCACGTCGCTTGCGACGTTGTGGAGGCGACGGCTTTTCTCCGCCACGAGGGGCCGCACGTTCGTGCCCCTCGCCCGGCTCCCATGCTGCTGGACCTGAACCTGCGCAAAATGGATGGTCGCGAGGTGTTGGACCACATCTTGGACCACGTCAGAGAGGACGAAAATCTGAAAAATATCCCTCCAGTCACCTCTTCGGGGGCGGATGCCGATGTAGTTAAAAGCTACCAGCTCCAAGCCAACTGCTACCTCAGCACGCCCAGGCATTGCGATGCGTTCCACTGCTTGATGAAGAGCATCAACGATTCTGGCTGACCCGTGTGAGGTTGCCGCAGGAGGGCCAGGAGGCGAATGGTCTGGGAGTCGCTCAGACTCGATTTTGACCTACTGGAACCGCAAGAATTTGGCCAGGAAGCATACGGCAGAATGCGAGGAAAACGATGCAAGTAATCGGAGGAAATGGTATGCCCGTTCAAGTGCTTTTGGTCGAAGACAGCCCGGGAGACGTTCGCCTAACGCAGGAAGCGTTCCGGGATGCCAATCCCACCATCCAGCTACACATAGCGAACGACGGGGTCGAGGCCATGGCTTTTCTTCGCCATGAGGGGATTTACGCCGCTACGCCTCACCCGGATCTTATCCTGCTGGACTTAAACCTGCCCCGAATGGATGGGCGAGAGGTTCTGGCCCACATCAAGGAAGATGAAAATCTGAAGACCATTCCCACCGTGATCCTGACCACCTCCGAGTCGGAAGCGGATATCGCAAAAAGCTATCAGCTCCAGGCCAACTGCTACCTCACTAAGCCGGTGCAACTGGATGCCTTCGAGCTCCTGGTGAAGAGCATAAATGATTTCTGGCTAACCAAGGTCAAACTGCCGCAGCAGAGGACAAGCGGGTGAGGAAATCGATCAATATCCTGCTGCTGATCGAAGACAACCTGGGAGACGCCCGTCTGCTGCGCGAGATGCTCAGCGAATCGGGCTCGCGTGACACCGAGCTAACCCACGTGCAGCTCATGACTGAGGCCGAGAAGCACCTGGGGGAACATCTGGTCGATATCATTCTGCTCGACCTGGGCCTGCCCGATGCCCAGGGGCTGGGAGCGGTACGCCGCGCCCAAGCCGCCGCGCCCCGGGTCCCGCTGGTGGTGTTGACCGGCTTGGACGACGAAACCCTGGCCATTCAAACCTTGCAGGAGGGTGCGCAGGACTATCTCATCAAAGGCCAGATCGAAACCCGAGGGCTGGTGCGCGCTCTGCATTATGCGGTCGAGCGCAAGGCGATGGAAGAAGCGTTGTTTGTCGAGAAGGAACGCGCCCAGGTCACACTCAACTGCATCGGCGACGGGGTAGCCTGTACGGACAGTTCGGGGAAGATCACCTTCCTCAATCTGGTCGCAGAAAAAATGACCGGCTGGCCGCGGCAGGAAGCGGCAAGCCGGCCTTTAGCGGAAGTTCTCCAGATTCTGGACGCCGCCACTCGTGCGCCCATCGTAAACCCGTTGGAGATAGCCGTTGGCTGCGACCGAATCGAACATCCGCCTACGAACAGTCTTCTCATCCGGCGCGACGGACTTGAAATTCCCATCGAAGACTCCGTGGCCCCCATCCACGACCGGGAAGGCAAACCTACCGGCGCAGTCATTGTTTTCCGCGACGTGAGCGCGGCGCAGGCCATGGCCCTGCAGATGGCCCATTCCGCGCAGCACGACTTTCTGACCGGATTGCCCAACCGCATGCTGTTCAACGACCGCGTCAACCGCGCCATCGCCCTGGCGCCGCGTCACACAAAGAGCGTCGCCGTCCTGTTCCTGGATCTGGACGGCTTCAAACACATCAACGATTCCCTGGGACATTCCACGGGAGACAAACTTCTGCAATCCATCGCCAAACGCCTGGTTGACCGCGTGCGGCTCTCGGACACAGTGAGCCGGCAGGGCGGCGACGAATTCGTGATTCTGCTTTCAGAAGTAGCCCACGTGGAAGATACTGCCATTACCGCCAGAAGACTGCTCACCGCAGTGGCCGACCCTCATTTCATCGACCAGCACGATCTTCACGTCACCACCAGCATTGGCGTCAGCGTCTATCCCGACGACGGCCTGGATGCCGAGACGCTTATCAAGAACGCTGACACCGCCATGTACCAGGCGAAGGAGAATGGGCGCCAGAGCTACCAGTTTTTCAAGCCGGCCATGAACGTTCGGGCGGTGGAGCGGCAGTCCATTGAAGAGGGTCTGCGCCGCGCCCTGGAACGGCAGGAATTCACATTGCACTACCAGCCCGTGGTCGACCTGAGAACTGGAGAAATTGCCGGCGCGGAAGCCTTGCTGCGCTGGATGCATCCCACTCGCGGGCTGGTCCCGCCGGGGCAGTTTGTCCCCGTGGCCGAAGATTGCGGCCTTATTCTGCCGATCGGCAACTGGGCGCTGCATGAAGCGTGTCTGCAGGCCCAGGCCTGGGTGGAAGATGGCCTGCCCCTGACCAGGATCGCGGTGAACATTTCCGCGGCGGAACTGAGGGACGAGAACTTTCTCACGGGTGTATTCGCCATCCTCGAGGAGACAGGGCTGAATGCGGCATCTCTGGAGCTCGAGCTCACTGAAAGTGTTCTCATGAAGCATGCCGAGCGCACCCAGTCGATCCTCCAGGCGCTGCGAGCCAAAGGAGTGCAGTTGGCGGTGGATGACTTCGGCACCGGCTACTCCAACTTGAGCTATCTGAGGAAATTTTCGGTCGATGCCCTCAAGATCGACCAGTCGTTTGTCCGTCAAATCACCACTGCTCCTGAGGAAACCACCATCGTGACGGCAGTGATCGCCATGGCCCGAAGCCTGAAGCTGCGGGCCGTGGCGGAAGGCGTGGAAACGCACCAGGAACTCGCGTTCCTGCAGGCTCAAGAGTGTGACGAAGCACAAGGCTACTATTTCAGCCGCCCTGTCCCTCCGCCGCAGTTTGCCGCTTTGCTCAAAACCGGCGTATCGAAATCCAGTCCTCAACTGAATGGTGCGTTGACTGTGCACTGGGCCAGCGGATCTTAGGGGCAATCCCGCGATGCGATTCCTGATCGAGCCGGTACTGACCGGTCGTTACGCGCGATGGGCCTGTCGATGCCCAAAGTGATCAATGGAATCTTGGGATCCGACGGTCAATTCATTCGGAGCGCGAAAACTCGGAGCTGGGAAAAAGCAGAAGAGTTCAAACGAGAATTGGAACACGAGTACGAGAGCAGGCAAAACGGCGGTCCTGGCAGTACGATTTTTCTATGTTTTTATAACCTGCTTATTATCAGTTGTTTATAGTGGTGGAGGCGGCGGGAGTCGAACCCGCGTCCGAAAATGTTACTGGTCAAGAGACTACATGCTTATTCCGGTTCATGCCCCGGGCGTTGGGCGCCTCCGCTTGCGCGGATACGCTTCCCCCAGGACGTTCGCGGCTGCGCGCTCAGAACGGACAAGAAACGCCACCCGCTAGCCTGAAATCTTAGCCGCGCTGCCCAGACGTAGCAGCGAAGAGCGGCCCGCTGTGCGACGTCCTTCGGAGGCCCACGGGCGAAGCCTTCGGGAACGGCTGCCTAAACTAGTTAGGCTGCGTATGCCATTGGTTGATTGGCAATTATCATTTTGCACGCGATTACGGGTGTGTGCACCCCGGCATGCCTCTTGGCCGCAAGCATCTCCGTCGAAGCCGTGACGCCCCCACTGGTGGGATTGGCCATTAGTTCGAGAGCTGAGTCTAGGTGGTCGAACGCTGGATTTGATCCGGATTTAGTGAGAAAAAAACAATTCACAAAATCAATAGAATCAATCACTTACAGTGGCACTAATAGACTTGAATTACCCAAATCCGTAGTGCTCAGATGCTACCCATGAACTACCATGGAGCGCGTCATCCCGAATTTAGCTCTCTTACCTTCTGCTATTGAATCACAGGCGTCACGGTTTGACAATCCCAAGACGCTTGGACTCCGCTTCGATAGCCCTGACGATGCCGTGAACTTTGCAGCCCATAGCGTAAGCACTTCCAAGGATTGGCTTGCCTTTGATCCCCTCAACTTCGTTCGTGGCTATAAAAACGGTGAATTGGAGATTGTAGTCGAAGCGTTCGTTGGGGGGAGTGTTGGGGCCGAGAGTGAACAGTTCCATCTCATTTTTCGTGCTGTCCCACTTGTGATGCAGCGGCATCTCAAAGAATCGTGTGCCACCTACGGCGATGCCGGATGGCACAAATACATTGAACAGGGGCACGACGATCTTATGCTTGTCCGTGTTGCAAGCCTCGTTTACTGCGAAGAGCAGGTCATCCCCTCCGAGGTAAGGCTGGAACCCGCAAAAGAGCGATTGGATTTCGCGCGGAAGATCAGCGCATCGGCCTACAGCGTTAATCATGTGATCGAGCGAACGAGCGAAGGGGAACGCGCAGTTTTTCGCGTCGGGTTTCCCGATGCTTGTGGCAATGGCGTATCCAGCATTGTCGAGAGCAGCCCGAAGGTTCTGCACGAATTCACCGAACACATCGCCCATATCGTCAAGTTCGGCACGAAGTTCCCGTGCTGGTTTGACTTTATGAATTTCATGGCCGGGCTTATTAGGGTGCGGTTCGACAACTTCGTGGTATGGGCTGCTGTAAGTGAATGCTTCGATCTTCTGCCCAAGATCGGCAAAGTGTTCTTCACTCCTTTTTAGTTTGCGGTAGGAACTATCGAAAGAGTCTGACATATGAATCGGAAAGCAATTCTAACGCATGAGGATTGTGTTGTTAGGGGGTATAATCGCGGGCGCTATGGACTTAAAGATACTGGAAACAGCGTCCGGGGTTCTAACCAGAAAAGAGGTCAAAACTCCGATGGCGTTCTATAGCCGCATAGTTTGGGTGCTATTAGCCCTGATCGTTGCACCGCTCTACTCGCATGTGGGGGAGCCGTACCAAGCAGCCTTCCCGATAATTGGGATTGTGTTGTTGGTGGCCCTCCTTGTATGGGTAGGTTTCTTGAATTACCGGAAGCCCGAACTCTTACTGTATGGGGCAGAGGCGCACTTTGAGGAGCGCAAGATGGAATTTTTCAGATCGGGCATGGGCGCAACTCCACCGCTAAGTAGCGGTCTTGAACCAAGCCAAGACAGAATCGTTCCCGATCATTAGATTTCTCCATGCTGCGCTGTTTTTGAGTTCGCACACAAGGATTCTGTCGTTATTGTCCATAAACCTCAAGAGATCGTCGCGCAGTTGCGTTGCGGTCGCAGTGTGGGAAAGAAACCACTCCGAATATAAGATTCGCACTGCCTTGAACTCCTCAAGGCGTTTGATGAGATCAGCATAGTCTTGACCCGGCTTGTCCAGATCGTAACTCACGAGATAAAGCGCCATAGATGCTCCTTAAGGTTATGGTTGAGATTTTAGGCGGTTACTAGCAGTTCGGCAACGGCAGCGGTATGATGAGCGCATGAAGTCGAAACTTGACCCCACCACTACGCCAGAGCAAAAGATGGAAATATTCCGGGGCGCGTTACGCCGTGCGCTTACGGTGTCGAAGGATGAACTAGACCAGCGTGTCGCCGATGACAACAAAATGCGACGCCAGGTAAAACAGAAACCCGGCCCTAAGCCGGGTTCTTCGGTTTCGGGCCGCGCTTCCGATAGCGAATCCTAGAACGGTATTTCGCCGTTCTTGCCCGTGAGTTCGGCGAAGGTGAGCCGCTTGCCTGAAACCTGCGAGAGTGCTAGCAAAAAGCGGTCCGCATCAGTGAGAGGGTTATCTTTCGTAGCGCGATTGTTATAGCGAAACACTTGCTCATCTACGTATCGTTCAAGGTGAAATGGCTCCACGGCAACGTAAGTCCCTTTCAAATTTCTTTTCAGCAATGACCAGAAGTTCTCAAGGCCATTCGTGTGCACCTGTCCGCGAACGTACTCTTCCGCGTGGTTCACAACTTCATGCACATAGCGCCAATGCAGCTTGTCGTAAGGCACAGCATCATCCGTAAAGACCTTGCTTCCATATTTCACGTTCTTAAGAATAGCAGTTTGGAGAACTTCGCGCTTTACGTTCGGAACAACTTGAGCACGCACTTTGCGTTCGTCACGATCTAACATGCCCACCACAATTGCTTTGCCTGTAGCTCCGCCAGTATGCCCACTCTCGGCGGCGAATCGGATACGGCGCTCTTTGTGCATGTTTTTTAATTTGCCGCCGACGAAAGTTTCGTCAACTTCAACTCCGCTACTTTCCTTGCCGCCAAGTTTGGTGCCGAGGTCTTTTGTTCTCAGAGCAAGTCTGAGCCGCTGCAACACGAACCACGCGGACTTTTGGGAGATACCCAAATCACGGTGAATCTCGTAGGAGGAGATACCGTTTTTGCAGTTGACCAGCATCCACATCGCGGGAAGCCATTTTTGCAGAGGGATCGGTGATTCCTCAAGGATCGTGAATTTTTTGACGGAGAATTGATTGCGGCAAGCGCGGCACTTCCAGCGTTTAGCCGTCTTGAGATAGTAGGGATTTTTCGCGTCATCGCCGATGCAGTAGGGGCATCGTGGGCCATCCGGCCAGCGCATCATGGCTACCGCGTCGATGCAGGTCTGTTCGTCGCTAAAGTATTGAATCGCTTGCTGTAAGGTCTGTGGCGTGTCCATGCCACGAATGTATCAAATTGGCGTGGGTAAGTCAAGTTAATTATTGCCCTTACAGTCTTAAGCATTCCCAAAATATTGAAACAGAACCACTTATTCGTAAAACATTTCAGGGAAAGGACTTAGGTGAGTCCCCTCGGGTTAAGTGCTTTAGAATCAGCGTTAGTCTCGCAAAATATTGTATTTGCTGGACTTAGCTCTCTTACTTGAATGTCAAAGAACAGTCGTGCCACTGGATATTAGATGCTACGTACGGGATCGAAGTCAAGGAGATTTGGCCTCGGATTCGGACTAGAAATGCAATGCGTGTAGTGACAGTGTGTAAAGTCAATTGACCAACTCCTTCGTAGTTTCCCGGCAGCCGACCATCCGCCTACTCACGACTGTTTCGTGGTCACAAAAGCCGTTTCTCTGGGATTGGTTGTCAGAGCGTAGAGCTACTTTACCCGCTTCGATGCTGCTGTGGCTGCCGCCACATTGTTGCTTGCTCGCGCTTCGTCGACCACTTGCCGGACTGCTATGACCACGGACTCCGGCGATTGCGTCATGCCGTGGTCCGCATCTACCACGACTTGGCGCCCATGCGTTGACAAGCGTGCGAGGCGGGCTTGCAATTGATGTACCCTGACCTCGTGATATTCCGCAGCTTCCTTTTCGAAACCGGGAGGAGCCCAATACCTCCCAGCGGTCAGCACGACGAGCGGGCGATTACCCAAGCTGCCGGCATTACGCACGGCGTTGTCGATATCGGGATTTCCGCCCCCGGTTCTCGGTACGATTCTGCCGTCGTCGGTTGCAGCGCAGGCCTGCTGCATATCCGTCTCATACGCCTTCGGCTGCGCTTCGAGCTTCGCCAATATCCCGGCTTGCTCGGGGGTGAAATCGGGCGGTGGAAAGTGCCGCTCCCGGCTCGTCACGAAACGTAGCACACCGAACCGCTCCATTATGGGCAGAGCCATACAAATCAGATGCCTCCTGTGGCCCGACATGCGATTTACGGGTGCTAGCGCGAAGTCGGGTTCACGCATGTCCGGAGTCGCAGGATCAACTAACACCAAACCTGCAACGTCGGTGGGGTAGCGCGCCGTATAAATGCGGACATATTCTCCTCCTACGGAACCGCCAACCATCACATACGGAGGCAGAACCCCGGTGCGCTGTAGCGCCTCGTGCAGATCGCCGGCAACACTGGCACCCGTTCGCGGAGATGATGGCGGATCGCTCCACCCTACGCCCGCGCGGTCGTACCAGCAGGTGCGAGTGAACGCCGCCATCTTCGATTGTTGCAACAGCCACTCATAACCGGGCGAGTTGCCTCCGGTTTCGAGAATCACAGTCGGAGCACCCTGACCAGAGCAGTAGAGGTTCAGAGTACGTCCACCAATGTCAACCGCCCGTCCAACTCGTGGAGGCAGCTGACTGGCATCCCTCGCTCGCCCGACCTGTTCATATGTAAAGCCGGCTAGCAGGGCCAGCACCAGCAGAGTCAGAAATAGGTACGAGATTCTCCGAACCGACTTTCTCATGCGCCCGACCCCTTCTAAGAAATGACCGCACAATTCGGCGCACACCTCATTACGGAAGGCTCTGGGTTACTGGCGAATAGGCCAAGGAAATAAGAAGCTTCCGAATGCGATAAGGAGCGGCACCGCTCCGGCGATACCCCCTACTAACCACTTCCACATGCCCGATCGCACGAACCACTGCCGCAGCAGAGAGATGACGGCGTCATGCACAAGCGGCGCACCTGATCCGTCAGATTCATCGAATATCCAAAGAAGTTCTTCCTCGAACCGCAAGCGAAAGGCGGGTGGATGCAAACAAATGAGCCAACGATACAAGGCGCGGTTCATCATGCCCTCTCGGGACGGATTTTGAGATGTAGTCTCGCTTCGCGCACCACTCCTTCGAGTCTTGCGATCTCCGTAGCCAAGAGTCCACGGCCAAAGCGTGAGAGGTGATAGTAGCGGCGTCTTGGATCATCGCCGGGAGGGCGCGGGGAGCGCTCTTCCACCATGCCTTGATCGAGCAGTTTTTGCAGATTGTCATACAACGTGCCGGGGCCCAATTTGTAGCGGCCGTCCGACTGACGGGCCACCTCCCGCATAATCCCGTAGCCGTGACGATCTTCACTCGCTAGCACGAGCAAGATATGCAGCGCGGCAGCGGAAAGAGGCAGGAATTGATCAAAGTCTTCCTTCATAGTCGGATTCCGTTATATCGGAATCCGACTACTGAGTCAAGTCTTTCAGCATGCATGCGAAAAAATTCGGCACCTCTGGCGCCTTCGGACTCCGACGCAATTCGCCGTCATGGCTATGAGAAATATGTCTCCGTTGCCCACCGCCGAAAACAGAAGAATCTTGCGATCAACGTTGGAGAAGTACACCGGGCTTTAGCGCTCAACAATCGAGTGCCTTTGGTCTGCGCTGCTCTCGGCTCTAAGAAATTCCTGACCGAGCACGGGCTGCGCATTGTGTCGAAGACGGGGACTCCATCCGGGCAAAGCACCACAGTTACATTCACCTACGAGATCGTCAGGTCTGAGTCGCAAAAACAGACCGCAGACGAAGCGTGGCGGTCGCTGCGCGGGATTGGGAAGGACATTTTTGCATCGTTTGGCGGCGGGGAGGCCTATCTCAAGCAGGACCGCGCCAATTTCTACGGATCTGGCCAAGATCCCTTGACGCGCAAATCATGAGCCGAGTCTATTGGGACACAATGCTGTTTATTTACTGGCTGGAAGATCACCCGCGGTACGGCCAACGTGTGCGGCAGATTTTCGAGCGTATGAACGATCGTCAAGATCAACTCTGCACAAGCGCCTTTGCGGTTGGAGAGACGTGGTGGGCTTCCACAAGAGGGGCGCGGTTGAAACGGCCGCCCGTGTCCGGAGCTTTTTCCGGCAGGATTCTGTCGAAGTGATTCCTTATGCTTTGGACACAGCAGATTTGTACGCGGGGATTCGCGCCAAGATGGGAGTCTCGTCCGCAGAGGCGACTCATCTGGCCTGTGCGGCCAGCGCGGGCATTGACTATTTCTTACCAATGACAAGAATCTAGCCGGCAAAGTGATTCCCGGCCTTCAATTTATCGCCGGGATCGATTCAAACATTCTTTAGCGCAGCTCTCGGCGCGAGCATGGTTTCCAGTCTCACTTTTACTTCAGGCCACTCGGAATCCAGAATGCTGAAATAGACGCTGTCGCGGATTCGGCCCGTCCAGGTGATGACATGCCGGCGCAGCGTGCCTTCTTCTTTCGCGCCGATGCGCAGGATGGTGTTGCGCGATTTCTGATTCAGGGCATCGGTCTTCAGTTCGACCCGCACGCATCCCCAGACCTCGAACGCGTAGCGCAGCATGAGATACTTCGCTTCGGTATTAACCACTGAGCGCTGCCACTGGGGCACGATCCAGGTGGAACCTATCTCAACTCTGCGGTTGATGCGGTCGATATTCATGAAGCGGGTGCTCCCGACCACCTTTCCCGAACTTCTTTCGACGGTGGCGAAGGCCATGGATTCGAGGCAATGCTGTTCGTCAAAGATTTTATCGACCAGGCGGTCGAAGTCTTCGCGGGTCTTCATGCGGTAGGGAATCCATTGGAAGATATCGTCGAGCGAGTCCTTGGCAATGTTCCAGAAGATTTCGGCGTGTTCGCGGCGAATGGGTTCCAGGCGGACGGAAGAACCCTCCAGCGTAACTGGCAGGACAATGTTGAATTGGGTCACGGGAGTCGTCATCGAGCATTCCGGTTTTCGTGCCAGCTCGCCAATGCTCTATTATCTTGCATCTCATACCTGTTTGCCGCATCTCAACAAGGACGTTTCTGTAGAATAAAAGGCGTTGACCTGCGATGATGTTGGCCGTCCAACCCGATGACAGCAGAGGTTGTCAGGAGTGTTGCCGGTGAAGGCGCAGTGTTTGCCGTTCTCGCAGATTCCGGACACCACCAGCCTTTTCACTGACTTCCTCGCATATTCCCCCAAGGTCCGGCCGTTTTATCCGCACTCGCCGCATTTCAGCGAGTGGATGAAGGCCGAGGCGTCGACAATTCACTACGATGCGTCGCGACGGGAGCGGATCAGCGCGATTCTGCAGCGCCAAAATAAGTCCTGGGATGCCTCGCCGCAGACGCTCGCCAACATTGAGCGGCTGCGCAAGGGCGCTTGCGCAATTGTTACGGGACAGCAGGTCGGACTGTTCGGCGGGCCGATGTTTGCGATTTATAAAGCGCTCACCGCGATCAAACTGGCGGAAGAGGCGACGGCCGCCGGCGTGGATGCGGTGCCGGTTTTCTGGCTCGCCACGTACGATCACGATCTCGCCGAAGTGAATCACATTTCTGTGCCGGGCAGCGACGGCGTTCTGCGCCCGCTTACGATCGCGAGCCATGCAGTTGCGGGTGCTCCGGTCAGCGATGTGCGGCTAGGCGATGAGATTCTGCCGGTAGTTGAGGACGCGATTGCGCTGCTGGGCGAGTCGGAGGCTTCGCGGTGGGTGCGCGAAGCGTATCGTCCGGGAGAATCATTAGGCTCGGCGTTCGCGCGTTTATACGCGCGGCTGTTTGCACAATGGGGCGTGATTCTTCTGGATGCTTCGGATGCCGAACTGCACCGGATCGCGGCGCCGATATATCGCGCCGCCGTGGAGCGCGCGGAGGAACTCGACACAGCCTTGCTGGCCCGCGGCCGAGAATTGGAGAGCGCGGGCTACTACCAGCAGGTGAAGGTGACGCCTTCTTCGGTGTTGGTTTTCACTTTGCGCGAGGGCGCCCGCACGGCTATTCAACGTCGCGCGAATGGTTCGAACCAGCCTGGGGAATTTACTATTGGCGGTGACGCGGGGGCGAAAAGATTGTCCGCGGCGGAACTGTTGCAGCGGATTGACGCCACTCCCGAAAAGTTCAGCCCGAATGTTTTATTGCGTCCCGTCGTGCAGGATTTCGTTCTGCCCACTCTGGCTTATACCGGCGGCGCGGCTGAGGCCGCGTATTTTGGGCAGGCGGGTGCGGTTTATGAAAATCTTATCGGCAGGGTCACGCCGATTGTGCCGCGGTTTTCGGCGACGATTGTCGAGCCCAAGGTTCAGCGTTGGCTCCGGCAGTACGGCATCGCGGTGCAGGATGCTTTTGAAGGGCCTGAAGCCCTGCGACGAAAGCTGGCCTCGCGTACTTTGCCGGAGGGCGTTCAGGCGGCATTCGATGCGGCACAGAAGTCGGTAGAACAATCGCTGGGAAAGCTTCGCGAATCTCTGGAGAAACTCGACTCTACGCTGGTGGGCGCGAGTGAAACTGCCGTGTCGAAGATGAATTATCAGATGGACCGCCTGCGGCAGTTGGCGACGGCGGCAGAATTGCGGCGCAGCGAGGTAATCGGCCGTCATGCTGATGGGCTCAGCCAGGCTCTTTATCCCAGCGGCGAACTGCAGGAGCGCGGCATCGCCGGAGTTTATTTCGTGGCGCGGCAGGGAACTGAGCTGCTGGGAAGTCTTCACGATGTCATGCGTACGGACTGCCAGGACCATCAGATATTGGAGTTGTAAACGAGGCTGCGCGAACCAAACCCTATTTGCCTTCGCTCGCTGCCAGGTAAGTTCCCAAGCCAATCATGATCGCGCCGGTCACGGTGCGCTGCCGGCGGCGGAAGATCGGTGACGAGCGGATCAGTCTTCCCAGCGGGCCCGCCAGCATGATCACGATCAGATCTGCCGAAGTGTTGAGGAACACCGAAAACGTTCCCAGTGCGACGAATTGAAAGAAGACATGTCCCGCCTCGCGGTTAACGAACTGCGGAATAAAAGAAAGAAAAAACAGTGCAGTCTTTGGATAGCCACGCCTTGCGCAAGCGGGTTTCTGCCTGAGTGCGAAGATTGCAGGCCGGCGTCCGAAGCATTGTCTTTTCTCGCATCAAGAATCATGCGCACGCCCAGAAAGCACAGGTAAGCGGCGCCGACATATTTCACGGTTGCGAACGCTACTGCGGAGCGGGCGAGGATGATCGACAGCCCCAGCGCAGCAGCGAAAACGTGCACCATACCGCCCAGAAACGTGCCTATCGCCGAGAGCACGCCTTCGCGCTTGCCGCCAGCCAGGCTTCGGGCAAGGACGTAGAGCATCCCCGGACCTGGCGCGATCGCCAGCAGCAAGGCCGCGGTCAGAAAGAGAATCAGCCGTGTGGAATCGAACATGATGGTCGATTGTACGACAGATAATTATTGCTGGAGCCACGCTTCCAGTTGCGCCAGCGACTCCACGCGCGGCAGGTCGAGATCGGCATAGGCTCCGGCCACATCAAACAGGAGCGCCTGCATGCCTGCGTTCGAAGCTCCCACGTAGTCGACGGAATAGACGTCGCCCACATACAGGCTTTCTTCGGGGCGAGCGTTTACGGAGCGGAGTGCCGCATGGAAAATCTCTGCCCGCGGTTTTTCAAAGCCGATGATGCCGGAATCGGTGATGCTCCCGAAACAATCGGCGATGCCGCAGCGCGACAGAATGCGCTCGATGCCGCCATCGGCGTTGGAGATCACGGCGATGCGGAACCTCTGCGCGATTCGATCCAGAGCGGCGCGCGTGCCCGGGGGAATTTGGTCCCAATTGGCCGAGTTCTGCGTGTTCTCCACTAACCGATCGCGCACTCGGTTATCCTCTCCGAGTTGCTCCAGCAGGTGAGTGTAAAAGGTCCACCAGAAGCCGTGATCGACACGGCCTGTAAGCATGCCCTGGTCGAATTCTTTTTTCGTTCTGCGTTCAAGCGTCTGCCATTGTTCCAGGGTGGGATGGCGCTCGGCCGTGAGAGGTGCGAGCATCCGCGCACGGTTGGGAAAGAGAAGCGTGTTGCCGACATCGAAGAAAATGGCGCGGCGTTCGGGCATGAGATTATCTTACTGAAAGGCTGGGAAAACCTGAGAAGCTGGCCGGAAGGTTTGGGCACGGAAGTGTCGACAGGTCCGCGGCCTTCACGGCAGAATGTTATCCAACTGCTGCGGCAGCTTTTCAGATTTCGGCGCAGGGCATGACCGTCTCATCCCTCTATTTCGCGTTATTTAAGCTGATTCGCGGGGGATTCGTGTACGCGGGCGCCGCGCGCGGGACATGGGTTGCTTCGGCGGCCCACCCGTTGCGGGACCGCCCGGCGCCGGTTGCAGCCCTGGTGCTCGTGCAGCGACTTTCGAGCCACAAGAACGATATATATAACGTTTTGTGGGCGGTGGTATTTGGGTTTGCCACGCTGAATATTTTGAGCCTGGCGGCGCGGCGTTTTGAGCCAAATCGCCGGGGCTTGACGTTCGGTGAGTTGATGGCGGTGCTGGTGGTGCTGCTTTCGATTTTCCTGCTGGGGTGGGAAATGCTGGGCATGTTTCATATATTTCCGATCAAGCTGCAGCGCTAGAGGAATTGTTTTTGCGGTATGATTCGCAACATGGCGAAGAGTCCAGTGACGATTGAAGTTACCTGCCCCTGCTGCAGCGCGCTGCTGAAGGTGGACACGGCAACGGGCGCGGTGATTGCGCACACTGCCGCGGTGAAGCCGAAGATGTTCAGCGACATGGAAGAAGCCGCGCGCGCCATGAAGGAGCAGGACAGCCGGCGCGAGTCCATCTTCCGGCAATCGGTCGAGGCGCAGAAACACGCCTCCGAACTGCTGGAGAAAAAATTTCAGGAGGCGGTGAAAAAGGCCAAGGAAACCCCCGATACGGGCCCGCCAATCCGCGATATGGATTTGGATTAGGGTGTGCAGCCGTTTTGAAAGCGCGCGGCTGGAAGCCGCGCCGTAAGAGGCGAACTAAGAGCCTACACTAGCTGAGGAAAGAGCTGTTAGAAGCAAGAGCTAAACCTCAACGGGCTGCGGAAAACGTCGAAAAAAGTACCTCGCGGGCTAAAGCCCTGGACACCAAACGACGACTTATCGCAGCGCTGGAAGCGCTGCGCCACCCGAAAGCATAGTTTTTCCGCAGCCAGTGGAAGCCGCGCTCGATTGTCGCGATTTACGGCACGAGTGGAACTCGTGTCCTTCCCGGTGTTGAAAATCGACTCTGCAATGGGGAATCCTCCACTACTTCTCGGCCATCGCGGCGCGCGCGGCGAGAAGAGCATTCCGGAAAATACCCTGGCGTCATTCGATCGCGCCCTCGCCGACGGCTGCGACGGTTTCGAGTTCGACGTGCGGCTTTCCGGAGATGGGCAAGCAGTGGTCTGCCATGATCCTACGACTCGCGGGATGAGAATCGCAGAGTGTCCGGCGCAAGAGTTGCCGCTGCCCCTTTTGCGCGACGTCTTGACGCGCTATCAGAAAACGGCCTTTCTCGATGTCGAGCTCAAAGTCGCCGGCCTCGAAGCGGCGACTGCCGAACTGCTGAGAGAGTTGCCTCCCGCGCGCGGCTTCGTTGTTTCGTCGTTCTTGCCGGAGTGTCTGCTCACGCTGAGCGCGCTCGACGCCACGATCCCGCTGGGGTTGATCTGCGAGACGCGGGATCAATTGAACCGCTGGCGCGACTTACCGGTCGAGTACGTCATTCCGCATCACAGGCTGGTCCGCCAAGGGCTGGTTGCTGAACTCAAAGCCGGCGGCAAGAAAACATTGGTCTGGACGGTGAATGCCACGGCGGATATGAAGAAATTCGCAGCGGGGGGCGTGCAAGGGATGATTTCGGACTATCCAAAACGCCTGGCAGCGAGCGCGGGCCGGAAGGCTTGATGGGGCGTTGGTGGAAGCTCCCGCCGGAACACAATTAATATCAGCCTCCTCAAATCCAATTTTCCCCCACCTCCGTACATCTCCCAGAGCGGTTACGAACCGCCTGTGGAGGAATCATGAAGCTGTCACTCATCCGGCCGGCAGTGCTTGCGGCTGTGGCCCTGATCGCGGCAAACGCAACCGCGCAAACCCGCAAACCCAACCAAACCCTCGGCTATGGCGAGAATAAGATTCTCACGTTCACATATACGCAGAGTTTCGCCTGCATCGACCAGCCTTACGACGACCTCAACTACAACGGCATCATCGCCGCCAAAGATCCCGGCGAGCAGCAAACTCCCATCTGCCAGGTGGGGACGAATCCAACCATCAATCCTCCGGGACAGGTGGGCAATCCGCTCTCGACAACCGAGCCTATTTATGTGCTGGTGCCGCTGTTTTCTGTGAACAACGATCAGAATCCGAACGACGCCATCTCCTGCGACAATGTGGTGACCGGCACGCTGTGCGGCCCCGCGCTGGGCACGGAGCTGATCTCGCTGTTTGGCGCGGTGCCAGAGGCGTTCAAGGCCGCGCCGCTGGTTTACACGCAGTGTCCGGAGCCGGGTTCGGCGCCGGGGACTTGCACCATGCACGCGTCGCGGCTCGACCTCGCGCCTGCGCTGTATGAGCTGGGCTACACCGGACCGCCGACTGCGAACGTGTTCGTGCCCACGCCCAATCACAGCCATGTCCTCATCAGCCCCGACATTAACCTGGCAGCGATCTGGTGGCAGGTGGTGCCGGTTCTGGTTACCGATGCCAGCGACTGGCCGGCGAAAGACGGCAGCAGCGGCATCACGTCCTACGAAAAGCTGGCGGCAGCCAAAGCTGCAGGCACAGCCATCGTAGCGCCCTCGAACTTCTTCCTGTTCTTCAGCTCGCAAACCAGCGGTGATCATGCGATGCATATGAACATGAAGTAGGTTCGGCGATTCTGATAGTGAATCGTGGTGAGGCTCGGTCCCAAAGACCGAGCCTTTTCTTCTAATGCTCGCACCTCCGTGGAAGAGCGGCGCTTGAACGCCGCGTGATTGTGCCTCTGCCTTGAAAGGGTGCGGCATCAGCCGCGCCGTAAAAGGCTGCAGAATCAACAGCGGATTACAGGCTGCGGAAAAGTCCATAAACGAACCTCGGGGGCTAAAGCCTGGAGGCAAAACAAACGACTTATCGCAGCGCTGGAAGCGCTGCGCCACCCAAAGGCAGATTTTTTCCGCAGCCTGACCATCCGCCGAGGCATATCCCCCGGCAGCCGACTACTGCAGAATCTTGCATCTTGACGCACGCAATGCGCGGCGGGACAATCGTGGCTCCCGGCACGGAGGACTCCGATGACGAAGCTAAGGGCCTGCATCGTTTTCTTGTTTTGCGCGGCGGCGGTTTCGGCGGGCGCACAGACGTTCACCACACTGCACATCTTCGACCTCACAGACGGCAACCAGCCCGACGGGCTCGTCCAAGCTACCAATGGAACTCTGTACGGGACCACTATCACCGGCGGGGACCTGAGCCTTTGTTACGGCAATGGCTGCGGCACGGTCTTCAGTATCACTACCGGCGGTACGTTCACCACTCTCGACAGCTTCGACCAAACTAACGGCGAAAATCCATCCGGGTTACCGCTGGTGCAGGTCGCCAATGGGGACCTCTATGGGACGCTGCAAGGAGGCGGGGCCAGTACGGGCCTCTGCCTCAACGGCTTCGGCTGTGGCACGATCTACAAAATCACGCCTGACGGCGCTCTGACCGTGGTTTACACCTTTTGCTCACAAAACAATTGCACCGATGGAAGCCAGCCCTACACTGGGCTTGTCCAAGCCACGGATGGGAACCTCTACGGGACAACGGCCTACGGTGGCGCCAACTGCGTCGCGACCGGCGGCTGTGGCACCGTATTCAAGATCACCCCTGAGGGCACGCTGACGACGCTGTATAGCTTCTGTTCTTTGAGCAACTGCACGGACGGCGCCAGCCCCGAAGCGGGCGTAATCCAAGCCATCGACGGGAATTTTTACGGGACAACTGCTTCAGGAGGAACCAACTGTGCGTCGCCGAATGCGGTGTGCGGCACAATCTTCAAAATCGCCCCCAGCGGCGTGCTGACCACGCTGTACAGCTTTTGCCAGCAGAGCGGTTGCCCGGACGGCAGCGCGCCCGGCACGTTGATTCAGGTTACAGGCGGGGAGTTTTACGGATCAACGTACGACGGTGGGATCGCCAACCGCGACTGCAATAGCGGGTGCGGCACCTTATTCAAAATCACCCCGACCGGTACGCTGACTACGCTGTACAGTTTCGACGCCACGGACGGCTCCAGCCCCTCCGCACTCCTGCAGGCCTCGGACGGGAACCTCTACGGGATAACGATGTCCAATGGGGTCGGGGGCGGGGGGACGATTTACAAACTGACCCCAAGTGGCAAATTGGCCACAGTGCATAGCTTTTGCGGCCATACCATTTGCAGCGAGCCCGGCAGCATTCCTTTTGGACTACTCCAGGATACTAACGGGGATTTTTACGGTGCGACCGAAAGGGTTTTCATCGACGGCTGCAATAATGACTGTGGCACGATCTACAGCTTCTCTATCGGTTTGAAGCCCTTCGTTAAAACCCAACTCGCCTACGGCAGAGTGGGTTCATCCGTTACGATCCTTGGCACGAACTTAACGGGCGCGACTGGCGTCACCTTTAACCGCACTGAGGCGGCAATTACCGCGAACTCCGGCTCCGCAATCAAGACCACCGTGCCTGCGGGCGCGACTACAGGCTTCGTGACCGTGGCCACGCCGGGCGGAGTGCTGCGGAGTAATATGAAGTTCCGGGTCGTTCCGTAAGCAGCGCTATTTTGCGGTAGCTTCCAATGCAGCGAGGTGCTGCACGGGCCGCAGAAACGCTGTACGCTCCATCTCAAACGCTTCCAGGTTCGCGCCCATAGTGTGCTCGTCCCAGCCGAGGACTGCGCCGATGCGTAATGCGGCGGCGCGGCTGCATGACTCCGACCAGCAGGCGCCCAGCGCCACCGGGACGCGGCGCAGAAGAGCGTCGGCCAGGGTGACGGCGCATTCGCGGCGGTAGGCTTCCACGACCTCGGCGATCACGTGCGAAGTGTGCGGACAGATCGGAGCACGCAGCTCGGCGCTCACCAGCGCCATGCGGGCGATGTCGGCGGCGCGCTTGCCGTGCCACTCCAACATGCCGCGCGCCGATTCCTCGCTGACCGCGCCGATGCGCGCGATTTCGAGAACCGCGTCGTCGAGCAGGGGGTCGAGCGCGCGCGCCGGTCCGACTGTCATGGCAGCAGGTTCTGCAGCGCTCAGGCCGATCTTGCGG
>Ga0207416_1002476_pt1 | contig 20063 bp, 19 predicted proteins | sample PaiPotPPM11metaG_FD_184107 | JGI IMG/M metagenome (GOLD analysis project Ga0207416, IMG submission 184107) | Iron sulfur acid spring bacterial and archeal communities from Banff, Canada, to study Microbial Dark Matter (Phase II) - Paint Pots PPM... ...
CGATCGGCGCATTCGTGCAGATTCTTCCCGGTAAAGAAGGCCTCGTGCACATCAGCCAACTCGCGCAGAACCGCGTCGAGAAGGTTGAAGACGTCGTCAACGTCGGCGATAAGCTCAAGGTCAAGGTGATGGAAGTCGACGGACAGGGTCGCCTGAACCTCTCGCACAAGGCCTTGCTCCCCGGTGGGGCCGCCAACGGCGACGGCGGCGGTGGCGGGCATCGCGATCGCGCTCCGCGCGAATCGCGCGAGTTCATCCCGCGGCGTCGCGAAGAGGCTCCCGCACCGGTTGCGGCGCCCGCAGCGGCACCGGCACCCGACGCTCCCGGCGCACCGCCGATGCGCCGTCGCCGTCGTCCGCAGCAAAACCAAAACCACGAAGACTAGCGACAACGTCGCCGAGTTGGAAAACGGGCACCGCTACGGTGCCCGTTTTTCTTTCTCGCGCCGGACATTGCGCGGCATTCCTGGAACTCGGAGATCATGGGAAAGCAAGCGATTCTCGTCACCGGCGCATCGACCGGCATAGGTTATGCAACCGCGCACCTCTTAGCGCAGAACGGCTATGCCGTTTTTGCCGGCGTTCGCACCGAAGACGACGCCTCGCGCCTCGCGGCCGCCCACCCGAACCTCACGCCGATAACGCTCGACGTTACGAAAGCGGCCGATATTCGCACCGCCGCCGCGCTCGTTCGCGAGAGCGGCATCCCGCTGTACGGGCTGGTCAACAACGCGGGCGTAGCGGTTGCCGGTCCGCTCGAATTTCTTCCGCTCGATGATATCCGCAAGCAGTTCGAGATCAATGTCTACGGACCGATCGCGATCGCGCAGGCGATGCTGCCCATGCTTCGCGAACGGCGCGGCCGCATCGCGTTCATCGGCTCGATCGCCGGACGCATCTCCGCACCGTTCGTTGGGCCCTATAGCGCGTCGAAAGCCGCGCTGGCGTCGCTCGTTGACGCCATGCGTCAGGAACTTGCGGGATTCGGTATCGCGGTCTCGCTCTTCGAGTTCGCCGCCGTTAAAACGCCGATTTGGTCGAAAGGACGCACGGCCAAGGATGCATTGGTCGCCAAACTCCCGGCCGCCGCGATCGAACATTATGGGCCGTTTATCGAAGCCATCGTCGCGCAGACGGAGCGCGAGGAACGGCACGGCATGGAGCCCGGCGCCGTGGCGAAAGCGGTGCTGGGAGCGCTACGCTCGGAGCGCCCGCGCGAACGCTACGTCATCGGGAAGCAAGCCAAGCTGCAGGCGATGATCGCGATGCTGCCGCCATCCACCCGCGACCGCCTCATCAAGAAGGCGATGCAACTCCCCGACTAGGAAGCCGGTTCTCGCGCGCGCAAAGGAGCGTGTATCATGTCCTTCGATTCCCTGCGCTCCTTCGTCGATGCGCTCCGTAAGGCCGGCGAGCTCCACGTTATTTCAGCGCCCGTCGACCCCTATCTCGAAATTAGCGAGATTACCGATCGCGTTGTGAAAGCCGGCGGCCCCGCGTTGTTGTTCGCCAACGTCAAAGGATCGCGCTTTCCCGTCCTAACCAACCAGTTCGGCAGCCAGCGGCGGATGGCGATGGCGTTCGATGCGGATTCCCTGGCAAGCGTCAGCGAGCGCGTGCGCAAGCTGATCGATATCACGCCGCCGGGAGCGTCGCTCGCAGAGAAATTCGGTGCCCTGATGCAGCTTGCGCCGCTCGCGAACGCGATTCCAAAAACGGTGCGCAGCGGGAGCTGCCAGGATATCGTGATGAAGCAGCCCGACTTGCGCGCGCTGCCGATCCTTACGACGTGGCCGATGGACGGCGGGCCCTTCATCACGCTCCCGCTCGTCATCACGAAAGACCCGCGCACGAATCGCCCCAACGTCGGCATGTACCGCATGCAAGCTTACAATGCGCGCGAAACCGGGATGCATTGGCAACGTCACAAGCAAGGGCGCGCGCACGCGGATGCGTGGGGAGATCGCATCCCGGTCGCCGTAGCGATCGGCTCCGACCCGGCCCTCACCTACGCGGCGACCGCGCCGCTGCCGCCCGTCCTCGACGAATACGCATTCGCGGGCCTGCTGCGCGGCAAACCGGTCGAACTGGTGCAAGCGAAAACCGTCGATCTCAAAGTGCCCGCAGATGCCGAGTTCGTTCTCGAGGGCTACGTCGATAACACCGATATCCGCACGGAAGGCCCGTTCGGCGATCACACCGGCGTCTACAGCTTGGCGGATAACTATCCGACATTCCATATCACCGCGATCACGCACCGTCGCGACCCGATCTATGCAGCGACGGTGGTCGGGAAGCCGCCGATGGAAGACGCTTGGCTCGGCAAAGCTACCGAACGCATCTTCTTGCCGATCTTGCAGATGGTGCTGCCCGAAGTCGTAGATATGAATCTTCCGGTCGAAGGCGGCTTTCACAATCTCGCACTCGTTTCCATCAACAAGAAGTACCCCGGCCACGCGAAAAAAGTCATGAACGCACTCTGGGGCCTGGGCCACATGATGATGCTCACGCGCACCCTCGTCATCGTCGACGCCGACGTCGACGTCCAAGACCCGCGCAGCGTCGCTTGGTTCGTCTTCAACAATCTCGCACCCGACCGCGACATTGTCATGATGCCCGGCCCGGTCGACGACCTCGACCACGGTTCGTATAACGTCGCCTACGGAACCAAGATCGGCATCGATGCAACGCGCAAGAGCGCGGCCGAAGGCTACGATCGCGAATGGCCGCCGGATATCATCATGGATGCCAAAACGCAGCAACTCGTGAGCAAGCGTTGGCGCGATTACGGTCTCGATGCCATCTCCAAATCGCTGGTCCCCGACGCATGGAGCGGGCAGGGCCCGAGCGCGTACCAAAGGCTGATGCGCCGATGAAGACGCTCTCGCTGTTCCTGCGCGAGATCCGCGTCGAGCATACGCTCTTCGCGTTGCCGTTTGCCTACGTCGGTGCGGTACTTGGGGCCAGAGGGCTGCCGCCGTGGCAAGCGTTGGTCTGGATTACGCTCGCCGTATTGGGAGCGCGTACGGCGGCGATGGCCGCCAACCGTTACTTCGATCGCGATATCGACGCGCGCAATCCGCGCACCGCACGGCGCGCGCTCGCGAGCGGGGCCCTCGCGCCCTCGGTGATGCTCTGGGCTATCGTGCTCGGATTCGCACTATTGCTGCTCTCAGCATGGATGCTCAACCCGCTCTGCGTGAAGCTTATGCCGATCGCGGCGCTGGGCGTGCTCGTGTACCCGCTCTGCAAGCGCTTCACATGGCTGGTGCATTTCGTCTTAGGCGCGGTAGATGGCCTCGCACCGCTCGGCGCTTACATCGGCATCACCGGGCACGTGAGTGGGAGCGCGATCCTGGTCTTTCTTGCCGTCACGCTCTGGGTCGCAGGCTTCGACGTCATCTATGCGCTGATGGATCTTCCGACGGATCGCGAGCAAGGCATCAATTCGCTCCCGGCGCGGTTCGGCGAGCGCAGCGGACGCTGGCTACCGATCGCGCTCCACCTAGGGATGCTCGCGTTGCTCGTGCTGGCGGGTATGCTCGGCGGCGTTCAATGGCCATACTACCTCGGGGCCTTAGCCGCTCTGAGCCTCGCCGTCTACGAAAACGCACTCTTCGATCGATCGGAGAATCTCTTCGTGCTCAACGAACGGGTCTTTACCGCCAATATGGGCTTCTCGATCGTCTTTCTCGGAACGACGCTCGCAGGATACCTCACGCACTGATGCGCCGCCGAGCCTTCATTGCGGCCGGTGCCGCCGCAGCGCTCGCACCGCGCATCGCGCGCGCGCAGTTTACCGGCCCGGTGCTCCAACAGCTCACGATCGGGGTGAGCGTTCCGCTCTCTGGGCCCCTTGCATCGTTCGGGAAAAACGTCGTTCAGGGCGTGCAAGCGGCCGTCAACGAGACCAACCGCTTTACCGTCTCGCTCAGGCAGTCGTTCGGCGTACGTTCGTTCGACGACCAAGACAACGGGCAGATCGCGGTCACCAACGCGCAGATCGCGCAGGCCGATCCGAGCATCATCGGCATGGTCGGCAACCTCACCGCTCCCGTCACGCTCACCGCGTTGCCGGCGTACGCCAATGCGAACTTCGCCATCGTCGTGCCGACGGTAACCGCCGACGTCATCACCTCACGCGGATACCGCAACATCTTTCGCCTGCCGACCAAAGATTCGACCGAAGGCCAGCTCATGGCTCGGACGCTCCTGCCGCAGCACGCCGGCGTCAGCGCCGTCGCGCTCACCACCAACGGCGCATACGGCCCGGATGTCGCGCAGGGCTTCGTGCAGTACGCGAAGAGCAGCCATCACGACGCCGCGGTCGTGACAATCGACGCAAATCACATCGATCCCGCGGCCGCATCCAAAGAGTGCTTGGCGTTCAAGCCCACGCACATCTTTCTTGCCGGCAAGCCCAGCGATCTCGTCCCGGTCGTTGAGGCCCTACGACTGGAGGGCTATACCGGCGCGTTCAGCGCCAGCGACGGCTTCTACAACCAATCCACGATCCAGAATTATGCGAAGTTGCTCGACGGCGTAACGGTGGCTTCGGTGATGCCGCCACTCGATCGTATCCCATCGATCTTTCAACTCTTGCGCGATTTTCAGGGCGAAGTCGGCTCGGTCAATGCGTTCTCGGCATACGGATACGCCGCGGCGCAGCTCCTCATTTTCGCCTCCCAGCGTAGCAACGCTACCACGCGCTTCACGCTGCTCAACACGATTCAGGAACAGCCGTCGGGCTTCTCGACGATCGTCGGCCAATATTCGTTCAACTTCAACGGCGACGCAATCTTGGCGAACATCTATCTCTATACGATCGGCAAGGACGGCTTCACGTTCGACCGCGCGGCTATTCCCAGCGGGTTCGTCGTTTAGGACGTATTGCAACTAGACTAACGCGAAATCGGCAAAGGGAGCGGTGATTGGGGAACCGTTCGTCAGCGCGCATCCTGCGCGCTTCCTACTCGTATGTTTTTGTGCAACACTCAAAGGACGTTCGACATCCTGTCGATTGCACAAAAATCACACGTTCCCCAAGCACCGCTCCCTTTGCCGATTTCGCGTTAGCCTATGCGTTTCTTCGTTGATATTCGTCGTCGCGTACGATCCGTACGCGATGCGGCGCCGGCGGTTTCGCGGTTTTGGGGGCGTCGACGTCTTCGACGGCGATGCAGAAGCGCATGCGCCACGAGCCGAGGGTGATCGAGAAATTCGTGCCGAGGATTTCCATGATTTATGCCTCCACGCGACGCCACTGGATAACGGCCAGGGCGGTGTACAGGATCAAAAGTATGGTGGTATAGGGCAATCTCGTAGTGATCGTAGCTCCCATGGACAACGTCTGCGTATCCGCCGACACATTTCCGGACGAGAAACTCGCATACGCAAGCGGATCGAAGAACGCCAGCACGCGGAATATCCCGTGCACGGCTTCGCCAAGCAGCGATCCGCCTAACGGTAGTAAAGCCAGCAACGCGACGGCGAGCGCCACCGGCCATGCAAAGCCCAGCACGGCGCCGTAACCGCGTCTGAGCGACGCGCTCGCCGCAGCCAAGCACGCATACCATGCAAGAGTCAATACCATGCCGCTAGCGAAGACCAGTAATGAGTCGCCGCCCACGACAATATGGGGTACCTGGAAGATCGTATTGATCGCGATGAATGCCACGACGGCCAGCACGAACCCGCCGATGATGCCTATCGCGTCTACGGCCATCATCTGAAGTGCCAAAGGAATTCGCGCGATCGGTTTGGTGAGCGCAATCTCCAGATGGCCGTCGTTCTCGCGGGCAAACGGCGCGCCGAGTATCGTCGCTAGAATAAAGGCAACCGTGACGGCGAACGCGATGTAGATGCTAAAGTCCGTGGGAGCGTTCGTGTCGATAACGGTCGTTGCCGTTTTGCCGTTCCGCGAACTGATGACGCTAACGCTACCCATCGTGACATGACTGTGAGTAGCGCGTTGCCGGGTGGTGGGCTCGGTGATCGTCACTTGCTTTCCCGCGTAGCCGTGGTCGTCTATGACGATATGCGTGCGATCTTTAGCGTTATAGAGGATCGTTCGCTTCGTTCCGTCGGGTAGCAGCACATGCTGGGTCGTGGTGCCGGGATCGAGCGATATGCTATTGATCATCGCATCGTACGACCCAAAGCGCGTGAGCGCAAAATGGAGTACGAGCGCGAGGACAAACATGCATCCAAAGATGATAGCCGTGCATTTGAGCACGTTGCGAACGCGCAACCACTGGACGTAGACCATGCTAGGCTCCCTCCACGATGTCTGCAGTCTGCAGCGCCGGAGATACGGCGTATAAGAAGATATCTTCAAGATTGAGATCGACGATGCGTACGCCGGACGCGCCCATGCCTTCGAGGCGGGCTGCGAAAGCCGTCGCATCTTCTTTGGTGAGCAGGCGCACGATGCGCCCGTCGCGATCGACGCGCAGAAGCCGCGTGTCGTGATGGAATTCTTCGAGCGAAACGTCGCTCGTGGGGAAGATGCCTTCCACGATTTTGCGGCCGTATTTTAGGTCGTCGACGGTTCCTTCGAGTGCGAGCTTGCCCCGATCCATGACGGCGATGCGTTCGGCGGCGCGCTCGACCTGCCCGATTTGGTGCGATGAAAAAACGATCGTCGCTCCGCGGGCGGATTCGTTGATCATGAGATTGAGCACGTGGCGCTGATTGATCGGGTCCAAGCCGCTGGTGGGCTCGTCGAGGATAAGCGTATCCGCCTGGCGCGCAACGGCGAGGGCAACCATCGTTGCGGTGCGCATGCCTTTCGAGAGCTGCCGAACCCGCTTGCGCGGATCGACGTTAAACTGAGTAAGCAGCTCAAGAGCCATCTTGGGAACGAAGCCCTTAAATGCACTTCGCGTCATATGGATGTGCTCGGTAACGGTCATCCAATCGTAGAGCACGCTGCGTTCCGGTACGTAGGCGATGCGTTCGAAGGTTGCGGGAACCAGCGGCTTGCCGTCGTAGCGCACGGAGCCGCCGTCCAGGCGAATCAAGCCGAGCATGGCTTTGAACGTGGTCGTTTTACCGGCGCCGTTGGGGCCGAGCAATCCAAAGACCGTTCCGGCGGGGATTTCAACCGAGAAGTCGTCGACCGCCGTGTACGAACCGTACGATTTGCGAATGCGATCGATGGTGATGGTACTCATGCTTCCTCCGGGAGCCAGTGGTTGAGCGCCTGTTCTAGCAGATCGCGGACTTCGGACCGGCGCAGTCCGACCGATTTGGCCTCCCGTACCGCGCGCTCGATGACGTCGCGGGCAACGTCGTCGGCTGCTGCGCGGCTCGACTCTTCGGCACCGTCGGCGCGAACGAACGAGCCCCGGCCCGGGGCGGTCTCGATAACTCCCTCGCGCTCGAGATCGCGGTACGCCTTGGCGACGGTGTTCGGATTGACGGTCAGATCCAGTGCGAGCTGCTTCACCGTGGGAAGCTGCTCGCCGGCCTGCAGGATGCCCAGGGCTACCGACCGCTTGACCTGTTCGATCAGTTGGAGGTAGATGGGCACGCCGCTGCGGGGATCGATCGTTAGAACGGCTGGCATGACGGGCTTAGAACTTCGGGCCCCAGCCTTGGAAGAGACGCGACGATAGTTGGTCGGGAATGCGGACGGGGGTACGAGCCTCGCGGCAGAGCTCGGCGTCGGGACGGTTGATGAAGCGGGTCATTGGCGTTTTCCTTTCGATTCGTACTAATCATCTGTCGTACTAGTACACTAGTACAATATGCTAAGTCGAACCGCTTGTCAACACCCCCCGGACCCCTAGTCCGGCAAGTTACGGGTTTCCACGGATGAGGCACCGAGCGGGTGCGGGCTAGGATAGGTTCACTGGGGACTCGCTCGCGTATAAAAGATGGGATAACGATGCACGACCAGGCATTAGTCTGGAATACCGACACACATCTACAGGTTACGTCGCTAACGGCTCGGCTGCGGAACCTTGTGGGCATCGGTAGCACCGCGTCCCAACTCTCCGCGAGCGATCTCTGGGGTACCGACGAGCCGTTAGGCAGCGTAGTCGTAGCCCACCATTGGGCGCTCGACGGCGAATCGCTCTCGTTCGAAAGCAGCTTCCGCGATACGCTCTATCACTTTGAACTCGAACCTTTGTACGATACGGCAGGCGCGATCGTCGGCGTCTGCGGCCGAGCGGTGCCGAATCCGGGGCTCGGAGCGCGTTTTCACGCCGACGTCGCCGGCGTCGCCGAACGTTCGGCGGGAATCGGAACGTGGAGCGAGGATTTGCGCATGGGCGGGTTCAGCATTTCCGACGGCTTAGCCACACTGCTCGGCACCGGCCGCAGCTCGGTGATGTCGTCGTTGCGCGATTTCGATCATCCCGACGAGCGCGACGCAACGGCGCGCGAGATCGAAGTGATGCTTCGCGAAGCTCATGCCTACACGCACGACCACCGCATTCTCTGTGAAAATGGACGTATTCGGATGGTCCGCGAACGCGTTCGAGCGTTGTACGACGATCGCGGTTTGCCGTTCGCACGCATCGGCACGCTGGTCGACATTACCGAATTCAAGCTTCGCGAGGCCGAGCTCGCCGAGCTCGCGCACTACGACGCGTTGACGCGCCTGCCCAACCGCACCCTCCTCGAAGAACGGCTGGCGACGGCGGTCTCGCGGTGCGGGCGGTACGATCTCCGGTGTGCGGTACTCTTCATCGACTTGGACGATTTCAAAGTCGTTAACGATAGCCACGGCCATGCCTTGGGCGATCGCCTCATCAACTCCGTGGGCGAGCATCTCATGCGGCACGTTCGGCCCACGGATACCGTTTCGCGGCTCGGCGGCGATGAGTTCGTCGTGCTCATCGAAGACCTGATGAGCGACGAGGCCGCGCTCGATGCCGCACGGAAAATCTTGCATAGCTTCGACCAACCGTTCACGATCGACGGGCACCGGATCGCCATTAGCGCAAGCATCGGCGTCGCCACGTTTCCGCGCTGCGCGAATACGCCGAGCGACCTCATCGATCGAGCCGATCGCGAGATGTATGCGGTGAAGCGCAACGGCGGTCGCGGCGTGAAGCTCGCCAACGGTACTCCCCAAGGCTTTCAGAAGGAAACGCCGGTAGCAACGGCCGAGAACGCAGCGTGCGCAGCCCCCTCTTCACCGGCCCGGCATCGCTTCGTGACCCACGCGAGCACCTGGCCTTCGGGCTAACCCTACTCTTCGCGCTGCCCGCTGCCGCCGGCCTCGGGATCTTTCTGCACGAGTCGGTCGGCCTCTCGCAAGTAGCGCTCTTCATCGTGATCGCGATGGTCTACGTGACGCTCGCGCGCGGACGACTCTTGGGATCGAGCGTACGCATCCACGCGGCACAGTACCCGCGCGTCTTTTCAATCGTGAAGCGCGCGTGCGCCGCGCTCGAAATTCCCATGCCGCTCGTCTTCGTACGCGACGACCAATTCGTGCCGGTCGCGGCGCTCGGTTTCGGCGAGCCCTACTCGCTCGTGATCTCGTGCAATTGGATCGAGCAATTTTCGGACGATGAGCTGGCGTTCGTGATCGGGCGCGAGCTCGGTCATATCGCTGCCGGGCATACGCGCTTCCTCTCGCTGCTCAGCGTGAACGGGAAAGAAAATCCGATCATCGCGCTGATCTTTGGGGGATGGCTACGCCGCTGCGACCTCACTTGCGATAAAGTCGGGCTGCTAGTCTGCGGCTCGATGGATGCGGCAGCGCGAGCGATCATCGTGAGTGCATTCCACCACTTCGGCCGACAGATCGATGTCTCGCAATTCGCCCAACAAGAGGCCGAGATCCGCAGTGATGCGGTGCTGCGCTGGGGCGAATGGTTAGGATCGGAGCCGTATGCGACTAAACGCATCGAACAGATGCGCCAATTCATGGCCACCCACGCCTATCAAACGCAAGAAGAGTGGTTTTTGCGCGAAATTGCGGCCGAACCGCCGCCGCTACCAGCCCCCGGAACAACCCGCGTTATCCGCGACGATTGCCCGGGCTGGTGGAGGCGCTTCTTCGCATTCGCGATCGATGCGATCCTCGTGGGCGCGCTCATCGGATCGCTCCATCCCCTCATCACATTTGACACGGGCACGCATAGCACCGATAAGGGCTCCATTGTTTCTGTAAGTACGACGAAATCGGGCGAGCAGAACGAAACTATCGCACTACCCGGCGGTATGAAGATGACGGTTCCGCGCGATCCGCAAAAGAAGCAAGAAGCCATCAACCAAATCGATGGCGCGCGCCGTATTGCGAAAGCGGTAACGTTCGCATCATCTTCGCTCTGGCTAGCGCTCTACTTCAGCCTGCTAGTAGCCACGGCCGGGCAAACATTCGGCATGATGATCGCGGGATTGCGCGTAGTAACCGTCGACTATCGTCGTCCGGGCGTTGCGCGCACCCTCCTACGTTACATCTTTCTTGCCATCAGCCCGCTCTTCGCGATCGTCGCGCTCTACAGCCCATTTTCGCGACGCATCATGCTGCACGATCGCCTCAGCGGCACGCGCCTCATCACGAGCGAACGCGTGATGGCCCGCGTCGCTCCTACGCGAGCATAGCGCCGATTTGTAAGGCGTTGCCCAGGCGATTGATATAGTTGTAAAAGCCGATCGTCGCGACGATCTCGACGCATTCGCCTGCATCGAAGTGCGCCCGTAAGTCGTTCCATAAATTATCCGGCAGCGCCCGCGGCTCGCGCGTGAGCGATACGGCGGCGGCTAGCGCGGCCCGCTCCGCAACATCGAAGTGCGGGCTGCGCGCGTAGTCACCCAGATCGTCCAATGTCGCGCGATCGATACCTAGCCGCTCGGCCAAATCCTCATGGCAGCTCGTGCAGTAATCGCACGCATTGAGCCACGATACCATCAGCGCACACAGTTCCTTGACGCGCCTGGAAACGCTGCCCGACCCAACCAGCGCGCCGGCGTGCCGCACCAGCGTCCGCGCGATCTCCGGGCGCTCGCTCAATACCGAAACGAGCGGCCCATACGGGCCGCTCGCACCACCTTGCGCACTCTGCGGAAGCCGCGGCACTATCCGGCGCCTTGGGAGAGTTGCCGGAAGCCCGCGTCGTCGCGCATGGCATCGTAGCGCGGATCGTTGGCGATCGCGGTCCAACTGATGCTTCCATGCACGCGGCGCAACCACGAGAAGGCGATCCGACGCTCGCCGATCGCATTGAGCGCGATCGCGAGATCGGCCGGGTCCACGTTACGGTCGTGGCCGATCGCGTACGCCAGCTCCGAACGCGCCCGCGTCAATTGATGTTCTTCGGCGTAAGCGTGCGCCAGTAAGGCCGCGGATTCCGCCCGACAGTCCGCGCATGAGGCTCCGAAGCGCTCGAAGGCAACGACCGCGCGCGCGTAACGACGTTGAGCTTCGTACGCTAGGCCGATCGTCTGATAGACATCCCAGCGATGAGGATCGAGATCGAGGGTCTGGCGCGAGTACGCGATCGCTTCGTTATAGCGCCGGTCGAGGTACGCCGCCGAACCTAGCCACGCCGTCGTCGCGACCGAGAGCGGGTCGAGGTCGGCGGCCGTCTTCAGTTCGCGAAATGCAGCCGGCAGGTGGCCGCTGCGCAGCAGCGCGATGCCGTACCACTCGTGCGCAGGACCGTACGACGGAGCCAGCGCGAGCGCGTGCCGCAGGCCTTGCAGCGCCTGCGTCCACTTCCCCTGGCGCATAGCGATGAACCCGAGCGCCGCATAGGCCTCTCCGCTATCGGCGTCGAGCGCCAGCGCTTTGCCCGCGTAGGCACGAGCGCGGTTGAGATAGACGTCGGACGCGAGCGGCCCGTAGTGATAGTCACTCATCGTCGCGTTGGCCTCGGCTAACGCAGCGTACCCGCTCGCATCGTGCGGATCCGCATCGATCACCAGCGCAAAGTACGCGAGGCTTTTTTCGACGCCGCCGCGCGTGCGCAAATTCCAATAGTACCGGCCGATCGCATAGAGCCGTGCGCCCGAACTCGAGAGTTGCGGCCGCGCCGGCTGCCGAGCGACTGCGGACGTGACCAGTACCCCGACGGCAACGATGGCGACGATCGCTATCGCGGCAAGCGCCAGAATGGCGCGCGACGGCAGCTTGCCCCGCCGAGCCGGCTCGATCGCGGCAACCCTCGGCGCCACGGCTTCGGAGCATCCCACAAGGCGCACCGATGCGACGAATCGGTAGCCGCGGCGCGGCACGGTCTCGATCGCATCGACCGCGCAGTGCGGCTTAAGGGTCTTGCGCAACACGTAGATATTCTGTGCGAGGTTGGCTTCTTCGACGAATCCTTCGGGCCAGATTCGGTCGAGCAATGCGGTCTTGGCAAGGACTTCGCCGGGATGTTCGATTAATGCAAGCAGCGTTTCGACCACTTTCGGGCCGAGTGCCACCGGAGCGCCCTCATGCAACAGCAACAGCTGCTCGGCGTCGAGTTGGAACGGGCCGAACTCGTAGAGACTCATCGCACGCAATCCTTGTCAGCCAAGAAACTTTTGATTCGAATTTCAAGACGCTCGCAACCGTTTCGAGGGATGCTCGAACCCGTGTTCGTTCGACGTCTCCTACTAACGATCTGTACGGCCATCGCGGCGGCAAGTTTCGCTCTTGCGGCCCCGGCTGCCGTACCCGCCACTCTTTCGTTCTCGATAGCCAAGGCTCCCCATCCGCTCGCCCTGGACCCGACCCTTTCGGACCCGGCCTGGCAGGCGGGCAAGGTGCCCGAACCCGGGCCTTGGGAGAACATCACCCGCCGGGCCCCGGCCGCGCACACCACCATCGCGTACCTGCTCTACGACGAGCACAACCTCTATATCGGTTTCGAAGCCGAGCAGCGTGGAACGCCGATCGTCGCCACACAGAGCACCAACGACGTGGGTTTCGGCCTGGACGATTTCGTGGGCGTGGGCATCGATACCGGGAGCGGCGGCAGCCAAACCTACTACTTCGAAACCACGCCCGCCGGCGTGCGCTACCAGCAGGCGAGCGAGAACGCCCGGTACCGTCCGCGCTGGCGGGCCGCCGCCACGCGGAAGGGCGGCAATTGGAGCGCCGTCATGATCGTTCCGCTGCGCGTCTTGCGAACGTCGCAGGGCACGCAGTCCTGGCACGTCAATTTCGTCCGCGGCGCGGCGGCGGTAGCCGAGCATTATAGCTGGGCCTACGCCGGGCTGATGCAGGACGGCGGCAATGGATGGCCCACGTTCGCCGACGAGCAGTTCTGGCCGAAGGTCGACGGCATCGCGCTCGGCCGGGATACCGCCAACCGGCCCAAACCCCGAGCCGAGGTGTACGGGCTGGAGAGCCTTGGCAACGATCGCAACCTCTTCCAACAGGCCGACGGCTCCTTTCTGCCCCAGCGCGTGCGCCCGTTGGGTGTGGACGTGAGCTATCCCGTGACGCCGACCATCAATTTCGTCGGCACGCTCGACCCCGATTTCTCCAATGTGGAGATCGACCAACAGACGATCGCCCCCCAAGAATTCCGCCGTCAGTTGCAAGAGTACCGCCCGTTCTTCTCACAAGGCGCCGCTTTCATCAATCCGGCGATCGATCCGTATTCTAATTTCAACGGCCCTCAAAATTTGGTCTTTTACTCTCCCGGCGTCGGGCCGTTCGATCGCGGTGAAAAGCTCGAGGGAACCTTCGGAAAGCAGTCGTTCGGCGTCCTGAATTTTCGCGGCTACGACCAAACCAGCGGCAACACGTTCGACGACATCGCCTACGGCTACAAGCATGCCCTGCAAGACCAGACCTTTGCGTACTACACCGACGGCGTCTTCGCGCACCACAGCGTAGCCGGAAGCGACGCGACCGTGGAGTACGGCGTGAAAGGGCGCAACCTCCATAACGGCTTCGTGTACAATTTCAACGGCGCGTTCGAACGAGGCACGTGGGTGCCGGGTGGCATCGCGCATAGCGCCGACGCCTTCCTCGACGTGCACAAGACCTATCATGAAACGCTGTTCGGCTACGTCGACATCTCGCCGAATTACAATCCGATCGACGGCTTTACGAGCAATTCGGATATCCACGGCTTTCAGGGCTTCCAGGCCTTCAACGGGAGCACTCGCTTTGCGAAATCGTGGAATATCTTCCTGGTCGGCGACCGCTTCTTCGATCGCTCCGGATCCCTCCACGAAGTGGACTCGAGCGCGACCTTGAGTGCGACCTTCAACAACGGGTTTTCGATCGACGGTGCGGGCACGTCCGTCGGACTGCTGCGCAGCTACGATGTGACCGCGAAGAACGATTGCACGGGCCCAACGGTCGGGCGCTCGTCGTTTACGGGTTTTCCGTGTTATCGCAACGGTGAGACCGATCCGTTCAATCTCGCCTTCGTCCCGATCGGCTATCGCGACGGTACGCCCACACCGATCGACGTCAGCGCGCAGTGGGGCAATTTCTACCCGAACTACGTGCACCTGTATACCGTGACGACATCGCATCCCATTTGGAAACGCCTCACGCTGGGCCTGGAGTACGACGGGACGTTTCAGCGCACCCTGGCTACCGGAGCGTTGGACTCGCAGTGGCTGCGGCGCGTCTCGCTGGGCATCGATACGAGCCGTAACAGCAACTTTACCCTCTCGCTGCGCGACATCAACGGACTAGGCGGGTTTGCGGTACAACAAGGCCTCAACGTGGCGGCGGGTTACCACATTGCCCTGCCTTCGGGTGACCTGTACGTCAACTACGGCACCCCCGCGGCAAGTTATACGCTGGAACGCTTCATCGTAAAGTACGTTTTTCGAGCGGGCGCCGACGCGGGAACCTAACAACGGTGTGTAGGACCGCCGCGCTATGACGCTTTAGACGACGACGACGCGGCTTTTCGTTTGAAACAAAAAGCATAGAGCCCCGGTAAAGGCGTGTGTAGAGTTAAGCACGCAGGCACAACTCGTGTCGGCAAAAAGGAACATTTTCGTGAGTACCGTCGTTGAACCAACCGTGGAATCTCAACCCGAAGAAGCCCGCCCCGTCATTTCGTTCACCCGGGTGATCGAGTCGATTTCGGGGAATGGATCTTTCGCCGGATGGGGTCCTAACGTCACCGGTTCCAGCTCGATCGTTCGCTGGAACTAGTCGCACCATAGCTTTCATCCGTACGAAACGCGTACGAGATGAATTGGGGCGGCGGCGTCCTCCACCGACGCCGCCCCGACACCCCTACCCCATAGAGTGCAGCAAGTCAAAAGGGGATGGCCGATGGCCATCCCCTTTTGATCTGTTTTAACGTGGCTATGTAAAATAAGGCGGCTACGCGAGATATGGTTCGTACGGAAGCACGGGCGCTAGAATGCGATTCATCTCTTCGAAGATCGCCGGATCGAGGCTCAAATCGCCGGCCTTGACGTTATCGTCGATATGCGCGAGCTTCGTCGCACCGACGATCGCGCTCGTGACGGCGGCCTCCCGAAGCACCCACGCCAACGCGAGCTGCACCATCGAAACCTCTGCCTGCTTAGCAAGCGGCACCAATCGTTGCACCGCATCGAGCACCGGTTGGGTAAAATAGCTCTCCATCATGTCGGCGCTGGCCCCAGCCGCGCGCGTCCCCGCCGGAGGATGCTTGGCGTCGAGGTATTTTCCCGAGAGGATGCCCATGGCAATCGGAGACCACACGACGTTCCCCAAGCCGTACGCTTCGCATGTCGGAAGCACGCGGTCCTCGATGCGGCGCCACAGCGCGCTGTATTGCGGTTGATTGCTGATCGGGACGGCCCATCCGCGCGCGCGACAGAGCGTTACCGCTGCGGCGATCTGATCGGCATTCCACTCCGAGGTGCCCCAATAGAGAATCTTCCCGTCGCGCACCAAATCGTTCATCATCTGGGCGGTCTCTTCCAGCGGAGTAGTTTCGTCGTAGCGATGGCATTGGTAGAGATCGATGTAGTCGACGCGCAGCCGATGCAACGAACGATCGATCTGGTCGCGGATATGCTTACGCGATAACCCGCGCTCGTTCACCGTATCGCCCATGGGAAAATACACTTTGGTTGCGAGCACCAACGCATCGCGATTGAGCTCTTGCAGAATCGGGCCGAGCACCTCTTCGGCGGCACCGCGCGCGTAGACGTTGGCGGTATCGATGAAGTTGACGCCCTGTTCCCAAGCGCGCAGAACGCACGCGCGCGTGGTATCGCGATCGACGCTGTTGCCGAAGGTTAACCAAGAGCCCAAGCCGATGACGGAGAGTTTGAGGCCGGAGTGGCCGAGCGTACGATATTGCATACCGATTACTGCGGCGCAAAGACGCGGAGCGCCTTCGGCAGCACCGCGAAGAGTGCCGGGGTGAAACCGGCCGGTTCCCCGTCGGCAACGATGTGATGCGGATGCTTGGTTTCGATCCGAAACCGCGCGGAACGAAGCGTCCGCAAGCCCGGTACCGCGTGCGGTTTCCCCTGAATCATCGCGTATGCAATCGGGAAGGCCTCAAGCACGGTGTCGATTTCGACGCTGTAGAGATCGAGCCAGCCGTCGTCGATAGCCGCCGTCTCGACCGAGACCAGCCCTCCAAAACGATGGCTGTTCGCGATCGTGAGCTGGATCGTCCTAAAGCGTTCGCAGCGATCGCGATCGTCGTAGGCCAGCACGTGGATCGGCCGCGCGTGGCGAAAGGCTTGAAACGCCGTGCCCAGCACGCCGGCAAAACCGAAGCGCTGCTTGAGCTCGGGTGTCTGCAGGCGCGTAATGCGGCTCGATATACCGATGCTCGCCTCGTTGACGAAAAACGCTCCGTTGACGCGTCCGATATCGATCCTGCGTTCGTGCCCGCTCGCGATGAGGTGGATCGCGCCTTCGATATCGAGTGGGATTTCCAACGTGCGCGCGAGTTCGTTGAAGGTACCCAGCGGAACGATGCCCAGCGGGACGCCCCGCTCGATGGCCGTCGCAATCAGGCCCACGACGGTTCCGTCGCCGCCGGCGCCGATGACGCAGTCAAAATCGCTCCGCAACGCGGCGTCGCCCTCGACGACGTCGACGCCGTGAACGGCAAGCGCTTCGCGCACGTTATCGGCTAGCGCACGGCCGCGCCGGGAACGTTCGTTGATCGCCAGGTAGGCGCGCATTGCCGGCACCTTGCACGCGAGGGTCGGCGTACCTGCGCGCACGGGCCCTCCGGCGTCTGCATACCTGACCGCGTTCCCATCCGGCCGCAAAAATAACGTTCTGCGATAGAGCTGGGAGTTTTGCGGGTAACCTCAAGCATGGGCAAGCTTCGCCATGTCGGCACGCTCCTGCGCGAAACATTTGCCGCGTATCGTGAAGACGATATCTCCCGGCAGGCCGCAGCGCTGGCGTATTTCACGCTGTTCGCCCTGGTGCCGCTGTTGATCGTGCTCCTCGAAGTGGCCGCGCTCGTGGTCGGCGGGAGCGGCAACGAGCAGCGGTTACGCAGCAGTATTACCGAGGCGCTATCGCACGGCGCCGGAGCGCAGAGCGCGCTGGTCGTCGACGGCGTTCTGCGCGCTACCCTCAAGCAAGCTCGCAGCGGCGGCATCGTCGCGGGTATTCTAAGCTGGCTCGTCTTCGTTCTCGCGGCTACCGGGTTGTTGGGTGCGATCCAGGGAGCACTCGATGGCTTATGGCACGTGCGGCGCGCGAAGCAGCCTTGGTGGGAGGCGCTCAAGGATCGGCTCGTCGCACTAGCGCTCATTGCGGCGGCTGCGGTCGTTCTGATGCTCTCGCTTGCAATCAGTACGGGCATCGCCGCTATGGCTGGAACCGGGGCATCCGCCTCGCCGATAATGGGCGTTTCGATCGCCCTCGGCGGCTCCGTGCTCTCGCTTGCCGCGATCGCCGCGATCTTCTCGGCGACGTTCAAATTTTTGCCGCACACTTCGATCGCCTGGCGATCGGCCATGCTCGGCGGGGCCGTGGCCGCAGCGCTCTTTACGATCGGTCAGCTTGCGCTAAGCTGGTACCTTGCTCGCGCCGGAACCGCCTCCGCCTTCGGAGCGGCCGGCTCGGTGGTCGTACTGGTGTTGTGGATGTATTACTCGGCTCAGATATTTTTACTCGGCGCCGAGTTCACGAAAGTCTACGCGGCGAAGAGCGCCCTCGCGATCGAGTAGCGCGCGTTTGCGCGCGACACCCCATTTGTAACCGCTCAGCTGGCCCGACCCACGAATCACACGATGGCATGGAATAACGATGGCCAGCGGATTGCTCGCGCACGCTCGCGCAACGGCTCTCGCCGCGGCCGGTTGCCCGATGCCGCGCGCAACTTCCGCATACGAACGCACTTCTCCGTAAGGTATTCGCTGCAAGTACGCCCAGACGCGCTGTTGAAATGCGGTAGCGCGAATGTCCGTCGGTAAATCGACGTGCGGCTGCGTTCCGGAAAGATGCGCGCGCAACGCATCCGTCCACGCGTCGAACTGCGGATCGCGCGGTTCCTGCATCGGCCGTATGTCGGCGCGTTCGAACTCGGCCTGAAGCAGCGCTTCCAACTCGACTTCGGTTTCGCCGAATTGGACGAAGCACAATCCGCGGTCGGTCGCCCCCAGCATCAACAATCCGACCGGCGTCTCCATACAGGCAAAATATATGGTGATGCCGTGACCCGCACGACGGTATTGGGCCGGCGTCATTCCCAGGCGCGCGGCAGCCCGTTCGTAGACGCGGCTCGTGGAGCCGTAGCCGGCGTCGAATGCCGCGTTCGTGATATCGCCAGAGGTTTCGAGCTTGCTTTTCAGCGCGTTCAAACGCAGCCCATCGTGATATTGCTTTGGCGTAATGCCGACGACCGCCTTGAACGTGCGCTGGAAGTGAAAGCGGCTCATGGCGGCCTGCTGCGCGAGCGTTTCGAGATGGAGCGGATCGTCGCTGTGGGCCTCGATAAAGCGACAGATCGCATGCATGCGCTCGGCTACACAATCGCGCGTTTCTAACGGGCGGCAGCGCTTGCACGGACGCAGCCCATCGCGTTCGGCATCGAGCGCCGACTCGTAGAACCGGACGTTCTTTCGGAGCGGCTCTCGAGCGGAACAGTGCGGCGAGCAGTAGACTCCGGTAGTCGTAACCCCAAAATAGAACTGCCCGGCCTGCGAGGCGTCCCGCCTCCGTACGGCTTCCCAGCACGCCTCGGTATCCAACATAGCTGTAGCTTACGGCATTGTATCGCGCCGCGCCATCCATTTCTTGCGCTCATCTTCCTATCAGTAAACCTGCAGCTTTCGCGGGTACCGTGATCGCATGGCACACGCACACACGGCGCAGCACCACTCCCTTACCACCCGCCTCACGCACTGGGGCACGACGGTGGCTTTCATCATGCTCTTCGGAAGCGGCGCGGCGCTCTTCAATCACTCACCGAAATTTAAGATATCCGGCCACACCTATGTCTTGCCGCACCTGCCCGCATGGCTGGCGATACCGTTCGAGCCGAAAATCATGCACTACGTGTTTGCCGCACTCTTCGCCATCTGCGGGATCACGTACATCGTTTGGGGGATACGCAGCGGCCACTTCTCGCGGCTCGTTCTTCGCGGAGACGACGTGCGCAAAGCGCTGCCAATGCAGCTGTACTATCTCGGATTAAAGAAGACGCCGCCATCGTACGACGGATACAACCCGTTACAAAAAATTGCGTACACGATGGTGCTGTTCGTCGTCTCACCGCTCATCGCGATCACCGGAACCGCCATGCTCCCCATCCACGCTTTGCGCCCGCTCGGCACGCCATTCATCGGCGGCGTCAAACTCTGGCACTTCGGATTGGTCTGGGCGCTCTGCGCCTTCGCGATCGTGCACATCGCCATGGTCGCATCGACGGGCCTCGTCACCAACATTCGCGCCATGATCGCCCCAAAATCCGCCCGACGCAACGCCCGCGATTTAGCGCACGGCTAGGTTTGAAAAACCGATTCAATGGGCTCGGGTGGGTCGCGCCGTGACAAGTCGCGTTAAGTGGTTATGATACGTCAGCTAGGCGAGCGCGGTATCCCGCCCCGATCGTCTTCATTGCCAAGAACAGCCGTGGCTGACCGGTGGCCGAGATAATGCCGACGTCACTGAAGCCGAACTTCGCAACATAGTACGTCTGCGCGACGGCATC
>Ga0207416_1002478_pt1 | contig 20040 bp, 19 predicted proteins | sample PaiPotPPM11metaG_FD_184107 | JGI IMG/M metagenome (GOLD analysis project Ga0207416, IMG submission 184107) | Iron sulfur acid spring bacterial and archeal communities from Banff, Canada, to study Microbial Dark Matter (Phase II) - Paint Pots PPM... ...
TTGCATAGACGATTCCTCGCCGGCGGCTTCCTTCAAACAGCTGTATCGAACGCGCCCCGCACGCCTTCAGAAATCTACCTGCCACTTCATATGGGGCGCGTCCGATACAGCACTAGCGTTTCTGGATGGGTGTATGAGGGGGCTTGTCCGAGCAGGAAAGGCGTTAAAAACGCGGCGGCAACAAGAACAAGCGTCAGGGTTCTCACTGTTATAAGTTCCCCCGAAGTGCTCTGGGCTGGTGGCTCAGTCCCCTGAGGCAAGGGCGGTGCGGGCCAAGTGTTCCGGCGTCCCCTTTTTATACGCGCCTTTCACCCATGCATCTCGGCTCGTCTTGAGTGTAAACGTCTGCCCCAGCTTCGAGCTGGCCTTAGCCGCTTCCTTGAGTTTGCCTTTGGTTGCGGGGTGAGACATATTCCACAGGGCGCGTGCGCGGTAATGTTCGTACAGCCGCATGAATTCAGCGAAATAGGTCTGCGCGAGTTCCGGGCTGCCCTGGATCTCGATCAGGTTCTCGTCGTTATGGTGGGTTGAGTTTTCGCTCAGGTTATTCGAGCCTGTGTAGATGATCGGGTTGTCGGTTTCCGCATCGACCACGATGAACTTGTGGTGGATATGCACGGCCGGGGGGCCGCCCTTCTTCTTGCTTTTTTGGGACTTGGGCAGCGTACTCTTGCGGCTCATATCCACAGCATTGAACTCAGGGAGAAATCCAGCCGGCGTATTGCCAGGCTTGAAATAGGAGTACGCGAGCACCTTCTTGTCCTTCTGAGATCGATTGTAGAGTGTGACCTTGATTTGTGTCGCGGGTGTCGGTTTTCGGGGTGCTTCACCAGAGTCTGATAAATTGTCCTTTTTCCTATTGTTCGGGTTACCAATCGAATTCAGCATTCCATAAAGAAGCTTTTTCTTGTCACCCGAGGCAAGCAACGAGGAAATCAGCTTCGGGTCGGTAGGATCAAACATGCAGAAAATCACGGATTCCTTGGCACTATTGATAGAGTTGATCACTCTGTCGATAGAAGCGCGCCGGTTCTTTGGCTCCGGCGAGAAAATTACCCGTATCCTTGCTTTACCCACGCTAATCTCATCCGACCACGTTGCGCCCTTGGCGGTGTCTGGAACGGGTGGGTCAGTCGCCAGTAGTTTTTGACGAGCAATAAACAAAGCTGACAGCTCCTTCGATCTGAAGATATGCAGTAGATTCGCCTGGCTGGTGAGTCCCTCTGGCGTGTAGTTGGCGGAGCCCATCAGCACACGGCCATTGTCCTCGTCAACTAGAAACTTGTTGTGCATGATGTTGGTCTTCGAACGTTTCTCTCCCTCAAACTTGTCTTTCTTGGCCTTCTCCAATTGGTTGATGGCAGGAAGGCACGTTGTGTCGTTCTTGCGGTCCTCGTACACGAGCGACAGTTCGCCCTTGAAAGAAGTGAGATCCGGCATTACCCATTCATTGTCGGTAAGGTGATAGATGGCTCCGCAAACATTCCCCGCGCCTTCCAATATTTGGGTAAAGGCCTCTTCCAGACCATTAGCTAGCCAGTCCATCACGGCGTCGAGATCCTTCTGCGGGTCCGGAAACTTCTGGGAGAAAGACTGCGAACTTACGACGGCCCGATTGAACCACGTCGATATGTCGTCGCGTTCAAAAGTGGGAACATCGACTTCCGTGGGTCTGGAGGAAGCTTCGTCCTGGAGTTTCAGATCCTGCGGGCTTGTGCCGCGCACCGGCGTGACGGTGTAGGTAAACGTCTTGCCCCTGTCCGCATTCGTGATTGCAGAATCCCACCACAGAAACTTCTGGATTGGAGAGACGTTGCTCGGCAGCGACTGAGCGTGAGGTCCGGGAGGTGCAAAGCCGATCTTGTTGAGGAGGTAGCCATCCTTCTCGCCGGCATGAAAGCCAGGACTACGAAGGATTGCAAACCCCAGGAAGTCGTCGTACTTGGCTCCGTCGGCCCAGTCCATTGCCAGCAGGACAAGGGTGGGGGAAGTGTAAGCACGAAGCGTCACCTGATTGGCCATATCTGCTCCTCACTTGCAGCGGTAATTCGGTTTTGGCACCATGCGGGCTAGTTCGCCCGCACCGTGCCGCCACTTTCGGAGTCGTTCTCTTAGGCGTGCTCTTCATACGGGGTTGACCGCCTCGCTTGGTACGCGACGCGGGGCCGCTATGTTTGGTTGACGGTGAGAGCTGCCTAGCAAGCAACACTGCCACGCCATGGCGAGCCCAACGACTTTTACTCAACTATACTTGGCCGTCAGCCACCACTAGTTAGCGACCATCTGATGACTGTTGAGATCGACGGTGACAAAATCGAATCGAGATTGCGCCAGACTGTTCACACCAACTTGGTGAAACCCCATCCGCAAGAATTTGTCATCGACCGTGACGCGTAGGTACCCGTAATTGTGATCTTCATATTTCTCGAGGATGAGGTCCTTGACCTCAACAGCCGGATTTTTCTCAAGGTACTTTACGCTGATCCCAGGATGTGGCTCGACGGCGGGTTGACCTTTACTTCCGCGGACGAGTGGATTCACGTTGTGTCCGCTGTCACCGGTCACAAGTATGGGTACGTCGTAATCCTTACCTTCAAATTTGATTTCCCGAGTGAACCTTTGGTAGTTGTGAGAATGTGCACACAGAATGGCGTGCGGATAAATACCAACCTTCTTGCACATGTTGTCGATCTCGCGTAGCATGTCGGGACTCGACCCATGGTTGCCGCCTTTTCCGGCCTGATCTTTCGGGGGCGCATAAGAAAACGGTGGATGATGGACTGCAAGGATCACCGCGCCTTTGTAATTTGAATTTTTGACAGTCTTGAGCTGCGCCTCTAAATAAGGCAACTGGAAGTCCGGAACACCCGGCCACTTCTTCTTCTCGCCTGCCTGACTCGATATTACCCCCGGATCTTCAAGAGCATTTGAAAAGAGGCCGATTATGCGCACAAACGGGGCATCAAGTGTGAAGTAGACTCCTGGCTGTTGCATAGCCGTCCTGTGCAACGAGCGCGCTTCTGGTGTAATAACTAGCGCCTCGGAACAGAAATTACGAGCGAACGTCTTTAGCGGCTCATCCGCGGTCGGAGTGCCGGGAGTGATAAAGGAATCATGGTTGCCTGGAATAGCAAAGATCGGCAAAGGATAGTTCCGGAATGGGTCGTAGAACTGATCGTAATAGTACTGTTTCTCCCCGAAGTCATAGACAACGTCACCTAGATGATAGGCGAAAGAGGGACGATTGCCCTGGTTAGAGATCGCGCAATCCAGTGTAACCTGGTCGGCCACGCTCAACTCGTGTTGGTATTTCTTACCATCCACCGAGGCGCCAGAATCGCCGAGTACATGAAAGATGATCTTCCCTGCGTTATTGATCTGGCCAATTACCGCGGTGCCATGTTCTCCGTATACCTTTTCAAGGCTTATGAATTCGTTATCAGGTATGCGGGATTGGTCGAACGACGTGACTTGCTTGCCCAGCAGATCAGAAACCTCTTTGTAGAGCTCCTTGTCGCTGGGGTGCGGAGTAAGGAACCCCGCGGGGTCAATGGTTTTAGTTTCCTCATTGAAAGTTGGTTCGCTGAACAAGGGGTGCGAGAGACTTCTATTTGTACTTGACATTGTTAGTTCTCCTGTCCGTCACTATTGCTGATTCTTCTATAGTTTATGCGCCGTTCCGCGACGACCACAGAGGGATGCATAGTCATAAAACTGTCTGATGTGTTCGAGTGCTTCTTGATTGGAGAGCATTCGGGAACTCCCGTTTCCATCGTCGGGCCTAAACCCAGGATGCTTCACCTTATACCTGTTAAGTTCTGTGTTTGCCTGCTCGAATATCGTTCTAGCATCGTCCGTGCAAAGAAAAGACGTTATGGACTGTGCTTGATCCTTGACGGCACCGTTCACATAAAATGGCTGCTTTAAAACCCCACCATAAAATGCCCTATAGGCATTATTCAGCATCATGTAATAAGGAAAGCCGAACTTATCAGCCGAAATCGGGAGTGGTGCTCGAAGGTCAGGCGTCGTCAGATTGCGCAGAATGTTTCCGATCGCATACTGCCCCGGATCTTGTTGCAGGTAAACAACACCCTTAACACTGCCAAGAGCCATGATTCCCGAGCATTGGGCACACGACTCTAACGACGTGTAAATAGTGACATTGCTGAGAATGTTCAAATAGTCTTGGGACTTCGGAATACCACCGGGTCGTCGCATCTGCCAATCATCGTAGACCTGGGCGAGGCTAAATACTCGCCGGACTAGCCTGGACTCCGCGTGTTCGACGGAACTGCTAAAGATATCATTATGATTGAAATCAAAATCTATCACCTCTCCGTGTCCATCAACACCTATACACGCGATGTTGTGCCCTAAATACTGTCCCCCGTCGTAAATGCCGGACGACAGCCTTTGAGTTGCTCGCCATGGATAGCTTCCATTCTGACCGTGTTTGTTCCCATTCCAGAACCGAAACACGAGAGCCGCAACGAGCAACGAGTAGAGATAGTGACGCTCAGCTTTTTCAGCGGTAATGACAACGGGCTCCGCTGCCGCAAGCTCACGAACCGGCCTGTCCCAATAGTTGGCGAGAGGAGCCTTTGGATCAAGTACTGGCGGGTCATCCTTTGAGCTCATGATGCCTCCAAGTTCTAGTAAACGTCGTACATATCGGTCAAATTGCTTACGCACGCCATCACGGAATGAAATAGAACGGATTTGGGGCCTTGAAGACTTGCTCGGCATGTCCGCCTCTCAAGTCGCTATACTGATCGCCAACGTTCGCGATAATCGTGTAGTGCATTGTGTCTTCGATCTTCTCGCGCACTGCTGTCTTGAATTGCTCGACGGTCCCTTCTTTGTTGGGTCGGAGCATGACCTCTGTCCAGCCCGAGTATTTCGCATTAATTAGATTTTGTTCTGTGGCTTTGCGCATCGTTTCTCCGCGGCCAGTGATGAAGAACACTGCCACATTCAGCTCTTTTGCCTTGTTGAACAGGCGAATTGTATCGAGTGCGATGGCCTCAGAGCGCTGTTCCCATGCCTCGTCCCCGCAGGGATCATCCTTTACGAGAGTGCAGGGACCATGCAAAATAAATCCAAAGTCATCTGCCTGAAGCTCCGCCCAGTTGGAGAGCGAGGTCTCGTCGATGTCGAGAACGATCGCAGGCCTGACGTCCTGACTCCCTTTTACGATGTCGTCGGCGCGTTTAACGACATAGGAAATGGCTTGGTCGATGACCTGTCTGAAATCTCGCTCATACGCACCGGAACATTTGTAGTAGCGGAGTTGGGCTTTCAGGCCAGCGATATTGGGAGGCTGCCCAATCTCAGTGGGAGGCACGCCAGTACTGGGCATGCAATTGGGGTCGCTTGCTTGTGCCCGATGTGCTAACAAGAGCGCCAGCAATAAGGTCACCAACGCTGCCCGATTACGTGTCTTTCTAAAAGGTGAACAAAAGGAGTACTTCGCCGTTGTTGTTAGCATTAAGTTCATCATTCCCATCGCTGCCCCAACATCTGGCCAAGACGAACTCACGCCGTCGTTAGGCTTTGAATGATCTTGTCCGCCGTTCGCAAACACAGAGCAGCGATCGTCAATGTCGGATTCCCCGTCGCCGAAGTGGGAAATACCCCACTGCCGATCAGATACAGATTGTTATGATCGTGGGACTTCTGAAAAGAATTAACGACCGACGTCTTAGGATTGTCCCCCATCCTGTAAGTGCCAATAATATGCCCCGCGCCCATGAACCGTATCCGTTCACGCCTGCCCGATTCATTTGGCGGTAATTCGATTGCAGTGGGATCCTCCTTGTCGGGAATGCGCGTATACTCTGTAGCGTTCAACCGCGCAAAGATCGCATCAGCTGTTTTCTTGGCAGCCGCCAGGCCTCGGATCGTGTAATCGGAGAGGCTGTAGTAAACTTCCGGCCGCGGCAGGCCCAGTCCGTCTGTGTGCTTCGTTGCCAGCATGACGCGGTTCTTCTCGTCAGGTTCCTGCTCGACCAGAAATCCGAGGCGAAATTGCCGGGTGAGAACATCTCGGAGTCGGGTCACTAGCCCGTCCCCGAAGAGTGCATCATAGGTTGGATTCACCAGGCTGTTGTTGAGGCCGTTGACTAGATCGACGGTCGTGATATTGGGATCTCCGCCAACTGCGAAATTCCAACCCTCGTTTCCGATCTCGATGCGGAAGGAAGCTCGTTCTTTCCTGAAAGCCCCATCGCGCAGGTCTTCGATCCCCGACGTCGACAGAGGGCCGCGGTAAGGATACTTCGATTGCGGCAATAGTCCCCATGGAACATACATTGGGTGATCCATGAGGTTCTTGCCCACTTGTCCGCTGCTGTTCGCGACTCCGTTGGGTCTCTTACCGTCGCCTTTTGACATCAGCAACAACCTCGGCGTTTCGATTGCGTGTGCCGCGATAACGAAAATTGTCGCAGGGGGTGTTTGTCCTTCACCGGCTTTCTTGCCATCCTCACCATATTGCAAATACTTGACATGGTCGATTTGCTCATTCTTGCCGACAACAATCTCGCTAGCGACTGTCCTGTACAAGAAGTCAACCTTGCCCGTTGCCTGAGCATCCCGCAGCGTGATCGTGGGATCGTATTTTGCCTGGATGGGACAGATGGGAATGCAGTTCGTGTTTCCGGCGCAGGTTCGGCGCTGCTTGAACGGCTGCGAGTTTCGAGCGGCGGGCGTGCTCCTCACTTTCAAATCTGTGTCATACAACTTCATGCCGCTGATAGCTGTCTCGATGAACTGGTCAATAAGCGACTTGGGAATCGCCGGCATTGGGTAGTCCGCGCTGAAGACAATCCCCGCATAGGACTGCTCCTCTTTGGAACCGGAAACTCCAATCTCCTCTTCTGCCTCGTGATACCACTTCTCCAGCGTCGTGTAATTGATCTCATTCGGCCATCGGGCCCAGTTCGGCTGATATTGCTCCATTTTGAAATCGTTGGGCAGAAGACGAAGACTGGTTCCGAGCCAGTGCACGGATGTGCCGCCGCCCGTGCGTTCGTAGGTGCTGGAGAACGGTACGGTCCCAGTCTGGATCATGTAGCTCTTCGATGGGTCGCGCCAGTCTTCCGAGTTCGACAGCGACAGTACGGTCGGACGCCCCGCCGGCACGGTGGCGGGATCTTTTAACAGTTCGGGCGTATAAGGACTTTCCGGAACCTTCGCGGCAGTTCGATAGAAACGATCCATCTCTGCGTTGATGTTGGTAGATACGGGATCTCCGGCTTCAAGCACCAGCACTTTCTTTCCCGCTTGGCCCAATCGCAATGCAACCAGGCCGCCCGCGATGCCCGACCCGACGATGACAACGTCATAGGACTTCTGCAATGCGTCGTTCATTTGGAAACCGCCTTTTTGGGATCAGCCGGAGGATCTTGCGGGAGGGGCTTGATGAACATCTCGGCCGCTGGGGGTTCTTGACCCCAATAGCCAAATTGCAGATTGCTGTAGCCCATCGGATGCGCTTGTGCGACGCGCCAAACCATGCAGTTGGTGTAGGCGTTCGGAGAGATCACATCGTGCGGGATCAGCACTTCCTTTGAGTATCTCCTCGTCGAGTAGTAACTGTGCTGCGGGTCCTTATCGCTGTAGAAGTTCTTCTTGAGATCTTGGGGTGCGTACCAAGCCCCGAGATACCAGGCCAGAATTATGCTACGCATCAAAAACTTCGCGGACTCGTCCTTAGTGTCCTCGCCGAGAATCTGGCTAATTGATTTCGGAGGACCGCCGGCGGTTCCGTTGAATTTGTTTAGGATCGTTTGCAATGTGCTAGCGTCTGCCGCCTTGGCTTTGGCAAACACTTCGGCATTCATCCCGAATGGGTCTACGTTCGGCGTCAAAATGCTTTGATCAATGCCCGTGAGCGCCTCGGAGAGCTTGGCAAATTGGACCTTGGCATCCTTGTCGGGATCGACTGCAGCGCCCGGAGCAGGCTGGGCGATGAGTGAGGCGGGTGAGATCAACATCGAGCCGAATGCAGTGGTCGCGGCAGTGGCCGTTGCTCCTGCGATAAGTGCTCGGCGGCTGATTTCAGTCATTTGTTGTTCTCCTGTGCGTTGCTCTCATGTATGGAGTGCGCCTTTTCAAGGATGTAAGTGAAATCCGAGCGCATGGCCATCGACTTCGGATCATGATGCGTCGGGTTGGTCGTAGCGTTGTTGTGGCAGGAAATGCAACTCGATGTGGCGAGTGGCACACCCCCATCGTGCAGTGGTTGGCTAAACGTTTCGAGCGTACTGTTGGCCAGAAAGGTCGGAAACGGAGTACATGTGGGGTCCGGAAGGCTGCCCGGATGCTTCTTGAATGAACAAGGAAAACTGCTGGGCCACTGCGTGGTAATAAGGTCGTAGTGTTCCCATACAGTTCCTTTTATTCGCTTCCAGTCGTGGAACAGCTTGTTCAATACAGCAACATCATCGTCCTGGAACAGTTCTCCGGAACTCGGGCCGGTCCGAACGATCTGGCTCCGGAAGGTAGGATTCGCGGGAAATGGAGCCCATCCCAAGGGGTCTGGATCCCATGGGCCCAGGGGAACCTGATTGACAGGGCAGTCTGAAGGTTTGCACTTGGGATCATAGAAGCTATAAGGGCCCGCAGTGGTGTGCTTGTCAACATCTTCCTGCGTTGGCACATTTTCATGATGCTCAAAAGTCGTCCAAATCCATTGCTGGCGCTGGGCAGTTTTGTGGCCAACGTGAAATCCGATAAGGCCGAGCTTTACCTGCCGGCACGCATCGTCGCCTTTTTGCTTTGGGCGGTACAGAAGCCCATCAATGATGTGGTATTTCGGTGTGATTTTCTCACCAAAGTCGACACCCTGCTTCATCAGCTTCCAAGACACTTTGATCATGATCGCGCCCAGGTTCCCCGTCCCGATGTTTCCCTCCGGGAAGTCGACCTCATCTTGAAAGGTCTCCTGGCCCTCGCGGTTGTATAGATTGTTGTCTTTTATGTATCCGAACATCTGCCTGTTCATGAATATGACGAAAACCGCATAATTGCCGTTTTGGTCGAACAACGGCCCGGTCTTGAATGGCTCGTTGTATGTTTCCTCCATATCCATGTGAATGATCATCCCTTTCTTGTTCGCGCATGGGCCAGGGACGACCGGTTGGTTCGGGTCGCTCCAGTCGGAGGGGGCCCTCCCGTCCGTCAGCATGACATCTGGTAGCTGCTTGTATGTTTCCCAGACTGGCGTCCCCGCTCCAAGGAATCCGCCTTTAGGAGAATTGAGAGCGATAAATGTCAACCACGAGTAATAATCGAACCCGCGTTGCAGCTTCTGCGCAGGCGTGTCACCTTTGGGATCCGATTCTTGGTTTGCGTCGCAGGGTATCCAGTTCTTCCCTTGCCTGATTGCGTTGTCGATCGTGTTTTCAATTACCCCGAAATCGATTTCGCTAATATTCTTAAGAGGAATGTCAGTACACGTCTTGTCGTCGGAGTTCGGTTTCCCCGATACCTGTTGTTGCATGTCGCGCCCGGCTGCCCGTCCCGTGGTCAGTGTCATGCAGCAAAGGAGCATCACGATGCCCAGAGCTCCGATGAACTTGAGCGCAAAACGGTCGACTTCGATCATGACAATGCTTCCTCCTCTGGATACAGTTTTGACTGTATCCAAGCGATACACTCCCGCCACAGGGGTACACTATGGCACCCTGTTTCTGAGACACACTTTACCTTTGGGGAAAATCGGTGAGTAGAAGGCCCCCTCGGATGCGAAGTATGGGATACACTTCGCTCCTCCGATTCACCGATGGCGAACAACTTATTCTTCGGGTACCGAAATGTCAACCCCAAAAAAGATAGATATTTAATACGACAAAGTGGAAACGCGCCTGTGCGATGGTTTATTGCATTTCACGAATTCTCCTATTGCTGTCACCCTTATAATTTGAATCGCTATTCACCTTCGACGATTTTGGGGCCTGAGCGTAAGTCCGCTGTCCTTTCAGTTTGCGGGTTGGGGCTTCAGAATGAGTCGAGGTCGGCTACCTCCCGCCATTCCACTAGCTAGAGGAAGACTATGGAAGACGCAATCAAGGTTTCAATGCTTAAGGATGAGTATCTTCTCTTGCAGAAGTTCTACGAGGATTTTGATGCCCGGATCGTGACTATCAAAGGATGGAGTGCCACAATCGGTATGGCAGCCATAGGCGGAGGCTTCTATCAAACTCACTATTTGTGGTTGTTTGGTGCAGTAGCTGCGGTTGTCTTTTGGCTTGTCGAGGCACTATGGAAGTCGTTTCAATACATGTACGGCCCACGCATAGAGCTGATCGAAAAGGCTTTCGCTTCCGACGATTTCTCCGGTATCGCCCCTCTCCAAATCTATTCGTCATGGTTCGAGACCCTTCAGGAACACGGTTTCGGTATAGTCGGAAACCTGTGCCTTGGCATCGTGGCATTTCCCCATATCATTACGGTCGTTGCTGGCATCGCCCTATTTGCACTACAGGCGTTGGGTTGGATTGCGTTTCCGCCCAAGGGTTGATCGCGCAGCCGAAACGGGCCCGGCAACGAGAAAGTTACATCCGGATGAGGCCAAACGGAGTCGCAGCTATTTGGCATGATCTTTTCTGCTCTCGTGTGTCTTTATGGTTATGTGTTGGCAATTCCACAAAATTCGGAAATACCTTCCGCGCCTCGTATGTCAAGGTTCGGAGATGCAGATGGGCCATAACGAACCGGTTCAGCTCACCGCTCATGCCATATTTCAAGCGCAAGTCGAGAAGGAGTGCCTTCGCTGCAAACGTGTCTTCACTATGCCGGATGGCTCCATAAACAAAATCAACTTGCCTGTGCCGGACCGCCTTGATCGCTCCCCCATCGAGGACTAGGCCCGTTCTTAGGTCCATGGCAACCGCATTGCAATCTAGGTTGAAGGTACGCAGCACATTTTCGATCGAACAGGGGGCGCCGGTCTTCCTCAGTCCTATCGTCTCTTCCAGACGCCACACATCCCAGTTCGGGGCTCCTTCAGCAGCTAGGAGATAGCCTCCATGGCGGTTGCGACGGCCAAATGCCTGGAGCACCGCGTCGAACTCTCCCCGACATAGGCGGCCGATGACAATGTCGAAATCGCGTGGTGTTTTGTCACCCTCTCCCTCATGCTGCATGACAATGGCGTCGCGAAGGGCTCCTGCGACAACGTAGATCTCGGCTCCACATCGGGAGAACTCGTTTAACGCTTGTGCCCGCGGGTCGGAATGGAGGGCTGTGAGAACAGCATCCCTCACCGGATTCATCTGAAGCTGCTTCATGTGTTGGTTCAGCCTTCAGTTTACCGTAGTGCTCCGCAATAGCGAACAGGTTTTGCCTCCATGAAACTCGTTACGAAATAATGTCGATGGCGAGCCTCTCGAGAGGCCGTCTTTCACCATCGAGCTTCTGCCGCTTTCGTCGGATCCTCGCATACAATGGGAAGTGCTGAATGAATCGTTTCGAGTTCGCTTCTGATCTGTATAGTAGCTGGTACGGACACGAGTTTTTGAGAGCCTATGAGGAACGCAACCTTATACTTTCACTACCCATGCTTTGACGGACTCGTTTCAGCAGTTCTTGCCTGGGAGTTCCTTGAACAGCACGACGGCTGGAATATCAGTGATTTTCATTCCGTTGACTACACTCTGCGAGACCACTGGCTTTCGAGCGAGTTAAAGACGCCCTGCGCGATCGTTGACTTTCTGTATCATCCTAGCGCCGCATTCTGGGCCGACCACCACCAGACCTCGATACTCACCAAGGCGGCCGAGGAGGATTTCGAACGGCGAAAAGGCGACGCCTGCCTGCTCTTCGATGCCCGTGCGCGCTCTTGCGCCTCGCTGATTTTCCGGCATCTCCGTCGGTCTCTGGTGGACAAGCCACACTTCAAGGAGATGGTCGCATGGGCGGAAAAAATCGACTCAGCGGCATACTCGTCAGTCGAAGAAGCGATTCTGGGTGGGGCGGCTGCCCTTCGCATTAGCCGGACGCTTTCTATGGAAGATGAGAGCGGAGCGGAATATCCGCGGTTTTTGCTGCGACAATTGCGAGATCATGATCTTAGTTACGTGGCCGAACTCGACGAGGTCAAACGTCGCGAGGACCGGGTTCGCCGTGGCATCTTAAACGGCCTCCAGAGCGTGAAGGCAAAGCTCCACGTGGAGCCGGGAGACATTGCGGTCTTCGACGCCCGTCCCGCTGGCGATCAGGTAATCAGTCGGTACGCTCCTTATTACTTTGCGCCCAACGCTCGTTATTCAATTGCTGTCGTCCGTTCTCCCGAGGGCATAAGGATTACCGCCATGCGCAACCCGTGGCGAAGTTTCCGAAGCGTTCCCCTAGGCCGCGCCTTCGCGAGATTCGGTGGCGGCGGCCATCAGAGGGTAGGAGCCGTGCAACTCCCGGTCGCACATCGCAATCAGGTTCACCATGTGGTAGAGTCGCTGCTCGCGGAAATGCGACGTCCTGCACGCTAACGGGGCAATCGCTTGATCGACAAGTTTAATTTCTACGATATCTACGGATACTTCCTCCCCGGGGCAGCGTTTCTGGCCGTGCTTTGGATCCCGTTTGGATTGGTGCGACATTCATGGCCCTCCAGCGATTGGAGTTCCGCTCTGGTCACGGCGGTCTTCGCATACATTGTCGGACACCTGATGCAAAGCGTGGCAACCAACGCGATTCCTTCTTGGAAAGCGAAAAGTACAGACACGACGATTCGTTATCCATCTGAAATCTACCTTGATGCCACGAATAACGAACTGCCCACTCCTGCCAAGCAGAAGATTAACGAACTGACGACCGCACAGTTCGGTCTGACGCTTCGCGTCGACCAGACCGGCGATGCCACCATCGATAAGGTGCGCAACAATGCTTTCCTCCTAGCCCGCCAGATATTGATCCAGGGAAAGGCCGTCAGCTACGCTGAGCAGTTCCAGGGAATGTACGCTCTGACGCGCGGCCTCGTATCCGTTTTTGCTCTTGCCTCGGTTTACTGGCTAGGATGGGCGGCGGCGATTGTGAAAAACAGATGGGTTGTGAGCGGCGCGGTTCTCGTGATGGTGGTCTCGGTTTTGATACTCATGAATATATCGGCCGTGATGTTGCGGAATATCCTCGATGCGCCCCGAAAGCGGAAGTTCGAGTTGGGATATGCTGTGTTTCTGCTGATCTCGTTTCTTACGATCGGCTATGCCTTTGGCGTCCGGTATACGACAACTCGCGGCCAGAGCGCTCTGTTGGCGTTCCTTGCCGCATGGGCGCTCATTGCTTCCCTACGTGCCTATGGAGCCTACAATTTCTTCGCAGGACGATTCGCAAGTACGGTGTGGCGGGATTACCTGGCCTACAATGTCAAAACCGCCGGCGGCAGTTCCTCGGCGGACGAAGAGAAACACTGAATGTGCGCAGCAGACGTGGCGAAATCAAGAATCAACCATGGCCTTTTGATTCAATTGTTGCTGAGTCTGTGTGTATTGGCCGTTGTCATTTGGAAGTTGGAAAATATCGCAAGAGTTTTTTTGGCCAACCAGGAACTCACCAAACCGTCGGAGTTCATTCCGGCAGCGGAAGGAACATGGAGGTTCATCGTTTCGGGAGACTCTCGCAACTGTGGCGACGTGGTCATGCCCGCGATTGCCGACCAAAGCATTGAGCGATACCAGCCGTCCTTCTACTGGCACCTGGGCGATCTTCGCGCCATCTACAAGATCGATGAAGACATGACCGCAGCGGCGGAGAAAGCTGGCCAGTACCTCAGTTGCGAGTCATACCATAAGCGCGCCTGGCAAGACTTCATCGATCATCAGATTGTTCCTTTCGGAACGACGCGTTTTTACCTGGGGATCGGTAATCACGAAACGATTCCCCCCAAGACGCCAGCGGAATTCTCCTCGCAATTTCAAGATTGGCTGCTGACGCCCCGTCTTCTGATGCAGAGCCAGGACAAAGAAGAGATCGCTGCAGCGAAAAGCGGACCCTGCCGGAAAATTGCCGCTCGGCCCTATCTGTCCGCCGTTCCTTACTACCACTGGGTCCGGGGCGGGGTTGATTTCATGTCTCTTGACAATTCGTCTGGGGTCTTCCCCAGCGATCAACTGGATTGGTTTGACTGCACGCTCGAAAGGGCGCACAACAACAGTGGAATCAGCACCGTGGTGGTGGGCATGCATGAAGCTCTGCCTTCGAGCAGGGCGAGCGATCACGCCATGTGTGACAACGCGATCAACGATCCGGCTCGAAAAAGGGAGAGTTGTGAAAGCGGCATGCATGTTTACGACGCTCTTGTAGAGTTTCAGAGGACGAAGAAAGTCTACGTACTTGCCAGCCATTCGCATTTCTACATGAAAGGCATCTTTGATAACCAACCGCCCAGGAACCGCTTGGACGGCTGGATCGTAGGAACGGCTGGAGCCGTACGTTACGCCCTTCCTTCAGGTACAAGGCCCGGTCCTGACGCCAAAACAGATGTTTACGGCTACCTGCTAGGAACCGTGCTGCCGAATGGGGAGATTGATTTCAAATTCCAGCAGGTAGCGGAATCTGACATGCCCGGCGAAGTACGTCAACAGTATCCGCCCGGATTGATTTCATGGTGCTACGCCAAGAACTCTCGCAATCAGGAACCGGACTCGGAGGAGACTACGAATCGTTGTAGCCCGCCGACCCCGTCGTCCCCGGCTTTGCCAGTGCCCACCAAACCATCTGGCGCCGCGGGCCACTGATTGCAATGTTTCGTGAATGCTAAAGTTCGGCTCGAACCTACGTTTCCTGGAAACGTCGACATGACACCGATGCCCAGCTTTGAGTTCTGTGCCTTTCGCTTTCTCGCCCAGTGGGAAGAAAGCGAGTATGCGCTTTACAACGCAATCAGGTCGACTCCGACCGAAAAGACATCCGCAAGGCACTGAGCTACTTTCAGGTCGCGCGGAACTTCGAAGGCCTGAAGGAAGCGGCAAATACTGCGTTCATTGTGCAGTCCCTGCTCGAAGTACGTGCCGATCAAGCGCTGTCTTTGCCCCACGAGAAAGTGCACAAACTCGTGAAAACCCTTGAGACACGTTTCAAACAAAGCAACCTTTCAGCAGCTTCGAAGCTCCTATGGCTTTCCTACAGACAGCCCTATATCGTCTACGACAACCGGGCGGTCACAGCGCTTCGAGATGAGTTTGGCCATAGGTTCGAGGAGCGGGACTATAGCGCGTACTCGAGGGTCTGGCGCGAGGAATATGTAATCTTCGAGGCATCGATTCGGAGCGCCGTGGAACAATTGCCGAAGGGAAGGATGTTCATGCGTGCGTGCCCTCTCTCTGATCAAGAACTTGTATGCAGGGGGAAGGAGACGTGGTTCCTAGAGCGGGTCTTCGATATATTTCTCTGGGAAATCGGCGGTGTCACGAATGGCAGCGACACGACTGAATGATAGGTTCTTGCGTGGATCAGTTGCCCAGCGAGCGGTGTCTATTCCCGACCCGCGCAATTGGATCCCGCGCTCCTGACGACAACGGCCGTGTTTTTGGCAATCCTTTGGAGCAACGAAGCCAAGTGGCTCGCTGGCCACCGATTTGAGGTGACGGGCAGCTTCAACCCCTTCAACCTGCAGGCCTGGTCTATCCATGAGATCACCCTCGTTAGAAGGACACAGTCGCTCGACGTAATTCCGTGTCGTCCACTGGCTCCGACTGGCGAAGCATCCCCAAGCTGATAAACCTGATCTTCCTCTTCGTTTTCGTAAGCCTCGTGTCGCCCGTGAATGGAATCTTCCTGAGTATCCCCGGCCTGTGCCGCACCGAGAACTTGCCAAAGCTGTTCAGCTTCATGGTGAACCCGTTCGTCCCCAAATTGTTGAGCAGCGTGTGCTCGATGCACGAGATCACGGTGTTGACAATGTGCTCTGCTTCTTTCTTCGTGGACAAATTCAAAGCCTGCTGAACCCTCTCGGCCAACTCGTCCCGGCCTCTTCGTAAGCTTTCTCGCATGAAGTTCAACTCCTTTCGAAAAAGAGGTGTCTCACCATGCTGAATACTCCGATTGGCACCAATCAACCCACTTTCCCGATGAATTTGTCTATCGAAGAGAAGCAGTACAGAACCGACCCGTTCACGTTGATCGATGGTCGCTACGTCGGACACGATGGATTCGTGATCCCGAGGGATTTCGACGAGTTCTACCAACGGTTTCCACATCACATCTCGAACTGGGTGAAGCGGCAAGCCGACAGGCTTGCCCTGAAGGAGGATTTGGAGGACTGGACGCAAGACCTAGCAATCCACATGAAATATTTGCCCCCTATGTCCAAGCACCGGGAAGCCGGCAAGGAGGACATCGTGCAAACCTTCGACCCTGCCAAGCACCACGGTGCGAACCAGCCTCGGTTCCTGAACTACATCAACCTTTGCCTCGCGAACAAGTTCAGGACCATGCGCTCCAAACGTAGAAAGGACGCTCTGTGTCACACGGGTAACTTGTCGCTGACCGGGCACGTTGACACCTACACCTGCGGGGAGGCGGACGACGAGTATTGCCACGAGCACTCGGAATATCTACGCCGGGCTGCGGACATTTCCGAGAAGCGAGCACGGGATGGAACCTTCATCAGGGACTTCGTTGATTTCGTCAGGCGGAGGGACCCGAGCGTTCTGCCGGCGATACTGTCGATCCTAGCGACTGGCACGCCGGACGATGCGGCTGAGTTCCTTGGGATTACGGACGCCCGATTCTCCCGGCTGCGGACCCGTATACGGCAATTGGGCAAGTGCTTCATGACGGGGGACGACCATATCCCGAAGCAGAGGAAGCCCTACAAGAAGCGTGTGAAGGCAGTAGCGGCGCCAAACCTCGTCGCGGCCTGAACCGCGACCCACAGAAAGCCCCGAGCACCGGATCGGCGACGATTCGGTGCTCCCACAAAGAGCACTGGGCGGAAATGGCAGAAACGCGCCGCGTTCATCGGGGAGGGAGGCGAATGGGTGGCTGAGTGCTGAATGCCACCGGGCCGACGAAAAACGAGGGACTAGTCAGGGACTGGGGACTAAACCAGGGACCACGGTGCGTTTCTTGCAGCAACTTACAGGTGCTTAGGTGTCATCCGTGCGCTTGTAAGTTGTTTTGTATCAATTTCCCTTTGAACTCATAACCCAAAGGTCGGTGGTTCAAATCCACCCCCCGCAACCAACGCAATCATAAGGTTACGGGCAATTGTTGAAGTGTAGTGACTGTCCAAGACTGTCCGATAAGGGGAACTGTCGCACAGTTCCCCTTATTTATTGAATCGCGATCTTGCTGCTGATTGGCAGACCTTCTCAACAGCCGTTGCACGGTTGGCCGATTGGCCTTGCGCTTCGCCATAGCCGAGGCATTTCCATACTGGTCCATCGTTGTAGAAATGTGCGCATGTCGCATCAGTTTCTGCTGCACGCCCACGGGTGCTCCGGCTTCGTCCAGCCGAGCACGTGTGACGAAACGTACCGTGAACGCCTGTTCAAGTGCGCTGGAGATCGAGACTATTCACTCGCTCTCCGGTCGGTGCAGAGGTTTTTTCTTGACATCCCTTTTTATAAAACTCATTGACCATGGTGCTTTCCCGGAGTATTTAACCCCGTCAAACCCTCGCGTTGAAGAGGTCGAGCAGTTACGGTGGTCCGATTGGCTGTGATGGCCACTGTTGGAGCGGTTGCTCTTGCTGGACGGGCAGCGCTGACATCGTTTGGGTTACCGTCCCACCGCTCACGCTGAAGGTTGTGGAAATGCTGCTGGTGGCGCCAAACTGATCGACCACGGTCACTGTTGCTGTGTAAGTCCCGGGAGCTGGAAAAGTTTCCAGTGCGGCGGGTGTGAAGAACTGGCTTCCATCCGAGTATCGAATCTGGGAACTGATGATGAATCCGTCGGGATCGGAAGACGTCGCGGCGCAGCCAAGCACAGTTGTCGGCGATATATTGGGTAACGCGGTGAACGTGAGCTTGGGAATTGGGAGGATATCGCTGGGCTCAGCCACCACGTTCAAGGATGCGCTGGCGGTGACATTGCCTGCACTGTCGAGCGACTGCACCGATATTTGATGCTTGCCGGTGAAGACCTTCAGCGCAGTGTTGAGCGAGTCACCGTTGGCCGCGTACGCCTGCTGGCCATCGATCAGCACCCGCATGGCCGAGACCGGGGTCCCAGGATTGGCCGAGGCCACCAGCGGAGTCGGCCAGTTCACTACGGAGCCGTCGGCCGGAGCGAGGATGGTGATGCCGTTCGCCGGCGGCTTGACCGAGATCTGCTGCACTGCGACTGATGAGGCACCGGCAGCGTCGTACGCATACGCAGTAATCAGGTAAGTCCCAACGGCGGTATAGGTGTGAGATGCCGACGCCTCGGTGACCACGGTGCCGTCGCCAAAGTCAATCACCGCCCGAGCAGGGTTGCCGGAAGAAACGGCGGCAACCGCGTTATAGGTCAAGGATCCGGTTTGTGAGACATCAAGCATTACCGCAGGCGGCTGATCGCCAGGATGATACGCAATCGCGGGCGACATTTTGTTCTGAACGCTGGCCACCCCCACGGCTTTCACGTATATCGAATAGGTGGCCGCAGAAAGGTTCATCTGGCTGAGGTCGAGGGAGTGGGTACCGCGGGGCACATCGTTCACCTTCGTCAGGTTCGTGCCATCGGTGCTGATGAACACTGTGTAATGATCGATCGTGTTCTCATTCCCGCCGTTGATGCTCCAGCTGATCTTTGTACCTGACTGCGAGGGCGTCAGATAAACACAGTTGTCGATGCCGGATTCGATCGCTGTTCCTTCCTCATAGTCATTCCAAGTTGCGATCTGCATTGCCGGCAGCTGGTTGCTGCTGGAATAGAATTTCCCTGCTTCGCTGAAAGTTTGCAGCCACGTTTGTCCACAGTGCTGATCCACCACGCGATTGGTGCCCCAAGCGGCCAGCGTATCGTTGAAACCCTTATAGGCAGAGCCGAAAGCCAGGCGTACTGAGGCTTGCTGCGCGGCCTGGTAGAAGGAGTCCTGGGACGACAATTCGGGATCGAAGGGATTGTTCGAGTCGATGTTCACCCAGGAAAATCCGCCCTCGGATGGGTTCCGGGTAAAGGCGTTATCCCCTCGAAAAATCAGTAGTGGATTGCCGGGAATCGACGAGATCACGCGGTTCCAGTCGATGTAGAACGCATCCACACCGAAGAAGAAGACTACTGGCCGGTTGTTGAAGCGCATATACGCGGGTGAAGACTCATATTGCGACGCCACGTAGGTTAGATCGGAAATGAGTTGACTGGTTACGTCGCATCCATCGTTGGCAGCCGCTGAAACGAGCGCCCCCATATCTTCCATGATGGCAAACTCAAAGTGACCGGCGTTCGCTTCAGCCTCAGCTTTCAGCAGCTGAGTGGCAGTCTCAATGTTTGCGGTAGATGCTCCGTACCAGTCCGCAATTGCGCCTTGCACTCCGCGGCTGATCATGTCCTGCACCTGCCGATGCACCTGTGCCGAATCGGCGGAGTTGTAGCCCACATTCATATGGTCCGATTTGCCGAACCAACCCATCCAGCCTACGTAAATTTTCGTGTTCGATCCGCCGTACAGCAGGGATTGGAGGGGAGCTTTGCTGACGTTACTGGCACCGACGTTGCCGTTGGTTTGCCGCGCAAAGGAATCAGCGGTACTTGTGTTGTTACCGGTCTCCGCCTGTAACGTCGTAGCTGCTGACGAAACTGGAGCGGTGGGCGGTGGAGAAGTGGGATTTGATGAATTCCCACAGGCGACAAGCAAGGTTGCCAGTCCCGCCATGATGGCGAGACTAAAGGTGTGCAGGACAGGATTGGACTTCACAGCCAACTACTCCGTAACGGCAACGAACGACCCAGGAATCCCGACTGCGGAGTGTTCAGGATTGGCGAGGATTTGCCTTTAGTTTAAAGGCTTGCAAGCGGGAGGGTCAAACCAAGAACGGGTTAGGAGACAGAGGCCCGCAAAGTTGCACCCCCCCACCACAGGCCCCGCCCTGGGGTTGACTTTAGGCC
>Ga0207416_1002479_pt1 | contig 20029 bp, 16 predicted proteins | sample PaiPotPPM11metaG_FD_184107 | JGI IMG/M metagenome (GOLD analysis project Ga0207416, IMG submission 184107) | Iron sulfur acid spring bacterial and archeal communities from Banff, Canada, to study Microbial Dark Matter (Phase II) - Paint Pots PPM... ...
CCGTCGGTCTCTCGTACGCGGCGCTGGCCCTGGCGGCTGCAAAACTGGTGATCGGGACGGGCAACGGCGGCAAGAGTTCCAACACCACGACCCAGGACTGGACGGCGCGCCTCCTCACACTGCCGTTTGGTCCTTTCCTGGTGATCCTCGTGGGGCTCATCGTCATTGGCGTCGCAGGATATCTGTTCTACCGGGCCTACACCGCCGACTTCCAGAAGAGCCTCGCCCTCGGTGAGGTGGGCACCCAGGCGCGCCAGGGGATCATCGCGCTGGGACGCGCGGGCTACGCGGCACTCGGCGTCGTCTTCAGTATCGTGGGGGTGTTCTTGATCATCGCTGCGCTACGAAACAATGCGGGCGCAGCCAAAGGTCTGGGCGGTGCGCTGCGGGAACTGGCCCAGCAGCCCTATGGCCATGTGGTATTGGGTATTGTCGCCATCGGGCTCGTTGCCTACGGCCTCTTCTCTCTTGCGCAGGCGCGCTATCGCCGTCTGGGAACAGCCTGACCGGCCGCAAGCCAGCGTTGGGTCTGTTGATAGACCGCCTCCCAGCGGGGGAAGTCATTCGGCAGGTAGCCCCAGGGAGCACCGCTGCGGACGATCCAGCGGGTGGCATTGAACACTTCACGCAGGTTGTGGTCCCGCTGCGGGGCATCAGGCGTCATCAGCGTGAGATACGGCACGACGAAGGCACGCTCTCACTTCCGCTATCCGCCAGGCGGAGCGGTTCGTCTATCTGGAGAATCAGTACATCTGGGCGCCGGAGGTGGTGGAGTCGCTGGTCGAGGCGATGAACCGGACGAGGTCGGGCCCGTTCCGGGTTGTCCTCGTCCTGCCGGCAAAAGCGTACACGGGGAAGTACGGAAATGACGAGCATGTCCGACTACTGTCGAGGGTCGACCGAGGCAGGGGCAACTTCCACGCCTACTCGCTCTACTCGGGGACCGGGTGGATATATAGTCCGGACATCGAGCCGGAAATGGAAGGTGCGCCCTTGCCGCGAGAGCCGGAGCGCGTCGCATCGCGGCAGCTGACGTCTGGCAGTGCCGCACTACGAGCACGCGAGCAGGCGGCTCCCTCGCACACCTCGATCGGTGTGCGCTGTGCGGGCGGATGGAGCATCTCCTCCCCAGAGGGGTTCATTGCCGATTGGGACGTGCGGCGAGGAGGTGCCAGAGCGGCTCACCGGGATGGCTGCTGGCCAGGTGCAGCCGGATGCAGTCCAAGCGCTGCGGGACCCAGCCGCTCATGAAATAAAAAAGGCTAGATCAGCGCAGAGGCTCGGTGCTGGAGTAACGCGCACAGGCGACAAACGAGAGTTTTCATTCGCTCCATTGGGCCCCCTATTGGGGTAGTATAATCACGTGGCCCCACGCTGCCCTTACGGGCGCGGGGCCATTTGTGCTTAGCGCGCTAAACACAAAGTGTGGATACGAGGGTCGCAACAGAAGATGGGAAAGCAGTACAGACCTCGGCAGTGCGATACTTGCTATGAACCGTTTGAGCCGGTGTCTGGGCGTCAACTCCGATGCGCTCCTTGTGCAGCGCGGATCCGGAGTGAGCGAGAGGTCGAGCGGGCGCGAAGGCGTCAGCACCCGTGTGCTGAACCGGATTGCACCATGCTCGTCAGCCCGTATGCTACGCACTGTCCAGAGCATGCGGCAGCACTCCGTAAGCGGCAATCGCGTCCTCGACCTCCCAATTTGCCCGATCTTGTACCCGATACGGCCAAGTTCGATGACCTTGAGACCTGGCTCAGGGCAACTCTGGTCACCCTCGAAACTACGGTTGAGGAACTTAGCGAGTGGTGCGGACTTGCATTTTCGGCGATGTACGAATGGTTAAACGATCCGCACAAACCATTGGCGCTTTCTTCACAGCACAAGCTGCACGATGCCCTCGGTGCCCCCCTCGAAGAACTCGAGCGGTTACGACCGAGCGCTCAGGCTCGCCACATGGCCCGCCAGGCTGCAGTTGAGACAACGCTGCGCCGCCGCGGGAATGACTTCTTCAGCAGTCAGGCACGCCTTTTCCGATTGAATGAGACCGACCGATTGACCCAGCAAGCCTATGCCGCATTACGGAGGCATGATCCGGATAAGTGGTACGCCTACGAGCAATGCGTGATCAACGAGGAGTCACAAACAGATGTGGCCAAGACACTCGGCATCACGCAGAGTGGGGTTGCGATGCGCGTAAAACGTGCCAAAGCCCTGATTGAGCTGTACAAGAGCGGATCCTGGTACCCGCCAGGAACTACGGTCCAAGCGGCTCCCGTGGGAACGAGGAGGAGATACAAGCCACGGCAGTGCGAAGAATGCCCCACATGGTTCGAGCCGACGACGCCCACGCAGCGGCGCTGTAAGAACTGTACATGGATGATGACGCACGATATCTGCTCCTGCGGGCGCCAGAAAGACAAGGACGCGGCACATTGTCGTGAGTGTAACAACGACATACTGCAGCAGGAAGCGCAAGAGTACGTCCAGTGGCTCGCGGCCGGAGGAGGAGACAATCACATACCTGACGCATTGGGCACGGTGATCCTGGCATGGATGGCCGAGGAGGGACACACATTCAAGAGCGCGGGGGAGGCGCTACAGTGGCAACTGACCCACTTCTATCAAGTCGTTTGTCCTTGGTTGCGGAAAGTTGGAAGCGTCTCTCGCAGTACTCTCGTTGAACTGGCGGAGAGACTGGGAAGGATCTCTGCGCGGGGATGGGACACAAATCGTTGGACGCAAGAGCTGTTGGCCGTGCCGCTGACCACACGTTGCGAAAAACGTGAGGAAGTGTGGGCTCGTGAATACGTAGCAACCCTGCCCGACACCCATCCTTTTGCAGACGCATTGCGAGACCGCATCGTCGTACTGAACCTTACGAGGAAACAGAGTAGCCAAGTCATGGGCGTGTCACCGGACGTCGTGAGTATGTGGCTCACGCGTGGACGCCGTCCTACTAATCGGCCCCGCCTCCATCAGATGGCAGCCGTAGCTCGACTCTGGATTGAGCGTGAAGGTGATACTGCGCAACTCGAAGCAGCCATGACCCAAATATGCCAACTTCTTTGGGAGAAGACTCCTTGCTCGGCGGGCCTGCTAGTTCTGCGAAAGATGTCTTATCAAAGCATGACAATGAAGGCTCTCAGAGCGCGCACTAAGCGAGATGGTAAATCAGTGGTTCGGCTCATCTGGGAAGGCGTTGCGACCGCTGCTACACGCCTTGTAGTGGCAGATGCACTTGAGCTATCGCCTGGAGACCGGCAACAGTTCCTCGACCAAGTGCAGATACTGCCTCCTCCCCAGCACGAAAAGGCGATAGCCACCATGTTGCGGAACAGACGATGGAAGAAGATCTCCTCATCAGGCCGACAAAGAGGACAACAAGTAAAGAAGCGGAAGGGTGAAGAACGCCGTCTGGCCTTTCAGGATCTCTTTGACAAATACGCCGAACGGGGGCTCAATCCCAGGTCGCGGAACCTGCGGCGGTACATTAGAGACCAGGTAGGGGGATCACCTAACGACGAGCAACGCGCATATGATGAGTGGATTATGTCTAGAAGCGATACGAATTAGAGAGCAGTGCGGAGCCGAAGGGTCCAAAGGCTCCCAAACCGGGTACGAGGCGATACAGTACTAGTAGCAACCGAATGGGAGGTTACATGCCGAAAGTGTCAGGGCGCGCTCGTCACCCTTCAAGTAGGGATAACGTCTACGAGAGTATTGTCCTGACGACGTGAAACGCGATCATGAGCGAACGCCGCGGATTACGGCCGCGGCGCTCAGATGCTCCCAGACCCCTGTTACAAGGCTTTCCGGTCGCTTCCTATTGTCACCAATAGGAAGCTCACTGTCAAAGACAACGCGGAATTTCCTGTCTTCGACCGTCGTAGAAGTCGAGCCAAGCGTCCGGAGCCTCCAGAACAGCACAAAGGAGATTTCGGAATGCTTGACCCAGTTGCTACTCAATCGCTCCCGAGCCACAAAAGAACGGCGCGGCTTGGGCGGCGCCTTCACATTAGTGTGGCAAGAAACATTGGGACGCTCGTCGTGCTCTGGCTCTGGAGCATGGTCTGGATGGAGATTCACCAAACCCTCCCAAGCCACAGGAAAACAAAACGCCTGCGACGACGTCTTCTCGTGAGCAACCGAGAAGTTGTTGGGATGCTCGTCATGCTCTGGCTCTGGAGCATTGACAATGCTCCCAAAGGGCGACTAGAAGATGTGCTCCCTGAAGACCTGGCAGAAATTATGGATTGGGAAGGAGACCCAATCGAACTCGTTGACGCTCTGAAGGAGACCAAGTGGCTTGACGAGTGTGAGGGCGTACTCCATATCCACGACTTCGAGCAATACGTCGGTCGCCTCATTGAGAAGCGCGAAGAGGATGCCGCTCGTAAGCGCGAGGCCCGGCAACGAGCCAAGCGACAGAGTCTGCAGTCCAGCGACGATGATGCGTCCAGTGAACGTCCATCGGACATCCAGGGACATCCAATGGACGTCCGACATAACAGTACAGTACCAACAGTACCGATTCAAGGAGGAGACGAACCCCTACATATTGTGGTTGCTCACGTCTTTCCCGGGCAGCAGACTAAGGGATTCGTCAACGCTATCAAGCGCAAGATCGAGTGGGCCCAAGGGGAAGTATCAAAGCGCAACCTGGCCTTCAGCATCAACTTCGTTCAAGAAGCCCACGACTGTCTTGAGTACCACAGCGCCCGCAAGACAGAGGTCAAATCGTGGGTTCTCACCTACGGCAATTGGCTAAAAAAGGCACTCTCACCGCCGCCGTGGGCTACCCAACCTCAGCAAACTAAGTCAAGAGCCTACTATGAGCCATCTCCTGACGAGCGGGCGTGGTTCGCGGAGCAGGATCGCAAGGCGGTGGAACGCGCGCAGGAAGCGAAAACGGGTCCGCTGCGGCTCCTGACGGACGAGGAGGAGCATTATGCCTCCTAATCTCCGCATCGTCACGGATGAGGTGTGGCAAGATCCGCGTCAGTTGGCTGTCGCTGCCCCACAGGTTGAGTATGCCGTCCTCCAGTCGATTCTGACCGCCCCTGACGCGATCGGCATCGTTCAGTCGTTCTTGACCCCGGAAGACTTCAGCCAGCCCCAGTGCGCGGCGCTCTACCAAGCAATGTGCACGCTTCATCGGGAAGGTATTCCGCCGAGCCTCGACCTCGTGTACCCGCGATTCCCCGACGCGGTCATGAATGCTGGTCTGCGCGAGATGAACAGCGCCCTAACCACCCATCTGCATCTGGTGTTCTACGCCCGAATGGTGAAGGAGGCCAGCATTCGCCGCCAGCTTCATGAGCTGGGCCAGAGCGTTACGAATGAGGCCTTCGTTTCACACGATGTGATGGAGAGCATGCGGCGTCTGGAGCAAGAGCTGCGTCGTCTTCAGGTGCAGCCACTTGATGAAGAGACCGACAAACCGAAGTTCCTCGCCAAGCTGTTTGAGGACCTTATCGGTGACTTTCAGGAGGATGAGACCGTCATCGGCACGGGACTCCGCGACCTCGACACGAAGCTGAATGGGGGCTTGCGGCGAGGCGATCTCATCGTACCCGCTGGAAGGCCGGGACTCGGCAAATCAGCCTTGGCCGGAACCATTCTTCACCACGTGGGGGTCAAACGCCGGATACCATGCAGGTTCTATTCCGCTGAGATGCCGCGCCAGCAGATATTTGAGCGGCTGCTCTCCATTCAGACGCAGATTCCATACCGCGAAGTGCGCTCTCACCGGCTGAGCGAAGCCCAGGAGAGATGCATGGCCGAGGCAACCGCCATCTTTTCGGATGCGCCGTTCGACGTCGTCAGTGCCGCCAACTGGACGATTGAGGAGATTGCTGCCCACGCTCAGAGGCAGCATGAGCACACGCCGCTCGGGTTGATTGTCATTGATTACCTCCAGCGCCTGCGCTATGTAGGAAAGGCCGAGAACCGCACGAATGAGTTGCGCATCATCTGCATGGGTGCAAAGTCGCTCGCGCTGGAACTTGGGACTCCAGTCCTTGCCCTTTCTCAGCTTAATCGCCAATCGGAGGGAAGGCCCGACAAGATGCCTGTCCTCTCCGATCTCAAGGACAGTGGGGCGATTGAGCAGGAAGGTGACCAGGTATGGCTGATCTCGAGACTTGGTGAGGATACGATTCCATTGCCGCCGGTGCAGCAAGTGGCGCTTGACGTTGCCAAGTACCGCAACGGGGAAACCGGCCTGGTACGCGTCGGATTCCGAGGGCCCTACATGCAGTTTGTGGACTACGTCGCTGATAAGGATCGGTCAAGATGAGCGTGAAGGATCAATCCAGTACGCGCGTAAGCCAGATAGCATCAGTAGAGCCATTGGCCAACTTCACGCTGAGCTTCTGCTCGCTGTGTCGGTACCCTCACGATGCGGGGCTGATGTGGATTTTGCGGAATCCATCGCCTGTTGTAGGAGGAGTGGGAACATGCGCGAGGACGTGAAAGGCAGCGCCGTGAATCCTACAATGGCGTTGACGAGCATCACCGGCGACTGGCAACTCGATCAGGAGTTGCTGGCGATTGCCAGGATTGCAGTGCGTATTCTCGTCGAGCAGCGCCCGAAGTACGAGGACTACCGGACTGTGAAAGAAGCGGATGACGCGTGAGGGAGGACACATGAGAGTTGTGAGCTACATCCGAGTGAGCAAACAAGAGCAGGTCGCTGGCTATAGCCTGGACGCTCAGCGACTTGCGATCCTTCGATTCTGTAAGAACCAAGGACACGTCTTGATCGGTGAGTACAGCGATGAGGGGCGAAGCGGCAGGACGGACGTGTTGGCCAAGCGGCCAGGCTTTCAGGCTGCGATTACTGCCGTTCAGAGTCAGCAGGCCGATGCCATCCTCGTCCATAAGGTAGACCGTGCAGCTCGCAATTTGCGCATCCTCCTTGAGACACTCCATCAACTCGGCGGCGGCATCCTGGCAGTGGAGGGAGACTTCGATTACACGACGCCGGAGGGCAAGCTACGAGCACACATCATGGGGGGCGTTGCTCAGTGGTACAGCGATAACCTGGCGCGCGAAACCAGGAAAGGGCTCGAGCAACGCAAGCGCTCCGGTCTCTGGAGCGGAAGGCTCCCCCTTGGGTACTGCAAGCAAAATGGTGACAACAAGTTACCGCCAGTCCCCGACACGAAGCCCATCCTTGAGGCTGAAGATCGGGAGTGGTCGCCCCGGGACATTGTGCTCGAGATTTTCACACTCACGGCGCAGGGGCGCAGCAGCCGGGGAATTGTGGAGCGCATTCGCCGGATCGGCTACGGCATGGGTCGCAGTGTGGTCGACCACGTTGTCCACAATCGGTTTTACTTGGGCGAGTTGCCCCTTGATCCACGCGATCAACGTAACGGTCGCTGGATCAAAGGGAAGCATGAACCCATTGTGTCGCAGCAATTGTATGACGCAGGCCAGGCTGCCCGCCGAGAGAATCGAAAGGGTAGCAACTGCATCCGCAAACAGGCACATGTCTATCCTCTGAGTGGACTAGTTCGGTGTGGTCGATGTCAGCGGCGGATGTATGCCAGACGCGACTTCAGCACCAAAGAGCGAGCTGCCTGGCTCTCGTGTCATGGGCGATACGAAGGTGCTGGCTGTGATCAGCCCAATGTGAAAATGGCACCACTGGAGCAGCAGATCGAGCACATCATCGACACTTTCTCGCCGCTTGGTGACTTGCTGGAGCGCGCTGCAGAGCAGGTACGTGAGACGCGCCGAGATACACGCTCGCAGCGGTCCTCGCTGATGCAACGCAAGCGCCGACTCCTGGATCTGTACGAGTGGTCCCAGATCAGCAAAGAGGAGTACGCCATCAAGGTGGCGGAGATCGAGCGAGAACTCGAGGCGCTCCAGCCACAAGAGGAGCCGAATCACCTTGAAGATCTGCGGAAGTTCGTCCACGATCTGTCGGCCCTGTATCGTGCGGGCAATGATGAACAGCGGAACGAACTGTTGCGGCGTATCTTTTCTGAATTCATGGTGGACGGCTACAACATTGTCGCCGTCCGGCCGCGACAGATCATCGATACTACGCTGCGCATCGGGCGGGAAGCAGCGGAATCCGTAGACCTGCCCAACTGTCGAGCGTCAGGCCGGAGATGATACGGTTGCGGGCGGGAAAATTGAAGGCGTCGGGCTTGGTGCCGAGCGGATAGTCGGTGATGACCGCGCCCTGCTTGATGATCCGGTTGAAAAGACCGCGATGCTCGGCCGGATAAACGACATCGATGCCACTGCCCAGGACGGCGATGGTGCGTCCGCCCGCGCTCAGCGCGGCATGGTGGGCAACGGCGTCGATGCCGCGCGCCAGGCCGCTGACGATGGTCAGGCCGCTCTGGACCAGCTCGGGCACGATGCGGGCGGCGAGCTCCTTGCCATAGACCGAGGGGCTTCGCGTCCCCACCACACCCACGCTCTGCTCGTCCTGGCGCAGCATCTGACCCTTTACATACAGCAGCGGCGGGGCGTTGTAGATCTCTTTGAGGCGCGCGGGATACTCCGGGTCGTAGATGGTGACAATGCTCACCTCGAGACGCTGCAGCGTCTCCATCTCTCGCTCCAGGGAGAGTGAACGGCGTTTCTCGAGGAGCAGCGGGATGGTTTTCTCCTCGATTCCGAGTGCCAGCAGCTCCTTCTCGGAGGCGTGCCAGGCTCGCTCCGGCTCCTGAAAATGAGCCAGCAGCCGCTGAAAGCGCGCCGGCCCGATTCCCGGCAGGAGACTAAGGCCGACCAGGAAGCGCACATCGGAAGGCATGGCGGCGCGATTATAGCAGGCACGAATAATGCTTATAGAGGACGAGTGAGCCCGAATTCTTCTGCCGGCGACGGAGCGCGCGGCATACGAATAAATGGGAGCGCGCGGCCTACGAATAAATGGGAGCGCGCGGCCTATGAATAAATGGGAGCGCAGGGCGTACGAATAATTCGGGTTAGAGCCGGAAGGAGTTGACGATGGGCATCAAGACATTTGTGAAGACATTCGTTAGCAAAGTCAGCAAAGACAACATCGGTGCCCTGGCCTCGATCGTGTCCTGGAGTATCGTGACCTCACTGGTCCCGATCCTGGTCGGGTTGATCGCCATCAGTGGCCTGATCTTGCGCAACAATCCCAGCGCTCAACAGTCGGTGATCAGTCACCTCAGCCAGGCACTGAAAGGCGTATTGTCAACCAAGGACCTGCAGAATCTGGTGACAACGACCACCCAGCACACCGGCCTGCTAGCGATCATCGGCTTTGCCGGAGTGCTCTGGGGTGGCTCGAGCGTGGGCGGCGCCATCTCGACCGCCTTTCAAGCCATCTTCGAAGTCAAGGGCCGATCGTTCATCGTGGAGAAGCTGATCGATGTCGGCATGATCTTCGTGTTTACGGCGCTGATGATCGTCATCGTGCTGGGGACGACTGCCGGAGCGATTGCGCAGCGGCTCGTCAGCGGTTTCCCCCTCTCCGGCGTGACGACTTTCATCATCGGGACGGGGATCAGCTTGGTGGCGGCCTTCCTGCTCTTTGCCAGCATCTATGCCGTCTTTCCTCATGTGGAGCCACGCTTCAAGCTGGCCAATATCTGGAAGGGCGCGCTGGTCGCGGCGGTGCTCTTCACGATACTCAGCTACATCTGGCCACTCTACGCGCACTTCGCCCACTTCAGCAGCCATGGAGCGCTGCTGGGCGCCATCGCGCTGCTGATGGCCTGGGTCTACTTCTTCTCGATGACCATGCTGATCGGCGCCGAAGTAGTGGCCATCGGAGCCATCGGCGAGGCGAAAGCCGAGCACGAGGACGTTGGGCCCGAGCCGGATGGGACGGTCCCGCAGCATACACTGCTCCGTGAGGAGCAGCCTCGGACGGATGACGTGGCAGCCCGCAGCGCAGAATAAAGGAAATTATGCCAGACACGCTACCACTTCGACAGATAGTGCTCTACAAACATGGCGTTGGCTACTTCACCCGACAAGGGGTGGTGGCCGGTCGGGTGGTGGAGCTGCCGTTCCGCTCGAACGAGGTCGACGACGCGCTCAAGAGCCTCACGGCTGTTACGCTTGACGGAGGCCAGGTGACCAGTATTGCGTATCAGACACCCGAGAACAAGCGAGAGCGCTTCGCCGAGATACCGCTCTCGCTGGGCGATGAGCATAGCCTGTTCGACCTGCTGCGCGATCTGCGTGGAACGCTCATCACCGTCAAGCTCCGAACCGGCGAGACCCTGCAGGGCAGAGTCGTGGGTATCGAGAAACACCCCCAGGGCAAAGAGCATGGCGCCACGCTCGTGCTGCTCACCGGGACGGCCTCGGTCGAGCAGATTCCAACCGAAGAACTGCGTCAGCTCCTGATCGACGATGCGCGGATGGCCGGCGATCTGGATTCCTTCCTCGACACCAGCAAGAGCGAGGAGGCGCGGCGTTCGGTGCGGATCGAGTTGACCGAGCCCGGTCGTAAGGTACAGGTCTCCTATACGGTGCCGAGTCCGGTCTGGCGGGTCAGCTATCGGCTGGTGGGAACAAGCGGCGAAGATGAGGAGCGCTCATGCCTGCTGCAGGGATGGGGAATTTTCGACAATCGGCTGGACGAGAATCTGTCGGATGTCGAAGTAATTTTGGTAGCGGGACAGCCCGTTTCCTTTCGCTACGACCTTACCAGCAGCGTGATTCCCGAGCGGCGCTTCGTGCGCGACGAGTCGCGGGTGGCGGCGGGCCCGGTAGTGTTCGACACACCGGCAGAAATACGTGCCCCTCCTCCGCCCCCTACTGCAGCTGCGGCGCCCAGGATGGCCCTTGCTCGCCGTGCCGTGTTGGAATCGACGCCCCTCGCCGCCGAGCGCCTGGAGGAGCAGCTGGACAGCTCGACCCGCCAGGCCTGGGAGGCCAGAGATCTCGCCGAGCTCTTTGAATATCGGGTAGGCGGCGTTTCCGTCAAACGCGGGGAGAGCGCCATGGTGCCGGTCGCCCAGCATCGCGGCGGCTATCGGCGCGAGCTGATCTACAGTGGCTCCAAGCAGCCTTCACATCCGGTAGCGTCGCTTCGGCTCAGCAATGAGACGGGGCTGACGCTAGAGCGAGGTCCGGTCACGGTGGTCGAAGACGGTCAGTACCGTGGCGAGGCAATACTGCCGTTCACCAAACCCGGGTCCGAGATCGTTCTGGCCTTTGCAGTGGAGCTCGGCATCAGGGTGCTGGAAGAAGTGAAGGAGTCCAGCGTCATGACGGGCCTCGAGCTAAGCGGCTCATATCTGCAATTTCAGGAGCATATGGCGGGAAGAACGACCTACAAGCTGATCAACAACACGGAGCAAGACCAGGTAGTCACCGTCGAGCAGGCGAAATGGCGCGAGGCCGAGCTGACGGACACGCGAGAGCCGGACGAAGAGACCGGCGAGCATCGCCGTTGGCGGATTTCATGCCCAGCCAAAGCAGAAACGGTCTTTCAGGTGACCGAGCGCCTTCTGGTGCAGCGGCGCGAGACCATTCTCGATCAGACGCTTGATGCGCTCTCTCGCTACCTGGAGCATCGTTTCCTAGATGGCCGCACCCGCCGGGAGCTCGAGAAGATTCTGCATTTGCGGCAAACCATACATGATATTGACCGGCAGGTGGAGAAGCTGCGAGCCGAGCAGCGGCACCTCGGAGAGCGGCAGGATCGTCTGCGAATGAATCTCGAGATCGCTGCTTCCAACGAGCAGGAGCAGCAGATCCGCCGCCGCAGCGCCGACGAGTTCAGCCGCACCCAGGACCGCGACGCCGAGATCGAGCGAGAGCTGGTTGAGCTAAAGCAACGCCGGGAGCAAGCGGAAGCTGAGCTTCAGACCGAGCTGGCCAAGCTGTAAATGATGAAGATCGAAACATTGGCCGTGCATGCAGGACACAGCGCCGATGCTGCAACAGGGGCCGTCACACCACCTATATACCTGTCGACCACCTTCCAGCGTGAGGCGGACGGTGGCTATCCGCAGGGATATGTGTACTCGCGGTCGGAAAATCCGAATCGCAAGGCGCTGGAGCGTTGCCTGTGCGCTCTGGAGGGAGGCGCAGCGGCGGCTGCATTCTCCTCCGGCTCGGCTGCAACCATGAGCGTCTTCCAGGCGCTCTTGCCCGGCGATCATGTGATTGCGCCCAACGACGCCTACTTCGGAACAACGCAGCTGCTGCGAGAGATCTACATCCCCTGGGGTCTGGAAGCGTCGTTCGTCGACATGACGGATCTCGACGCCGTGCGGCAGGCAGCGCGGCCGAATACCACACTCATCTGGGTGGAGTCGCCCTCCAATCCGCTCCTCAAGATCAGTGACATCGCGGAGATAGTCGGGATCGCGCGCCGGTCGGGCGCTCGCTGTGCCTGCGACAACACCTGGGCCACTCCCATCCTGCAACATCCCCTCGAGCTTGGCGCAGATCTAGTCATGCATGCCACGACCAAGTATCTTGGCGGGCACAGCGACGTGCTCGGAGGAGTGCTGGTCAGCCGGAATGAGGACGAGTTCTTCCAGCGGATCAGAATGATTCAAGGCACGGGCGGCTCCGTGCCGTCTCCATTCGAGTGCTGGCTGGTGCTTCGAGGCATCCGAACGTTGCCCTACCGCATGCGCGCACACTCGGAGAACGCTATGAAGGTCGCGCGCTTCTTGCATGGCCACCCCAAGGTCGAGGCCGTACACTACCCCGGGCTACACGACCACCCCGGCCACGAGATCGCCGCACGCCAGATGGGCTTGTTCGGGGGTATGCTCTCCGTTCAGGTACAGGGCGACCGGCAGACCGCCATGGCGGTCGCGTCCAGGGTTCGAATCTTCACCCGCGCTACCAGTTTGGGCGGCACGGAAAGCCTGCTCGAGCATCGAGCATCAATTGAAGGACCGGGAACACGCACACCACAGAATCTCCTGCGCCTCTCTATTGGCCTGGAGCATCCCGATGACCTGATCGAGGACCTTGCGCAGGCGCTATAGATACCCGAGGTTCTTGAGACGCTGCTCGACCAGAGCCTCCTCGTCGGGGGTGTAGGTGCTTCCCGCCGCGGCGAATTCGTAGGGAAGATAGCCGAGCTCACCCAGCTTGGCGATGATGCTTTCCACGTCCTGCTGCGGTGTTTCACGGTCGGTGTGCAGAGCGACCTCAGGGTGCAGCGGCGGCTCGTAGGGGTCAGAGATGCCTGTAAAGTGCTCGATCTCGCCGGCGCGAGCGCGTGCATACAGACCCTTCACATCCCGTTGCTCGCAGACCTCGAGGGGGCAGTCGACGAAGACTTCGACGAAGTTTCGGATGTCCCGTCGCGCTTCGTCACGAATCTCTCGGTAGGGCGAGATGGCAGCGGTAATTGCAACCACGCCATTGCGTGACAACAACTTGGCGACGAAGCTAATTCGCCGGATGTTGGCGTCGCGATCCTCTTTGGAGAAGCCCAGGCCCGAGCTGAGATTCTTGCGGATCTCGTCTCCATCCAGCAGCTCGACTTTGCGTCCCATCTCTTTGAGCCGCCGCGCCACCATGGACGCGAGCGTCGATTTTCCGGCGCCCGAGAGCCCGGTAAACCAAATAGTGAAACCTTCTTCCACGGTTACTCCTTGTACATGTCTCCGATGCTATCGGTGACACATGATACATGCAACAGACGTGCGACGCGGCCATGGAAGGCCGCGCTACTACACATTTTCGCAGATGCGAACGCGCTCCCTACAGGCTGATCGGTATAGAACGACCTTGCATGTCGGCAGGCACGGGCAGACCCATGATGTCGAGCAGGGTGGGAGCGATGTCCATGAGCTGGTGCCCTTCGATTTGGCAGCTCGAGTCCCGCGTCTCCAGGATGAAGATCCCGTGCTGGGCGTGGTTGGCGTCGTCGGGCCCGGTGTCGTTGTCGAAGGTGTGGAGCTCGTCGTATCCAATGCTGCCCACGGCTCGCCACAGCAGATTATCGAAAAGAACGATGAGGTCCGGCGCGACGCCGAGCACCGTGCTAAAGGTGTCTCCCGGGACGTACACCTCGGTCTGCATCGGGCGTCCCAGATGGTCCGGGATCGCCTCGATCCGGGCCTTGAGATCTTGCAGCGTTGCGTCGTAATCCTTCACAATGCCGCTCGGCTCGCGGCCCTCGACATTCAGGAACACGCGGCTGTAGTATCCGCCCGAAGCCCAGGCGATAGTTTTCTCCCAGTCCACCTCGCATTCCTCGAGCGATACTCTGCCGGGCGGCTTGGCCCTGATGGTGAGCAACCCTTCCTTTATAAGCCACTCATTGATACACACCCCGCCGTCCATCCGCTTGGCTCCATGATCCGAGACCACCAGCACCGTCGTGTCGTCATCTACGTGATCCAGCAGCGTGCCGAGCTCGGCGTCGACGGTTTTGTAATAGTCATGGATGGCGGCGCTGAAGCGGCCCTGCTCGTACTTGGGATGCTCTGGATCCATATAGTGCCAGAATCCGTGATGGATTCGGTCCGTCCCCATCTCGACCAGCTGAAAGAAGTCCCAGTCTCGCGTGTCCATGAGATGGCGTGCCAGCGCGAAGCGCTTCTCCGTCATCCGGTAGATATCCGCCAGGAGCCGGTCCTTCTCCGCCGTCCGGAATTCGGGCACGTCGACCATATAGTCGCCTACGGTGTCCTGGATCTCCCACCTGAGGTTGGCGGGGTAGGTATAGTTGGCGTCGGTAGAGGGTGTGAGGAAGCAACCCACCGCAACGCCGTTGACAGGACGGGGTGGATAGGCGGGAGGCACACCCAGGACCACGACCTTTCCGCCGGCGCGGCTGACGAGGTCCCAGACAGCGGGCTCGCGCACCATCTGCGAGTTGACGATACCCATCTTGCTGTAGGAGCGGTCGACGCGGTTACGGAATCCGTAGAAACCGAGCCGCCCTGGGTCCTTGCTGGTCATCATCGATGCCCAGGCCGGAACGGTGATGGGTGGGATGGCGCTCTTGAGACGCCCGTAGGCGCTGCGCTCGATCAGCGCCTTGATGTTTGGCAGATCGTCTCGGAACCGATCGAATACCAGCTCCGGTGCAGCGCAGTCCAGACCAATCATCAGAATGCGCCGCCTTGTCTTGCCGGTGCCCTTGCCCATGGCATCACTCTACCGGAAGGATCGTCCGCGGTCCAAACACGACATAACACCGGACTTACCGGGCGAGGGATTGGGGCCACACATGGAAATCGTCAAGGATCAGTTATCGGCGAGCGATCCACGACATAACGTAGTCCTATTTGACGTGCACTCACAAGGGAGCATAATGGAAGAAGTGGGGACATACTACGCGACAGGAGTTGATGCGATGCAGGGCCGCCATGTGGGAAGTCGAGAGCTCAAGAGGTTCGTCGCATTGTTTGCTGGTGTGATTCTGACGCTCGGCGTAACGAGCACCGATGCGGCGCGCGCCAAGGTGACCAATCTTCGGTCGGGCGCTCTTCACAATCGTGATCTGCCTGCGGGGTTTGTCGTCGGCAGACTCATGACCTATACGCGCTTCAATACGGTAATCACGGCCAGCATTTCGGTAAAGGGCGCTACCCTGGCCGAGCAATCGGCAGTCTGCAATACCCCGGCCGGGATCACCCAGAAGGGTTTCAAGCAAGGGCTGCTGGAAGCATTTGTCAACACCCGCGCGCACAGCCGTCTCGTCGTGTGCGGTTGGCGCTTCCGTGCCAGTAAGCGCGCACACGTTGTCTTCGCTGTGGCACTCAGTAAGGCTGGATGGTGGGACCAGCTGAAAAAGGGCATCTATCACCAACTAAAGACGGGTGCGCTTGGGGATGAAGCGTTTGGTATTCGTGCAAAGGCATCGAACGCTCCTCGGGGATCGCTCCAACCCACCCGGAATTACGTGGTGCTCTTCCGTCATGCGAACGCCTTCTTCAACATCGAATACCTGGGGACGAGCGCGCTCTCACCAGCACGCTTTGTGCGACTGGCGCAGGCGATAGACTCCCGTCTGCATTAGCCCATGTTCTTGACACTTCCGGCGACTGCGTACTGTAGGGACCGGTCGGCACCCTTCAACGGAGCACCGAGCTATGGTTGCGGCGGACTTGCCAGAGGTCCCCATCCCGGCTCGCGCACAAACCCTGGTTCATGTGGGATTGGCCTGACTGATCAGGGAAGACGAGGGCCTTCGCGGCGCTGATCGCGCGTGTGCGCGATGTACTCGAGCAGATCGGAACGGGTGACCACGCCGACCGGTGTTCGCCCCTGGATGGCGATAAGCGCCGTGTCATCCCCCAGTAGGGGACCAATGATCTCCTCGATCTCCTCGATCACCTCCACGGTGTCGAGGGGTGGGTCCATGACCTCACTCACGGCGCTCTCAACCATATCGGGTTCACGGAAGACACGTGCCAGCAGGGTCTTTTCCTGGATGCTGCCCACGATGTCGTCGACCGAATGGCCGTTGCTCCAATGAGCCACCGGCATCTGTGAGATGCCGTACTCTTGCAACATATCGATGGCTCGGCCGACCTTCTCTTCGGGCGAGACCGCAACCAGCTCGGGCATACCACCATGGCGGTGCTGGAGCAAATCGCTCACGCGAAGGGTCGCAGGCAGCCGCTCCAGGAAACCGTTATCCTGCATCCACTGGTCGGAGTACACTTTACTCAGGTAGCTCCGCCCGTTGTCTGGGAACAGCACCACGATCAGCTTGTCCTCGTCGAGCTCCTGGGCTACCTGAAGCGCGGCCACCATCGCGGTGCCGGCCGAGCCGCCCACCAGGATTCCCTCCTCGCGGGTGATGCGGCGGGCGGCCCGGAAGGAGTCCCGGTCACCCACGCGAATCCAGCGATCCACGATTTCGGGATCGAAGGTGCCCGGCCAGAAGTCCTCTCCGATGCCCTCGACTTTGTAAGGACGGAGCTCACCGCCGGAGAGAATCGAGCCTTCCGGGTCGGCGCCTACCACCACAATATTCGGATTCTGCTCCTTGAGGTACCGGCCGGTACCGGTGATCGTGCCGCCGGTTCCAACGCCGGCCACGAAGACATCGACGTTTCCCTCGGTCTGGCGCCAGATCTCGGGGCCCGTGGTCTGGTAGTGCGTCTCCGGATTGGCCTGGTTGTAGTACTGATTTGGCTGAAAGCCGCCCGGAGTCTCGCGAGCAAGCCGGTCGGCGACCCGATAGTAGCTTTCCGGCGAGTCTGGTGGCACGGCGGTGGGCGTGATCACCACCTCAGCTCCATACGCCTTGAGGAGGGCGATCTTTTCGGCGCTCATCTTGTCCGGCATGACAAAGATCATGCGGTAGCCCTTGATGGATGCCGCCAGAGCGAGGCCGACGCCGGTATTGCCGGAGGTCGGCTCGACAATGGTGCCGCCTGGATGCAAGAGGCCGCGGCGCTCCGCATCCTCGACCATCCGGATGCCGATGCGGTCTTTGACGCTCCCGCCGGGATTTGTGTACTCCACCTTGGCCAGGATCGTCGGCCTGACGTGCCGGGCCACGCGGTTCAGACGAATGAGCGGCGTGTTGCCGATGAGCTCGACGATGTTGTTGTATACTTCCACTTATCTTCCCTGTGTCCGGCGACACGGTTACGGACAGCCTTCACCAGCGCGTCGGAAATTAGGCTGCGGCATGGGACATGTTGCGGCCGGGAGGGCACCACACCCAGAGGGTACCCGGGGATGCCCCTACGGATCAGGCCCAGGCTATGTGCCTACCCGTGTCAGATCCTGGCAGCTGTATTGTAGGCTACCTCACTGCCCGGGGAAGAGGGTGCTGACCGCCGTGGCAAGCGAACCGACATCCGGCGTGCCCCAGCCCGTTACCGGATTCCATCCGGGCCTGGCATGGTAGCGGCCATTGGAGCCGGCCGTGATGTCATGGAAAACGGTGTGGAAGGTGGACGAGTTAGCGATGCGATACAGCAGAGCCGGTGCGGCGCTGATCCTGCCGCCGAGGACCTGCTGATCCTGGCGGATTAACGCCCAGGCAGCGGCCCAACAGGGTGCGCCAAGGCTCGTTCCTCCCGCCTGCTGCCATTTGCCCTTCAAGTAGACGCTCACACCGGTGCTCGGATCGCCCAGAAAGGCAACGTCTGGAGCCCATCGGTATTTGTCCGTCGGGATCCCCGCGGCCACCTGCCACGCCGGGCGCAACAGGCTAGTTTGCCCGCCTCCGCTCAGATGCCAGGCAACCTCCGACGCTATACTGTTGTCACCGTTCAGCTTCAATGAGGTGCCTCCCACGGAGACGACGGAAGGATCACCGGCCGGGTAGCCCACGCCGTACTTGCGGCCGCACTCTTTCACGGGACCGGGATATGCTCCCGAATCGCCGCTGCTGACGAATATAGCAACTCCAAGGCGCATCAAACCGGCGAACGCCCTCCGCGTAGCTTTGGAGCCTTTACCGGGCCCGCAGGCGCCGAGCGAGATGCTGACGGTGCGAGCGCCGTGCTGAGTGGCCAGACGCACAGCCGTGGCCATCGACTGCCAGCCGGCGGGCGCACTCTGGTAATTCTTGAGGTAGTAAATCTGGATGGCTTCGCCCGGCGCCAGCGCGTGAAGCCACTCGATGTCCATGGTGGTCTCGCCATGATTCTCGGTCTGAAAGGACTTGCCACCGTAGTAAAACTGCTGAATCGCAGGATCCGGCAGGTTGTAGGTTGCGTCAAACTGGCGCACGTCGGCAGGATCGAAGCCATCGATCTCGATCAGCGCCACGGTCTGATTTGAGCCGTCGATACCCTGCGACGTCAGCGGGGCAAAGTCGTAGGCCGTCGCGATCTGATTGGGCGAATAAGCCGTGGCACGCTGATGGGTCGAGGACGAGTCGAAGAACGTGGGTGCAGCATGGCTCGCCGGCGCGGCAACCGACGCCGAACTCGCCGAGAATGCCAGGAGCAAGGAAAGGGCGAATATGATGCGGTGAAGCATGGAGAGGACCCTTAGCTGTCGCTCCATTGGGGATAGAGCGTAATCGAAGCGTCGCCACTACCATACCGCATTCCGGTTAGCCAGAAATTAGACGGCGATGTGGAGAGCGACAGAGTGTCTACATACAGTCGGTGCCTGTACGATATCCTTTCCATTGTGACACGTCAAGACGAACACGGCTCTGTGCGCATTCGCGCACGGAGCCGCACGTCGTGCGCACGTACCTAAGGCTAGTAGCATCGCTCAGCGCGGCACACATCATGCACGCGTGTTTGCAGACCGGCGCGCAAGCGCGAGACACGTGCTTCACCGGCCGGTTCGGAGGCAAAGATGGACACAGTCGTGATTGCGGCGACGCTGGCTCCTGGAGGCGTCATCGCCTGGATACTCGTCGGGCTAATCGCCGGTGCCCTGGCAGGGCGTGTGATGAGCAGCCGTGGCTACGGGTGCCTGGCCGACATTGTGGTCGGCATCGCCGGCGCCTTCATCGGTGGATTCATCGTGAGTTTGTTCACCACAAAGACGTTCGGATTCATCGGCTCGATCGTCGTGGCATTCATCGGCGCCAGCCTGCTGATTGCCCTCCTGCACGCTATTCGTGGTCTTCCGCCACGGCTCTAAGTGGGTAGCGACTTGGGCGTAGACCTGTAGCGCGGGGCTCTGCTCCCGCCCCTCTGGAGCGCGGCCCTCTTCCGCGGGCCGGACGGAGTTCGGGGACCCGCTGAGATCCGCGATGGGGAAGGGGCCCCATCACAACGTCTCCCGGAGCAAATCTCTGTCCATGCGCCATGACGACCTGCGGGTCGTCTCGGGGACGGAGCCCCGAGCTACAGAGACCTCGGTCCACATCCGATTGGCTACCTACTTATTTCCGTTTTAGTCCTTGCAGTGGCAAGGCTGTAGCCAAACCCGGCATAGAGATCGGCTACTACAGACAGTGGTCCGTGGGACGGCAGCCGGCGACGGAGCGACGCGGCCTACACCACGCGGGAGGCAGCCGACGACGGAGCATGGGTGCCTTCGATCTTGGATCGGTGCATGCCGGCCTGCTGAGCATTCCGACGCTCCTGTTTGCCGGGTTGGTCTTGATGTCCTCTTCGTCCTGTGGGAGGCGCGGCAGGCTTCGTGCAAGCCCTCTCG
>Ga0207416_1002481_pt1 | contig 20006 bp, 22 predicted proteins | sample PaiPotPPM11metaG_FD_184107 | JGI IMG/M metagenome (GOLD analysis project Ga0207416, IMG submission 184107) | Iron sulfur acid spring bacterial and archeal communities from Banff, Canada, to study Microbial Dark Matter (Phase II) - Paint Pots PPM... ...
CCATTGGATGGTTGAGGCCGAGATTGATGCCGGTGTCGATATCCTCTTTGGTGGCGATCCCGTTCTCGACCATGCGGACGGCGTCCAGCAAGTACGGCACGAGAAGCGCGTTCACGATGAAGCCCGGAGTGTCCTGGGCGACGATGACTTCTTTCCCCAGCGATGATCCAAACTGCCGTAACGTACCCAGCGTCTCATCGCTGGTCAGAAGACCTCGAACCAGCTCGAGCAGGCGCATGACGGGCACCGGATTGAAGAAGTGGGCGCCCGCCACTCTTTCCGGTCTGGCGGTCACGGAAGCGATAGCTGTGATGCTGACCGAGGAGGTGTTGCTGGCCAGAATCACGTCCGGCCGTGTGATCTCGTCGAGCTCCCGAAACAGGTCCTGCTTCTGATTCAGGTTCTCGATGATCGCCTCCACCACGAGGTCGCATTCGCGCAACTCGCCGAGATTGGTCGTCCAGGTAATCCGTCCATTCGCCTCGTCGCGTTCCTGCTCGGTCATCTTGCTGCGCTCCACCGCGCGGCCCATGGACTTTTCAACGCGCTTCTGGCCGCCCTGGAGCGCCTGTTCGTCGATTTCGCGGGCGATCACCCGATATCCGCAGCGGGCCGTCTGCTCGATAATTCCCGAGCCCATCAGCCCCGCGCCGACCACGCCCACCGTCTGGATTTCCATCCCATTCTCCTCCTCGCATCCCACCGCACCGCCGATCGGTTGGCGCGGATAAAGAACGCGCGGCCCCGCCGCGCGCCATACACAGTATAGACCTCACCAGGAGGGCGCACCGGAATCGCCAGCTCCCTTATCCTCCCGGGAGCGCTCCAGCACCATCGGCCGCGCCGGGCGGCCCAGCCGACGTTTGGGCAAGTCCCCAATTCCGTGGGCACGGATCGCACTCGTCCTGCCCTGATGGATCCGATCTGGACGCTACTTGGGAGGGTCCCAAAGTGGGTAAGGGCTAGAGGGGTTTATATGGGTCGTGTCCCTCCCGTCAAAATACGTTCCGTGTCGGGCTCGTAGCACCACGGGACTTCGACCCGCTCGCACCACGCCACTTTCATCGCTGGCGGTGCCGCACGGTGGCATGGGGGACTCCGTGGTGGGCTGCGGGTGCAGGCGCACGGTCTTCCATTCGACGGGTGAACAATCTCGATGCGTCCTGTTACAATTTCTGAACAGGCGCGTTTTACGGTTGTAGCGTGCAACGGTTCTAACTGTCGACGATGGTTGCGCGTGAAGAGGGAAGGGACCGTGGAAAGGGAACGAGAGACCGTTCCCCACGCGGGTGAATGGACGCTCCCGCCTGCCAGGGTCGTGATTCTCAGAACCAGGCACATCGAATGGGACGGTCTCCGCTCGATCCTCCGCAAGTGGCGGTCCCTCCAGGTCGAGTCAGAGACGATCCGGCCAGATACCGCTGTCCGCGCTGCGCGGCCGTTCCGGCCCCAGATCCTACTCAGCGCGGCTGACGTGGAGGGATCGTCCGCAGTTGATCTCGTGCGACGTGTGGTGGAGGTGAGCCCTGAGAGTCGGGTCATGGTGTTCGCCGAATGGCCTGATCCTGCGCTTCACTCGCAACTCCAAGAGCTCGGCGTGCGTGGCTATATGCTCTGGGCGGATGTCACACCGCTCACCTTGCACCACGCGCTGGCGACCGTGATGGAGACGGAGATTGTGGTGGAAAGCGTCGCTGCGACGGAGGTGCTGGGGCAGGCACCCGAGCGGCGCAGAAGGGAGTGGGAGGAAGCCCTGCACTTCACCGAACGCGAGCGGGCGGTGCTGAGAGGGCTGGCCGCGGGACTCACGCGACCGGAAATTGGCAAGGCGGAACGCATCAGCGTGCGGATGGTGGGGCGGACGATTACGGACCTGCTGGAGAAGGCGGGTGTTCCCAATGTCCGGGCCCTCGTTGCCCTGGCAGTGGAGTTAGGCCTCGGTCCAGAGCCGCCGCTGGCTTGAACGTGCCATGAGGATGGCACGAACGTACCAGAATGCTGGCACGAATGGGTCATGAGGAAGGCACGGACGGGCCAGAAACGTGGCACGATCGTGCCGAAAAGTTGGCACGTTTACCTCTTCCCCTGGGAGCCGCGCTCAGGTACGGTGGTCAGGAGTGCAGTGGCACCCGTCGCGTCGGCGGCGCAAGTTCGCTCGAAGGGAGGGGACTCGGACAGCCAACGAGAGGGAACAGAAAGCGTGTAGCGTCCGCATTCACCGAGTGCTACACCCAGGCGGTCATGGGGTGCTGCCTCGCATGCACCCACATCCGTACTCTCACTAGCTGCGCATCTTCCTAGCCGATCTAGGCCATAGCGATGACTAGCGCGGTCACAAGGGGGCTTGATGGAACAGGATAACCCAACCTGCATCTGTGAAGAGGTCGTGCGCACCTGGGAATGGCGCGATCGAGAGGGCGATCTCTATCACACGACGGGCAAGCCGGAGCGCTGCCGGCACGGCACGCTCGCCCTCTGCTGCATGGATGGCAAGCCATTCCGCGAGATATGCCTCCTCGAGGATCTAGCCGCCATGAAGGACGCGGAGGAGGGTGCTCGCATGAAATGCATTCCATGGAAGGATGCCGATGGCACCATCGAACTCGACTATCAACCGAAGGGAGGTGGTAGCTAGAGATTAACTCGCGTCCCTGATGTAGCGTGGCGAGGCATCGAACGGTTCGCCAAAACACACGATGCCCCGCCACCAAGCCACGCACCCCGAGCGGCGGGATCACCGTCGGCCGGAGGCGCTGTTCATTGTCACACGGAGTGAACATGAAAAGCCTTTGGCGCACCATCCTAGCCCTGGCCATCTGCCTGGTCGGCCTGTTCGCTGCTGGAGACCAGCATATCGCCCACGCGACGTACTACGCCTTTACCGGCTGGTACACAACGCCAAATGCCTGGTGCGACGACCTATATGGTCGATGTATCCAGACCTACAACGACCCCAGCACCGGCCATTACTACTACGGGATGCAGAATCACTACCACTGGGCTAGCTCGAACCTTGATGTCTTCACGGACTCCCCGTCGAAACACTGCTCGGCTCCGCAGGGCTGGACAAACTGCGGAGGCAGTGATGCTTGGTCCTCTCTGACCCCGACGTGCAATGGCGGCATCTGCATAGCTCAAGACGTCTCAAACATGAGCGAGACGGACTACGCGGGCAATAGCTTCCAGTGTCAGCAAGACGCGGCAGCCTACGGCACCGGCATGTTACAAATGTACTGGGGCATGGGACCCGACTCTAGGTGCGCCGACTTCTCGCAGGGCCAGGAGGCACAGAATTGGGGCAGCACCGGAACCGAGGGCTCTGGCTGTAGCGGCCCAAACCAGAATTTTGTCCTCACCGACACTCCCCATGATGTTTACATAAACATCGGAGGAGTAAACACCTACATCGGAACGTGGAACATAATCCCCAATGGAAGACTACAGACCGACACGTGCATAGGATTCGGGAATAGCTACTTCCAGTTCTCTTGCGGCAGCGGCGTCGCCTGCGTTGACGAACTAACATTTCAGCAGCAGCCTGGCCCCGTCTTCAAGTACCCCATGATACTTGGAGGAACCACAGAAGCGTGGAATCATAACCCCAACGGAGGCTCAAGCGGGGAGGAGCTTACCTCTTGCGAGACTGGCCCACCGTGGAACTGCTCTTCGGGGACTCAGGAGGTGTATCAACGAGTCCATATTGGCCCTTGCTGGTACGACACCATGGCCACGGTTAGTATGGACGCCTATGCCAGTCCAGTTGCCACAGTATCGTACAGTACGGGCGGCGTTTGTGACGCTCAAATCCCTGTCACCGGTCCCATTAATGCCAGCTTCGAGCATGGTAACCTGAATGGCTGGACTACCAGCGGCACTACCTCGCTCTACTCTGGCGGCTCAGACCCCACAAACGATGGCTACGCTGCCCAGGCTGGTCAGTCAACGCAGCACGCCGCTCAGGATAGCTCACTTGTCCAGAGCTTCATCGTAGACCCCACCGATAGCACCCTGCAATTCCACTACGAGGGCAATTGCCGAAACACCCTCTACGGCGGATACGCCACGGCTACACTCAAGGACGTGACAACCAACACCACCACAACGATACTGCCTCACACCTGTACGCGCTCCCCCAGTTGGAACCTCGTGCAGGCGACCGTCAATCCGGGCGACACCTACACCCTGACGCTCACGAACCATGACGACGGCTACGGTGGATTGAACCCCAACTGGACATACTTCGATCAGGTCCAGACCATCTAGCACCTAGCCGGGGCCCCTGCGGGCAGGACTAGCCGGGAGCTTGCCCGTGGGGGTCCCTCACGGCGTTCGTGGGGCGATGGTCGTCGTGAACAACGGCAGAGGTGACTCGTATCCGCTTGACCCTGCCGAGTTCTTCGGGAATCAGGGGACGATAGCCGAGACCCTGCTTGAACAACTCCTCTGGTGCCGCAAGCCCGACATGGCCGTATTGCCGCAGGAACAACCTGCGGGTCCGACGCGCGGCCATCATCGGGTTGGGTGCCGCAAGGCCGCAGCGGAATCCTTTCTGCTCGCCTTTCTCTCGTTCAACATTGAATCGAACGCGGTACCAATGGTAGCCGGGTGGAAACACGCAGGGCTCCCAGTGGTGGCCAGGTGGCAGATAGTCGGGCTCGGGGTTGGGAGGTAAAGGAGCGCCCTCTGGCAATCCTAGTCTCTCACGAATCCAAGCGGTATAGGCTTCCTCTCCGAGAGAGAACGCCGCGATCCGCTCCCGCGCTTCTTGAAGGCGTTCCTCAATCCCTTCCCTGGTAAACGGAGGGAACTGGTACTGGAACTGGGGTGGATGAGGGAACTGGTACTGGAACTGGGGTGGATGAGGTCTCGGCTCTCTCTGATTCATGCCCGGATGGTACGACACCTTCGCCAGAAACGCAAAAAAGCCCTCCGGCAGACCCAGGAGGCGAGGGTCCAACCGGAGGGCTTGGAGGGTGGAGAATGTGAGGGGAGCTATTTAGTGGGCGGCAGCGGCGGGGTTGTACCCCTCGACGCAGCCTTGGCCACGGCGACGGTATAGGTGATTCCTCCGCCAACGGCCACGCCTTGGAGCGCGGTCTGGAACAGGTCGAGCGCATGGCCAGTCTCGTATGCGAAGACCGCGAGCCCCACCGCGATCACCGCCGAGAGGAGCTGCACCAGGTAGGCATGCAGGCCCTTCGGGCCAGGCACCAGAAATTTCAGGACGCCTACGGTCGTGAGGACCGCGGGCCTCGTGACGGTCAGGCATCGGAGGTTCCCAGGCTCCGTAGCACGTAGCTCGCGACTGAAGGAGCAGCGAGGCGAATCTGTCATACGACGTTGCGACACCGGTGTGAGCCGCGGGGTTCTGGCCATGAAAGAGGCACTTCCCCGGCCGGTGGCGGGCGTCACCTCGGAGATGATGGCGCCGCGTCGGTGCGTTGGAGCTCAGTCCACGAGCACCACGAGACCTGCCACGGCGGGGTCAAGTTCGGGCAGCCGATTCACGCCGTGCCCTCTCGTCGCGGCGCTGGTCTCGAGGGTCGAAGGCCTCGGCAGGCCGAGAGAATCTCCTTCGCGCAAGGGGAATGCGTGTGGCTGATGACCCTTAACCGCACGGTCGCGCCCGGTAATCGCGTTCCCTGCTACAAACTGTGTGTCGCTGTCGCTGCCGCAACGGGCGGCGCAATGCACGCACTCGCCGCCGATCCCGACAACGCGCATTCATCCGATCATTGTTAGCGAGACGTGCCCTCCCAGCGCTGCTCGCTCTGTCCGCCATTTCGGCACCGGTCGCGGCCGCGGATGTCCAGGCGGAGGCCAAAGGATCGCAAGACGGCGTTGGTAGGCCAGGCACGCCCAGCGCTAGCTTTGACGTGGGCGGTGGGTTGCGAGTGCGATTTATCAGGTACCGCCTCGAGAGCAGCGTCCAGGTGACGCATGGACCGACGTGGAAGCCGCGGAGGGGTGGCGAGATCGTGGTCACCTTATGGGGGGCTTCGCAACCACGGTTCCCGCCCTGTGCGCTCGCAGAGCTTCTTCGCGCTTTCCAAAGGTGTTGTTCATCCCGGACTGATGACCGCAGGCGTCGGCTCAATGGGTGAGGGGTAGGGCTGCTTGCAAGATCTGCCTGGCCAGCGGCGCAGCAACAAACGCGCCCTCGCCGCCATGCTCGATCAGAACCACGACGGCGACGCGCGGGTGGTCTGCCGGGGCGAATGCCACGAACCAGGCGTGGTTCTGGCCGCGACCGGTCTGTGCCGTGCCCGTCTTCCCCGCAACCTGGACACCGGGAATCTGAGCGTTGAAGCCGGAACCTCCCGGACCTTCCACCACCTGAACCATTGCGTCGCGCACGTTGTTGGCGGTAGCTGTCGAGATCGACCGATAGAGCGTGCCGTAGGATCCCTGCTGCACCGTCGAGCCGTCCGGAGCCGTCACCTGCTTGACCAGCACCGGACGCGGTATGGCGCCGCCGTCCGCCTGAGCCTCCGCGGCCATCAACATCTGGAGTGGTGTGACGTGCAATCCGCCCTGACCGAACGCCGTGCTGGCGAGCTCGAGCCGGTTGAACGTCTCACCGGGTACCTGCGCGTGACTCTCCGAAACCGGTATGTCGAACGGAACCGGCTGATCGACGCCGAATCGGCGCGTGTAGTCCAGAAAACGGTTGGCTCCTACCGCCAGACCGACCTGCGCGAACACGATGTTATCGCTGTACATCAGGGCATGCAGCAGGTCGACGCCGCCGACGCCCCCTGGAAGATTGCTGATGCTCGCTGGAAAAGTGTGAAAGTCGATCGTCAGCGGGCCGGTTGCGTTGACGCCATAGAACGGCGTGGAGAGCGACACGGCGCCGCTGTCGAGGGCAGCGGACAACGTGACGATTTTGAATGTCGAACCCGGAGGATAATACCCGCTGACCGCGCGATTGATGAGTGGATCGTCCGGGTTGTTCAAGAGCGACTTCCAGTAGGCCGGATTGCTCACCTGGCCGGCGTCAAAGCCCGGCTTGCTGACCATGGCGAGGATCTCCCCATTCCGCGGATCGGCTACGATGGCGGCGCTCGGTGTGTCCGGCAGGATCGAGGCGACACGCTGTTGAAGACTGTCGTCGATCGTCAGGGTGAGGTCATTGCCGACCACCGTCTTGTGCTCCCATTGGTCGATCACCGATCTCCAATTCGTACCGTGGATTTGCCCGGAAAGGTAGGGGTCAAAGGTCCGTTCGAGCTCGGACTCGCCGTAGCGTGGGCTATCGTATCCGATCACCTGCGACAGTGTCGGATCCGTGTAGTAGCGGTGGACAAACCCCTGCTGATCAACTGTCCGTCCGGCCAGGGTCACGCCATTGCGATCCCGGATGAATCCCCTCCACACCCGTGCAGCCTGGGTTTGCAGCCTCGGATTGTCGGCTCGCGCCTGCAGGTTGGAGGCATCGATCACCTGCCAGTACGTCACGTCGAGCACCATGATGCCGAAAGTGAGCAGAAAAAATAGCCCTAGACGGCGAATATTGGTATTCACAGCCGAACCTCTCTAGCTTCCGTCGAGATCTTGAAAAGCAGCCCCACGATCATGAAGTTGGCCAGCGCCGAGCTTCCTCCATAGCTCAGGAACGGCAGCGGTACTCCGGTGAGTGGCATGAGTCGAGTGGTCCCTCCCACGATGACGATAGTCTGAATGGCCAGGATGGCGATCAGTCCCGCGGCCAGGAGCTTCTGAAAGCCGTCTTGCGCTTCCACCGCCAGCGCCAGACCGCGGAATATGAGAAAGAGGAGCAAGGCCAGAAGCACCACGATCCCGGCAAGCCCCAGCTCCTCGCCGATGGCGGAAAGAATGAAGTCGGTGGTCACGATAGGAACGCGAGAGGGATCACCTTGTCCGATTCCCTGTCCGCCGATACCGCCCACCGCGAGGGCGATCAGCCCCTGAACGAGCTGATAACCCTGGGTCGCGTTGTGGGCAAACGGATCGAGCCACACTTCGGTGCGCTCCCGGACGTGCGGAAAGATGTGGAAGGCGACGAAGGTGCCCAGGCCGAACATGGTCAGCCCGGTAATCGGATACACCGCGCGAGACGTGCCGACATAAATCATGGCAAGGAAGATACCGAGGAAGAGGAGAGCGCTTCCCAGGTCGTTTTGTCTGATCAGCAGGAGCAGCGACAGCCCCCAGACCGCTACCAGCGGAGCCAGGTACTGAAATGGAGGCAATCGCAGCCGTCCCACTTCCAGGTGAGCTCCGGCCAGCAGCTCCCGCTTCTCGTCCAGATATGCAGCAAAAAAGACGGCGATCATCGGTTTCAGCAGCTCGACCGGTTGAAAATAAACGCCGTGTAGCCCGATCCAGCGCCGGTACCCACTCCCGTTGATGTCGGTGCCACCCAATATAGTCAAGACAATCAGCAACAGTCCCACGAAGGCCCACGTGTACTTGTAAAGGCGCAGCGTGTTCACGCTGCGCGGTGCAGCCATCACGACCCCTGCCACTGCTTCTCCTAGTAGAGTCCAGACAACCTGTTTGTGACCAAGGCCGGCGTCGAGGCGCGTCACGACCAGGATACCGACCCCGGTCAAGATCGCAACCACCGGAAGGATGAATTGATCGGCCCGCGGAGCAAAGCGCCCATTCCAGAGGCTCAGAACAAAGGTGCTGGCGACATACACCGCTGGGTACTTGAGGTCGGCCGGCGCGACATGCCTCCAGCGCACTGCAGACAGTAACGCAAATCCAGACAGAACGATCACTCCTGCCAGAAGCAGCAGAACCAGCTCCATCCATCGAATCCGGTATTGACTCATAGCGGTACCAGCCTGGCCTTCACGCGCCCGAACTCGACCGTATCTCCCACTTTCACCGGCATGGCGCGCCGTACCGGTTTTCCGTTGACGCGAGTCCCGTTGGTGCTGCCGAGATCCTCCACCACCCAGCCCCGCCCATTCCAGTGCAGCTTGGCGTGTTCGGCCGAAACGAAGGTATCGCTGAGCACAATGTCGTTCTCGTTGCTTCGCCCGATGCTGGAAAGGGCAATCAGCGGGATGCGCTCACCCGGTTCCAGACCGGTCTCGAACGGGTCCACCACGAGCAAATCACCCGGTGCTCGTTCGCCAGGCTGCGCCGCACGTGCGAGCAGCTCGCGGCGCAGCAGCAAAGCCAGAAGAATCAAGAACAGGTAAAGCGCTACGACGAAGGCAATGCGGCCGACTAATAGGGCATCGTCGACACTCAATCGATCCCTACTGCTCCCAGGTACCTTCGAGGCCGCCGAGGGATATACTGTCGCCCGGCTTGAGGACGGCCTCCTTTACGATTTTTCCGTTCACCGCCGTGCCGTTGGTGCTTCCGGTGTCACGAAGTATCCAACGATTGCCGTGCTGCGTCACTTCGGCATGATGGCGGGAGACGCGCTTGTCGTCTACGACAATATCGTTGTCCGGCAGCCGACCCACCCGCGTCGGCGATCGAAGTACCGCGTACGATTGGTTGGCCAGTACCAGGTTCGGCGCCGCCAATCTCACCGAGTGGGTACCCTCTGACTGTCCGTCAACCTGGGGCAGGATGGCAGTGTGCTGAAACTCCTGCTGCTCGGGGGTCTCCACGTCCTGGAGATGCGGAACGATACGCAGGTTTCCGGCGACCACATCATTGGCCGGCTGCAATCGGACGATTGGCCGGCTTACCATGTGGAAGCGGCGTTGCCGCGCCACACGACCCACATGCGCTTCCAGGTTTTGTGCCAGTGACCGACGCATCGGCTCGAATTGCGCGTAATCCTCAGGATGGAGGAATACGTCGTAGACGTTTGGGACCAGGATGCCCTCCGTACCGATCGATTGCCGGCTATCCATGGCACGAACCAGTCTCTTACCGATCTCGACGGGCTGAAGGTGGCTGCGCGTGGCGCGGGTAAAGGTCCGCTCCATCAGTCCTTCGATGAAGCTTTCGAAACGCGCAACGAGATTCACGGACCATTATAAAGAGCGCCTTTGCCCCTGACCGATGCTCCCGCCTAGAATCAAGAGCTTTTGTTATGGCCGGACTCGAAAACCATCTTCTCTCCTTTGTCAAGGATTTCCTCTCAGCCGTCGGATATCCGGGTGTCTTTGCGCTCATGGCGATTGAGGGGTTTGGTATTCCGATTCCCAGCGAGCTGACCATGCCTTTTAGCGGCTTCCTCGCTACCTCCGCGGGCGGTAACAAGTTCATCCTTCCGGCGGCCGTGCTGGTCGGCGCAGTTGGCGAGGTGACCGGCGGAGTCCTCGCCTACTATCTGGGCTACTTTGGTGGCAGGCCCGTACTCGAGCGTTATGGACGGATCGTTCTCGTCTCGTCCGCGGACCTGGAGAAGGGGGAGCGCTGGTTCGCCCGGTATGGGAACTGGGTAGTCTTCGTCATGCGCCTCCTGCCGGCCGTGCGCAGCTTCATCGCCCTTCCTGCCGGTGTCGTGCGCATGCCCTTCTCGCGGTTCCTCGCGTTCAGCGCGGCCGGCTCGCTCATCTGGTGCACGGCTTTGACCCTCATCGGCCACACGCTGGGCCAGCACTGGAACAGCGTGAGCGGAAACCTGCGCAAGTACGACGTAGTGATCTTGATCCTGCTCGTGCTGTTAATCACCTTCGTCGTCTACAAGCGGCTCTCCGCTGTCCGCGGCGTCGAGCGTGATGAACCAGGTGTTACGGACCGCAAGGTCAGCCCGTAGCCACCAGCTGTCGGCTGGTGGCTAACGGCCAATGGCTAATGGCTAAGGGCTAACGGCTACGTCAGGCCGACTCGTTCTCCGCGATGTACTCTTCCGTGCGCGTTGGCAGGGTGGACGGCTCCAGGATGGGGCGCTCCTGCTTGAGAATCACCTTATCGGTGATGGTGCAGGACCGGATGTCGTTGCGGGACGGGATCTCGTACATGATCTCCAGCAGCGTGTCCTCGACGATTGTCCGCAGTCCGCGGGCGCCGGTCTTTTGCCCCAGGGCCTGCACTGCCGTCTGCTCGAGCGCTTCCTGCGTAAAGTTCAGCTCGACCTTGTCCAGCTCGAAAAACTTCTTATACTGCTTGATGATCGCGTTTTTCGGCTCTACCAGGATACGCATCATGGTGTCTTTGTCGAGCGGCTCGAGTCCGACAATCACCGGCAGGCGTCCCACGAACTCGGGAATGAGCCCATACTGGAGCAGATCTTCCGGGGTGATGGTGGTCGGAGCGCCATTTTCCTTGTGCTCGGCGAGGCGGCCGGCACGATATCCGATTGGCCGGTGCTTACCGATCCGCTTCTCGATGATGCGATCGAGACCTTCGAAGGCCCCCCCGCACAGAAAAAGTATGTTGGACGTATTAATCTGAATGAAGTCCTGGTGCGGATGCTTGCGACCTCCCTGAGGCGGGACATTGGCAACCGTGCCCTCGATAATCTTCAAAAGTGCCTGCTGCACACCCTCGCCGGAGACGTCCCGAGTGATAGAGGGGTTGTCCGACTTCCGGGCAATTTTGTCGATCTCGTCGATGTACACAATGCCTTTCTCGGCACGGCTGATATCGAAGTCGGCGGCCTGGATCAGGCGGAGCAAGATGTTCTCGACGTCCTCTCCGACATAGCCGGCCTCGGTGAGTGCAGTTGCGTCTGCGATGCAGAACGGCACGTCCAGGATTTTTGCAAGGGTCTGCGCCAGCAACGTCTTTCCACATCCGGTCGGCCCGACGAGAAGAATGTTACTTTTTCCGAGCTCGACATCGTCGATCTGCATACCGGCGGCGACGCGCTTGTAATGGTTATAAACCGCCACCGAGAGCACTTTCTTGGCACGCTCCTGCCCAATCACGTATTGATTGAGCTGCTCCATGATGCGCTTCGGGGTCGGGATCTTGGTGATCGGCAGACGAGCCGCGGCCGGAGCCGCCTGTTCTTCGGCGATGATTTCCTGGCAGAGATCAATGCACTCATCGCAGATGTACACGCCTCCAGGGCCGGCAATTAACCGGTGCACCTGTTCCTGGCTTTTGCCGCAGAAGGAGCAACGATACTGCACCCTGGGGTTCTTCGAACCCGCCATAAGCCCTAACTCCCTGCCTTTGCCATCGGCATCTCTTCCTGGCTAAGAAGCACTTCGTCGACTAACCCGTAATCCTTCGCCTGCTGTGCGTTGAAGAAGCGGTCGCGGCTGAAGTCCTCGCGAATCTTCTCCATCGGCTGTCCCGTATGGTTCGCCAGTATAGCAAAATTCCGCTCGTGTAGGCGCAGCAGCTCGCGCGCGTGGATTTCCACGTCGGGCGCGTATCCGCCGAGGTTTTGCATCCCTGCCGGGTGCATGTGAACCGTGGAGTTGGGAAGGCAAAAACGCTTGCCTGGTGCGCCGCCGGCCAGCAGCACCGTGGCCATGCTGCCGCAAAAGCCCATGCACATCGTCGCAACCTCGCACGAGACATGCTGCATCGTGTCATAGATCGCCAGCCCGGAGTATACGACTCCGCCCGGACTGTTGATGTACATGTAAATGTCCTGTTCTGGGTCTTCGCTCTGCAAAAACAGCAGCTGAGCGGTGATAAGGGTGGCAACCGCGTCGTCGATCGGCGTCGTAATGAACACCAGCCGATCCTTGAGCATTCGAGAGTAAATGTCAAAGGCGCGCTCTCCGCGGTTGCTCGTTTCTATAACGGTAGGGACGATGTAGTTTTGCATGATCTCTCCTCGGGTCTAGCCGCCGACCTCGACGGCAACGGTCTCCTCGGTATCTTCCGCCGCGGCGGCAGTTTGGTCGGCGACCGTTCCCGCGGCTTCGGGCGAAACCTCTTCGCCTCCTGCTACGATCTCGACCAGCTTCTGGATCGCCCGTTGGCGGCGAAGCCGGCTTCGAATGTTGGCGCGGACCGCATTTGAGGAGCGTAATCTGCGACGCTCAGTGTCACTGCTATTGGCAGTTCGGAGCAGATCCTCCAGCGCGCTATCCACTTCACGGCCCTTCACTTCGATCTGCTCCGCGTCGGCCAGCGCGCCCAGCACCAGCGACGACTTCACGTTCTGAGCTGCGGCATCGTGCATTTCCTGTCGAATCTGGGTTTCCGTCCTACCGGATGTCTCCAGGTAGGTCGAGAAGCTGAGATGGCGTCGCTCGAAGGCGCGTCGCATGTCCTCCAGCATACGGTCGATCTCTTCCTCGATCAGGATCGAGGGAATCTCGACGAAGGTCCGAGATGAGACGGCCTCCACGGCGTCGGCAACGAGCTTTTCTTCAGCTTCCAGTCTCCGCTCGAGTTCTATGTTCTTTCGCAGCGCTTCGCGCAGCTCGTCCAGCGTCTGAAACTCACTCACGCTCTGCGCCAGCTCGTCATCGAGCGGCGGAAGAACCTTCCGCTTGATCTCCTTGACCAGAATCCGTAAAAACATTGTCTTACCCGCCAGCTCCTGGTTTGCATAGAGGTCGGGCAAGTGGAGCGTCACCTCGCGGATATCACCCCGATCTGCGCCCTCCAGCTCTCGCGAGAGACCTGGCAGGACCGGATCCGGCTCCTGCGCTTCCTCGTCACGTAGCTCAAAGTCCGCGTTGTCACTGTTGATGACCTCGGTACCCTCTACCCGCGCGGTGATGTTCATCGTCACCACGTCTCCTATCTGCGCGGGGCGAACAACAGGCTCGAGCGTGGCATTGCGTTCCCGCAGCTCGTCCAGGAGATGGTCGACGTCGCTGTCCTCGACCTCAACCTCAGGCCGCTCGATGTGGAGGGTATGGTAATCGGGCAGCTCGACCTCGGGCCTCACTGCGACCGTCGCCTCGAATTGGAAACCGTGGCCTGGCTCGATATGGTTGTGGCCGTCCGTCCCCGGCTGAATTTCCGCCTCGTCGATGGGTGTGACACGCGCCTGATCGACCGCCTTGCGATAACCCCAACGGATCGCCTCGTCGGTGGCTTCGTGGACGAACAGCTCCTGCCCAACCACTCGCTCCACGACCGGCCGGGGAGCCTTTCCCTTCCGAAAACCGGGGATCGTGACTCGTTGCACCAGCTGCTTGTAGGTCCGATCCAGCGCCTGATCAACTTCTTGCGCCGTGAGTTCCACCCTGAGTGCAACCCGGCTTTCTGGAAGCTTGGTAACTTCGACGTTCATGTAGTGCCTTAGATACAAGAGCCGGCCGCACCTGCGGCCAGCGTGTCGATGTGTGAACCAGTAGACCCTGCAGTGGTGGGGACGGAGGGACTCGAACCCTCACGCCAAAGGCACATGATCCTAAGTCATGCCTGTCTACCAGTTCCAGCACGTCCCCGCCTGGGCCGTGGCGCCACAACCTTCACCTGAGCATACCAGATCGCTTCTCGCATGAGGACTCTGCAGCGTGAAGACCGTGTTACAATCGTCGCGCATCACGACGTCGGCCGACGTGGCGGAATTGGCAGACGCACGGGACTTAAAATCCCGGGGCCTTGGGTCGTGTGGGTTCGAGTCCCACCGTCGGCACCACCTACGACTGGGAGCGGATGACCGAAGCCGACTTCTTCGACGAAAACTGCGAGAACTGCCGGTTCTTGACCGGCGATGACGCTTGCGGTAACCCCGAGTCCGTCTACTACGGCCGTCCGATGGTGTATCGAGACGAAAGCGAGGTGCTGCAGACCGGCTGGTGTGATCGCTGGGAGCGTTCGATGCCCCACGCGCAGGGGACACGCGCCTGAACCTGGCTCCGGACTCGAGCATTCGGTGAGCGACGTTTGACGAATGGGCGTCAAGCATGCTAAGCTTGTGCCGACTGCAGCGCCGGAGAGGCCGCGCTGCATCTCTCTATTTTTAAGGAGGTACGGTCATCCCCAAGGAGGTTAGGTCATCCCTAAAGACCTCAGAGTAAATAATCAAATCCGGGCGCGCGAGGTACGGCTCATTGGACAGGCCGGTGAGCAGCTCGGAATCGTTCCTATCACACGTGCGCTCGAACTGGCCCGGGCAGCCAACCTCGATCTGGTCGAGGTAAGCCCGATGGCGACGCCCCCCGTCTGCCGCCTCCTGGACTACGGTAAGTTCAAGTACGAGCAGACCCGGAAGGAACGCGAGGCGAGAAAAAGTCAGAAGACGCAAGCCCTCAAGGAGATGCGTCTCAAACCCAAAATTGGCGAGCACGATCTCGAGTTCAAGACCAGGTTGATCAGCAATTTCCTGAAGGACGGAGATAAGGTCAAGGTAACCGTCAATTTTCGGGGCCGGGAAAATGCCCATCCGGAATTGGGGCGCGCGGTTCTCGACGAGGTGGTTAAGCGCCTTGAAGGCAATGGTTCAGTGGAACGAGCTCCTCTCTTAGAGGGCCGTTCGATGACCATGATTCTGACGCCGGCCCCACAAAAAGCGTCGGCCCGCCCTCCATCTGTCTAGCGGCCGGCTGCCTCTGCACCATTCGAGACCCCGTGCGGGTAAAACGGTAGGAACGAGAATCACGTGCCAAAGATTAGGACACATAAGGCAACAGCCAAACGGATCAAGATTACGGGTACCGGAAAGATACTGCACAGTCGTGGCTTCCAGAATCACAAGAAGGCCGCGAAATCCAAGCGTTCACTTCGCTTGATGGACGATATGTTGCCCGTTTCCAAGGGCGAGGCGAGGCGAATCCGACGTCTGGTTCCCGGCCTTAAAGCCAAGCCATAGGAGGAATGCCAGCATGCCACGCGTCAAAGGAGGACCGGGGACCCGGCGCCATCACAAGAAGATCCTCAAAATGGCCCAAGGCCACCGTGGGGCCAGGAGCAAGCACTTTCGCTCGGCCAATGAGTCGGTCATCAAGGCCCTGGCATACGCCTACCGCGACCGGCGCAACCGCAAGCGGGACATGCGCTCCCTCTGGATCATTCGCATCAATGCGGCAGCGCGGCAGCATGGACTGAGCTACAGCCAATTTATGCACCTGCTTCATCAGGCGCACGTCGAGCTGGATCGCAAAATGCTGGCAGACCTCGCTGTCCGGGATCCTGAAACCTTCGAGCGCATCGTGAGCGAGGTCCGGCCCGACTGAGTCGTGAGCCCTGAGCCGTGAGCCTTGAGCCCTGAGCCGCAAGCCATGGGCTGAATGGCCAGTGTCTACAAACGTACAACTCACAACTCACAACTCATGTCTCGCGTCACCAGCACTCGAAACCCCGTTGTCCGGTACTTACGGTCGCTCGAGCGTGGACCGGTGCGGGAGGCCGAAGGCGTCTATCTGGTGGAGGGTGTCCGGCTGATAAACGAAGCGATGGCATCCGGCCAGGCTGCCACACTCGCCGTCTACGACCCAGTCCTCTTGAGTCGCTCGTCAGCGGGATCTTCGCTTCTAGCTCAGCTGCCGCGGTGGGCAGACCGCAGCTATGAAGTAGACGCCCGCGTCCTGCGAGCGGCCACACAGACCGAGACGCCTTCCGGAGTAGTGGCTGCGGCACGAAGGCCACGAGTTGATCCGCTCGAGACCCACCAGGATGATCGGCTCGGCCTGATCCTGGATCGTTTATCGGATCCCGGAAATGCGGGCACCATCCTCCGCACCGCAGACGCGGCGGGCGTGGGGTTCGTAGCGACCCTTCCCGGCAGTGTGGATCTCTTCGCGCCGAAGGTGGTCCGAGCAGGAATGGGAGCGCATTTTCGGGTGCCGCTGTACCCCGGCATCCCATGGAGTGAGCTCGCCGCAGCGCGACGCGACGTGCCTTGCGTAGCGATGGAAGCGCACGGGGGGGAGTCACTGTACACTTTTCGATGGCCCGAGCGTGTCAGCCTTCTGGTCGGCAGCGAGGCCCACGGTATCTCTCCAGAGTCGCAAGAACGCGTTGACGCTCGCGTTCACATACCCATGAAATCGGGGGTAGAATCGCTGAACGCAGCCGTGGCGGCTAGTATTGTGATCTACTCAGCCCTTCGTCCAGCAAATTCATCGGCGCCGTAGCGTTACAGATGCGAACTTTCGACGTACTAGCAGGTGGAAGATCCCAAGGGGAGACGATGGAAGACGCGCTCCATGACCGCGCCTTCACAAATCGGTTGGGTGAAGATGCCCAGGATACACATATTGCAGAGGCCGCGAAGCGAGATCCGCATGCCTTTGGCGAGTTGTACGACCGGTACTACACCCGCGTATATCGGTATACCTACCACCGGGTGGGAAGCGCTGCCGACGCAGAGGACATTACGGCGCTGGTGTTTATGAAAGCTCTCGAAGCACTACCCTCCTACCAGGTCGGCAGAAACGGTTTCGCTCCATGGCTGTTCCGTATCACACGCAACGCGGTCGTCGATCATTACCGGCGCGGCAAACGGCAGAGTCCGCTTGACGATTTGGAGCATGAATCGGACGCGGCCGACCCGGTGTCCCACGTGCTCGATACCGAGCAGCGCGAGGAGCTTCGCTCCGTTATCTCCCTGCTCTCGATCGAGCAACAAGAGGTAGTTCTGATGCGATTCGCGGCCGAGCTGAGCTTTGCGGAGATCGCGTGCACCATGCGGAAGAACGAAGCAGCGGTTCGCATGCTGCTTCATCGGGGGCTTCGGAAAATGAAGGCGGTACTGGACGATGAACGATCCCGTGACTGATTCTGATCTGTTAGCCACGACGCAGCGCGTCGCCGAGCTTGCCAGGCGAGTTGACATGAATCCTCAGCACAAGGCTCGCCTCCGCCAAGAGCTGTTGCGGCGCCACCAGGAGCTCTCTGCCGAACCTACGCAGCGCGCGGCAGGAATGCTCTGGCCTCGACTCACGAGGCTAAAACGCCTCACGCTGGTGGCGCCGACAGCCCTTGCGGCAGCAGTTGCCTGTAGTATCCTGGTCTGGGCGCTGCAAATCACCGGACATCAGTCTCCACAGGCCGCCGAGGCGGCCAGACTGAGCAGAGTACTCAGCTACACCGTTCCCTCCGTGACGCGCTGGACCGTGCAGGTCACCCTGCGCGAGGTACGCGACAATGCGGCGTCGGTGCAGAGCTGCTCGGTTCTCCTCAAGCCGGATGAGCGAGTCTACGTTGCGAACCGGCGCGCCTATTTCTACTCTTACGGCAAGTGGTTTGCGGTGACCAGGGCGACGGCAAAATGCCTCCCGGATTGGCAGTGGGGTTTTGCCGAGCTTGCGGTTCGGCTGGCAGATCGCGACCACCCGCCAGATTTCCGTCCGGCCGGAGAGGTGAATGGACAGCCGGCTGAGCAGATCTCGTACATCGTCAACAAGCCGCATAGCGTTCAGGTCGTGATGACCGCCCTGGTGGACAAGCGCACCGGCCTTGTGAGGCGGCTGCAGCGGCTGACGATTGAGAGTGGAAAGGTGACTGAGCAAGCTTCCGCCAACTATGGCTATCAGAGGATGCCATGAGGGGATATGCAGTCGGCGGAGTGCTGCTGGGGGCGCTGCTTCTTCAACTGATATCCCCGTCCGGCGTACGTGCCGGCACGACCAACCCTCCTCCTCCACCGACGCCCCCGGGCTGCAACTCCTGTGGTGGCCCACCACCCCCGCCAACGCCGGTACCCACGATTCCTGCCACGGTCAGTCCGTCGGTCGTATCGGTGGCAGTTCGTTTGTCGCCGAGTCGCATCCGGCGTGGCCAGCAGGCCCGGCTGACGGTGGCGGCAGCGGTCGCTAATCCGGTCACGGCGGTCGTTCGCTATCGGCATGGCAAGCCCGTTACCTACCATGGGAAGATCAGCGGCTCCGGCACCTACGTCAAATCCTGGAAGATACCGAAATCCGCTCCGCTCGGGAAGGCAACGCTCCAGGTGACTGTCAAAAGTGTTGTCAACCCATATAGCGGCACGATCCCCTTCGAAGTCGTGAAGTAGGGGTACCCCTGGATCTTCCTAAACACCTGGCCACCACCCTCGAAATCGAAGTATTCTCGCGCTCGCCCAGGGAGCTTGCACGCGCCGCGGCGCATCTCTCCCAGCGCTATCGGGTCGACTACTCACGGTTTGAACGACCTATCCTGCGATCGTCCACCGACGTCGATGCCTACGCTGCCTACCGTTTACCCGCGACTTTCGCAGCTATTCACGCCGCGCTGCTTGCGGTGCGCGAGAGCCGGCCTGGCTGGCAGCCCAAGACCCTGCTCGACGTTGGCTCCGGTCCCGGCACGGCAGCCTGGGCGGCGATCGAGATCTGGCCGGCTTTGGACCGCATAACCCTGCTGGATCGTGATGATCGCATGATCAGCCTGGGCAAGCGGCTCGCCAGGCACGCACCCGCGTCCGCCCTGCAGAGTGCTACCTGGCTGAGGACGGACGTATCACGGCAGTGGGAAGCCGGCCCGCACGAATTGGTCATAGCGGCGTACCTGCTCGGTGAAGCTCCCGCTTCGCGGCGCTCTGATCTTGTTGAGCGGCTCTGGTCGGTTGCAGCCGATTCGCTCGTGATCGTCGAGCCCGGCACTCCACTCGGCTTCGGACTGGTGCGCCAGGCGCGCGATCGGCTCCGGGAGAGTGGCGCGCACACGTTGGCGCCGTGTCCTCACAATGATGCCTGCCCGATGGGGGCTGATGACTGGTGTCATTTCGCGCAACGCATTACGCGTACACCGCTCCATCGCAAAGTGAAGGCAGGTACCCTGCCGTTCGAAGATGAGAAGTTTTCCTACGCCGCAATGTCCCGCCACGAGGGTGTGCCTATCGGCGGGCGGGTTCTTCGCCATCCGCAGATTCGGCGGGGCCACATTCAGCTGGAGGTCTGCACGCCCGAGGGCCTGGAACGCCGTGTGGTGACGCGCCGAGATCCCGGAGCATTTCGCCGGGCGCGCAAAACCCGATGGGGATCCACCCCAGGGCCAACGCATCTAAATCGGGCTATGGCGCGGGAGGTCACAATGGGGTGTATCCGACCTGTTGGAGCCGAGCGTTGTCATGAAGCCACCTCACCCCCTCACCCTCGCCGAGCATTTTAGCGCGCTGGAGGACCCCCGAGTTGAGCGGACCAAGCTCCACCCCTTGCTCAGTATTGTCACCATCGCCATCTGTGCGGTCATTTGTGGTGCGGAGAGCTGGGATGACATCGAGCTGTTCGGGGAAGCCAAAGCCGAGTGGTTCGCCA
>Ga0207416_1002482_pt1 | contig 19987 bp, 20 predicted proteins | sample PaiPotPPM11metaG_FD_184107 | JGI IMG/M metagenome (GOLD analysis project Ga0207416, IMG submission 184107) | Iron sulfur acid spring bacterial and archeal communities from Banff, Canada, to study Microbial Dark Matter (Phase II) - Paint Pots PPM... ...
ACATCGGGCACCGTTACGGCGCCGATGCCGCCAACGTGTTCTCACCTAATGCGAAGAGATACGCTTGTTCGGCTTGGCGCAACAGGTACACGGCGTTGAGTTCGTCGGTTTCGGCTGTCGTCAATCCCACTTGGGCGTTCAGCAGCAGCGGGAGCGTCGTTACGCCCGCGCGGTACTGCGCTTGCGTCGCGCGTAAGATTTCCTGCGCCTTGGAGAGCTCAGCGAGCGACTGCCCGACGGCGGCTTGCGCCGAGACCAGTCCGATCAAGGCTTGGCGCACGTTCAATTCTACGCCTAATTTGGATTCATCGAGCTGACTGTTTGCGATATCGGCTTGCTTTTGCGCTTGCGCGATTTGCACGCGCGTCACGCCCTGATCAAAAATCGGTAAGCTCAGCGTTACGCCCGTGCTGCCGCCGCTGCGGAAATCCGTTCCGGTCGCTGTCGTGGAGTTGGTGCCGTATGCCGCGTTGCCCGTGAGCGTCGGCAAGAGCCCCGCGCGCTGCGCGTGGACATTGTACGCGGCCGCTTGCGCCGTATATTGAGCGGCTAGGAAATCGGGCCGTTCCAAGTACGCGCGCGCGACGGCCTTGTCGTAGTCGAGCGTTTGCTGCGTCAACAGCGATGCCGCCGGATTCGCCGGCGTGTCGTTTACTGGTGCCACGAGCGTGCTGGCGTCGAGTCCCAGCTGGTTTGCAAACGCGGCCAGGGCCGACAGTTCGTTGCCTTGGGCTCTGACCAGCGCCACGCGCGCTTGCGCGGTGGGAAGTTGCGCGGTAGCGAGATCGACCCGCGAGGCCGTGCCCGCGCGTAGCTGCGCCGTGACCAGACTCTCCTGCACTTCATTCTGGTGCACGACTTGCACGGCGAGCTGCGTCGCAGCTTGCGCCTGCAGCGCGTTGTAATAGGCTTGCGCGACGTCGAAAGCCACCGTCTGCAGCGAGCGCTCGTACGTCCCCGCGCCCGCCAATCGATTCGACTGCGCTTGGCGGATCTGGCTGATGACTTTTCCACCGTCTAAAATGAACTGCCTGAGCGTTGCATTGAGGCCTTCATTGGTGAAGCCGCCGCCGACCGCACCTGTGTTGCCGCCACGCCCTCCGTACGAACGCGTAACGCTGGCCGTCCCGGCGATATTCGGATAGAGTCCCGTGCGCGCGAGATCGACGGACAGCTGCGAGAGCCGGTAATCGGAACGCGCTATCGCCAGGATGGGCGAGCGCGCCGCCGAGATCGCGATCGCCTGCGGAAGCGAAATAGAAATTGGAACTCCGGCTTGCTGGCGCTGTACGGCGACGCCCGGCGCCGGCGTGCCGTACGCGGGATACGGCATCGGTGCGGCCGGCGGAGTCGACGCGGGAATGGGTGTCGGCGTCGCGAGAACGACGGCCGCTAGGATAATCGCATGCATCGCTTACTGCGTCCGTTTACGACTATGTTGGCCCGGGCCCGGCGCCTTGGAACCCGCTGCGCCCGGCCCCGCGGTGCCCGCATTCGCAGGTCCGTATGCGACCAAACTACCGTCTTGCAGCGCATCGGGCCGCGTGGTTATCACCACGGTCCCGGCGTTCACGAGCGGGCTGCGCACTTCGCTCAAGGTGTCCGTCTGCAAACCGACTTGCACGGGCACTTCTTTTGCTTTTTTGTCCGCGCCGACGACAAAGACTGCGGTGCCGCGATCGGATTGCGCAACTGCTTGGCGCGGTACCACGATCGCATTGTCGTGCCGGGCTTGCTGAACCGTTACGCTGACGAGCATTCCGCCGCGCAGCACGTCGCCGGGATTGGGTTGGCGTACGCGCGCCTGATATGAAAGCGTTCCCTGCGTCGGCACGGCGTTAACCGCATTGACGCGCGCGCTGAAACGCTGCCCGGTGGTAGTCGTCGTGAACGTGACCGGCGTGCCGGCATGAACATACTGCAAATCTTCATCGGGAACGTTGACGTTGATCCACACGGTGTCGACTTTGTCGACGCGCAGCACGGGATTGCCCGGACTGGCCATCGCGCCGGGATCCATCAGGCGCGCCGTAATCACGCCGTCAAATGGAGAGTACAGCGCGGTTTGGCCGATTTCCGTTTGCAGAGTGTTCGCTTGCGCTTGCGCGGATTGCACCGCGGCGCGATCGGCAGTCGCGTTAGAACTCGAGACTTGCGTCGATTGTCGATTGGCTATCGCGGATTGATATTGGGTCTGCGCGGCGATGTACTGCGAACGCGCCGCCACCAGCTGCGACTGTGAAACGTAGCCTTGCTTGAAGAGTTGCAAATCTTGGTTATAGCTTAGTTGCGCGTTGTCGAGCGCTGCCTTGGCCGAACGCGCGGCATCCGACGTTTGCGAGGATACGATCGGCACGTTCAGCGCCGACGATTGCGCGCGCGCCGAAGCTTGCGCGATCAGCGCTTCGTCCTGCGCGAGCTGCGCCTGCAATGTCGAGGCATCGATCCTTGCGAGCAACTGACCCGCGCTCACGCGATCGCCCACGTTCACAAAGATCGAGCTGATCGGCCCGGATTGCTGAAACGAGAGCGTAGACTCTTCGAGCGGCGAGACTTGGCCATCCAAAGTGAGATAGGTCGCGATCGTCCGGCGCTGCGCTTGCGAGACGTCGACGTCGAGGGCGGTCGGACCGCGTTTTTGCTGGCCGCCCCCGCCGCAACCGGCGAGCGCGAGGCCAATAGCGAAAATTGTGATGCTTTTTGCTTTCATTCTTCTTTTTATACGGAGATCGTAGTTATTTGATTCAAGTACTACCTGGCGAACCTTAAAACCGTCTGCGGTCCCTGTCGTTTCTCCCACTTTCACGCGAGGGCGTGTGGCCTCGGCCGAGGCGAGCTGGGTGCGGGGCGAGCGATTAACCATAAAAAAAGCGAGCCCCGCATCCAGTTTGCCGAGGACCGGGGAGCCGGCGCCCCAGCGTGGTATCTCACTCTCCCCATGCCCGCGAAACTCGAGATCGGCCGCACTTATAGCAGGCAGAGCCGCGTCGAAGAGTGGATGACCGCCGAAAAGGCCGGAAATAAGGGCGTTGACGCCCTCTCGACCCCCATGCTCGTCCAGCTAATCGAAGATGCGGCCATGGCCTGCGTCGCCCCCACGCTTGTGGAAAACCAGGTCACCCTGGCCGCGAGCATCGATTTGGAGCACAAACGGCCGGTTCCGGTGGGCTTTATCGTCCGGACCGAGGTCGAGGTGGTCCTCGTGGACGGTCCCCGCATCAATTTTGCCGTCCAGGTGTTCGACGAACAGGAATCCGTGGCCGAGGGGACCCACGAGCGCTACGTCATGGATCGCTCAAAATTCCGCTCAAAGCTTGAAGATAAGCTCACTTAACGCTACCTTTATAAACGAGAGGGAACCGGCCCAGCCCCCCGGCAAGCCTGACCTCGCTTATACTGAAGGGGGGGCAACCCGATTCCCGAAACGATTAACGCGATTAGCTTTGCTTGCTCTTGGGTATCCCTGCGACGAAACCCACGCTTGGTTCGTCTGCAGAGAGGCGCCGAAATAGCGCCCATGCCCAGGCAAACCGAGCTCCTCATTCTAGCTAGGAGGAAAAACTTGAAACGACTGAGCACCGGAGTCCTCGCCGCGCTGTTAACAGCCGGCTTGGGACTTAGCGCGGTTGCAGCTCCGTCGCAGCCTGGATCACATGGAAACCTAGGAACCAATGTGGTTGCACAGGCTAGCCCGGCTCCGCCGCCGATGAACTTCGGTTCCCCGCCGTCCGGACAAATTCCGATCCTTTATAACGACCACCACGTATACGCGAAACCGGACGAGCTCAAACAGGGCCGCGTCCTGGCGGCGCTCGTACGCGGGGGTACCATCCTCATTCCATTACGTTCGATGTTCGAGCAAATGGGCGCGACGGTCGCTTACGATCCTGCGTCTAAGACGGTTGACGTCACAAAGCCCGGCTCCGACGTAAAAGTGACGGTTGGTAAACCCGAGGTCGTGATCAATGGCGAAACTCGTCCGTTAGACGTGCCGCCCGAAATCTACCAGGGCCACGTGGTTGTACCGGTTCGCGTCATATCAGAAGGCATGGGCGCGTACGTGCAATGGGTTCCGGACAAACGTCTGGTTGTAGTCCGCTACATACCGCCGACGCCGCCTCCGCCGCCTGCCACTCCGGCTCCGTCACCGGTACCGCCGCCAACACCTTCACCGGTGCCGGCGCCGTACCAAGACCACTTCATCGCCGGCGACTATATCATTTCGCCGAAGGTGTACAACGAGTTCAGCCCGGGCAACACCGGCACGAACACGAGTGGTGGTTTCTCGTATCGTATCCATGGCGCGTGGGAGTTCAATCTCATCAACCTACCGTGGATGATCGAGGGCGACTATCGGCAATTCAACTATCCGCACAATCAAGGCGTCGTAACGACAACCGCAAATGCGAACCAGTTCTGCGACGGCCTCGGCGGACACGCGGCTCCGGGAGATACCGGATGCGTGACCGCAATTGGCAGAAACTTCATGACCTTCGTTCCTGCATTCGTCGCTCGCCAATATGAAGGCGATGCGCGTTTGGGGCTCAAGGTTCTGGATCCGCGTATCTACATCGGCGTCGGTTACCTGTGGCAATCCGGTAATTACGGATATCCCAAACTCGGTAACTTTGGCGTCGGCGTAGAGAAACTGCCTGACCTGAACCAGGGCTTCACCTGGTACGGCAGCGCGTACTACTATCCGAACGTGCAAGGCACCGGAACCGGGTGTCTCACGCTTGGATGCATCCCGCCGGGCGTGCCCTACACGCTTGCGTACAACGTCCTCCGCTGGGATATCGGCGGCGCGTTTACGTTCGGTCCCAACGTTCCGGTTTATGTCGAGCTCGGCTTCCTCGGAAGTCAGGGCAAGAATAAGACGAACGCTCCTGTGGACTACAGCTACACCGGGGCATACGGTGGGATAGGTCTGAAGTTCTAATCTCGCAAGAGAACTAGAAGCAAAGAGCCCCGGTTTCGCCGGGGCTCTTTTTTTCAATATTTCCGAATTACAAGTGGCGTTCGCGTAGCCGTCGGCGATGGCGTAATCGACGGACGTGCGGATGGTAACGGCGTAGGTGTTAGCAAACCCGTCGGCAGCGGCACCGGAGAACCGTGCGCAGTCGGTAACGCGCTCGGTAGCGCCGTTGGTGCGATCGACGGGATCGGCGTCGGTGACGGTGTCGGCGGAATCGGCGTGTAGCACGGAACGGGCAGCAGTTCGACTGACGGCTGTCCCGGCGCGGCTGTCGGCGTCGGCGACGGAATCGGAGCCGGCGACGGCGTGGGACTGGGCGTCGGCGGTGACCAGCGGCGGCCGGGCGCCGGAGATTGCGTGGGCGCTTCCGACGGACACGGCGCGGGTTCCAAAAAATAGTGCTCGATAAAACCGACCATGTCTTTTTTTACGAGCTTGCCGAAATAGCTGCCTGGCCAGCGTGCCGCAATGATGTGCAGATACTGCCACGCTTTGACTTGTCCGGGCTGAGTCCAGATTTTGCGGTACATGGCGTACGCCAAAAAATACGAGCGCGGCAGCTGAGGATCTTTCGGATAGCGATTATACCAGTCTCGCAACGCGTCTTCTGCAAAATTGACCTGGGAAATGATATGTGAATCGGTGGTGTATGCGCCCGCCCGAATCGATTCGTCGCGAAACGTGTTGTCGACGCCGAGATAGCTCAGCTTGAGGCGGCCGAAATACTCATCGCCGGGCGCCGAGACTCTCATCATGTCGAGCTGGTGCTGCCGAAATCTCGAAACCGGCGGCTTCGACCTTCTGGGGGCCGGTTTCGACGGCGGTTTCGATGTTGGTGCCGCTGCTACGGAACCAAGAACGCATGCTGCCGTTACGGCGGCCATAATTGATCGTGTGGTGGAGCGACTCTTCATCACCCCGGGGCAGTTCGCTTACTTCAGGGCCCTTCCCACCTCACTCTGCGCGACGGTACAGAATGGCGAAGTGCGGTAACGGCTGACGAGCCAATGAAGCGCGCCGACTGCTTTGACGTGCCCGTCTGAGGTATGGATGCGCGCGTACAGATGCGTGAGTTGGTAAACGCTGCGAGCCAGCCACGGGTCGGCCGGGTACTTCGATTCCCAGTCGCGGATCGCGTTTTCAACAAAAAGGGCAGTGCCGAGAACGTCGGCGCCGCGATCGGGCGAGTAGGTCAAGCGTTGGTCGAGATCGCGCAGCTGGTTGCGGATGCCGAGTATGCTCATCTTCAAACGGCCGAAATATTCGTCGGCCGGTGCAACTCGCGAAGCAAATCGTATGGACGCGACGTGGGTCGCGGAAAATGCCGGCTGCGGCGCGGCAAACGCCAACACCGGTAGAGCTGTAAAGATAACGAGTAAGCGATGTAAGCGCATGGCGCCGCTCCTTTTCTCTCCCCACACCAGGCTTCGGCACCATTTCTGCGCCCCATTAGTCGCTTACGTTCCTCTCCAAGCGAACAGGAAGGGCGGCCATGGCTGCTAACACCCCTGCTGCACGAATGAACCGCCGCCTAGTCCAGACCGCCGCGATCCAAGTCTTAGCTCACGACCGCGCTTCGCTGAAGCGCGCGTGGCCCGGCATTGCGCGGCAGATCGCCGCCGCCTCCAAGGGCGGCGCGCAAATGATTGTCCTGCCCGAAGGGACGCTGCCGGCATACGTTCTAGGTCCCGAAAAATTCGACTCATCGGAGACTGCCGAGGCGCTGGCGGCGTGCGAGATGCTTGCCCGCGACCTTCAGGTCGTGTTGGTGATCGGAGCCGCCCGCGCGCAGGCCGGCCGCGTGTACAACAGCGCGATCGTTTTCGACGCCGGCGGAAAAATCGCGGGAAGCGCCGACAAACACTTCTTGTGGCACTTCGACCGCCAGTGGTTCTCCGGCGCGGAGCAGCTGCAGCCGGTTCAAACATCGCTGGGGAGTCTGGGCGTCTTGATCTGCGCCGACGGCCGCATACCGACGATCGCGCGAACGCTGGTCGATCAGGGAGCCGAGGTCTTGGTCATGCCGACCGCGTGGGTTACGAGCGGCCGCGATCCCGCCAACTTGGAGAACGTTCAAGCCGACTTGCTAGCCCGCGTGCGCGCGCGCGAGAACGGCGTCCCGTTCGTCGCCGCCAACAAATGCGGCGTGGAGCTCCGGTGCGTAGCCTATTGCGGCAAGAGTCAGATCGTTGCGGCGGATGGCACCGTCGCAGCCGTCGCGTCCGAAACCGAGCCCGCAATCGTTGCCTCAGCCATCGAACTCGGCGCGCGCAAACCGTTGCGCGCGGGCGCCTTATCGCCGGCGCAAGCCCCGAACCAAAGCAACAGCTCCGTGCGCATCGCCATAACCGCGGACCAAAACCCGGCGAACACAAAAGAACTCTTGGCGATTTTGGAAGCCGGAGTGCTGATCTCGCCTGAAACAGCAACCTCCGCTCTGCCGCAGGCCGTTTGCGTTTCTGATGACGTCGTTGGAGATCCGGGCGGCGTCGCAGCCTACCGTCTTGCGGGTTTCGATCTCGCCATTTGGCTGACGCAAGGCGATGATGGCTGGCAGGTTCCGTTTGCGCGCGCGCGGGCGGTCGAGCTGCGCATATACGTGGTCGTTCTCGATACGACATCCAAGCGCGCGTATGCCGTCGATCCGGACGGCGCCATCGTTTGCGGAACGTATGGCGATTACAGAATCGCGAGCTTCACGTTCGATCCGGCTCGAACGCGTCAAACGCTGGTGGCGCCGGGAACCGACGTGCTCCAAGGACTCGAACGCGCACATGCTCACGCGCGTTAGCGCGCTTTCTCTCGTTTTGCTGCTCGGAACGGCGCCGCAAGGCCGGCCTTTGTCTTCCGGTTCTTTCAGATTGGCGGTTCCGGCCGGTTCATATTTCTCGGGAAGCCGCATCCGGATCTCCGCCGCCGGCATCAGCGGGCCTTATACCATATCAATCTTGGGTCCGGGCAGAATCGATCGGGACACGTTTATCGCACCGTCCGTCGACCGGCCGACCTGGACGACGATCGTCGGCGCCTCGAGCACGGCCGTTGCATATGCGGCGGTTCGAACGGTTCCGCCGCCTTCGCAGTCGGCACACATCATCGCGGTCGCGACATACCAGGGCGGGATCGCGCTGCACGATGAGCGGACGTTCGCGCCGCTGGGAAGCATCGCGATCGACGGCCCTCCCGGCGACGTCGCGTTTCTTCCCGACGGTTCGATGGCAACCGTCGACACGGACGGCGACGTGCTGACGCGCATCGGCCGCTCGCCGTGGAACATTCGTCAAATACCGGGTGTCCCGGAGGGGAACGAGATTGCCGCGGATTCCGCGGGCAACATCTTCGTCAGCGATCGCGATTTTCAAGGACAAGGCGCGTTAACACGCGTCGCGCCGGACGGGACCGTTACACGCGTGCCGACCGGGCTAACGGCCGAAGGCATCGCTTTGAGTTCCGCCACCCACACCGCCTACGTCGGCAATGTCAACGACAACACGATCGCGGTCGTCGATACGCAAGCGATGCGCGTTCTTGCGAAAATTCCGGCGGTGGAGCGGCCGTTTGGGATCGCCCTGGACGAACCGGAGCGCCGGCTCTTCGTGGTCTCCAACGTGAGTCCGTCGATGAGCCCGCGCGGCGGGTATGTCGCTGCGATCGGCTTGGACGCAGCCGCGCCCCGCATCATCGCGCAAAGCTCGAAGCTGCGCTTTCCACTGGGCGTCGCTTTCGACGAGCGATTCCGGCGCGTATTCGTAACCGACGAAGCTTCGGACGTAGTGTATGTGCTGCATTCGAACACGCTGCGGGAAGCCCATGCGCCGCTCGCGACATGTTCGACGCCTTGGCGGCCGCGCGTCGTGGGCGATCGTTTGTACGTTCCCTGCGCGCGCGAGGATCGCGTCGACGTCTTTTCGCTCGCGACGCTAAGACGAGTACGCGGAGCGCCGTTTCCAACCGGCGGTTACCCGCTGAGCGTAGCCGTGTGGCGTTGATCGCAGCGATCGCGTTCGCGGCTCTCTTGCCGGCGTCGCCGCATCCTGCCGCTCCTTTTCCGCACATTCTGACCGACGCCGCAACGTTAACCGAAGTGGCTCCCGGCGTCGCTTACGGCGACTACGAGATGCTGACCGCCGACGGTCCACTTTCGGTGCGCGTGCTAGCCATCGATTTGAGTGAGCCGACGGTTCGCGTCGGCGCGATGCTCGCGCAAGACCGGCTCGTTTCGCAAGGCGAGCCCGTTTCATCGATGGCGGGCCGCAGCGGCGCCGTCGCCGGCATCAACGGCGACTATTTCGATATCAACCAAACCAATCAGCCGTTGAACATTCTCGTCCAGAACGGACGGCTGGAGCGCATGCCGATGCAGCGCTGGGCGATCACGATCGATCGTAGCAAGGCCGCGCGTTTCGCCGAGTTTTCGATTGCGGTTAGCGCGCAGATCGGCGCCGTTCCGGTGCCGGTGCGCACGATCAATGATTGGCCGCCGGGCGGCCGCGTCGTGCTGATGACGCCGGATTTCGGCGCGCTGCGCCCCGCGCCGAACGTCACCGAGCTGCGACTCGAGCCCACCAACGGTTCGCCGCCGTTTGCAACGTATCGCGTCACCGGTGTCGCCGATAATTCGTTAGCGCAGCCGCCAGGCTACTATTTAGCTATCGGTCCGATCGCTTATGGGACGTTTCCGTTGCCGAACACCGGCGATGCGATTGGCGTAACGTCGAATAGCGCCACCGCACTGAGCGATCTCCAAGCCGCGATCGGCGGCGGACCGCTGCTGGTGCAAAACGGACGCTGGTATGCCGATCCGGATGGGCCTTCGACCGGAGAATTCGCGACGCACATGCCGGCCTCGGGAGTCGCCACCACGAGCGACGGGCGGCTCTTGTTTTTCGAAGTTGACGGACGGCAGCCGGCGCTTTCCATCGGTGTGCTGCAGCCGCAACTGGCGGCGTTGATGGTCGCCTTCGGCGCAAACACCGGAATGCAGTTCGACGGCGGCGGCAGCGCTACGGTCGTCGCGCGCATGCCCGGAGACGCGACCGCAACGGTCCGGAATTCTCCGTCGGATGGAACGGAACGGCGCGTGGCCGACGGGTTGTTCGTCTATAGCGATGCGCCGTCCGGGTTGCCGGCACGCGTCGTCGCCTGGCCGCAAGCTGTGCGCGCATTTCCCAACGCGCGCGTAGCGATTCGCTTCGCAACGGTGGATCGCGGCGACCATCCCGCACCGGATACAATCGCCACGCGCACAGCGGTTCGGCCGTCAAGCCTCGGCACGTTCGATGCCGGCGAATTCAAAGCCGGCGCGCGCTCCGGTTCGGGACTCTTGCAAGTGCGTCACGGCGCGCTGCGTTTGGACGTACCGATCTCAGTAACGGCAGCCATCGCGCGAACGCAGATCTTGCCGCGCGATCCCGTGGTGGCTGCCGGCGGAGCGGTGCAGCTGTCGGTTCGCGCCTACGATCGCGACGGCTACCCGATCGCTCTGCCTGCATCCTTGGATTGGCGCGCGGAAAACGGAACGATCGATTCCGCCGGTAACTTCCGCGCATCCAAGACGAACGCGACGATCAGCTTGCGGCTCGGAACCTACGTCGCAACGCAAGCGATCGTGGTCGGCGAACATAGTGAGAGCGTGCCGTTTGCGGACGCGGCCGTCTTCGCGGCGGCGCCGCGCAGCGGCCCAGGTCAGCTCGAGCGCGATACAACGTGCAAAGACTGCCTCACGCTGCGGTACGATTTTACCGGTAGCGAACGCGCCGCTTATGCAAACGCATCGATCGGGCTGCCGCAGCGCGCGCTCGGCCTCACCGCAGAGGTGTACGGCGACGGGAGCGGCGAGCCGCTTCGCGTCGCGATCAACAATTCCATCAACGAGCGCTTCATGTACACGATCGCGCACGTTGATTGGCACGGCTGGCGCAAAGTCGAGTTCCGAATTCCGCCCGAGTTGCCGCAGCCGCTCACACTCAAAGCGCTCTATGTCGTCAATCGCGTCGGTCCGGAAAATCCCGTCACAACCGCAGGCTCGGTCGGTCTTCGCAACGTGCAGGTGATACTTGCAGGCGGCTCCGATAACGCTCCCAAATAGCGCGAACGCATGAGTTTTGACGATCTGGCCGCGCGCGCGCTCGATACCGCGGCCAAGCGGGGCGCCGAGTACGCCGACGTGCGCTTCGAGGTCGTCCGTTCCGAACGGATCGAAACCCGCAACGGCGTCGTAGCAACGCTCTCCGATGCGACGAGCCGCGGTTACGGAATGCGAGCGCTGGTGGGAGGCGCTTGGGGGTTTGCGGCCGCCTCGGATTTGACTCCGGCCGGAATAGATCGCGCGGCGGCGCGCGCCGTCGAGATTGCCAAAGCGGGCGCGACAATCGCGCGTCACCCTTTCGGCGCAGCGCCGCCGCACGCGTATGTCGACTCGTTCGCAACGCCGATCGTTCGCGACCCGGTTGAGGTTCCGCTGGGCGAGCGGGTCGCGCTCTTGCTCGACGCGGAAAAGGCGCTGCACGTTTCACCGAAGATCAGCGTAGGCCGCGCGTGGATCGATCTGTGGCGAACGGATAAGACGTTTTACAGCACGCTGGGATCGCGCATCGAACAATCGATCCGGCAAACCGGCAGCGGGCTCGAAGCCCTCGCCGTCGGCGAAGGCGAGGTGCAAACGCGCACGTTCCCCGGCGACATCGGCCTCTATAAATCCGGCGGCTGGGAGATCATCGAAGAAGCCCGGCTGCTGCAAAACGCGCAGCGTATCGGCGAAGAAGCGCAATCGCTGCTGACCGCGGAGCAATGCCCGAGCGGCACGCGCGATATTATTTTGGGCGGCTCGCAAGTCTCGCTGCAAATCCACGAATCGTGCGGCCACCCGGCCGAACTCGATCGCGTCATGGGTTGGGAAGCCAATTTCTCCGGTGTCAGTTTTCTCGAAGTCGCACAGTTAGGAAAGCTGCGCTATGGTTCGGACATCGTCAGTATCTGCATAGACAACACGCTGCCGCAAGGCATGGCCACCGTCGGGTACGACGACGAGGGAACGAAAAGCATGTCCTCCGACATCATCCGCGACGGCATGCTGGTCGGGTACGAGATGAGCAACGACACCGCGCGGTCCATCGGGCGTGAAAGCAATGCATGCGTGCGCGCGCAAAGTTGGGAGTTCGTTCCGATGATCCGGATGTGCAATCTTAATTTGCTTCCGGGGGACGTTCCTTTCGAAGGTTTGTTCGACGGCGTCAAAGACGGCATCTACATGGAAAGCAACCGCTCGTGGTCGATCGACGATCACCGGCTCAACTTTCAGTTCGGTTGCGAAATCGCGTGGGAGATCAAAAACGGCAAGCGCGGGAAACTGCTGAAGAATCCGACCTACGCCGGCATGACCCCGCAATTCTGGAATTCCTGCGACGCGATCGCGGACAAGAATTCTTGGGTCGCCTGGGGCACGCCCAACTGCGGCAAAGGCGAGCCGATGCAGACCGGCCGCACCGCGCAGTGCGCTGCTCCCGCACGTTTTCGCAACGTGCAAGTCGGGGTTGGATACGGTGGATAGCGCGCAGCGCGAAGCGCTGGCCGAGCGCGTGCTCGCATTATCGAACGCAGATCAAACCGAGGTTACCATCGGCACCGAAGACGCCGACCTCACGCGTTTCACGCACGAAGAGATCCACCAAAATGTCGCGCGTTCCGACGCGGGCGTGAGCGTGCGCGCCATTTTAGGCCTCCGTACGGGTACCGCCGCGACCAACGTGCTCGACGAGGATTCTCTGCGCGCCACGGTCGGCCGCGCGATCGCCATCGCGCAACTCGCTCCCGAAGATCCCGACCTCGCGCCGTTGCCATCCGGCGGACCAACGGTCACGCCCAAGGGCGCCTACGTCAAGGCGACGGCCGATGCATCGCCGCAGCTGCGCGCCGGCATGGCCGACGCCATCTTCAAAGTAGCCGAATCGCACAAGTTTTGGTGCGCCGGCTTCGCGCGCACGCAAAGCGCCGGTTTCACGATCGCGAACTCGAACGGTGCGCGCGCATCGTTCGACGGGACCGACAGCGGCATCAACGTCAAGATGAACGCCACCGATTCGACGGGATACGGCCAGGCTTATTCGCCCGACGCAACCACGCTGGATGCGCACAAAGTCGCCGGCGTCGCCGCAAGCAAAGCGAAGAACTCAGCGCAGCCGCAAGGCGTCGAGCCGGGCGAGTGGACGGTGATCATGGAGCCGGCCGCCTTCGGTGAATTTTTTGCCTACCTCGGTCAGCACTTTTCTGCGCAAGCGTACGACGAAGGTTCGTCGTTCTTGAGCGACGGGCTCGACAAACCATATTTTAGCGAGAACGTCACCATCACCGACGATTATTCCAATCCGCTCGCGCCTTCGATGCCGTTCGATTTCGAAGGCCAGCCGAAGCAGCCCGTCACGCTCGTCGAAAGCGGCGTCGCCAAAACGTTCGTCACCGACAGCTATTGGGCCAAGAAACTCAACCGCGAAAATACGGGCCACGCTCTGCCCGCGCCGAATGCGTATGGTCCCCAGGCGATCGATTTGATCGTTGCGCCCGGGAGGAAATCTTTCGACGAACTGATCGCCGAAACAAAGCGGGGATTGTTGATCAGCCGCTTCTGGTACATACGGACGGTCGATCAGAAAAAGGCGATCGTGACGGGGATGACGCGCGACGGCACGTTCCTCATCGAGAACGGCAAGGTGACCGGCGGCGTGCGCAACATGCGCTTCAACCAAAGCATTATCGCCGCGCTTGGAAAATGCGAATTTTCTAACGCACCGCAGCGCACCGGCGACTACTGGTTTTCATTGGTCGTTCCGGCCGCGAAAATTGAAGGCTTTAAGTTTTCGAGCGGAACGCAGTTCTAACAACGCCTCCCAGCAAAACCAGCGCACCAACGACAAGCACCGGCAGATAGGGCGCCGACGCAACGTTTGCCGCCGGGTACTCCCCGGCTCGCGCGCCCAAACGTAAACCGTCGATCTTTTTTACTGCACCGGACGGCACGATGCCGATTCCGCCGGGCACGGGCCGATCGGCGCGGTCCGCAACGGCAAACAGCACCGCGGGCGTGCCCGCCGCAGGCGCCTGATTTCCCAAATGCGATGCCTGCCCGGCATTAAAAAGCACCGCCTTCACAGTTCTTCGCACTGCCGGCACCGCGAACGTATCGTAGAGCACATTCATTCCGCCGATCGTCGTGCTTTGCTGCATCGAGAGCACCGGCGATAAGAACGTGCCGTTCGTCGGCTGCGTAATCGTCAATCTGTTCCCGGCGGCATCGGCCGCGGTAACCCAGACTGCCACGTGCGGGCTCTGCCACAGAATGAGTCCGCCGAAGTACCGGCGGTGCGCCCCGATTGGGATCAGCGACGAACCGTTTTGCAGCGATACTGCGACCGACTGCGGATCTGCGTCCGGCTGGGCGAGCGGAAAAACGATCGCCGATCCGATCTGAGAGTCGCTCACGGTCGCGCCCGGAGATCCGACAACGGTGTGCGTGTCCGGACCCATCAATCCGCTCGCGATTCCCGCCAATACGACGATCGCCGCGCCGCAAAGCGCAATTACATTCCGGCGCGGCTGATATGCGGCCGCGGCAAGCAACGCCGCATCGAGCACGTTGTACCAGCCCTTGTGAAAAAGCACGTTTCCCGGAAAGGCATCTTGCGCCACGGTCATGCCGGTCGCGGCCGCAATCAGCAGCCAGAAAAGCGTCAATGTTTCGCGCGAATGAGCGGAGCTATCGCGTTCTTCATCTGCGAATAGGTCAACGGGCCGTCAAAGCCCGGCGGAACCGCCTTCCCGGAGCGGTCGATGATCACTGTCGTGGGCAGACCGATGGCGATATACGTGCGGCCGTACTGCTGATCGGTATCGAGCCAGATCGGATACTTTATGCCAAGCGATTGCGCGAAGGACGCCGCGCGCTGCCGCGATTCGCCCTGGTTAATGCCAATCACGACCAGGCCGCGCGAACGGTAGGTCTCGTACAATTTCTCGAGATCGGGCATTTCCGAGCGGCACGGCGGGCACCATGTCGCCCAAAGGTTCATCACGATAATCTTTCCGCGATAAGTCGCGAGCGTCTCGTTGCTTCCGTTGATTGAAGGCACGGAAAAGCTCGGCGCCAATTTGCCCGCCGCGGCGACTTGTACCGTCGCCGGATTAGTGCTCGGAAAGTATTGCTTTAGAACGACCGCAACGATCAGCGCGCCGGCAGCGGCAAAAAGCCATTTCACGATTGCCTTCGTGCTACTATTCCAGGTGAGCTTCCTTCCGCGAACGAATGCGCGAGCCGTGCCGGCACAGATTCTGGACGGCCGCGCGGTTGCCAACGAACTGCGCGCCGAACTTGTCTCCCAAAGTAACAGCCTGCGCGAGCGCGGAATCCATCCGCGCCTCGTCATCGTTCTCGTCGGAGAAAACGAATCGTCGGTTGCCTATGTGCGCAACCTCGTGAAAATGGGCGAACGCGTGGGCATTGCCGTGCACGTCGACCAGCTTCCTGAAACTTCGAACGCTGCGGCCGTGCGCGAGCGGCTCGAGGCGTTGGCGGTCGATGCCGGCGTGCACGGTGTCATGCTTCAACAACCCCTTCCGGCGCATCTTTCGATCCGCACGATTGCCGATTCGATTCCCATTCATAAAGACGTTGACGGCACGCATCCCACCAATCAAGGTCACCTCGCGTTCGGCAGCAGCGCAGAGTTCGTGCCGGCCACACCGGCTGCGGTGATGTTGCTGTTGGAACGCAGTCCGCACTGGCCGCTAACGGGCCGGAACGCCGTCATGATTGGGCGATCCGTCGTTGTGGGCGTACCCGTAGCGTTGCTGATGTTGTCGCGCAATGCGACCGTGACGATTTTGCACAGCAAGTCAGCCGGATTGCAGCCGTATGTGAAGACGGCCGACGTGCTCGTCGTCGCCGCGGGCGTACCGAATTTGATCGGCGGTCCGGATATCAAACCTGGCGCAACGGTCATCGACGTCGGCACCACGCTCGTCGACGGACAATTGAAAGGCGACGTTGATTTCGATTCGGCGGTCAAAGTTGCGGGCGCGATAACGCCCGTTCCGGGCGGCGTAGGCCCGGTAACAAACATCGCGCTGCTTCGCAACGTGATTAAAGCAGCGTCCAACGCGGGGAAGCTCAACCCTCGCGACTAAGCGTCGAGCATGACCGACGAGTTACTTCTGGAGATCGAGCAAAGAGCCAAGAAAGACGGCATCGCCACAGTTCCGCATGAGGTCGGAAGGCTGCTCTCCGTCCTAACGCATGCGATGCAAGCCAACCGGATACTGGAAATCGGCACCGGTTACGGCTACGCGACCGTGCAGATGGCACTCGCGCAGCCGCCCGCCGGCAAGATCTGGACGTTCGATCCGTACATCGAACGCACGGAAGTCGCGCGCGAGTATTTCGATCGCGCCGGCGTCGGCGACCGTGTCGAAATCGTCAACCAGCCGGCGCTTGAAGTGCTGCACATCTTTCCTTTGCGCAACCTCGATATCGCCTTCGTCGACGCTCCGCGCAACGACTACGCTGAATACCTCAAGCAGTGTCTGCACGTGCTGAAGCTTTCCGGACTCGTCATTCTCAATGGACTGACCGCTGACGACGAAACCGATGCGTTCAACCGAACCTTCTTGCAGCATCCACAACTGGACGCTGCGATACTGCCGCTCGGCGCCGGCTTGGGCATCGGCGCGCGCAAAGCGTGAGTTCATCGCCGGTTAGCGCGGAAACGTTCAAGTCCGCGATGCGGCATTTTCCGACCGGCGTGACGGTCGTAACCAGCGTGCGCGAAGGCGAACCACGTGGCCTAACCGTCAGCGCGTTCTCAAGCGTCTCGATCGACCCGCCGCTGGTGCTGATCTGCATCAATCGCGAAGCGCGCAGCTATCTCTTCATATCGGAATCGAAAGTCTTTTGCGTCAATATTTTGAGCGGCGACCAGCAGCAACTTGCGGAGCGCTTCGCCAGCAAGATCCGGCAGAATCAATTTGAAGGCGTTCCGTACGAGGTTGGCGTTACGGGCGCCGCCATCATTAGCGGCACCGTCGCCCACTTGGAGTGCGAGGTGGCCGAAGAGCATCACGCCGGCACGCACAGCATTTTTATCGGGCGCGTCATATCGTGCGCGTCGCGTTCCGGTTCACCGCTTGGATATTACAGCGGCGCCTTCCACGACTTTAGAATCCGCATCGTTTGATCGTCGAAACGTTCCCGGTCGGGCCCTTGGGGTGCAACTGCACGATTCTCAGCGACGAGAAAAAGAAAGAAGCGATCGTCGTTGATGGCGGCGACGGCGTTCCGGAAGTCGTCAAACGCTTGGAGCGACTGGGCACGCGCGCAAAATATCTGGTCCACACGCACGCGCACATCGACCACATCGGCGACTTGGCCGGCCTGCGCGAACGCACCGGCGCGCAAGGCTTGCTGCACCCGGCAGACCTGCCGCTCTATCGTAGTCTCGGAATCCAAGCCGGCTGGCTCGGAATGTACGATGCTCCGCGAATCGTCGATTTGGATGGCGAGCTGCAGGACGGCGATCGCGTTCGCGCAGGCGACGTCGAAATCGACGTGCTGCATACGCCGGGCCATACGCCCGGCAGCGTTTGCTTCGCATTCAGTGACGGCGGCACGCAAACCGTTCTCTCGGGCGATACGCTCTTCGCCGGCGCGATCGGCCGCTGGGATTTAGGCGGCACTTCGATGGAAGACATCGTCGCCAGCATCCGTCGAAAGCTCATGTCTCTCGATGACGACACGCGCGTCATCCCCGGCCACGGCCCTTTTACGACGATTGGCGAGGAGCGCAACACGAATCCATACTTGCAGTAGGCGCGTTGGAACACGGGGCTGTGAATGGTGTAAACGTGGTGTGGTGAAAATGGGTTGTGGTGAAAATGTGGCGTTAATAAGAGTGTCATCCTGAGCGGCGCGCGCGAGCGCGCCAGTCGAAGGACGACCGAGCAGCGCGCCCTTGGGCGCGCGTGACGAGGTCCGCATGAAGCGACTAAAACTCTTCACCGGCATCGACCTAAATCCAAACGTTCGCAAAGCGTGCAACGACGTTACCGAACGTTTGCGCGTCGCCGGACTCGACGCACGCTTCGAATCACCCGAGAAGCTGCACATAACTTTGGCTTTCCTCGGCTGGGTCGAGCCCGAAAGTGTCGAGCCGGTTCGTGACGCGCTTGCACGCGTGGCGCACGACGCGAAGCCATTCGAGCTAACCCTCGATAAACTCGGCGCCTTCCCGCACGAACGAAGGCCTCGCGTCGTCTGGATCGGCGCGTGCGAACAAGGCGCGGCCTTCCGCGAGCTGTCGCGCTCGGTTCGCGCTGCCTACGAAGAGCTCGGATTTACCTTCGACAAAGACGCCGTCGCCCACGTCACAGTCGCGCGCGTTAAAGGCGGCCACGCGCATCCCCCTATGCTCGATATAAAACCAATGAAGGTCGCCGTGCGCGAACTAACGCTGTTCGAATCGATCCCGGACGGGCGCACGACGCGTTACGAGGTTCGCGCCAGATACGCGCTAGATGTAAGTTAGGGCCAGCCGTAATACTGCGCACAACGCAAGTCGCCAGTAACGCACAGCGCCGGCGAACTTAGGCTTGCCCTCTTTCCGAATATCGCAAATGTGGCGTAAGTTCTGGCCGAACCTTTTGACATGCGCACAACGCCAATGGTCAAGCCCATGCTGAGAGTGGTATCCGCATCGGTGTAAACTTCGGTTATGGTTGGGCTCCTTCCGAGCAACGTCAGGGCGGCATGGGTAAGCGGATTTGACGCGTTTTGTTTCGACCGGCTGAAATCGCGGTAGGCGGCCATGAGGAGCTTTTCGTGCGTTATATTAGGCTGCGGCGGCGACCGCATGATGGCTGATTTAAGCTCCGGTAATACCCCTGGCGTATCCGCGAACCAAACATCGAAAAGACGAATGCACCCTTGCCGTGGTAGCGCCGCATCCGAAGCTAGGAGTTCGTTCAATACTACATATGCCGCAAACTGACGCGAAATGCCGTACGCGTTGGCAAGTGTCATAATCGGGAGAGGTTGAAGCGCAACGACGCGGTCATTGGAAACGGAAACCGCGACGTAACGCGTTCCCTCAGCTGTCTCTATCTCTGCGGCGTCGACTTTTTTAGCCGGATCAGGCTTCATCGCCCCGAGATTAGCCAGATCAAATGCGTCGATTTTTACGCTGAGAAAGGAGCGCGGGAGTCCAGGCTGCCCGGCCGCCAGAAAACGCGATATTTGTGGCGCCAGTTTGGCGCGCTCATTATTGAGCGAAATGTCAACCTGCTGCGCAAAGGACTGTATTTTTGGGTCCGGGTTCGCGTACCCCGTGCAAAATCTCATGTACGGTTGAGGTGTAGGAGACGGCGTCGGCGGTCCCGTTGAGGCAGCCAATAGTGTCGCAAGATACAGCACAAGGCCCATATCAAACCATTCTGGGTAAATCAGCTCGGTCCCAGTACATCCACGACCCTCCGTGCTTACGCGAAAGGCTACGCGCCTCAATCGCCGGTCGGCACAACTCCACGTTGCTCGATCATCAAAACAACGGTTCGTTCGGGCGCGCGTGTGCGATGCATGACGCCTCTCGGGACGGTGTACCCTTGATGGCGTTTGAGCGTGTGCGTTTCTTTGTGATCGATATCCAGTAACAGCTCACCTTCGAGCACGAAGAAAAATTCGTCTTGCTCGTCGTGCTTATGCCAATGGAATTCTCCGTGAAATACGCCTAGCCGAACGAGCGCATCGTTGACGGTGGTCAGCGTTTGGTTGAACCATGGAATGGCGCACGCGGCAGCTTCTGCATCGGCGTCGATCAGCGTTGAATAGCCGAACTTGTCCTCGAGATGGATCTCGTACTTGCCGGCGCTCACGCGCTTAGTGCAGCTTGATTAAGAGTTTGCCGTCGTCGGCAGCGGGCGGCGCTTCGGGAGCCGTTTCAGCGACAGGCTGAACCGAACGCTCGGGCGCAGGCA
>Ga0207416_1002483_pt1 | contig 19975 bp, 19 predicted proteins | sample PaiPotPPM11metaG_FD_184107 | JGI IMG/M metagenome (GOLD analysis project Ga0207416, IMG submission 184107) | Iron sulfur acid spring bacterial and archeal communities from Banff, Canada, to study Microbial Dark Matter (Phase II) - Paint Pots PPM... ...
AAGAATCGGAGAAGGCGGTCGATCGAAAAACCGGTCAGGCGCCCTCGCGTGAGGGCTGATACCTTTGGCTGGTCGATCCCAAGTAGCTCCGCCGCCTGGATTTGGCTGAGGTGCCGCTGCGCGATAATTGTGCGGATCGCACGTGCCAGCTTGGCCTTCACTAACGCTTCCTCAGGGTCCGCCACCTCGAGATCGAGAAATACGTTTCCGCTGCTTTCGATTATGCTTACGTCCTCTGGGCTGCTCATTTATCTCGTCCCTTCATCTGAGCGTGGTGCTCCTCGGCGCGCCGTAACCGCGTCCGGATGATCTCCATATCCCGCTTGGGCGTGGCGATGCCGTGCTTGGCTGGATCCTGTCCAGACCAGTGGCTTCATCCCTATGGCCCACTATGCCAAATCTGGCATGCTCTATCAAGTGGAGCACAGACCCCTCAGCCTACTTGGACGCTGAAATCGGCCAGCAGGCAGGTCCGGCACCGATTAGGGGACTCGAAGAGTCTATGCTTGATTGTGGCGATTCCGGAGGTGGCGACGAGGCGTTGCCTGCAGCTGCGTCTCAGGTGGTAGGAGCAACCATCGATGAGGAGTCTCTATCGGCCGTCCACGTTCTCTCTCGTGGCCCATGACCCCGGGGCTGGGGAGTGGGGAGTGGCCGTCGCTTCCAAATTCTTGGCCGTCGGATCTGTGGTGCCGTGGGCCCGAGCCGGGGCTGGAGTGGTTGCAACGCAATCGTACGCCAATGCCACGTTCGGCCCGCTGGGCTTGGAGTTCATGTCACAGGGGTATGAGGCAGAAGCAGCTCTCGGGGGAATGCTGGCGGCGGATAGCGGGCGCGAAGAGCGCCAGGTCGGGATAGTCGATGGACAGGGAAGAGCTGCAACGTTTACAGGAAGCGAATGCTACGCGTGGGCCGGCGGTCGAACCGGCCAACACTACGCAGCTCAGGGCAACATCCTGACCGGCCCCGAGGTTGTCGACGGCATGGTGAGAACCTTTGAGTCAACCTCGGGCGTTCTCGCCGATCGACTGCTCACTGCGCTGGCAGCAGGGCAGGATGCAGGCGGAGACAGCCGCGGGCAGCAATCCGCCGCGCTGCTCATCGTCAAATCCGGGGGTGGCTATGCAGGATTCAACGACCGCTACGTCGATCTCCGTGTCGACAATCACCCCACGCCAATAGTCGAGCTGCGGCGCCTCCTCGAGCTGCACAAGCTCTATAGCTTCGAGACTCGACCCGAAGACGTGCTTACCGTCGACCATGATCTGGCACGCCGCATCCAGGAGATCCTGCGCCGGTCTGGACATGGTGAGGAGTTCCATACCGGCGCATATGACGAGGCAACACGCAGGGCCTTCCGTGCGCTGATCGGCAAAGAGAATCTGGAGGGCCGCTGGCGCGAGGGCGCCGAAGTCGATCGCGTAGTGATCGACTATCTGAGTAAGAAGTATGGTCTGAGGGCGTAAGTACGAAGGGCGCCATGCAAGACAACATAGTGCAGTCGTTCGTGGATGAACTGCTTGAAGAGCGACTCATCGCGGCTCTCGGCACGATCGAGCCCGGCAGCAAGATCCATGTGGTGCCCATGTGGTTCCGGCGGCAGGACGGCAGAATCCTTCTCCCAAGCTCTAGCCGCTCGCGCAAAGCCAGAAACATTGCCCATCATCCCCATGTCTCAGTCATGATCCACAGGGCCAGGTCGGCGATCGAGGTGCAGGGAATCTTGATCCGGGGAGGTGCCGTCCGCTCAAGGCGTCAACATACCGGGACCAGGCTGAGAATCCAAGATCGCCTCCTCGCTACGACAGATCGAGTGCCTCGTAGAGAGTGATGAGATCGGCGACGGCACGACGCTCCAGGACAAGACCCGGTGAGCGGAGGTTTGGCCGGGCGATGATGCCTCTGTGTGCCAGGATGCACTTCTGACTGGCGATACAGATGTCGAGCGCTTGCATCTGATAGACGAGCAGCGGAAGGATCCGCCGGAAGAGTGCTTCGGATCGGGCGACCCGACCCTCGGCGTACGCTCGATGGACGGCGACCAGGAGCTCGGGAAGATCACAGCCAGGGATCGTGCCGGCAGAGCCCGCTCTAAGCGTATCCAGGAAGTAGAGCCCGCCAGCGCCCGAGAAGATGCCTACGGCCTCGCCGAGCTGTGTCCTCAGCTCGGCTACGACCGCTCCAGCGGGCACTGCCTCGGTTTTCACGTAGCGGATAGTGGGGTGCTCGCGAGCCAGGTGCGCGATGAACTCAATTCCTAGCTCCTTTCCTATATACGCCGGCGCATCCTGGATCATGAGCGGCAGCCGAACCGCTTCGGCCACGGCACCGTAATGGCGTGCCAGACCCGACGCTCCGGCTTGCGTGACAGAGGGAGGCGCAAGCATCACCGCCGTCGCGCCGTGCTGCTCGGCATGGCGTGCCAGATCCACGGCCAGTGGTGTGCTCTCCGCCGAGGCCGTCACCAGAACCGGCGCGCGGCCACGAGCCTGCGAGGCGACGACCTCCACAACCCGGCGCCGCTCTCTCCCGGAGAGCGCATGTGCCTCTGAGGCAAGGCCCCCTACCGCAATACCGTCTGCCCCACTGACCAACACGTGCTCCACCAGCCGGACCAGACTCTGCTCGTCGAGCGCGCCATCCTCACGAAACGGAGTGACAAGCATCGGTAGGACACCGCGCAGAAGAGGCAGTTGCGCCACCCTGCCCTCTTATCCAGTTGTGCTCTTCAGCGCGCGATAGACGCGCTCTGGTGTCAGGGGCGTTTCCGTGATTTGCACGCCAATAGCATTGAAGACCGCGTTGCCGATCGCCGCTCCTCCAAAGACCACCGGTGGTTCCCCAACCCCCTTCATCCCGTAGAGGCCCTGTTTGGATGGCTTTTCGACGATGACCGGGGTGATGCGCGGCGTGTCGGAGGCGGTTGGCAGCTTGTAGAGCGCGAGGTTCGGATTGAGGATACGCCCGTCCTCGAAGTGGAGCTCCTCGGTGAGGACGAAGCCGAAGGCCTGCGCCGCTCCGCCTTGCATCTGCCCCTCGATATACTGAGGATTGACGGCGAAGCCGACATCCTGCGCCGCGACCATGTCCGTGACCCGGACCAGTCCCGTGTCCGGATCGACCATTACCCTGGCCGCGTGGCAGTGGAAAGACGGAGAGTTGAAGGTGGGATAGAGGCTGCCACGAAGCCGTGCCGTCTCGTATGGAGTTGGCTCGGCCAGGAAGTTCGCCGTCGCCGCAATCGCGCCGGTTACCCACATAGCTCCGCCCATGAGGTCGGCGTAGCTCACGGCCCAGTCCGAGGCCCCTCGCACCGAGACCCGCCCACCGAGAACCTCGAGGTCCGCGAGCTTGGCTTCGAGCTGCTCTTCCGCTCGGCGCAGGAGTTGCTCCCGCACCTCTTTTGCCGCCTGCTGCGCTGCCCTGCCCATATTGAAGAGGGTCCGGCTCCCCTGCGCCCCAGCATCGAACGGCGTTGCCTCCGTATCGCCCCACAGGATCTTGACCTTCTCCAGGTCGACTCCGAGCTCCGCGGCCACGATCTGCGCCACGCCCGCCATGACTGCCCCGGTGCCGATCTCAGCCGCGCCGGTCTGCACGACGACCGTGCCATCCTCATTCATCTTGACGGTGCAGGAGGCGGCTCCTGAAGTGGTCGTCCACCAGCCACAGGCCAGCCCTCTCCCTACCAGCCCGTCGGACGCCTGGTTCTGGTTCCAGCCGATGGCCTCGGCTGCCTTCTCCAACACCTCCGTCAGACTGACGCCTTCGAGCACCTGTCCATTGTGGGCGATGTCGCCCTCCCGGAAAACATTCCGCAGTCGGAATTCGAGCGGATCCATCCCCAGCCGGCGGGCGATCACGTCGGTGTGCGACTCGACGGCAAAGACGGTCTGCGGGCCGGTCGGGCCCCGGTAGGCGCTGAACGCCACCTTGTTCGTGTAGGCGGCCACGACCTCCACCCGGACGTTCGGGATGCGGTACGGACCTGGGGCCAGGTTGGCCGCCACCCCTGTCAGGACAGGGCTGCCGGCGCTGTACGCCCCCGCGTCCATCACGATTCGGACCTCCCGGCCGGTCACGTTCCCCTCGGCATCCACCGCGCTCCTCAGCCGAAACCGCATCGGATGTCTCGGATTGCCCATTGCGAGGTCCTCCTCGCGCGAGTTCACGATCTTCACCGGCCGGCGCGCCTTGCGGGCCAGGACCACAGCGTAGATCTCGACGCAGGCCTCAAGCTTGGAGCCGAATCCGCCGCCCACCGGGGGCGTGGTGACGCGGATGCTGGTCAGGGGTAGGGAGAGTGCTTCGGCAATCTGCGCTCGCACCCCAAAGGGGTGCTGCGTGCTCGAGTGGACCGTCACCCTCCCTTGCGCATCCACGTCGGCCACCACGGCACGGGTCTCCATTGGGGTTTGGTGCACCGAGTGAGTGGCGTACGAGTCTTCGAAGACGCGCTCCGCCTGCCGGAACGCTGCCTCCACGTCACCCTTCTCGAGCGTCGCCAATGAACAGACGTTGCCGTGGCGGATCAAGACATCGGGCGCCGCATAGTCCTCGTATGCTTCGTGGAGGAGGGGAGCGCCCTCCGCCGTGGCCTTCTCCGGGTCGAAGACTGGATCAAGGTCTTCGTACTCGACGTCGATCAAGGCCGCCGCGGCACGCGCCGTTTCGGGAGAATCCGCCGCGATCGCCGCGATGGGCTCGCCGACGAACCGGACCACGTCCTGCGCGAAGACCGGCTGATCCTTGACCACCTCACCGAACCGTCCCGGTGCATCCGTGGCTGTCGCCACCGCCTCGACTCCAGGGACGCTCTCAGCAGCACTGGTATCGACGCGACGCAGGCGCGCAAACGGCCGATCGCTGCGCACGATCACACCGTAGAGCATGCCCGGGAGCACGATGTCGGAGGCGTAGCGCGCCCGTCCCGTGACCTTCTCAATGGCGTCCAGCCGGGGCGCTCTCTCGCCTAAGACCTGCCTTGCCTGCTCCATAGGAGCCCCTCCTGAAGGTATCACCTGAATGCTGGAGAGCCTGCGCGCCGCAGGCTGATGGACAGGGCCCGAGGCACCAGGACCCGAACCATTTCCCGGCGGTACCAGGCGCTTGCTTCTGTATCGTCGAGCGGCTCGCACGCCGCGGCCGCCGCCTCACCGCAGGCGGCGAGCAGCTCCTCAGAGGCCGGATGCCCCCGCACCAGTTGCTCGGCGGGGACCGGGCGGAGCGGCGTGCTCCCGGCGCCTGATAGCCCGATCCTGATACTTTCGATACGCAACCTGTCTTTGGCCAGCTGGACCCACGCGGCTACTCCCGCAATCGCCCGGTCCCCATGACGCAGACGGTGTTTGAGGTAGGCCGAGCCGTGGCGCGGCGCAGGGGGCGGCAACAGGACCCTGGCGAGGACCTCGGCGTCGGCCAGATCCACCTCGAGGAAGTAGCGGAAGAAGTCCTCGACGGGGAGCATCCGCTTTCCCGCCGGCCCGACGAGCTCGAGGGTGGCACCGAGCGCGATGAGAGCAGCAGGCGGGTCAGCCGTCGGGTCAGCGTGACAGATATTGCCGCCCAAGGTTCCCTGGTTTCGGATCTGGACGCCGGCGACGACGGCCGCCGCCTCGCCCAGCGCAGCATAGTGCTCTCGAACCACGTCCGATCGCTCGAGCTCTGCCTGCGTGACCATGGCACCGATCTGCATGCCGTCGGAAGGGGAGAAGGAGATGGAGCGCAGCTCCAGCACCCGCTTGAGGCTAACGAGCACGGATGGAGCGAGCAACCCCTGCTGGAGGAGCACGAGCAGCGATTGTCCTCCTGCTAGGACCTTGGCATCCCCGCCGTGCTGCTGGAGCACACTGACCGCTCCGTCGAGCGTTTCCGGTGCTTCATATCCTGTGACGGTTTCTTGCACGGTATCCTCTCCTTAGCCATGAGCCGTTAGCCATGAGCCATTAACCGTCAACTCATAGCTCACGGCTACTCACTCCGCACGACCCATCTCCTGCGACGCCACTCGGACGGCGTCGACGATCTTCATGTAGCCGGTGCAGCGACAGAGGTTGCCGCTCAGGGCCAAACGAATTTCCTCCTCGCTGGGCGACGGGTTCCTGGCAAGCAGTCCTTTAGCCGCCAGGATCATTCCCGGGGTGCAGAAGCCGCACTGCACCCCGCCCATCTCGGCGAAGGCTCGCTGCACCGGATCGAGCACTCCACCTCGGTCAAGCCCCTCGATGGTCGTGATCTCCCGCCCCTGCGCTTCGATAGCGAGAGTGAGACAGGAGCACACGGGCTCTCCATCGAGCAGCACCGTACAGGCGCCACACTCTCCCATCCCGCAGCCGTACTTGGCGCCGGTCAGGCCGATGTGGTCTCGCAGCGCTTCGATCAGCAGCGCTTGCATTGGCGCCGTGACCCGGTAGGTGCGGCCGTTTACCTGCAAGGTCATCAGTGTCTCCGTCGTCGCTTCCATGGAACGGGTCTTCATGCTTCCAGGTCCTTGACGATGCTCGCCTTGAGTCCCTGCGCGGTGCGCAGGAGCTGCTCCAGGACCTCACGTCCCTCAGGCTCGCCTGCCGCCATCTCCGGCCACCTATCGAGGTCGGCAAAGCTATGGAGCTCGGTGCAGAGCCAGAACTCGGCAGGGCCGAGGGAGTACTGAGTAACGTAGGCCTTGGCGTTGAATCCGCGGCTGCGCCAGTAGGCGAGCGCTCGCTTCAGGATTGCCTCCATCTCGCCGGGATTCCCCCGGGAGTTGAACGTTTCGATGTGCCACATCGCTTCGCTCCTTCAGCCTGCAAGGCGGGGCAACAGGGTCCGGCTGATCCGTTCCAGCTGCTGTTCCACCTGGTCGCTCGGGAACGGGAAGAAGACGATGCTGGTCGCACCCGCCTCCATCAGCTTGCGGATGCCGACTTCGCATTCCTCCGGAGTGCCTGACACGCTGAGGCGCGCAACCAGCTCATCGTCGACCAACTCCGTGGGGATGCGGCCGCTTCGATAGATCCGTCCCATCTCGCGGACCACATCATCCGGTATACCTCCCAGGCTCACCAGCGGCTTCGGCTCTCCGCCCGCGCCGACGTACTCGGCAATGGTGCGTCGAACCGCCTCCCGAGCGCGCCGGCCGTCTTCATCGGTGGAGAAGATGACGTAGACGACGAACCGGTGCGGATCGAACGGCCGTCCGCTCCGCTCGCGGCCCAGCCGGACGTTCTCCCGCGCCCACTCTACGTATCGCGGGCCGGCCAGAACGGAGATAATGGTCCCATCCGCGATCTCCCCGCTGAGCTGCAGCCCCCTCGGCCCCTCCACCCCCAGGTAGATCGGAATCTCAGAACGGTAGGGAGCGAAGCCGAGTCGGACGTGGTCCAGTGAGAAGCACGCGCCAGTTTCCGCCACCGTCTCGCCGGCAAGGAGGCGGCGAATGAGGATGACGCCTTCCCTCATGGCGCTGAGCGGGCTGCGGAAGCCGAGCCTCATCTGCTGCATCCAGGCCGGGACGCCGTAGCCGAGGCCCAGAATCACCCGGCCGCCTGAGATCTCGTCGAGCGTTGCGACCTCCATGGCGGTAAGTGCCGGGTGGCGTGGCAGCGGGCTGACCACGCCCAGACCGATGGTCATGTGCTCCGTTCGCTCGGCGACGGAGGTCCCCGTGGCAATTGCGCCGTGGTAGAAGTAGTCCTCGCCCAGCCAGCAGGAGTCGAACCCGAGCTGCTCGGCGAGCACCGCTCCGGCCAGGGCTCGCTGCAGGGGAAAGTGGCCGCTAAAGAGGACGCCGAATGTGCTGGCTTTCATACCTCAATCGACCGGCGATCTCACAGGCTACGACTTGTACACCTTCAAGAATCTGGTCCCCACGTCCGGGTACCAATTGAAGTCGTGGATGTTCTTGCGGACCGCGATGGTGTAGTTGATCTGGTAGAGCAGCGCCCAGGCAGCGTCGTCGATGATGATCTTCTGCGCCTGACGCGACCATAGCACGCGCTCGCTGGGGTTCGTCGAGTAAATGCCCTTCGCGATCAGCGCATCGACCGTGGGGTTGTGATACCCCACAACATTGGTAGCCGTGGCCTGGCTGTCGAAGTTCCAGAACAGGTGGTAGAACGGATCGTTCACCCAGGAGTAAAACTCGGAGATGAACGCCTGGAGCTGCTTCTTCGCCTGCTTGGCGAAGTACTCGGCGTCGTTCATCTGCACGATGTTGACCTGCACCCCGGCCTGAGCCAACGACGCCTGGATCCACACCGCGGCCTGCGCGTCTTGAGGTCGTCCTTCTTGCACCGCCAGGTCGAACTTCAGGTTGGAGACACCGGCCTGCCGCAGGAGCTGCTTGGTCTTGGCCGCATTGGTCTGGTAGGGCGAGAGCCCGAAGTCGCTCGTCGGCATGCCCGCCGCCACCGGACTCTTACACTCGCGGGCGAACCCATACAGCACCTTGTCGACCAGGGTCTTCTGGGGGATAGCGTAGGCAATGGCCTGGCGAACCGTCTTGTTGTTGAAGGGCGGAATGGTGTTGTTCATCCCCAGGAAGTACGGCCAGGGGACCTTGAACTGGATCAGGCGGACGTTGGGATTGTGCCGCAGGGCAGCCAGGTCTTTGGGCAGCAGGTCGTAGGCGACGTCGACGTCGCCTTTGACGAGCAGGTTATAGCGCTCCGAGGCGTTGGGGATGGTGCGGACCAGGGTCCCGGCATTCTTGAGGGCTCCAGGGTTCCAGTAATGCGGATTGGGCTTCAGCTCCCAGCTCACACCGGGTGTCCAGTTCGCCAGAATGTAGGCGCCTGAGCCTGCGGCGTGCGTGTCGAGCCACTTGTGCGCCGTTGGATCAGACGTGGTGGCATGGGCCTGAAGCGCATGAGCGTTCATGATCCCCAGGACATTGACCGACAGCATCTTCATGGCGAAAGGATTGGGCTTGTTCAGGTGAAGCACGACCGTGTACTCATCGTGTACAGTCATCTGGCTCGTGTGATTGATGGTGATCATGTTCATGATGAGCTGACCGTAGCCCGCCACACCTGCCGCACGGTCCCAGGTTGACTTCACGTCGTGGGCCGTGAGGGGGCGCCCGTCGCTGAACTTCAGCCCTTTCCTCAGCTTGAAGGTGATGGTCTTCTGATCCCTGGACACGTTCCAGGACTCCGCCAGCCAGGGCTTCATCTTCCAGTTGCCATGCTGGTCGGCCACCGGGTACAGGCCACCATCAGGCTGCCTCGTGAACTCGTAGTCCAGCATCATGTCGTAGAGGTTGCAGACAGCGTAGTACCCGGGAATCGTCTTGAAGTAGTGGGGATCAAGCAGGTCAATATCGAGACCCATGGCCTGGACGATGACCTTCTTGGAAGGACTGCGCTGCAGCGCGCTCCCGGTGAGGGTCTTGGCGGCCGCCGTGCCGAGTCCGGAACCAACGGCCAGGGCACCAGCCGCAGCCGCAGTACCGATGAATTCGCGACGTGAAAGGGGCAATCCACCACCTGACACCGGCTTGCCGGGGTCGGTGGGTGGGGGATCCCCGTGGGGGATGTTCTCTTGTTCAGCAGTCATCTTGACATCTCCTCCCGTGTGAACAATGGCTTCCCAACGAAGCGTTGATAGGTGTTGATGGCCTGTGTGGGTGCGCCGATATCACATAGTTCTTCTCCTTCTGCAGGTCTTCAACTTGGGCCCTGTCGATCCCGTATGGCAGACGTCAGGGCACGGGTTTCCTCTTCAAAGCGGCGATGCCATTGCTCGTCTCGGTACAGGATGCAAGCCGCCTGATGCCGTCTCTCGGCGCCGACGTCGAACATCGGTATTGCGCCTTCGGTGCACGCAGCCATCACATAGGAACATCGGCTGGCGAACGGACACCCGATGATGCGCCGTGTTGGACTGGGGGCTTCGCCCGTAAGGATGATGCGAGCTTTCTTGACGCGCGGATCCGGAACCGGGATGGCCGAGATGAGGGCCTTGGTGTATGGATGCTTCGGGTTCACGAAGATATCTTCCGTGGGGCCGGACTCCATCACCCTGCCCAGGTACATGACGATGGTCCGGTGGCACAGGGTGCGCACGGTCGAGAGGTCGTGGGTGATGAAGAGGTAGGCCATGCCCAGCTCGCGCTGCAGGCGGCGGAGCAGCTCGATGATCTGCACTCGCACCGACATATCGAGCGAGGATGTCGGCTCGTCGAGGACGACGAAATCGGGATAGGTGGCAATGGCCCGAGCTATGGCGACGCGTTGCTGCTGCCCTCCGCTCAGCTCCTGTCGCCGCCGGTTGGCAAGGCGGATGTCCAGATTCACCATGTCCAGCACTTCGCGGAATCGCTTCTCCAGCTGATTCCGCGGGACGATATGGTGGAGGCGCAGGGGCTCGGTGACCGTCTGACGGACCGAGAGCCTCGGGTTCAGGGAGAGCTTGGGGTCCTGGAAGACCATTTGCACAGATCGGCGGAGGGACCGGAACTTCCCCTCGCTCATGTGGGTAGTTTCCTCACCCTTGAAGTACATCTCGCCCGAGGTGGCCTGTTCGAGGTGGAGGATACCCCGCGCCAGGGTGGATTTCCCCGACCCGCTCTCTCCCACCAGCGCCACCGCCTCACCCGGCCAGACGTCGATCGTGACGCCGTCGACGGCGTACAGGCGGCCGCCCGGGATGTCGTAGACCTTGGTGTAGTCGACCGTCCTGAGAATCGGAGCAGAATCGCCGTTCACACCTTCGCTCCCGCCTGGCCGGAGAGGAATCCGGAGGGAACAGCCTGATCCACCGTGACAGGGGTGCCCAGGACGAGATGGCCCGGAGATACCTCGACCATGAAGGCCGTGGCGTCCGGATCTCGCGCGGATTCCAGCGATGCCTGATATGTTTCCTGACCAACGCTGAGCTCGAGGCTCGGGCTTGCCTCAGCCGGGTACCCGCTTGCGGGTGTCTCAGCAGCTTTTTCCGGAGCCTCCAAGGCCAGGCTGGCTTGGAGGAGATGGATGGCATACGGGTGACGAGGATGAGTGAAGAGCTCGTCAACCGGCGCGAACTCGACGATGCGTCCCGCGTACATGACAGCCACGCGCTGACAGACCTCCGCGACGACCCCCAGGTCGTGCGTGATGAGGAGGAGGGAAGACCCGGTCTCTCGCTGCGCCGTCTGAATGAGCTCGAGGATTTGCGCCTGAATGGTCACGTCCAATCCAGTCGTTGGCTCGTCGGCAATCAAGAGGTCCGGTTGCATGCCCAGGGATAGGCTAATCATCACTCGCTGACACATACCACCACTGAGCTGGTGCGGATAGCTCCTGGCAACGCGCTCCGGGCCGGCAATGCCGCAGCGCCGTAGCATTTCGATGGCCTCGGCCTGTGCCGCGGCGCGCGAGATACCTTGGTGCAGGGCATAGATCCGGGCCAGCTGGTCGCCGATCCGCATCAGGGGATTGAGCGAGGCGCGTGGATCCTGGAAGATCATTGCAACCTTGTCGCCTCGTATCGCCCGCAGCTTCTCCCCCGTCAGGGCGAGGAGATCGACACCATCCATGAAGATATGCCCCTCGAGCGGCTGCAGCGGCCTGGTATTGAGCTTCAGGATGGCCCGGGCCGTCTGAGTTTTCCCCGATCCGCTCTCGCCCACCAGGCCCACGATCATGTTGTGATCTATCGTCAGATCGACGTTGCGAATGATGCGAACAGGCTCGTCGCGGTCCTGGCCGAAGTAACCAATGGTGAGATCCTCGATCCGGAGGAGCGGGCCCTGGGCCGCCGATCTGCCACCATCACCGCCTGACATCGGCTTGCCGGCGGCCGCGTAGCTCTGTGCCTTCATCACTCCACCGCCCGCCGCAGCCGGTCCCCAATGAGGTTGAAGCCAAACACCGCAATGACGATCATCAGCCCGGGGAACACGGAAATCCACCACTGGCCGGAGTTGATGTACTGTGTGCCCTCCGCCACCTGCACTCCCCACTCGGCCGTGGGCGGACGAATGCCGAGCCCGAGGAAACTCAGGCCTGCCGCGTCGAGGATGGCCCAGCCGAGGCAGAGTGTCCCTTGCACAACTGCCGGTCCCAGGCAGTTGGGGAGCAGGTGGTGGGTCATGATCCGCCAGGGGCGATTGCCAATACACCTGGCGGCGCGAGCGTACTCGGCCTCACGAGCCGTGATCATCTGACTGCGGACCAGGCGAATGAAATACGGGCTGTACGCCACCGCCACCGCAATCACGACGTTGCGAACCGTGTTCCCGAGCATGGCAGTGAGACCCACCGCCAGGATGAAGGCCGGAAAGGCCTGGAGGATGTCGACGAGGCGCATCACCAGATCGTCGACCCAGCCCCGCGAGAAGCCGGTGACGGCGCCGACGATTGCGCCGCCGGCGAAGGCTATCGAGGCTGCGAAGAACGCGATCATCAGATCGAGCTGGGAGGCAGCCACGACCCGCGCGAAGACGTCTCGCCCGAATGCGTCCGTCCCCATGGGATGTCCGAGAGACGGAGCCTGAAGGATCACGTCCGGATTCAGCAGAAGAGGATCGCCGGTGAAGAATCGCCCGAAGAGAGCGAGGAACACGATACAGAGAATGAGTACGAGCCCGACGAGGAAGCCAGGAGAACGCCGTGTCAGCCTGCCGACGGCCGTGCCGATGCGACGGAACGGGAGCCCCGCTCGCGCTGGCTGCTCGATGGCCATCTCGGGAGGCATAGAAGTGAGAGACATGTGCTAGACCTCTCTAGGCAAGGCGAACCCGTGGATCGATCACCATGTACAGCAGGTCGACGATCAGATTCAGGATGACGTAGATCATGGCTACCAGCAGCACAAAGCCCTGGATCGCCATGTAATCGCTACTGTTGATGCCGTCCCAGGCATATAGGCCGATGCCCGGCCAGGAATAGATCGTCTCGACGATGACGTTGCCGGCCATCAGGTAGCCCAGCACGATGCCGACAACTGTCAGGAGCGAGATCATGGTGTTCTTCAAGCCATCCTGCCAGATGATCTGCCTGGCAGACAGCCCGAAGCTGTAATCAGCCTGGATGAAATCACTGTCCAGTACGGTGGACATAGCGTCCCGCGACAGCTTGATGAGGGGGGCCGTGATGACGAAGCTCAGCGCCACCACAGGGAGGACCAAATGTCCCGCTGCCGAAGCAAGCGCGGTCCAGTCGAGCGTCAGCAGACTGTCGATGGTGTAGAAGCCGGTGATCGTCCGCGGAGGCTGAACGCCGGTACTGAGCCGGCCAACCGGAGAGGGCGCAATGCCGAGCTTGACGTAGAAGACAAAGATCAGGACCACTCCCAGCCAGAAGAGCGGCGTCGACGCGCCCAAGATGGCGACTTGCTGTGCCGCCCGATCGATCCACCTCCCTCGGTTGACTGCCGCCGCCACTCCGATCGGGATGCTGATCAGGAGCGACAGCAACAGGCTGTAGAGGCTCAGCTCCGCCGTAGCCGGGAGCCGCTGGAGCAAATCCTGAAGCACGGGATGGCCGGTAGACGTGCTCGTGCCGAGGTCCCCGTGCAACACGTTGACGAAATAGGTCCACAGCTGGACGGGCAGCGGCTGATCCAGCCCCATCTCCTTGCGCATGGCTGCCAGAATAGGCGCACTGGCGTGTCCACCAGCCATGACGGCGGCGGGGTCGCCGGGGAGGATGTGCGTCATGACGAAGACCGCGGCGATGACGCCAAGAAGCGTCACGACCCCCAGCCCGACTCGCTTCGCGACGTAGAACCGCAGCCTCATTCCCTGCCCCTACGTGCTCGTCTCATAATGCGAGATAGTGTCCCAATATAAGAGACGCACAGCGCCCTGTTTCCCCGCCTACAGCCTTTTTCAATATACCCGCATCATCGTTGCCCTGCAAGCGCGGTGGGAACGGAGAGCCCATAACTCGCTCTACGCCTGCTAATGCATAGCTCTTGGACCTGTTCGGGCCCGTGTGGTACGCTCCAGTAGGCTTTCAAGATGTCGTCCCACGATGTGGGCTGATGGCGAAGGGCGTGCCTGGGGAATCGCATGGTCAACTCGGTTGGGAAGGCGCTCGACGTGCTCCAGGCTTTCGATCAGGGAACACCGTCGATGTCGATCGGCCAGCTCAGCGTGCAGCTCCGCATGCCAAAGAGCAGCGTCCACCGGCTGGTGGCAACCCTGGAGCAGCGCGGTTATCTCACCCGCGAATCGGGAAGCGGCAAATACCGGCTGGGAGCAAAGGTCCTCCAGCTTGGATCGGTCGCGCTTGCCGGGCTGGACCTCAGGCAGAGCGCCCGCCCCCATCTCGAACAGCTGGGCCGAGAGCTCGGCGATACGGTGCATCTGGCCGTGCTCGAGGACGGCGACGTGATTTACATCGACAAGATCGAATCGCCCCAGAAGGTCCAGATGATCTCCCACGTGGGTGGACGAGCGCCGGCGCACTGTACCGGTCTGGGGAAAGCTATGCTGGCCTACCGCCCCGAGCAGGAAATCCGAAGCATGGTGGCCCGGCGCGGTCTGCGCGCCTACACCCCCGCCACCATCACCAACGTGGAGGAGCTCCTGGGACACCTCGCGGCCGTGCGGCTGCGTGGCTACGCGATCGACCAGGGGGAACACGAGAGCATGGTGCGATGCGTGGCTGCTCCCATCTGGGATTATCAGGACTGCGTCATCGCCGCGGTGAGCGCTACCACCATCATGGCGAGCTGGGCGCCGTCCCACCTGAACGCCATGGTGACCAACGTCCTGGCGGCAACGAGGGCCATTTCGGAGAGCGTGGGCTGGAGCGCACACGATTCGGTCCAGGAGATCGCATCACCGACCAAGGAGAGCAGAGATGGACGTGGTGTTCTTTCTGAACAAGCTCCATAGCGGCGTTTCGCCAGCCGAGTACGAGGAGTGGGTAGACACGGTCGACTACCCAACCGCCCATTCGATTCCCAGCATTCGGGACTACACGGTCTGCCGCATCGAAGGCCTCCTCGAGGGCGATGGACCCTCGCCCTATCAGTACGTCGAGCGAGTGCTGATCACCGACCTGGACGCATATCGCAAGGACCTCAAGAACCCCAGACTGGAAGACTTCGGCAAGCAGTGGAGCTCATACGTGGCGGAGTCGGTAGCGCTTCACGGCATCATGATCGAGTAGGGCTGTGCCCGGACTGGCTATGGATGGGGAATTTGCGGGGAGAGTCGCCATCGTTACCGGGTCCTCCCGGAGCCTCGGCGCTACCATCGCCCAGACGCTCAGCGCGCGTGGTGCCCAGGTTGCGATCCACTACGCCAGAGATGCCGAACGGGCCCGTAAGGTAACGGAGGCGATCGGACGAAGCGGTGGTGTGGTGGAGCTCTTCCAGGCGGATCTGGCTGCTGCCGACAGCGCCCAGCGCCTGGCCGCCGATGTCCTGGAGCGCTTTGGCCACGTCGACATTTTGGTGAACAATGTGGGGCCGTATTCCGACGTCCCCTTTGTCAAGCTGCCCGCCGCGGAGTGGGACCGGGTGATGAACAGCGGACTGCGCGCCGCCTATCTCCTGGCCCAGGCGTTCGCTCCCAGTATGAAGGACGGCGGACGGGGCAGCATCGTGAACATCTCCGCCGGTTCTGCGTTCATCCGCGTTCACTCGGTGTACGGCCTCGCCAAGGCTGCGCTGATCCACCTGACGGAAAGCCTGGCTTTGGAGCTGGCTCCGGAGGTGCGGGTCAACGCCGTGGCTCCCGGGCAGATTCGGGAGAGCGACGAGGTGCTCCAGATCGACCCTCAGTACATCAGCCGGATGATCGAGAGCACGCCGCTCCAGCGACTCGTAACCCGGCAGGAGGTTGCCGATGCCGTCTGCCTCCTGTGCTCGAACGTCCTGCCGAGCCTGACCGGCCAGACGCTCGCGCTCGACGGTGGGTGGTCGATCCCGGCAGGGCGAGCAACGCCCGTCCTCAACGCCAGTGTCTAGCAGGCCGGGCAACAGGTCGGACGTGGGCTGCTCGGTCGTAGCAGCATTGACATGGGCTCGCCGAGGAGAGTGAACGTTGCGCTACCGGCTTGGAATCGACGTTGGTGGGACCAACACTGACGCCGTCGTTCTCGACGAAGGGAACAGGCTCCTGGCCAAGCACAAGACTCCCGGCACGCCGGACGTGATCACCGGCATCGCGGAGGCGGTATCCCAAGTCATCGCCGAGGCTGGCATCGAGGCGCGAACTATATCCCATGCCATGCTCGGGACGACCCAGGTGACGAACGCCATCATCGAGCGCAAGGGGCTCGGCCGGGTTGCTGCCATTCGGCTTGGCGCTCCGGCGACGGAGGCCATTAAGCCACTTGCCGCCTGGCCCCCGGACTTGCGGCGCCGTGTGGAAGGTTCCATGGCCATCCTCCCAGGCGGCGTGGAGTACGACGGGCGGCCTATCTCGGCGTTTGACGAGGTGGCCGTCCGCCGCGCGGTGCAGGAGGCAAGATCGGGCGCCGAAGCGTACGCCATCACCTCCGTCTTCTCACCTGTGCGGGACGTCGACGAGCGCCGCACGGCGGAGATCATCGCCGAGGACGCGGGGGACGATGTGCCGGTCTCGATTTCATCTGAGATCGGGAGCATCGGGCTGCTGGAGCGAGAGAACGCGACGATCCTGAACGCGGCAGTGATGGCGGTGGCACGACGCGTGGCCGCTGCCTTCCGGGAGGCGCTCGACCCGCTCGGCATCCGGGCACAGCTCTTTCTGACCCAGAACGACGGCACGCTCATGTCGCTCGACTATGCCACCAGGTACCCCATCCTCACCATCGCCTGCGGACCAACAAACAGCATCCGCGGAGCCGCCTTCTTGACGGGGATGGCGAACGCACTGGTCATCGACGTGGGGGGAACGTCGAGCGATGTCGGGATCCTCAGCGGCGGCTTCCCACGCGAATCCGCCCTGGCCGTCGAGATCGGCGGAGTGCGCACTAATTTCCGGATGCCGGACCTCATCTCCATCGGCCTGGGCGGCTGCTCGATCGTCCACTGGGATCAGGAGGGGAATGTACAGATCGGACCGGAGAGCGTGGGCCACGCCATCCAGCGGGAAGCGCTCTGTTTTGGTGGGAACACCCCCACTATGACTGACGTTGCAGTGGCGCGTGGCATGGCGCAGCTCGGAGACCCCAGCCGTATCGACATCTCTCCCGATGTCCTCGAAAGCGTGTATGCTCGGGCGGTCGCCATGATCGAAGATGCCGTCGACCGCATGAAGACAAGCGCCGCCGCCGTGCCGCTCATTGCCGTGGGCGGGGGCAGCATTCTTCTTCCCGACACGCTCAGCGGAGTGTCGGAGGTACACAAGCCTGCCCACTTCGACGTGGCCAACGCCATCGGGGCTGCCATCTCGCAGGTGTCGGGCGAGGTGGACCGCATCTTCGCGCTTGAGAATCGGTCCCGCGAGGACGCGCTGCGCTCGGCGCAGGAGCAGGCCTTCAGCCAGGCGGTGCGAGCCGGGGCAGATCCCGGTAGTCTGGAGCTGATCGAGCTTGAGGAGATACCGCTGGCGTACCTTCCTGGGAACGCGGTGCGGTTGAGGGCGAAGGTCGCCGGGCGGCTGAAGACAGAGGAGGTGTAGGGGCGGTGCGGGAGGTGACGGTTCGCGACCTCGAGGATCTGGCGATCGGCGCAGCCATCCTGGGCACGGGCGGCGGCGGTGATCCCTTTATTGGCAAGCTCATGGCGCAGCAGGCGATCGAGGAGGAGGGGCCGGTTACCCTCATCGACGCCGGCGAGCTGGACGACGAAGCGCTGGTCATCCCCACGGCCGGCATGGGCGCCCCGACGGTCGTCATCGAGAAGATACCGGAGGGCCTGGAAGCGGTACGCGCTCTGCGCGCCGCAGAGCGGCGGCTGGGGCGCAAGGCGGATGCCACCTCCCCCATCGAGTGCGGCGGAGGCAACTCGCAGATCCCATTTGTGGTCGCGGCCCGGACTCGGTTGCCCGTGGTCGACGGCGACGGGATGGGCCGAGCCTTTCCGGAGCTCCAGATGGAGACCTTTCACATCTACGGCGTGCCGGGTACACCCGCCGTCCTCTCCGACGAGCGCCGCACGCTCGTGACTATCGAGACGCAGGACAATTTCATGCTCGAATGGATAGCGCGCGGCGTCACCATCCGCATGGGCGGGCACGCGCTGCTGGCCGAGTACCCCATGTCCGGGGCCGACTTCAAGCGCACGGCGGTGCGCGGCACGATCTCGATGGGGATGGCCATCGGCAAGGCAGTGGCGTCGGCTCGGTCGGTGGGTATCCATCCCGTCGACGCCGTCTGCGCCGCCACCCGCGACACGATCTATGGGGCCGGCCTCCGCTTGTTCGAAGGCAAGGTGGTCGACGTGGAGCGACGGACCCGGGAGGGATTCGCGGTGGGTCACGTCGTCCTGCAAGGGCTAGGCGGATGCCAGGGCAGCCAACTGCTGGTGGAATTCCAGAACGAGAACCTCGTTGCGAGGCGAGATGGGCAGGTCATGGCGAGCGTTCCGGACCTGATCTGCATACTGGACAGCGAGACTGCCACGGCCATCACAACGGAACGGCTGCGCTACGGGCAGAGAGCGACGGTCATCGGTATCCCAACGCCGGAGATCATGCGGAGCGAGGCAGCGCTCTCGGTCTGGGGACCGAAGGCGTTCGACTACGACATCGCCTTCGTGCCGCTGGAGTCGCGCTTTCTGGAGTACTATCGGGAGCAGGGTGTGCCTCGCGACAAGGGAAAGTACCTGTGACCTGAGCGGTCTGGAGTGGGGGAAGATGCATGCGGGTCGTGACCTTTGGCGAAGCGATGCTCCGCTTTCATCCGCCGATCGGCTCCTCGCTGGAAAAGGCAGAGCGCTACGACGTTGAGATCGCCGGGGCGGAGGCAAACGTCGCCATCGCGCTGTCCCGGCTTGGTCTGAGCGTTGCCTGGTTGTCGCGGCTGCCGCTCAACGCTCTGGGCAGGCGGGTGGCTGCCAAGATCCGTGAACACGGGGTCGATACCTCTCGCATCGTCTGGACGGATGAGGGGAAAGTCGGCCTCTATTTCACCGAGTTCGGTGCAGTACCCCGCCGCCCCCACGTGATCTACGATCGGGCGGGGTCGTCCTTCGCCTCGATGTCCCCCGCCGAGCTCGATCTCGGTATCCTCGACGGTTGCGATCTCCTCCATCTGACCGGCATTACCCCGGCGCTGAGCGCCGGCTGCCTCGAGATGACGAAGATGCTGGTGGAGGCCGCGGCCGGAAGGGGGATCGCCGTCTCCTTCGACGTGAATTTTCGGGGCAAGCTTTGGAGCGCCCCTGCAGCCCGCGCCGCGCTGGAACGCGTTCTCCCCCTCGTGCAGTTTCTCTTTGTCAGCAGCGCCGACGCCTCGATGGTCCTCCGCGTCGACGACACGCCGCAAGAGCAGGCATGCGCCTTGGGAAGGTGCTATCCGGCCGCCGAGGTCGTGCTGACTGCCGGGGAGCATGGGGCCTGGATGTGGGACGGCAGCCTCCATTACCGGCCGGCCGTGCCGGGCACTGTCGTGGATCGCATCGGCCGGGGTGATGCCTTCTGTGCCGGGTATCTGTACGGACGGCTTGAGGCTGCGGACCCCGAGTTTGCGCTTGCCTGCGGTACTGCGGTCGCGTCTCTCGCCCAGACCTTCGAGGGTGACATTGCCTGGATTACGCGCGAAGACGTGGTCGCGCTGGCCACGGACAGCGCAGCACAACGCTACCGATGACGGCCCCGAGCGGCGCTGACACTGTTACCGCGGTCGCGCGTCGCTATGCCCTAGAATGACCTGAACACGCCTCGGGGAAGGACAGGTGCGGCCGCTCGCTGCGAACCCTCAAGCGATGCGCGGATAATGAAACGGTCGCCGACCTGGTGCACCTGGCCGAGATCCACGATCTATGGCTGATCAGCGATGAGGTGTACGAACAGATCATCTTCGAAGGAGAGCACATTAGCCCAGCTCGCTTCGATCACGATGGGCGCGTCATCAGCATCTTCAGCTTCTCCAAGGCGTACGCCATGACGGGGTGGCGTGTCGGCTAT
>Ga0207416_1002484_pt1 | contig 19953 bp, 16 predicted proteins | sample PaiPotPPM11metaG_FD_184107 | JGI IMG/M metagenome (GOLD analysis project Ga0207416, IMG submission 184107) | Iron sulfur acid spring bacterial and archeal communities from Banff, Canada, to study Microbial Dark Matter (Phase II) - Paint Pots PPM... ...
GCACTCGCCTGGGCCGATCTCGCCTGGCTCGCCGGCATCATCAGGCCTTGGCCCGCGGGAATCATGCGAAAGCCGGTCATGTCCATGCCGTCCATCGCCATATCGCCGGCGAGCCAGGCGAGATCGGCCCAGGCGAGTGCCGTAAACACGCCGAGCGCCGCGATCGTGATTGCGCGGTCGCGCCGCAATACGGCTTCGAGCACCGAGCCACTCATCGCCCAGGGACCGCGATCAGCGCACGACGCCGGCGCCGGTCAGGTGCAAGTTGCAGAAGTGGGCGTGGGAGTCTTTGAGATCATGTTTGATTGGGCCGAAGGTCTTACCCCAGCCGCGGCCATATTCGGCCGTGGTATACTCGAACCCGTCAGGGAGGTTGACGCGGGCGCGATGCGGCTGCTTGGTCACCGGGTTGAGGATGGCCTCGCCGCGAGCTTCGATCAGGCCGGCGACGCTCAGCCGCGCTTTGCGGTCATCGACGTTCACCTCAAGATCGACTTTGGCGAAGATCGGGTCGTGCACCTTTTCCAGCATCGACGAAAACACCTGGAAGAACGTAGCGCCCGGCACGGTGTCCTGACCGCTGGCGATGCGAAGCACGGCCTCGCGCTGCGCCGGCGTTGCGCTTTCGTCGATAACCAGAAATGCTTCGCCGTGGCCTTCGTGGATCGCTCCCGGAAACGAGAACGCGCCGGCGAACTTGACGCCGTCAAGCTTGGTGTCGCCGTGATAGCCCGAGTCGATCACAATACCGACCAACGCTTGGCAATCGCCGTGCGTCGGTAGCGCGTTGAATTGGCAGGGGCAGCCGTATGCGCAATTGCAATGCGCAAATTCCCGCCCTTTGATCATCCATTTCACGTCAGTCATCGTCGCCCTCCCGCAATCGTGCTCTGCCAGCCGTCGTGGGCCACACCTTGAAAATGCTACAACGTTCAAAGGATGGCCGGAAGCCGATTTTGAGCTTAACCAGGTCTGAGGCACGAAGCCCGGCGACGCCGCAACCGACAATGGCGATCGCTTTCACTGCAAGTTTCTACAAATCGAAAAACGCGATGATCTCGCCGATGATCTCGCGTTTTTTGGCGAGCTTGTCGGCGCCGTCATAGCGCCCGAGCGAGCGCCCGGCGACGTCGATGTCGCCCAGTTCGCTGACGACGATGACGAGCGGCTCCTCGTAGGGGCCGGATTGCGGCCGGTGCAGCATCAGCTTGTTGTCGGCGAGTTGGGCTTGGATGCCGCGGCTCTGCAGCGTCGCCGACGGCTCGATGTCCTGCTCGTAGAGCTCGGTCAGAAAATCGGCGGCGCGCGCGATGCGCTGGCGCCGCTCCCGATCCTGCTGCGCACGCTGCGCGGCGAGTTCGGCAAAGACTTTATCCAGCTCCGACGTCACAGAATGAAGCTCACCGAGCCAAGCAGGCCGAGCTCTTCGGCGTCGAGAATGGCGCGCCGCTCGGCGATCTTGAGCCGGCCCCCCACGCGCTTGAGCCTGTTGCGGTAGTGGCCGACAAAGACCCGCTGCAGATCGTTGTGGCGGTAGCGGTGAATGATGAAGTTCGCCGCCACCGCGATCACGTCGCCGTCGACGCCGGTGATGCGCACATTGCCGATCAGGCGGCGCGTGCGCGACAGCGGATACTCGGCGTGGCAATTCGGATCCTTCAGCCGGATGATGCGCTGGCGCAGCCGCACCATGTCGTCGGCGATGGTGAACAGCGTGAAGCGGGCGTCGGCGTCGGGCTTGTCGTTCGGCGGCACGTAATAGACCGCGTCGTCGGTCAACAGTTCGAGCCAGTCGTCGAGCCGCCAGCTGTCGAGCAGATCGGCCTCTTGATAGAACAAATCCTCGACTTCGGCGCGCGACACGGTCGCGGCGAGCATCTCGTTCATACCCGCGCCTCCATCAGCTCGCGCCATTTGCGCCAGAATACGCGCAAGTGCCCCTCGTCGGTGGCCAGCTGCTCGTCGCCCGCTTTGTTCATGCCGCGGGAGAGATCGGACCACGGCACTTCGCGCCAGGCGGCGTAACCGAGCTGCGCCGCTTCAAGGGCGGCGACGTCGTCGGGCGTGGCGAAACCGCCGGGACCGTAGAAGGTGAGGAAGGCGTGCAGCCGGCGCGCGCGCTGCGCCTCGGTCTCCTCGACCGGGCCGAGCGCCCAGGCGGTGACGTGCATGCGGTCGGGCGCCACCGGATAGAAATGGCGCACCGTCACCGAGGAGCCGTCGTTGATGACGAGATTGGGGAAGATCGCGAGATTGCGGTTGGTGTCGGCGACGCGGGCGGCGCGCGCCGAGCCGAGCCGCACCACCAGCTCGTTGCGCAGCGCCTCGATATCGGCCTTGGCGTCCTCGCCGTAGACGGAAATCCATTTTGCCACCGGCCGGCCGCGGTAATTCGGATTGTCCGTGGTGAGGTGGCCGTTGCCCAAATCCCTGCCGAAGCCGCGCGTCGGGAGGAGCTCGCCTTTCGCCGGGGTGACGTTGACGCCCGAATTGCGCATGTAGTTGAGCCAGGTCGAATGCGTCGAGATCAGGTGATAGTCGTCGACGCTGTTCTCGACCAAAAGCTTCCAGTTCGCCCGGATGTCGTATTCCTGGGTGCCGGAAATGATTTCCATTTTTCCGGACGGCGATTGGTCGATGACGAGATCGATATAGTCCTTGGCCTTGCCGAGATAGGTGCCGAGATCCACCGCGTCGCGGTCGAAATTGGCGAAGTAGAAATCGCGATAGGCTTCCAGCCGCGGCACCGGCACCAGGCCCATCTCGGTCTTGTCGAAGGCCGCGCCATAAGCGTTGTCGCCCGGCACCGCTTTGAGCCGGCCGTCGGGATGATAGGTCCAGCCGTGATACATGCAGTAGAACTGCCGGGCGTTGCCCTCGCGCTCGCGGCAAACCAGCGCGCCGCGGTGGCGGCAGGAATTGATCAGCGCGCGCACCGTGCCTTCGCGGTCGCGGCAGAAGATGACCGGCCGGCCCGCCACCGGGCGGGTCTTGAAGTCGCCGGGATTTTTCAGTTCCGAGGCATGCCCGACATAGATCCAGCAACGGTCGAAAATGGCGCGACTTTCGCGCGCCAAAACATCGTCCGAGACGAAAACCTCGCGATTGACAAAGAATGTCTGCCGGTCGGAATTCTCGACGATAAAATCGTGCCCTGACGGTTGATAATTCATGGAAAGCTCCGAATCTCAGTCTTTTGCATATATGCCCCGCGCCGGCTAGTCCGCAATGCGAGCCGTTACCCGCCACGTCGCTCTCTTGTCCGCCGGCACAGTCCCGACCGCGACTTGGTGCTTTAGCGCGACCTCGCGCCCTTCCGTCGCGGATTGCTGGATTGCAAGCGCAACTTCGAGAGTGGCCTTGCCCCAGGGGCCGTCATGAATGGGCGGCATGCCCTCGCGCAAAGCGGCGGCCATGTCGTCGAGCACCTCCCGCCGCCCTGGCATGCCCGGGCCGCGAGCGATCTCGCGCTCTGTCGCACCTCGCCCGTCGTATAGGATCAGCCCATCGGCCGAGGCGCGCAGCTCGCCCTTTTCACAGGTAACGATGGTGATGCCGAAGTGGGGCTGGTGCGACGGCAAGCCGGCATTGCTCGCACCGTAAGCGAAGGTTTCGGTGCGAGCGCGGACTTCGTCAGTCGTCGCCTGCATCAGAGCGCGGCGCGCGGCGCCGTGATCGATCGTTTTGGGCGCACCACGTTCGCCGATGCCGAAGTGCCATTCGTCGGAATCGAAGTAGTCGTACCCGCTATAGACCAGCGAAGCCGCGGCCCCATTCTCAAATTGCAGCAGCGCGGCGCAGCTTCCCTCGGTCGGCCGCGCCGGATCGAGCGCCGTCACCTGCGCGCGCACACTGCGGGCGAGGCCGCCGGCCAGAAGCCGTGCAATATCGATCTGGTGCGGCACCTGGTTGAACAGAATGCCGCCGCCCAGCGCGGTGTCGAGTTCCTCGGGCCGGCGTGGGCGGTAGAGGAAGTTGGTGTAGTTGAAGCTGTGGATCATGCCCAGGCGGCCGAGAGCACCCGAAGCGACCAGCCCGAACATGCATCGGATCGCCGGATCGTAAGCGTGGGTGTGGCCGACGATCAAATGCACATTGTGGCGCGCAACGGCGGCGATGATGGCGTCGCAATCGGCGAGCGTTAGCGCCATCGGCTTTTCCAGGATGATGTGCTTGCCGTGCTCGGCGGCGAGAATGGCGTGCGGCGCATGAAATTGATGCGGGGTGGCGATATAGACGACCTCGACTGCCGGATCGGCGCACAATTCGGCGATGTCGGCATAGGCGCGTGCGTTGAAGTCGCGGGCGAACGCCGCGCGGGGCGTCGGATGCGGATCGGCTGCCGCCCGCAGCAAGTAGCCGCCATGGGCCGCAGCGGCATGCACCATCACCGCGCCGGCCATACCGAGACCAGCGATGCCCAGCCCGATGGGCGCCGGATCAGCGTCGGCCGGCATCTTGGCCATCAGGCGGGCTCGCCAGCGGCATCGCGATCGAGATCGGCATAAATGTCGTTGTCCTGCAGCACCACCTTGTAGGTGCGCAGCGCAATCGAGCATGGCGGCGCCTTGACCGCGCCGGTCGGCACATGGAAGGCGCCGAAATGCACGCAGCACTCGATCACGTCGCCGTCCAACATGCCGTCGGCAAGGCTCGCCGCGGCATGGGTGCATTCGTCGTCGGTGACGTAGAACTTGCCGGCGATGCTGTAGACGGCGAGCCGGCGATCGCCGACTTCGAACGCCTTCACCGTCTCCGGCGCGATATCGGCTTGCGCGCATACCCGAACGACACTATCCGCCATAAGTCTCCCCTTTTCGGCGCCTGTTATATAGTCAATCTTTGTAGCCGGGAAACACGAGAGCGCAAACGCAATGCAGGTTCTGGTCATCGGCGCGGGCGTCATCGGGCTCGCCGTCGCGCGTACCGCGGCGCTCGCCGGCCATGACGTGACCGTTGCCGAGGCGACCGGCGGCATCGCCAACGGCGTGTCCTCGCGCAACAGCGAAGTGATCCATGCCGGCCTGTATTATCCGACCGGCACGCTGCGCGCGCTCCACTGCGTGCGCGGCCGGCGCATGCTCTACGAGTTCTGCGCCGTGCACGGCGTGCCGCACCGCAAATGCGGCAAGCTCGTCGTCGCCACCAATGAAACGGAGCTGGCCAAGGTCGAGACGATTTTGGCGCAGGCGGAGAAGAACGGCGTCGAAGGCGTCGAGATGATCGGCGGCAATGCTGCCCGCGCCATGGAGGCGGAGCTGTCCTGCATCGGCGCGCTGTGGTCGCCGGAAACCGGCATCGTCGACAGCCACGCCTACATGCGCTCGCTGTGGGGCGAGCTGGAAGACCGCGGCGGCATGATCGCGTTCGAAACGCCGGTCGAGCGCATCAGCTTCAAGGCGGGGCAATGGCACGTGCAATTCGGCGGCCGCGACGCCGGCGTCGTCGCATTCGACGCGGTTGTGAATGCAGCCGGTCTCGGCGCGCAGGCGCTGGCGCGCCGCATCGACGGCTATCCGGCCGAGAAAGTGCCGCGGCTCGTGCTTGGCAAAGGCAATTATTTCGGCTTCGCCGGGCGGCCGGCGTTTGCGCGGCTCATCTATCCGACGCCGATCGACGGCGGTCTTGGCGTACATGTCACGCTCGATCTTGCCGGGCGCATGCGGTTTGGCCCGGACGTCGAGTGGATCGCGGAGGAGAACTATGCGGTCGATCCGCGCCGGGCGGAAAGTTTTTACGCCCGCATCCGCACGTATTGGCCGGGCCTGCCCGACGATTCGCTGGTGCCGGATTATGCCGGCATCCGGCCGAAGCTCTCCGGGCCGGGCGAAGGCCAGGCCGATTTCATGATCGCCGGAGCTGCCGACCACGGCATGCCGCGGCTCGTCAATCTGTTCGGCATCGAATCGCCGGGGCTGACGTCGTCGCTGTCGCTGGCCGAAGCGGTGGTGAAATGCCTGACGTGATAGGCTTGCCTGATTATCGGGCGATCTGACCGCGCATATTGGCGCCGAGATTGACCGGCGGCGGCGCGGACTGCGGCGGCGCCGCGATGGCGCCGGAATTCTCATCGGCGCGCGCCTCACGCTCGATCCGCTTGCCGGAGGCGATCTGTTTACGGGATGCAACTTGCGTGGTGACGGAATTCAGCTCGGTGGCGATGCTCGCCGGATCGACCGGCGTAAAGGCGTCGCCCTTGGCGTTCTTGCCGTTATAGGCCACGAGGCCGTCCTTGGTCGAAACGATATCGCCGGGATGCAGCGTCGGATCGCTCGACAAATCGAACGGGGCCAGCCCGCGCGCGTTCCTGCCATTGCAGGTGCAATTGGCGACCAATTGCTGGCGATAGGCGAATGCCGTGTCGAGGTCGGCATAGCGCGCGCCGTCCTTGGCCACGGAGCTGCCGACCTCGCTGCCGTAGAACACCTTGGTCTTGCTGGCCGGGCACATTGCCCGGCAGGTCTCGACCGGCGTCGCATTGGCCATGTGCTCGAGCGGAAAATGCTGGCCGTCGCACAGCCGTACGCAATAGGCGACAGCGCGGCCGCTGCTGCCGCCGCCCTGGCGCACGCTTTCGGGACCCAACGGCGCCGGCGCGACGCGTCCGAGCGCCGGCGGCGGCGGCTCGGCATAGGATTGCGGCGGCGGCGGTTCCTGATCCTGGGAATTGCCGAAGAGAAAGTCGAAGAACCCGGCCTGCGCCGAACCGGGCACGAATGCGGCACCTGACAGCGCGCCGGCGAGGATGGCCGCCTGCCAGATCGAGAGCTTGCGGCAACGCCGACGCAGCACGGTAATACCTCTTTGGAACCCCGAACCCCGCTTACTAACCGCGTGGTCAGCGGCTCGGTTCCCACCTTTTCCCATCGCCAGCATGACGGAAAAAGTTCACCGTCCGGTGGCCGAACGCCGGTGCGACAGCCGATTTCCCGGTATGGCAAAGAAATTGTGAACGGCCGAATATTTCAGAAATAGCGCAGCCAGACGTAGAGCTGACAGATCAGGATCGAAACGAGCGTCATCGGCAGGGCATAGAGCGTGTATCTGACGAAGCCGAAAGCGATGCCGTTGCGCTCGGCAACGCCGGCAACGGTGAGATTCGCGGTGGCGCCGATCAGCGTGCCGTTGCCGCCGAGGCAGGCGCCCAGCGACAGGCACCACCACAGCGGCGCGCTGTGCGCCTCTCCGCCGAAGGCCGGCGCCATGCCCTTGATGACCGGGATCATCACCGCGACGAACGGGATGTTGTCGATGATCGCGGCGAGCACCGCCGACAGCCAGAGAATCATGGCGCCGCCCAGCGCGATATTGTCGCCGGTTGCGGCGACGAGCTTGCCGGCGAGGATTTGCAATAAACCGCTCACCTCGACCGCATGCACGACGATAAACAGCCCGACGAAGAAGAAGATCGTGATCCACTCCACCTCGGTGAGAGTTCGCATTACGTTGTCGGTCTGCTTGGTGCGGTGGTGCTCCCAATTGTCGATCAGCATCAGTGCCGCCGCGCCGCCCATCGCTATCGTCGCCGGCTCGAGATGCAGCCGATCCTCGAATATCAAGGCCGCGATCACCGCGAAGAGGATTGCCATGGACTGGATAAGCAGCGGCCGATCGACGATGGCGGCGCGCGCGTCCATGGTCATGACGCGCAGCCGGTTCTCGACCGTGGCATGGCTGGCGCGGCCCCAAACCAGATGCAGCATCAGCATCTGCACCGCCTGGACCACGAGGACGATCGGCGCCAGCTCGATGAGAAAGCTGTTGAAACTCAGCCCGGCCTGGGACCCGATCATGATATTGGGCGGGTCGCCGATCAGGGTGGCCGTGCCGCCGATATTGGAGGCAAGCACTTCGGCGATCAGGAACGGAAATGGCGCGATTTGCAGTTCGCGGGTGACGGCAAGCGTCACCGGCGCGACCAGGAGCACCGTGCTGACATTGTTGAGGATCGCGGAAAGAGCGAAGGTCACGAGCTGGACCAGGACCAACAGCACGGCCGGATGCGCGCGCGCCAGCTGCGCCGAGCGGACCGCGGTATATTGGAACACGCCGGACCGCTGGGCGATGGACGTGATGATCATCAGTCCGGTCAGAGTGCCAATGGTATTCCAGTCGATACCCTTGAGCGCTTCGGCCTGGTCGAGCGCGCCCGACAGCACGGCGACCCCCGCCGCGACCAGCGCGATGATGGCGCGATTGACCCGGTCCCAGACGATGATCGCATAGGTCACGCACAAAAGGCCCGTCGCGAACCAGATCGGATCGAGGCCGAAGATGATGTGCGGTGTGAAATGGTCGGTCACGGCTTCGTCTCAGCCCAGCCACTCGCGTAACCGGAGCGCAATCGGAAGGCAATGGTAATCGGCGGCGCGGACCGCCCACGCCCATCAGCGCGGCGCGACAAAAAGATAAGTCACGGCAACGAAAACCGGCGTCAGCACGACGATCGACCAGACCATATAGCCGAAAAAGCTCGGCATTTTGACGCCGCGCTCCGCGGCGATGGCGTAGATCATGAAATTCGGCGCGTTACCGATATAAGTGAGCGCGCCCATATAGACCGCGCCCATGGAGATCGCCGCCAGCGCCGGCTTAAGCGTCGTCATCAGATCCGTCGCATTGCCGCCGGCGAGCTTGAAGAAGACGAGATAGGTCGGCGCGTTGTCGAGGATCGCCGAAAGGAGCCCGGTGAGCCAAAAATAGGCGACCTGGTGCGGGCTGCCGTCGTGGCGCGTCACCGCGGCGAGCAGCCAGGCGAAGGCGCCGTCATGGCCGGCGTCGAGCATCGCCAGCACCGGAACGGCGCAAACGAAAATGCCGGCAAACAGCACCGCGACTTCGAGCATCGGCGCGAAAGTAAAGCCGTTGGCGGCACGCTGCTTGTCGGGTGTCAGCCACAGCGAAGCGAGCGCGGCCAGGATCAAGAGCGCGTCGCGCGCGAGATCCTGAAGCGGCAGCGCCGTGCCGTAGACGCTGAAATTGATCCCCGGGTTCCACAGCGCGGAATCGACGACCGCGGCGATAATAAGGGCGAGCAGCAGGAGGTTGACGATGCCCTGCACGCGCAACGGCGCGCGTTCAACCGCCGGTTCGCCGACCGGCGCCGCGCGGCGGTCCTGGAAATGAAACCAGACGTCGACGACCACGAACAGCGCGAGCACCCAACCGGCGGCAAAAACCGTGGGCTGCCATAGATTTTGCGCCGGCCAGAAGAAGTCGACGCCGTTGAGAAAACCGATGAACAGCGGCGGATCGCCAAGCGGCGACAGCGCGCCGCCGATATTGCCGACCAGAAAGATGAAGAACACGACGACGTGGACATTGTGCGGGCGGCCTGCGTTGGCGCAAATGAGCGGGCGGATCAAAATCATCGCCGCGCCGGTGGTGCCGATAACGCTGGCGATCAGCGTTCCGAACAGAAGCGCCAGCGCGTTGACAAGCGGCGTGCCGCGCAAGGTACCGCTTAGCAATATGCCGCCGGCGACGACATAGAGCGCGAACAATAGCGCGATGAAGCCGAGATAATCGCCGACGAGCGCATGCGCCAAACCCGCACGCGCAACGTCGACGCTGTGCAACGCCGCCATCGGAGCGAGCGTCAGAACCGCCCAGACGAAGACGAATTTGCCGTAGTGACGACGCCACAAACGGGGGAAGTGCAGCGGTCCAACCGCGATCGTTAAGAGAATACCGGCAAACGGCAGCAGCCACGGCCACGACAGGCTTGCGCCGTCGAGCGCGGCGGCCTGCGCCGCGCTCGGCAGCACGGTCGCGGCAATGAGTAAGACGATGAAACGGGCGGACATCGCGCCAAGTTTGCCATGATGCTTTGAGCTTTGCATTATGCGAAGTAGACCGAACGCGGCAAAGGCTTGACACTGGGAGGAACGTTACGTGGCCATTCATCGCTTTCTCAATCCTTCGACCATCGCCGCCCCGCGCGGCTACACCCATGTGGTGGAGACCAAGGGTCCGAGCCGCACCATCTATCTGTCCGGCCAGCTCGGCATGACGCCGGACGGCAAATTCGCTGGCGCCCCGGGTGACTTCCGCGCCCAGGCGATCCAGTGCTTCGAGAATATCAAAGCCGCACTTGCCGCCGTCGGCGCGACTTTCGAGCACGTGGTGAAGGTCAACAATTACCTGATCGACATGGCGCATCTGCCGATCTACTTCGAGGTCCGCGACCGCTACGTCGACACCAAGGCGCCGCCGGCCTCGACGACGATTCAAATTGCAAAGCTGGCCCGCGACGGCGCGCTCTACGAGATCGAAGCCGTCGCGGTGGTGCCGGAGAACTGACAAAAGCTATTCGGCGCCATCGACGTCGGCATATCGCATGACGCAAACCTATCGCGTCATAACGGCCGACAATATTATGCGGGCTTCGGACTTGCCGAAGCCGGCGCCAAGTTCGCCACCAAGTCCGCCACTGTGACTTCGCCATCGGTGATGTAGTGGTTGACCTGCTTGGCGGGCAGACGCCGGCCGGGCTGGTACGACTTTGCGTTCTCGATGACGTTTTTATTCTGCAATTGCGCGATGATGTAGTCCCGTTCGGTGTCGGTGTTTGAATCGGTGGCGTGGGTGACCTGGAAGGTGAGACGGGTCAGGGAGAAACCGGTGTCCTTGGTGGCGGCGCCGACCCAGCAAACATGTTCATTCTTCGCCGGCCGGCCGTTGCTGCGCCAGAAGCTGGCGGCTCCCACAAAGGTTTCGGCGCGCGCCAGGCTCAAAGCCCAAAACCGAACGTGATGGCGTTGGCGTGGGCTATTATCGATGGCCTTCTGGAAACCGATGTCTTGCCCGCGCCCGTAGAGGTAAAGGGTGCTGAACGGGGCGGTCGGATAGGGCGTGTTTAGAGCGAAGGCGCGGATCATGCGCCACGCACTCGCCACACCCAGCCGATCGGCTTGCGACCAACCGGCGGCGGCAAAGGCGGCCTGAAGCTGTTGCAGCGTTCCGATCAGGACAAGATTGACGGGATCGCCGGGCAATCCGTCGCCGGTCAATGTGAAACGGGGCACCCGTCTGCGCTGGAGGATTTTAAGGCCTATCAGAACGGCGCGCGGCAGGATGATATAGGCCGCTATTCCATAAGTGAGCGCTACAGCCAGAACGGTTGGCAGCCCGCGGTCGGTCAATCGAAAGACAAAGACAATCAGCCAAACGGTAAGCACGCCCAACCCGAAGATCAGGAAACGATGCAATAGGCGCTTCCAAAATCTCACGATGCCGTCGCCCCTGAAACGATACGATTCATGCCGGTTGTATTGCAGGCCGAACTGCGCCGCCAGCGTCGACGACGCGGTTTTTTCCGTTGCCGGCGCCAAGCGGTCATCAGAGGCCGATTTCACTTTGACCGAGGACACGGCGTTCCCCGCGGGCTACGTTTAAGTTGCCAAGCATGCCAGGAGGAAATGATGGGCCGGAAAATAGCCTTCGTCGGGGCGGGCGCGGTCGGCGGCTATGCCGGCGCCCATATGGTGCAGGCCGGCGAGGACGTGACTTTCATCGATCCATGGCCGGCGCATGTCGAGCACATGCGCAAGCACGGCTTGCGCGTGACGCACGCCATGACCGAGCCGGAATTCACCGTGCCGGTGCGCGCGCTGCACGTCACCGATGCGCAAGCTCTCGCCAAGGAGAAGGCGGTCGACATCGCCTTCGTCTGCATGAAGTCCTACGACACCGCCTGGGCGACGATGCTGATCCGGCAATATCTGGCGCCCGACGGCTACGTCGTTTCGCTGCAGAATTGCATGAACGAAGAAACCATCGCCGGCATCGTCGGCTGGGGCAAAACGCTCGGCTGCATCGCGTCGAGCATCACGGTGAACCTGCCGGAGCCCGGCCTCGTTCATCGCGGCGCCGCCAAGCACGGCGCCGCGCATACCGTGTTTCGCGCCGGCGAAGTCCACGGCCGCATCACGGCGCGCGCGGAGGAGATTTGCCGGCTGGTCGGCTATGCCGACAGTGCCAAGGTGACCAACAATCTGTGGGGCGAACGCTGGTCGAAACTGGTCGCCAACGCCATGGCCAACGGGCTAAGCGCCTGCACCGGCCTTGGCGGCGGCGACATGCTCAAGAGCGACCCGATCCGCCGCTTCTCGACGCGGCTCGGTAGCGAAGCCATCCGCGTCGGCCAAGCGCTCGGTTATCAATTGGAGGACATTCTGCACCTGCCGCCGGAGACGATCGCGCGCGCCGGCGAAGGCGACGAGGCGGCGGCGCGGACTTGCGACGAGCGGAGATTCAAGGACAGCGCCCGCACCGCATCGGGTCAGCGCCCCTCGATGGGCCAGGACATGCAAAAAGGCCGCCGCACCGAGATCGAATTTTTGAACGGCCTCGTCGTGCGCGAGGGCGAAAAGCTCGGCCTGCCCTGCCGCGCCAATGCCGTGCTCACCGACCTGGTCAAGCGCGTCGAGAAGGGCGAGCTGAAGCCCGATCCGCGGCACATCACGGAGCTAAGGTTGAACTGAGCCTGCGCAACGGCGCGCTGCATGAGACCGAAGCCGGCGCGCGGTGCCGACGGCATAGGCGCGAGATGACAGCGCGGGCGCAACTTACCAATTTCCCTGCGGTAGCCTAAGATGACCGCGAATACCGTAGGGAGGCGGAGGGCAACATGACCATCGTGAAACGAAATTACGCGACGTTGGCTGCCGCGGCAGCCGGCAGCATCGTCTTGTCGTCGCTGCTGACGCTCAATGCGGCGCTCGCGCAAGACAAGATTTTCACCATGAAGATGACGCTGCCGACCCTGAACGATCCGAGCTATTTCTTCGCCAAGACCTATGCGGCGGCGCTCGAGAAGGACTCCGGCGGCCGCATCAAGACCGAGATTTATCCGGCGAGCCAATTGGGCTCGATCCCGCGGCAGATCGAAGGCACGCAATTCGGCGCCATCCAATGCGCGCTCATTCCGCCCGAATTCTTTGTCGGCGTCGACGAGCGCTTCGAAGTGATGGCGGCGCCGGGGCTGGTCGATTCGATGGATCGCGGACAACGCCTGGCCGCCGACCCGGAAGTCAAAAAACTGATGTTCGGGCTGGGCGCCAACAAGGGCCTGCATGGCGTCGCGCTGTTCATGAACGCACCGTCCTCGCTGATCGCTAAAACGCCGCTTCGCCACCTCGCCGACTTCAAGGGCAAGAAAATCCGCGTTCTCGCCTCGCCTTTTCAAATGCAGGCGATCGCCCGGCTCGGCGCAACGCCGGTGGCGATGACGCTCGGCGACGTCATCCCGGCGATCCAGCAGGGCGCCATCGACGGCGCCATCGGCGGCATCGTGGTGTGGACGCCGATGCACTTTCAGGACACCGCGAAATACGTGACCGAGACCGGCCAGCCCGCGGTTTACGCGATCGTCGAGATCAACAAGGCCTGGTACGAGTCATTGCCCGCCGACCTGCAAAAACTCGTCGATGACGACGCCGCCAAGGAGCAGGCCGCGATCGGTCCGGTGGCAAGCGACATCGTCAGCAAGGCGCGCAAGGGCTGGACCGATACCGGCGGCGAGCTGATCAGCCTGCCGCCCGACGAACAGGCGCAGCTGATGAAGACGTTTTCCAGCGTCGGCGCCGATGTCTCCAAGACGAAACCGCCGCTCAACGACGCTTACAAGATCGTGACCGACGCGGCGCAGCGGACGCGATAGCAAAAATCGGGTCCTTGAGAAAAGCGATGGCGCGGCTCAAGGGCAAGATTGTCCTGGTGACCGGCGCCGCGGGCGCGATCGGTGCCGCGATCGCCGGTGCGGTGGCAGAACAAGGCGGCAGCGCGATCACCAGCGATCTTGCCGGCCGCGGCCGCGTTGCGCACGCGCTCGACGTCACATCCGAGGCCGACTGGCTGCGCGTCATCGCCGCCATCGAGCGGAATACCGGACACCTCGACGGCCTCGTCAATGCCGCCGGCATCGTCGCCGTGGGCTCCGTCGAGGACACCGACTTTGCGACCTGGCGCCGGGTCATGGCGGTCAATCTCGACGGCACCTTCCTCGGCTGCAAACACGGCATGCGGCTGATGCAGCGAAGCGGCGGCTCGATCGTCAATATCTCGTCGGTTTCCGGGCTGGTCGGCGGCCACAATCTCGCGGCCTACAACGCCTCGAAGGGCGGCGTGCGGCTGCTCACGAAATCGGTGGCGCTGCACGGCGCGCGGCACAAGCCGCCGGTACGCTGCAATTCCGTGCACCCGGCCTTCATCGAAGGGCCGCTGGTCGACGGCTTGATCGCGCAAGTGCGCGATCCGGCGAGCGCGCGCGAGCGCATGGCGGCCACGGTCCCGCTCGGCCGCTTCGGCACGCCCGCCGAGGTCGCCGACCTTTGCGTTTATCTGCTGTCGGACGAGTCCGGCTTTGTTACCGGCGCCGAGCTGACGCTCGATGGCGGGCTCACCGCGCAATAGGTCGCGCTACCGCAACAGCGCAGCTTCCGTCAGGGGGAAGATTCGTCCCGATACACTGGTCGAATTGCGTCCGCTTCCAAGCCTAGCCGACATGGCAGGACTTACAGCCACGCCGGTCCAGGTAGAAAATGACCCAGAGCGATGCCAACGTCAAATGTGCTTGTGGTAGTCCGGCAAAGGTCTGTGATATATTTCTCAGTCGACCAGAATAAACAGCGCGTCGATCTGTGGGCGCGTATCTATTTTGCCGCAGAGTGTGTTTGTCATGAAATCTGCTTTGTCTTTTTGCTTAATCGCTGTGGGGTTGGCTGCTTGCGCGAGAGACGCGACGGTCGATAGCAGCGGCTGGTTTCGCTACGATGGGATTCCAATAAGTGGAAATGCGGCGCTAGAACCACAATTCAACCATGCTTACGCAATGTGCTTGAGCTCGGATAAGGATCTCTATAGGGACTGCATGTCCTCGCGCGGCTACACGGATGTGCCGGTCGCCAGCTCTCCCGCAATTCCCGCTGCCCCCACTGCAATTTCGACTGCCTCTCCCGACTGGCGTGCACGTGCGGTGGAGGCTCGCGCTCTTGCTACACAGCTTCGAGACCCGGTAAGCAAGCAAATGATGGTTAGAATCGCCGAGACCTATGATCGCCTCGCTGCTCATCAGGAGGGGTCGACGGCCGCGGATGCGCGCAAACCTTCACGGCCTTAAAAAATCTGTCACCAATTCTGTGGTTTGAACGCCATCGCACCGTAACTTTGGCGCAACGCAGAATATCCGCTTTTGGCCCATCGCGTCACTTCGTTGCAATGCAATGACTTGTCGGCTTTCGGGGCAAAGCGGACTCTCGCATGTCGTCTGCCCGAGGGAATTTATGAATTCACGCCCTAACGCCAACCTATTGCTGACTCAAGCCCCTCACCCTGAGGCGCTCGGCGCGAAGCGCCGAGCCTCGAAGGGCGAGGTCAATATTAAGTGCCATTGGTAAAAGTCAATGCGCGGCGTCCCAATTGTGCGCCGCCTTGGCCTCGACATGCAGCGGCACCGAGAGCGACACCGCCGGCATCGGGGCGTCGACCATCACCGCGGTGACGACCGGCAGCGTTTTTTCGACTTCGGCGTCGGGCACTTCGAACACGAGCTCGTCGTGCACCTGCAACAGCATCCGCGCGGCGAGTTTCTTCGTCGCCAGCGCCGCGTCCATGCGGATCATGGCGCGGCGGATGATGTCGGCGGCGGTGCCTTGCAGCCGCGCATTGACCGCGGCGCGCTCGTTGAACGCGCGAATGGAGGCGTTCGACGCGCGGATATCGGGATAATGGCATTTGCGGCCGAACAGCGTGGTCACATAGCCCTTGTCGCGCGCGGACACCTTGGTCGCTTCGATGAAATCGCGGATGCCGGGAAAGCGCTCGAAATATTTCCTGATATAGGCGCCGGCTTCCTCGCGCTCGATGCCGAGCTGGTTGGCAAGCCCAAAGGCCGAAATGCCGTAGATGATGCCGAAATTGATCGCCTTGGCGCGGCGGCGCACTTCGGCAGGCATGTTCTTGACCGGCACGCCGAACATTTCCGACGCGGTCATGGCGTGGATGTCGAGCCCGTCGCGGAACGCCTTGCGCAATTGCTCGATCTGCGCGATCTCGGCGAGAAGCCGCAGCTCGATTTGCGAGTAATCGGCGGAGACGAGCTTGGACCCGGCGTCGGCGATGAAGGCGCGGCGGATCTTGCGGCCGTCCTCGGTGCGGATCGGGATGTTCTGCAAATTAGGTTCCGACGACGACAGCCGTCCGGTCGTGGTCGCGGCGAGCGCGTAGCTGGTATGGACGCGGTGCGTGGTCGGATTGACGAAGCCGGGCAGCGCGTCGGTATAGGTCGATTTCAGCTTCGAGACCTGGCGCCAGTCGAGAATTTTCTGCGGCAGCTTGTGGCCCTGCTCGGCCAACTCTTCGAGGAGCCGCGCGCCGGTCGCCCATTGCCCGGTCTTGGTCTTGGTGCCGCCCTCAAGCCCGAGCTTGCCGAACAGAATATCGCCGATCTGCTTCGGCGAGCCGGCATTGACCGGCTCGCCGGCAAGCTTGTCGATCTCGGCTTGCAGGCCGCCGCATTCCTGCGCGAATTCGCCGGACAGCCGCGATAGAATTTGGCGGTCGATCGAAATGCCGCGCCGCTCCATGTCGGCGAGCACGCGAAGGAGCGGCCGCTCCAGCGTCTCGTAAACGCTCAGCACGTGCTCGGCGGCAAGCCGCGGCTTGAGCACCTGCCACAGGCGCAGCGTCACGTCGGCGTCCTCGGCGGCATATTCGGTGGCCTTGTCGATCGCGACGCAGTCGAACGTGACTCTGGTCTTGCCCGCTTTGGTCACCTCGTTGAAATCGATCGTCTGATGATCGAAATAGCGCCGCGCCAAGGGATCGAGGCCGTGATCGGAGCGGCCGGCGTCGAGCACGTAAGACATCAGCATGGTGTCGTCGTAAGCGCCGATCTCGATGCCGCGCACGGCGAAAATCTGCCAGTCGAATTTCAGGTTCTGGCCGATCTTGAGCACGCCGCAATCTTCCAGGAGCGGCTTCATGGCCGCCAATGCCGCCGCTTCTTGAATCTGATCCGGAGCCTTCTCGCCTTGAAACAAGCCGCCGCCGCCGTCGCCGCCCTGGCGATGCGCCAGCGGCACGTAGCAGGCTTCGTTCGGCGCCAGCGCCAGCGAGAAGCCGCACAGCTCGGCCTGCATCGGATCGAGGCTCGAGGTCTCGGTATCGATGGCGACATAACCGAGATCGCGCGCGCGCGCGATCCAGGCCTTGAGGCGATCCAGCGTGCGCACGGTTTCATATTTGGCGCGATCGAATTTTTGCTGGTGCGCGATGTCGAGCCGCGCTGCGGCGAGCTTTTGTGGCGTGAGTTCGCCGGGCGCAACTTCCCCTCTCCCGTTCCGGGAGAGGTCGGCCGGCGAAGCCGGCCGGGTGAGGGACAGTTGCTCGGCGCTCGGGCCCTCACCCGGCGCGGCCTTGCGGGCCGCGCCGTCCTCTCCCGGAACGGGAGAGGGTGAAGTCGTGCCGCCGCGCACCGCGAGCTTGGCGTCGGGCTCGATGTCGCTCGGATCGATCAAGGCGAATTCGCCGACGCGCCGGGTCAGCGACGAAAACTCCATGGCGCGGAGAAAGGCGATCAGCCGCTTATAGTCCGGCTCGTGCACCGCGAGATCGCCGATCGGCACGTCAAGCTTCACTTTGTCGTCGAGCGTAACGAGCTTCTTCGACAGCCGCGCCGCTTCCGCGTTCTCGATCAGCGTCTGGCGGCGCTTGTCTTGCTTGATCTCGGTCGCGCGTCTGAGCAGGGTTTCCAGGTCGCCATATTCGCCGATCAGCTGGGCTGCGGTTTTGACGCCGATGCCGGGCACGCCCGGCACGTTGTCGGTTGAATCCCCGATCAGCGCCTGCACCTCGATGACCTTTTCCGGCGGCACGCCGAATTTCTCGATCACCTCGGCGCGGCCGATCTTCTTGTCCTTCATGGTGTCGAACATGACGACGCCGTCGTCGACGAGCTGCATCAGATCCTTGTCCGAGGAGACGATGGTGGCGGTGGCGCCGGCAGCGCGGGCTTGGCGGACATAGGTCGCGATCAGGTCGTCGGCCTCAAAGCCCTTCTGTTCCAGGCACGGCAGGTCGAAGGCCTGCACCGCCTCGCGGATCAGCGGAAATTGCGGCCGCAGATCGTCGGGCGGGTCGGGCCGGTGCGCCTTGTAGTCGGGATACATCTCGGTGCGGAAGGTGCGCTCGGAAAGGTCGAACACCACGGCGAGGTGGGTCGGCTTGTCTTCCGGTTTCATGTCGCGCAAAAGCTTCCACAGCATGTTGCAGAAGCCGAATACGGCATTGAGCTGCAGCCCGTCCGACTTGCGGTTGATCGGCGGCAGCGCGTGATAGGCGCGGAAAATGTAGCCGGAGCCGTCGACCAGAAAGACGTGGTCGCCTTTTTTCACGGGCTTGGCCGAGAGTTGCGGTTTTGCCGCTTGCGGCGGGGCTTTTTGTGCTGCGGGCATGTCGGCCAATATATAGGGAATTGCCGTCATTCCGGAAGTCGCGCAGCGACTGTCCGGAATCCATAATCACAACCTGTGCAGAACCAGCGCTGCGATCCCGTTTTCAGATGATAGTGATTATAGATTCCGGGCTCGCGCTACGCGCGCCCCGGAATGACGGGAATGAATAATGGATTTTCCCCTCCCCATCGACGCCGCGTTGCCGGGCCTGACCGCGGCCTTGCGCGCCACCAACGCCGCCGTCTTGGTGGCGCCGCCCGGCGCCGGCAAGACGACGCGGGTGCCGCTGGTGCTGGCCGGGGAGGATTGGGCGAAAGGCCGCCGCATCCTGGTGCTCGAGCCGCGCCGGCTCGCCGCGCGCGCCGCCGCCGAGCGCATGGCGGCGACGCTTAACGAGCGCGTCGGCGACACGGTCGGCTTGCGGGTCCGCTTCGGCTCGAAAGTCTCGCGCAAAACCCGGATCGAAATCGTCACCGAAGGGATTTTCACCCGGCTCGTCCTCGACGACCCGATGCTCGAGGGCGTGGCTGCCGTCCTGTTCGACGAATTCCACGAGCGCTCGCTCGACGCCGATCTCGGTCTCGCGCTCGCCCGCGATGTGCAAGGCGGCCTGCGCGAGGATTTAAAATTGCTCGTCATGTCGGCGACGATCGATGCCGCGCGCATTGCCGGACTTCTCGGCGATGCGCCGGTCATCGCCAGCGAAGGCCGCGCCTTTGCGGTCGAGACGCATTACGTCGGCCGCGATGCCCGCCCCATCGAGCCGCAAATGGCCGATGTCATCACGCGGGCAATGCGCGCCCACCAAGGCTCCCTGCTCGCCTTTCTGCCCGGCGCCGCCGAGATCCGCCGCACCCAGAGGCTGCTCGAAAATCGCGTCGAGGCGTCGACCGACGTCGTGGCGCTTTACGGCGCGCTGGGCGGCGATGAGCAGGACCGCGCCATTGCGCCGGCGCCGCCCGGCCGGCGTAAAATCGTGCTCGCAACATCCATCGCGGAAACTTCGATCACCATCGAGGGCGTGCGCATTGTGGTGGATTGCGGGCTGACGCGGGTGCCGCGCTATGAGCCCGATGTCGGCGTCACGCGCCTCGAAACCGTCCGCGTGTCGCGCGCGGCGGCGGATCAGCGCCGCGGCCGCGCCGGGCGCACCGAGCCCGGCCTCTGCTACCGGCTGTGGGACGAACCGCAGACGGCCGCGCTCGAACCCTACGCCCGGCCGGAAATCCTCGCCGCCGATCTCTCTTCCTTCGCGCTCGATCTCGCAGCCTGGGGCAGCGCTCCGGAACAGCTCGCCTTCCTCGATCCGCCGCCGCGGCCGGCGCTGACCGAGGCGAAGGCGCTCCTTGCCGAGCTCGGCGCCATCGACGCCGACGGCCGCATCACCGACGAGGGCCGGCATTTGCGCCGACTGCCGCTGCCGCCGCGGCTTGCCCGCATGGTGGTCGTTGCCGCGTCCGCGGGTGCGGCGCTGCAAGCCGCCGAGATCGCAGCCATC
>Ga0207416_1002486_pt1 | contig 19938 bp, 14 predicted proteins | sample PaiPotPPM11metaG_FD_184107 | JGI IMG/M metagenome (GOLD analysis project Ga0207416, IMG submission 184107) | Iron sulfur acid spring bacterial and archeal communities from Banff, Canada, to study Microbial Dark Matter (Phase II) - Paint Pots PPM... ...
CGCCGCACCGCAGTGCCGTACTCTGGCGGCGGGTACCCACTTGTGGGTGCGCAGTCGCCGCCCCCGGCAATTCATTCACCACCTATTGTTTCCTTATCTGAACCTAACGGCGCGGGACGCCCGCGCTCCGGCACGCTGCATTGATCGTTCGCTCACCCGCCCCAAGCTTTCCTCAAGAGGCGCAGCCAGTTCTCGTGCATAATGTCCTGCACGTCGGCCTCCGCGTAGCCGCGGCCGCGCAGGAGGTCGGGAATCTTCTGCAAGTCGGCGATCGTGTCGAGGTCGCGCGGGGACTGCTCGGTGCCGTAGCCGCCGTCCAGGTCCGTCCCGATGGCGGAATGCTTGCTGTTGCCGGCAATCTGACAGACGTGGTCGATGTGGTCCACCACGTCGGTCAAGCCGACCACGCTGCGATTCGTCTCCCCGCGCACCCAGCCGGGGTAGAGCATCCAATCGTCCATCGCCGCGCCGATCACGGCGTCGCGATGGACGAGCCGCTTGATCTGGTCGTCGGTGAGCTGCCGGTCGCCGGGAACCAGAGCGCGGCAGTTGTGGTGGCTGGCAAGCACCGTGCCGCCGAAGGCGTCCAGCGCTTCGTCGAAGCTCTGGTCGGCCAGGTGCGTCACATCCAGGAGCATGCCCACCTGCTCCATCGCCTGCAGCAGCGGCTTCCCCAGCGGCGTGAGTCCGCCGGTGGTACCGGTACCGTGGGCATAGGTGCTCACCCCATAATGGGTCAGCCCCACAATGCGCAGGCCGCTCTCATACCAGGCCGGTACCGTATCCGGGGAGACGATCGGATCGGCGCCCTCCATGCTTATTATAAAGCCCAGCGGCTCCTCGGGACCGGCGCCGGACTGCCAGGCCGCCGCGTGTCGGTCGAGCGTCTGGCGATCAGCAATGACCCGGCACACGCCGTCCGCCTCTAGTTGGCGATAGTAGGCCAGTTGTCCCATGGCTGCCGCGTAGGCGATGTCGGCGGTGCGGTAGCCGGAGAGGGGATTCCCTTCGCGGCTCACCCGCGCGATCAACGTGGCGATCGACAGCCCGACGCTGCCGCAGCGCAGGTCTGGGAAGGAGACGGTTGACGCGGCGCGTCCCTTGCCCGTCATGCCGGCCTCCAGACGGCGCATCTCGCCGACGGAGACCCGCAAGTCCCGGTTCCAGTTCAGGGCGTTCATCGCCAGGTCTAAGTGCGCATCGATGACAAACATCACACCATCCTGCCCTCGTCACTCACGCCATGCCGGCGCTGTGCAGTACTATACGCAAGTTGACGCAGCCGCGCAGGCGTTTACCCCAGCAGAGAAGGCGGCGCTATGGACGACTCCGTGAAGTACCTCCTGTCCGAACGTGACATCCCCGAGGCCTGGTACAACATCGTCCCTGACTTGCCGGCGCCACCGGACCCCGTGTTGCATCCGGGCACCGGACAACCTATCGGGCCCGCTGACCTGGCGCCGTTGTTCCCCATGGCGCTGATCCAACAGGAAGTCAGCGCGGAGCGTTGGGCGCCGATCCCCGAGGAAGTGCGCGACATCTATCGGCTCTGGCGACCGACGCCGCTGCTGCGCGCGCGCCGGCTGGAAAAGGCGCTGGATACTCCCGCGCGCATCTTCTACAAATACGAAGGAGTCAGCCCGGCCGGCAGCCACAAGCCCAATACCGCCGTTGCGCAGGCGTACTACAACAAGCAAGACGGTGTTAAGCGCCTCGCCACGGAGACCGGAGCCGGCCAGTGGGGCAGCGCCCTGGCGCTGGCCTGCAGCTTCTTCCAGCTCGAGTGCAAGGTCTACATGGTGAAGGTTTCCTACCAGCAGAAGCCCTACCGGCGATCGCTGATGGAGGCTTGGGGCGCTTCGGTGGTCCCCAGCCCCAGCAACGATACGGTCTACGGCCGTAGCCTGCTGGAGCGGGAGCCGGACTCGCCCGGCAGTCTGGGCATCGCTATCAGTGAAGCAGTGGAGGATGCCGCCGGACGAGCGGACACCCACTACTCACTGGGCTCCGTGCTGAACCACGTCCTGCTGCACCAGACGGTGATCGGGTTGGAAGCGAAGAAGCAACTAGAACTGGCGGGGGCCTATCCGGACGTGGTGATCGGCTGCGCCGGCGGCGGCTCCAACTTCGCCGGCCTGTCCTTCCCCTTCGTGGCGGACAAGCTGAAAGGCGACAAGCCTAACCTGCGCATCATCGCCGTCGAGCCTGCCGCTTGCCCAACGCTCACCAAGGGCGTCTACACCTACGACTTCGGCGACACTGCCGGCATGACGCCACTGGTCAAGATGTACACGCTGGGACACAGCTTCGTGCCGGCAGGCATTCACGCCGGCGGCCTGCGCTATCACGGTATGTCTCCGCTGGTCAGTGCCCTGCACCGGCACGGCGTGATCGAGGCCCAGGCGCCGCATCAGACAGCTTGTTTCGCGGCGGCGATCACCTTTGCCCGCAGCGAAGGCATCGTTCCCGCGCCGGAGACCTCGCACGCCATCAAGGTAGCCATCGACGAGGCCGTCGCCGCCAAGGAGAGCGGCGAGGCGCGAACGATCCTGTTCAACTTCTCCGGCCACGGCAATTTTGATATGCAAGCCTACGACGACTACCTGGCAGGGCGTCTCCAGGACTATGCCTACCCCAGCGAAAAGGTGGCGGCGGCGCTGGCCGGCCTGCCCAAGGTTGGGGCCGGTACATAGCGCCAGGATTCTTGCGCCTGGTCGCTCCCGCCACCGGTGATGCGGCCGGCGCCTCGGTGTCGCCCAACAAGCGTGCTGAGGCGGGCCATCTTTGGGCGCCGGCGATGGCGCTGCTGTTGTGTCTGCCGGCGCTACTTCCACTGCTCCAGCCTGGGTTCGTGGAGGGACACGACGGCGTCGAGCACCTCTTTCGCGTGCTGGCACTGGAGACCGGCTGGCGGAACGGCATTCTCCTGCCGCGCTGGGTGCCGGAGCTCGCGCTGGGGTTCGGCTATCCCTTCTTCGGCGTGTACTCTCCGCTGTCCTACGTGGTCCCGGCGCTCAGCACGCTCCTGGGCGCCTCACCCGTGGTGGGAGTCAAGATCGGCGTTGCGCTCGCGTTGCTCACGGCAGGGCTGGGCGCCTACAGCGCCGCTAGCCGGCTCGCCGGCCGAACCGCCGGAATCGTGGCTGCCGTCACCTACGTGTATGCCCCCTATACACTGGCCAACGCCTACGTCCGGCTGGACCTCGCGGAGCTCACCGCCATGGCCTGCGCCGCGCTGGGCCTGGCGGCCGTGATCCGCATAACTCACCATCCGCCCCGCGAAACGGACGATTCATCTGCTCTCGCCACCATGGTCGATACTCCGTCGGCAGACCCAATGCGGCAATCGAACGAACGGCAAGAGCAGCCCACGGCACGGAGCGCGGGCGTCCCGCCCGCCCCGGTCACAGCCTCTTGGAGAATGCGGACTAGAGGGGCATATGTTGCTGCCAGAGGACAAGGCGAGGGCGGGCGGGACGCCCGCGCTCCGTGGGATGCGCCTTACTCGCGATCGCGGGCCAGGCTCCGCGAGATGCTTCCCGTGATAATGCAGTCCGGCCGCGTCAACAGCAGACCTATCGCCTTGGCAGCCGCGGCGCTGGCCACGCTGCCGCTGGCGCACGACCTGAGCGTGCTCACCTTCTTGCCCACCTTTGCCGCTGTCGGCATTGCGGCTTTGGTGACGGGGTTGACCAGACGGACCATTCGGGAGACGGTCCTGCCGTTGCTTGCTGCGCTCCTACTCGGCGGCGCGCTGGCGGCATTCTTCCTGCTGCCCGCGATTCTCTGGCAATCGTGGACCAAGCTGGCCCTGATTCCACAGGACCCCGCCTTCTTCCAGAAGCTGCTGGACGTGCCTGCGCTCCTGCAGCGTCATTTCGCCGTGCCTGGATGGGGCTGGTTTGGTACCGAAGCCGGGGTTGGCCTGTGGAACTTCAGCGTAGCGCCTAGTCGCGTCGGCGAGCTGGGCGCCGGACCTAGCTCCCTGGCCTGGCTGGCGCTGCCCGCTGCCCTGATCGGCTGGCGCCGACTGCCCGACCGAGCGCGAGCGCCGGCCGGCGCGCTCCTCGTCGCCTTGGCGTTCTCGACGCTGGCGATGACGACCGTCTCCGGGCCGCTGTGGCAGGTGTTCCCTCACCTGACGCTGCTGCAGTTCCCGTGGCGATTCGACGGCCCCTTGTGCCTCGATTCGGCGATCGTCCTGGGCCTGGTAACGACGGCAATCCCGGCCAGGGCGCGAGCGGCACTGAGCGCGCTCCTGATGGTGGCGGCGCTCGTGCCGGCCGGGCTGTACCTGCGTCCTGCCGCGGTGTCACTGCTGCCCAACTCGGTGACATGGCCCGCTCAGCTTCGTCGTGAGCTGGTCGGCGGCTACGGCACGACCGGCAGCGGGCTGTTCCTGCCGCGCTGGGTAGACACGCCGGCGCCCCAGGGGAGCTTCGTCACGTCATCTCCGAGTGAGGCGGCTAATCTCCAGATCTTGGCGATGAGCGGCCGCGCCGGCAGCATAGATCTTCGCTACAGCGCACCGCGGCCGGTGTCGCTCACGCTGGGCGCCTGGTACTTCCCGAGCTGGACGGCGCAGGCCGACGGCCAGGAGGTTACGGTGCGCGCGGACACTGCCGGTCTGCTCCAAGTTGCCCTACCCGCGGGCACGCATCACCTGGTGGTTGCCCAGGGATTGACCTGGCCCGAGAAAGTTGGCGATGCCGTCTCCCTCGTTGGTCTGGTAGCCCTGGCCGGCCTATTGGCGGGGAGCGCGTCGTGGGGGCGTCCCAGGCGACGATCGCGGTTGGCCGCGGTCGTCTTGGCCGCTGGCGCTCTCCTCGCCTTGGCTGCGGCGGCACTCCTCGCTCGCGCCGGCTCACCACCGGTCTGGTCGCTTCCAGCGCATGGTGCAGAAACCGCGCCGCTCGGGGCGGTGGCCTGGCGATTGGAGCAGTCCGCGCCGTGGGGGACCCGGCCGGTGCTGGAAGTCGCCTGGCTACTGCATCAGACGCCGGCCAGCGATCAACAGATCACCGTGGCGCTGCGCGCGCCCAACGGCCAGATCGTTGCTAGGCGTCAGCAATATCCACACTTTGGCACGGTACACACGGCCGGCTTGCCCGCGGGGATGCTCCTGCTTGACCAGCTCGATCTGCCGACGCCGCTGTCGCCGTGCGCGGAACCGTATGAGATCGCCGTGGGAATGGGCGACGCTGGTCAACCTGCCCCATTGACCACGCTTGGCAGCGCCCGACTGCCTTGCGGCCCGACCGCGCCGCCCACTGTTGCTCGGGTCGATGTCGCGAGCGTGATCGGACTGCAGGCGGGTCGTCTCCCAAGGCTCACGCCCGGAGCGCCGGTCACGCTCGACGCGAGCGTCCTGGCGCCCGGACCGACCGCCACTGATGATCTCATCGGGCTCCAACTGCTGAGCCATAGCGGGACCGCCGTTGCCGGCACGCAGAGCTATGGCAATGTGGACCTGCGCTTCAGCACGTTGTGGCAGCCGGGCCAGCGCGTGCCATATCACCTGCGGCTTGCCGTCCCTGCCAACCTGCCGGTCGGCTTGTACACACTGAGCCTCGACCTGTTTTCGCCGGAGAACGGCTCCATTCAGGCGGTGACGGACGCATCGTCGCCCGACACGACACCACGGCCGCATCTGACCGTGGCCACCGTGAAGGTCGCGGCGCCGCGGCTGGCCGGAGCCGATTCGACGGTCCGCTTTGGATCGGACATTGGGCTGCTGCAGCCCGCGCACACCGGAGATCAGGCGCCGGTGCTGCGCGCCCAATCAGGAGCAATGCTCACCGTGCCGCTCCGTTGGTACGCGCTGGACGCACCACCGGCCGACTACACCGTTTTCATCCACCTCATCGACGTTGCCGGTCGGTTGGTAGACCAGATGGACGGACCGCCATTGGGAGGAGCTTATCCGACCTCGGTCTGGGACTCACAAGAAGCTGTGGATGATCCCAGGACGTTGACGGTGCCCGTGAATCTTCCTCCCGGCCGTTACCGAGTGCAAGCCGGCTGGTATCTTCCTTCTAACGGCGCGCGCCTCGCCGTCACACCCGCCGCGCCGGACAATGCCGTCACTATTGCTCAGGTTGATGTCGAACTGTAGCGCCCGCGATATGGGGGGAAGCTGCCGTGCGGTGGCGCATGCCTATCTTCATCGTGCTGCGCTCGCGGCCAACGGCGATCGTCGTGCTCGTGATCCTGACGGTGGCGCTCATTGCTGCCACGGCGCTGCAGGTTGATGCCCACCGGGAGTTCACGCTTATCGTGGCGCCGCAACCCGCAAATCTGGCCGAGTCGGTCAAGGTAACGGCGTTGTCCGGCGGTTTCGTCTGGCAGCGAACGGTCAGTGATACGACGCCGATTGCTGTCTTTCTTTTGCAACGCGGCGACTATCTCATCGACGCAACGGCCAATTCGATCGGGCGTAATCAGGATTGGCGATTCAGCTCGGCCACCATCTCAGTCCACGGCAACGTACGGATCGTCGTCGGCGGCGGCTACGACTTCGAAGGACGTCCGTACCCCGACCGCAACGCCTTCCCCTGATCCGTTGACTCCAGGTCGCGCTGGATGTTCCTTTAGTGGTGCATCCATCAAGCCGGGGCGCCTTTTCAGTGTCATCCTGAGCGCAGCGAAGGACCCCTGGCCTGGCCGTCCGCGCTGCACGGGGCCGCATGGCCGTTGGTCTGGCCTGCCAGGGGTCCTTCGCTGCGCTCAGGATGACAGGGGGAAGCTCAGGATGACAACGGGCGGACGGCGCCTCACGCGAAGCTCCCTGAATATGGTGGACGCACCATCTAGGTCGAGCCCGCCCGCCGATCCAGCACACCACGCAGTAGGTCGGGGCGATCCGTGGTGATGGCATCCAACTGCTGGCCTACAAACAGGTCCATATCGTTGACATCGTTGACCGTCCAGACGGCGATGCCGAGACCACTCGCCTTGGTCACGGATCGATGTGCCGGCTGAAGGTATTTGCGTTCAAGCCCGAGGAAGGACGCCCCCGCGGAACTGGCCAGCGCGGCTAGCGCCTTCGGGTCGCGGCGCAGCGACGATGGGAGGGTTCGGCTTGTGGCCAGCAGGCCGAGTGGCAGGTTAGGGAGAAGGCGGCGCAGCCGCCGCACCGTCTCCCAGTCAAAGCTGATAATCTGTGCTGAGTCCAGACTGCCCTCGCGGGTCAGGGTGTCTACAACCGCTTGCTCAATGCCTTCGTATCGTACACCAGCACATGTCTTGACTTCGATTTGGATCGCGCATCGTCCGCGCGCAAGCTGGAGCACGTCAGCGAGCGTTGGGATGCGCTGCGGGCGAAAAGAGTCGCCAGCAAAGCGCACCGAAGCGTTCAGCTTGCGCAGTTCGGAAAGGGTCAGTTGTCCGACGTTGCCCATGCCATCCGTAGTCCGGCTAACGTCGGGGTCATGGATGACGACCAACTGACCATCCCGGCTCATGTGGACGTCACATTCCACGGCGTCAGCGCCGGCCACGATTCCGGCGTCAAAGGCGGCGAGCGTGTTCTCCGGCGCCAGCCCGGCCGCGCCGCGATGCCCGACCACGCGTGTCATCGGCGGTAGTCCCAACACCCTAGTCCTGGCATCGCGGCGCTCCATCGTCCAACGGGTATGCTAGCATCGCACAATAACAGCCGGGGTGTGAGGGTGGCGGAAGGGGGAGCGTGTGGATATCTGGCGCTGGTTGGGGCCGGGGACGCACGTCAAGCGCTGGCTACTCCTCTTGCTCATCGCGGTGGCGGTGGCCGGGCTGGGCATCGGCCTCATGTTTGCCGACGCGTATAAGAGCAACTTTCGCTTTCCGGCCATCGTGGGGCCGCTGACCTTGCAGTTCCTCAATCGCGGCCTGCGCGGCGCCCTGCTGCTGAGTCTCGGCTTCGTACTGGCCTCGGTTGCTTTTGCCGGGCTCAACCGATCGCTCATTGGCTTGCTCATCCCGGAATATCGGGGCAATGTGGCGCATCTCGTACACTCCCGCCGGCTGCTGGCGCGCGGCCCGCGGATTACCTGCGTCGGCGGGGGAACGGGCATGAGCGGCCTGTTGCGGGGGCTCAAGGCGCACACGACGAACATCGCCGCGATCGTGACGGTTGCCGACGAGGGTTCCTCTTCCGGCTTGCTGCGGCGAGCCCTCGCGGTGCCGCCGCCCGGCGATGCCCGACAATGTATCGCCGCCTTGGCTGACGCCGAATCCTTGGTATCGGATCTGCTGGAGTATCGCTTCGACGCGCGGGCGCCCGGGCTGGAAGGTCACAGCGTCGGCAACTTGCTGCTCGCGGCGATGACTGACCTGACGGGCTCCTTCGAGCAGGCGCTGGCAGAAACGAGCCGCGTCTTTGCCGCTCGCGGTCGGATACTGCCGGCCACGTTGCGCGACGTGCGCCTGTTCGCGGAAACGGTCGATGATGAGCGGCTCGCCGGTGAGGCGGTGATCGATCATCACCGCGGCGCTCCGCTCAAGCGTGTGTGGATTGCACCGGAGCGTCCCCCGGCGTTTCAGGAGGCGATCCGCGCCATTCTCGACGCCGATCTGGTGGTGGTCGGGCCTGGCAGCCTGTATACCAGCCTCCTGCCGAATTTGCTCATCCCCGAAGTGGTCGCCGCCCTGGAGGCCTCCCGTGCCCCGCGCGTCTACGTGAGCAACGTCGCGACGGAGCCAGGCGCCACGGACGGCTACTCCGTGGTCGATCATCTCCAGGCTATCGAGCGGCACACCGGGCGAAGGCTATTTGACGCGGTGGCAGTCCACGACGGTCCCGCGCCGGCGCTCAAGCCGGAATGGGGCGTGAGCCGTCCCGCGGTTGACCGCGACCAGCTCAGGTCCATGGGCTACCGGATCATCTCTGGGAACATGATTTCTAACGATCGCCCCACCCGTCACGATCCCCAGCTCCTTGCCCGCATATTGCTGCGCGCGCTCCCAACCTTGACGCGCCGAGAGCGACGCGGGTCCGAACTCGTGGTCGCGCAGGCGGACAAGGTCGCCGCTCGCTAACTGACGGTGACACAGCCGTTGCTCAGCCGCCCCCAACTGGCGCTTCTTCGTCGAAATTATGGAGCATCGTGCTACACTAGGCGCCGTTGGGGGGAGTTAGGGGGGAGTGCATGTCCGGCGTCAAGTCGTTTCTACAGCAGCATCCGTTTCTCATTGCCTGGCTGGTCCTGGCCGTTGGGATGGTCGCGATTCTGCTGTGGACGAGCAGCGATGCGCACCTCCTGCCCAAACAACTGGCCTTCCTCGTTTTCACGACCGTACTCCTAGCCGGAGCCTGCGTCTGGATCATTAGCTGGGAAGAGCCCGCCAGAGGCGATTCGTAGGCCCCCCTACTTCACGGGCCGGGCCGCCAGCTCGGTATGCTCCGCAGCACATCAGCCGGCGTGTCCAGTATCCCCGGCGTGATCGACACGTTGCGCGAAGCGACCTCTACATTGGGGAGATACAGGGGAATCGCCGGCAGCGTGTCGGCGAATCGTCGCTGGAAGCGCTGGTAGCCGATGCGCCGCGTCTCCTCGTCCGGCGACTTCGTCGCGTCGAGCGCGGCGTCGGCCAGCGGGTCAGTCCAGGCGCTGAGGTTCATCGCGCTGCCGCTATGCCAGAGGTCAAGCAGCGCCGGGGCGGCGCCCTGCTGGCTCACCGCCAGCAGTAGCGCGTCGAACTGGCCAGGCAGGCCGAAATCCCGCAGCAGGCCGTCTATCCCAGCGGACTCCACGATCACCTCGATGCCAATGTTTTTCCAATCCGCCGCGATGGCCTGCGCCACGCGCACGCGCGTTGGGTCGTCCGTCACCACCAGATCAAGGTGCAACGCAGACCCGTCACGACGGCGAATGTTGCCGGCTGCCGGCGCCCATCCGGCGGCGGTGAGGAGGTCCGCCGCGCGTTGGCGATCGAAGCCCGGGACCTGAGCGGAGCGGTCCGCCATCCACAAGTCGGGCGACAACGGCAAGCGCAACGGCTTCGCCCCATCCGCGACTTGCCCGGCGCTCAGCGCGGTCCGATCAATCGCCAGGTCGAGCGCCTGCCGGACGCGCGGGTCAGCCAGCGCCGGCCGGCGCATGTTGAGGAACAGCATGACCGGCTGGGCTAAAGGCAAGGGAGTATGTGCGACGTCCGGCGGCATCGCGTTTGGCTGCGCCAGCACGGCTACGTCCGCCTGGTGATCTAGGAGCTGCTTCGCAGCGACGCTGTCACTGGGAGTGACGTTGATCACCACACGATCGGGAGCCTCGCTATCGGGTGCAGCTCGCTGCAACACTACCTGGAAGGCGTCCGCGGACCGCACCAGGTATGGACCATCACCAATAGGCCGGGCGGCGAATGGCAACGCAGCAACCTGCGCGGGCGAGACGGCGGACAGAATGTGGGCAGGCAGAATCGGCAGCGTCGCCAGGTCCAGCAGTCCGGCCCCCAGACCCGGAGGACCGGTGAGCTGAGCGGTCAGCGGATCCGGCGTTTGGACCGTCACACCCTTCAGGGCGTCGCGCAGGTCGGCAGCGATCGGAGCAGTGGGATCGTGAGCAAGCGCAACCGTGTAGGCGACATCACGAGCGGTGACCGGCTGCCCGTCCTGCCAGCGCGCATCGGCCCTGATGCGAAAGGTGTAGGTCACTCCATCGGCGCTGCTCCAGCTCTCCGCCAGGTCGGGTACCAGCTCCCCACGACTACCCTGACCTAGGAGGCCGACGAAGATAAGTGAGTCAATCGCGCGCGCGGTATCACTCTGACTGAACAATGGAACGAGCGTATCCAGACTGCCCTGGAGCGCGACGGTCACCGACGACAGCACGGGAATCGGGGTCGCGGTTGGCATGGGCAAGGGTGTTGGCGGGAGCGCGGTGCTCGTTGGGACGAGGGCCGCGCTGGCTGCTGGTGGCGATGGCGCAGCGTCGGGTGACGTACTACTGCACGCGCTCGTCAGGAGGACGACAACGAAGGCGAGGCACAGCCGGCGGGCGAACAAGCCCCATTGCTCAGTGAGACAGCCGTACGGTCAGCAGCGACAGCAGACAGAAAATGACGCCGGTAACGATGGTGATCTGGAAGATAACCTTCTCGGCCCCCCGCCGGGTACGAAAAATCGCTCCATCCTGGCCGAAAATCGAGCCAAGCCCGCTCCCCTTCGCTTGCAGCAGGATAAGCGTAATCAACAACAGGGCGATGATGATCTCGACGACGTTGAACCATGGACCCATAATTGCACCTTGCCCCGCGAACTACGACGCGCCTTTGACCGAAGTGTACCCCACGGCGGTACCCTTTTCGGGGGCCGCTGTAGGCATTCTGAGCGGCGTTCTGTACTATGGCAGAGTGCGCGTTCGCGAGAGGAAGACAAGCATGATCGCCGTCGTGATGGCAGGTGGCGAGGGATCACGTCTTCGGCCCCTGACGCTGGGGCGTCCCAAACCGATGGTGCCCATTCTCAACGTTCCGGTCATGGAGCACATCATCACCCTGCTCAAGCGGCACGGTATCATCGACATTGTCGTGACCGTGCACTACCTGGCGAGCGTCATCGAGGACTATTTCGGCGACGGCTCCGACTTTGGCGTGCGCATTCGCTATGCGCTGGAGGAGACTCCCCTCGGCACCGCGGGAAGTGTCAAGAATGCGCAGCACATGCTGGACGAACCGTTCCTCATCATCAGCGGCGACGCGCTCACCGACATCGATCTGACCAAGGTCGTCGCATTTCATCAGCAACGTGGCGCCGTTGCGACGCTGGTGCTCGTCCACGTCAACAACCCGCTCGAGTACGGCGTCGTCATCACCGACCAGCAGGGCTCGGTGGAGCGCTTCTTGGAAAAGCCGAGCTGGGGCGAGGTGTTCAGCGACACCGTCAATACCGGCATCTACGTGCTGGACCCGAGTGTGCTCGACCTCATCCCGGCGGGAGAGCCCAGCGACTTCAGCAGCGACGTCTTCCCGCGGTTGCTGGCCAAGCAGGCGCCGATGTTCGGCTACGTCGCCGATGGCTACTGGTGTGACGTCGGCAGTCTGGGCGACTACGTCAAGGCCAGTTTTGACTTCCTGCAAGGGAGCGTCAGCCTGCCGCTGCCCATCAATCGCCGGCAGGACGGGGTGATTGCGGCGCCGACAGCCATCGTCGAGCCGCGGGTACGGGCGTTCGGTCCCGTCTATCTCGGCGAAGGCTGCGTCGTCCGCTCCGGGGCGGTGCTGCACGGGCCGGTCGTGATCGGCGACAACACGGTGATCGAATCCGGGGCGACCATCGACCGCAGCATCATCTGGAATAACTGCCTGGTTTCCACGGCGGCATCGGTCAATGGCGCCATCATCGGCAAGCAGTCTTCGATCCGCTCCGGCGCCATCGTCGCGCAAGGCGCGGTGATCGGCGACGGCTGCACCGTGGGCGAGCGGGCGGTGGTCCAAAACGACGTGAAGATCTGGCCCAATAAGGAGGTCGAGGAACAGGCTACCGTCAGTAGCAGCCTCATCTGGGGTGGGCGGGCCCGTCGCTCGTTGTTCGCCGGGCACGCCACCATTAGCGGCCTTGCCAACGTCGAGCTGACTCCCGAGCTGGCGGCGAAAGTGGGCGCGGCCTACGGTTCCACGTTGCCGGTCGGGGGGATCATGCTGGTAAACCGCGACCACTCTAAAGCCGCTCGTATGATCAAGCGCGGCATCGTCTCCGGTCTGCCCTCGTCAGGCGTGGATGTGCTCGACACCTCGACGGTGCCGTTGCCGGTAGCTCGCTTTGAGACACGACACAGCAACGCCGGCGGCGGTGTCCACGTTCGGGTCTCCCCCTACGATTCGCGCATCGTCGACATCAAGCTGTTTGACGCGAATGGCGCCGACCTTAGTAAGAATGCCGAGCGCAAGGTTGCCAATGTCTACGTCCGCGAGGACGTACGTCGAGTGCCCGCAGATCGGCTTGGAGCGATCCAGGCCGAGCCGGCACGCATGCACGAGGCGGAACAGCGCTACGCCGAGGCCTTCCTCCAGAACGTCGGACGCTCCGTCGTACAGGAACGCAAACCGCCATTGGTGGTGGACTTCGGTGGCGGGCTGGCGGCGCCACTGGGCCAGCGGCTCTTCCGTGAAATCGGCTGCTCGTTGGTCGAGCTCAATGCCATCCCCGGCGAGCCCAAGCCACGAACGCCGGAGACGACCCTGGCGAGTCTGCGCACGCTCGGCGGAGTCACCCGAGCCATCGGCGCCCCGCTGGGAGTGCTCATCAACTATAGTGGTACGCGCATGACCGTGGTGGACGATCAGGGCCGGGCGCTACCCTCCTGGAACGCCCTGGCGGTGGTCATCCGGCTGGCTTGGGAGCGAGCCGGAACGGTCACCGTTGGCGTGCCCTTAACGGCGCCTCGCCTGGTGGAGGCGCTCTCGTCATCGAACGGACACCAGTTGCGCACGCTCGCTCCCGATCCCGTGGTCGTGAGTCGCGCCACCATGCAACCGGACCTTGCCCTCATCGGCGACGGAGCCGGTGGCTTTGCCTTCCCAGAGCTGCCCTCGGGCTTTGACGCCCTCTTCGCGACGGGCAAGCTGCTGGAGTTTCTGATTCGGGCCGACGCGCCTCTCTCACGGCTGTCGATGGACGTGCCGGCCTACCACATCGCCAGCGCCGACGCCTACTGCCCCTGGGAGCGCAAGGGGAAGGTCATGCGCCGGCTCCACGAGCAAGCCCAGGAAATGGGCGGCAGATCGGCGCAAGGCGTCCGGCTGAGCACGGGAGACGACACCATCGTGATCGTGCCCGATGCCGATAAGCCGATCTTCCACGTGCAAGCGGAGGCGCAATCCGAGCAGCACGCGGCCGCGCTGGCGGAACGGTACGCCGAGCTCATCCGCTCCTATCAGGAGGCGTGACCTTTCCCCGGCCCCTCCCCTAGGAAGGGAGGGGAGCTTGCGCGGGGACGACCGCTGCTATGTCGGCAGCCACGTCTGGTGCTGCCCGAATGAGCGACCATCCTCGCCGTTGAAGCTCCCCTCCCTTCCTAGGGGAGGGGCCGGGGGTGAGGTTTCAGCCACAGCACGCCGAGTGGGGGCAGCGTGAGCGTAAGCGTGTACGGGTAGCCGTCGAGCGGCTGCGCTTCCGCCAGCAGTGGATTGCTATTCGTAACGCCGGAGCCACCGTACATGGCGGAGTCGCTGTTTAGTAGTTCCTGCCAGTTACCTGGCACCGGAACTCCGATGCGGTAGCCGTGACGGACGATCGGGGTCCAATTGCCGATGATGGCGACCGTGTCGCCCTGATCGGTGGCGCGGCGTAGGAAGGCGACAACGCAATGCTGCGCGTCGCTCCCATCGATCCAGGCGAAGCCATCGTGGCGCGTGTCGCGCTGGTGCAGCGCGGCCTCGGTGGCGTAGAGGCGGTTGACCTCGGTCAGGAAGGCCAGCGTCTGGCGATGGGGGAGTCCCGGCTCGCCTTCCAATAGATGCCACTGCAGCGCTTCGCCGCAGGCCCACTCGCGCTGTTGCCCGAACTCGCCGCCCATAAAGAGGAGCTTCTTGCCGGGATGGGCAAACATCCAGGCGTACAGCGCCCGAAGGGTTGCGAAGCGCTGCCATTCGTCGCCCGGCGCCTTGTTGAGCAGCGAGCGCTTCAGGTGGATCACTTCGTCGTGGGAGAGCGAAAGGATGTAACGCTCGGCGAAGGCGTAGGTGAAGGAGAAGGTGATCTCGTTGTGGTGGCTGGAGCGGTAGATCGGATCGCGCTCGACATAATCCAGGGTGTCGTTCATCCAGCCCATATTCCACTTGAGGTCGAACCCCAGACCGCCGTGCTCGGTTGATCGCGTTACACCCGGCCAGGCCGTCGCCTCTTCGGCGCAAGTCAGCACGCCCGGGAATTGCCCATGCACCACATCGTTGAAGCGGCGTAGGAAGGCAATTGCCTCCAGGTTCTCCCGACCGCCGTATCGATTCGGCACCCAGGCGCCGGGCTCGCGCTCGTAATCCAGGTAGAGCATCGACGAGACGGCGTCGACTCGGAAGCCGTCGACGTGATACTCCCGCAGCCAGTAGTAGGCGCTGGACAGCAGGAACGTGAGCACTTCGTGGCGTCCGTAGTTGAAGATGTAGGTCCCCCAGCCCAGATGCTCGCCCAGACGCGGATCGGCGTGCTCGTACAGGTGGCTGCCGTCGAAGAAGCCGAGTCCGTGGCCCTCTTTGGCGAAGTGGGCGGGTACCCAATCCAGGACGACGCCGATGCCACGCTGGTGGCAGTAGTCGACAAAGTACATGAAGTCGTGCGGCGTACCGAAGCGGCTGGTCGGCGCGAAGTAGCCCGTCGTCTGGTAGCCGAAGGAGACGTCAACCGGGTGCTCGGTGATGGGCATCAACTCGACGTGCGTGAAGCCGTGTTCCATGACATAGTCGACCAACTGGTGGGCGAGCTCGCGATAACTAAGGAAGCGGGCGCCCTCCCCGCGTCGCCAGGACCCGGCGTGGACCTCGTAGATAGAAACCGGCTCCGCCCGCCAATCCCTGGTCGGCCGCCGGGCCATCCAGGTAGCATCACCCCACTGGTAGCCGGCCAGGTCGTATACCAGGGAGGCGGTGGCGGGCCGGACTTCGGCATGGAAGCCATAGGGGTCGGTCTTTTCCGCCCAGTAGTTGCCATACCGGGAGAGCACCGCGTACTTGTAGAGGGCGCCCGCTGCCATTCCGGGCACGAAGACTTCCCATACGCCGCCACTGCCGCGGGGCGCCATCAGCACCTGTTGCTCGCGACCGTCTGGGCCGTAGCGGTAGACAAACATGCTGTCGGCCCCCGGCGCCCAGACGGCCAGATTCGTCCCCGCCACGCCGGCGACCACCCGCGGGTGTGCCCCCAGCTTCTCGTAGGCGCGCAGCCAGGTGCCCTCGCCAAACAGGTACAGGTCGTCCTCGGAGAATACTGAAGGAACGTCCATGGAGCATGCCCTCCGTCTGGAAATGCAGTGGATCATACCCGTTGAACCTCACCCCCGGCCCCTCCCCTACGAAGGGAGGGGAGCTTGGATCGGAACGATCGTTGGCATAGTCGCATCGACCGCTTACGGTGCCAAGAAGGCTAACTGCCCTTACCGTGGAAGCTCCGCTCCCTTCGTAGGGGAGGGGCCGGGGGTGAGGTTTCACGCCGCGACGTCCACGGCGCGGCGCGTTCGGTGCGGTGGTGGTGGCGCTGCCGCCGAGTACAAGTCGGCGCCGGTTCGCCCGGTGCGCCAACTCCTGGCCTGGCCGATCGCCGCCACGAACTCCGCTTCCAACGTACGCCGCCAGGGCGATGGGAGCAGTGAGATGGCCCGCGCTGCGCATGCGATGTTGTTACGCGGCTCGATGCGGTCGAGATCCTCGAAAAAGTAGCCGCAACTGGTCAGCATGAGTTGGCGGAAGTATTGCAGCTCGAGCCAGCGCCGCAGCGAGCGCACCGTCGAGGCTGGGGCAGCCGCGCCAGCGCGGCTCAGCATCGCCGAAAGAGGCTCACGTCCCAGGCGGACGCCCAGGTACCCGGCCAGTGTCTCCCAGGGGTCGGATAGCAATCGACCGGCGCGCTGCTCGTACAGCGCGTCGAGGCGCGCTGCCAGCCCGTCAAAGGCGGCGCGCAGCGGCCGCTTCCAACTACTGTCGCCTACGGTGCACGGGCATCCGGCGCTCCAGCGTGCAAGGCTGTGGGGGCAGCTCCAAGCCGTGCGAGGTCGGATCGTCACGGCTGTCAAGGGAGGGTGCTCCCGCAAGTACACGCCCAGAGTCGTGACACGCCAGCCAATGCTCGGCGCGCTCACCTGGAGTAATTGGGCCAGGAACTGATCCCGCCAGGGCTGGTGATGACCGTACAGCTCGCCGTCACTGGCAATGAGCGTCAGTCGTGGTGCACCTCGCTCCGACGTCTCGGTTGCCTGCAGCGGCGCCAGACTCTCGCGGGCAAAGCGATCGGCGTTCACGGTCAGGTCGGAATCGAAAGAGACGCCGCCGGACAGCGCCGCATGGTAGAAGAAGACGGCGATACGACGCCCTGCCCCCAGCTCGACCCAATGCGGCTTGCCGGTGTCGATCGGCCCGTCGGCTTGCCATGGCGCGAGGATGGTGTAGGCGATGCCGGCGTCTGCCAGGGCACGCAGCGAAGCCAGATCCACGGCCGCCTCGGGCAGCCAGGCCCCTTCCGGCGCATGCCCGTAGCGAAAGGTATAGTCGGCCACTCCCCAGGCTACCTGGATTCGCTTCTCGTGCTCGCCGGCCAGAGGAAGGATGGTGTGGCTGTAGGGAAGGGCGAGCGCATTGGAGGCGCCGTGTGTACGAACGTGCTCGCGTTCCGCCGCCTGTATCGCCCGCAGCGTTGCCGGGGCGCGCGCCGCCATCCAGGCGGCCAGCGTCGGGCCGAGATCGAAGCTCATCCGCGCAAAGTTCCCGCGCTCGGCGTTCGGCTGGTAGCACTCGGCGGTGACTTTCTCATTGTAGTCGTGGTACGGCTTTGCTTCCGGCTCCCGCGGCAGCTTTCCGGTGAAGGGGTCTTCGCGCGGCGGCTGATAAAAGTGCCCATGGACACAGAGGTAGGCGTCGTTCACCTGGCAACATTGCCCCTTCCAGCTCCACGATACGCAAGATGATTGCCAAGGGCTACGCTGCAAGTACTCACGACCTGCTCGAATTGCCGCACCTTGCTGTTCCCCTTAAGAATTACCAGCGAAAGCGGCTCCGTTGGTGAATATCAGATGACGCCCCTGGCTGCCTTTTCGCTACGATCGGGCGCCCGGCCACGGCCCCGGCAGCGTCAGGGGCAGCTCTCTCGGTTCGGTGCTTTCGCGGTAGACCTGCAAGCCACGGGCCCGATAGTTTGGGAGGGCGTTCGGTCCATCCAGGCTGCAGGTGTGTACCCAGACTCGCCGGGCGCCGAGCGCCCAGGCGCGCCGGATGCCGGCGGTGAGCAGATGGCCGCCGATGCCGCGCCCGATGAACCGCGGGAGCAAGCCAAGGTAGACAATCTCGACGTTGTCTTCTTGCTGCCGCTCCAGTTCCACGTATCCCGCAGGCGTACCGTCGGCATAGGCCACCCAGGTTTCGACCTCGGGCCGGTCGAGGTAGCGCAGCCAGGCGTCGTAGTCCCAACCCAGCCGCAGGGTCCAATACCAGTTCCCGCCCACGGCAGTGTAGAGGAACCGGCTGAACTCGGGTGATGGGGACTCAGCGCGCATGATCTCCACCGCGGGTAGCGGCGCTTTCGCCGGGCGAAGCTCGTCCGGATGCAGCATCTCCAGATACCAGGTCGTGACGTCCGTTCGTCTCGTCTCCACCGTTTTTTCCTCCGCTTCCTACCGCTCCTGTTCCACCGACGGCCGATGGCTCAGAGGCGGACTATACCAAGATGCACACGCAGAGACAGCCGATATACTGGCAAGAGAGGCCAGTGTCACGGTAGAGATAGGTGAGGCAAGCGGTGCAAGCGGCGATATGGTGGACCTCGGCGGATCTCGACCTGATGCCGGAGCTGATCGATGGCGACTAAGCAGCCCGAGTCCACCGCCAAGCCTACGCGCCTTATCCTCTACGTTGGTAAGGGAGGAGTCGGCAAGACGACGATGGCGGCCGCCACGGCGGTCCGCGCTGCCGAGCTGGGCCATCGTACACTGGTGGTCAGCACCGACATCGCGCATAGCCTCGCCGACGTGCTGAACCTCGACCTCAGCGGCGAGCCGCGCCAGATTGGCGATCGCTTGTTTGCCCAGGAGATCAACGTCCTCGATGAGGCGCGGCGCAGCTGGGGCAAGATGCAGGGACAGGTAGCCGATTTCCTGCGCCGCGAGGGGATCTCCGACATTCAGGCCGACGAGCTGGCCATCGTGCCCGGCATGGAGGAGGTGACGGCGCTGGTCCAGATTCGCAGGCAGAGCGACAGCGGCGAGTTCGACTGTATCGTCATCGACGCAGCTCCTACCGGAGAAACCATCCGCCTGCTTAGCATGCCGGAGTCGTTGCTCTGGTACGCCGGCAGGCTGCAGGAATGGCAGGGCAAGCTGATGCGGTTCGTCGGCCCGATATTCCGCGTGGCCCTTCCCGATCTGAACATCGCCGAGACGGTGACCAAGATCGCCGCGCAGGTGAAGGAGCTGCGCCTGGCGCTGATTAATCCTGACCGTAGCTCCTACCGGATCGTCACTACTCCCGATGTGATGGTGCTCAAAGAGGCGCAACGCGCCGAGACCTACCTCAACCTGTTCGACTACCCGATCGACGCGGTCGTGGTTAATCGATTGCTGTCGGAAGGTGATGGCGGCAACCCCTACGTGGATGCCATGCTCGCGCGGCAGCAGCGCGGGATGAAGGATGTCCGCAACGCCTTTGGCACGCTGCCGCTGCTGGAAGCGCCGCTCCTGGTCGAGGAGCCGATCGGCGTCGCCGCGCTGGCCGGCCTGGCGCGCCAACTGTTCGGCGATCGGGATCCCACCGAGGTGCTCCACCGCGGACGCACCCAAACCATCGAAAAACAAGGGACCGGATACCTTCTCTCTATCCCCATGCCGAACGTCGAGCTGGGCAAGCTCTCGCTGATGAAGAAGGGCGACGAGCTCTACGTCGACGTCGGCAACTTCCGTCGTGAGATCACCCTCCCGGCGTCGCTGACGAGCCTGGAGCCGGGCACGGCGCGGATGGACGGCGGGATGCTGCGCGTGCCGTTCAGTGCGTCGGAGAATGGCGCGGAGGGCTGAAGATCGTTCGCCGCCAATGCTCCTGAGGACGACTGGCAGGCTCCTCCACCGTGATGAGGCTCATGATGAGCCAGGGGTGCATGCGGTGATTGCCGCAAGCAATGGTCCTGTAGGGGCGGGCCTTGTGCCATGGGAGACAAGTTAAGCTCTGTGCCGGAAAGTCAAGGGAGGCACGGATGGCAACCGGTGGCAAAAAGCGGGTTCTGAAGACGGATGCTGGGGTGGTGCGGCGGGACCATGCGCGGCGGCGGAA
>Ga0207416_1002487_pt1 | contig 19936 bp, 18 predicted proteins | sample PaiPotPPM11metaG_FD_184107 | JGI IMG/M metagenome (GOLD analysis project Ga0207416, IMG submission 184107) | Iron sulfur acid spring bacterial and archeal communities from Banff, Canada, to study Microbial Dark Matter (Phase II) - Paint Pots PPM... ...
TCCCCCCTGGTCGACCTGGTCTCAGACATGGGCCAGTTGGAGAAGCTCCGCCAGCGAGGTGCCATCACCGAGAGTGAATTTCAGCGGAAGCGCCGCAAGATCCTCGATACGATTTAGGCTCGCGGCGCTCGCCCTCCTGGCAACCTTCCTCAGTGGCTGCGACAGCCTGCAGGGTGGGCCCGGTGGCCTTCGGCCAGCCGCGCCCCGACTCAGCGTGTCCCAGTACCAGCCCGAGGCCGCCCGTCGAGAGGGGGGAAGCCTCGTCATCGGTGATTGGGAGAGCCCGACCAATTTTTCACCACTCTTCAACGACGAGCTACCTGCCCGCGAGATCGATTCGCTGTTATATGCCGGCCTGACTCGCCTGGACGCCCAGCTGCACCCCGTCGCCGACCTGCTGAGCGAGCTACCTACCCTCGACAACGGGGGTGTCAGCTGGGACCGTGCCGCAAGGCGGATGACGGTCAGCTATCGGCTTCGCGCCGGCCTGCACTGGTCCGACGGCCAGCCGATCACCGCCGAGGACGTCAAGTTCACCTGGCAGGTGATCCGCGAGTCGCAGCCCGGGAGCGCGCTGAACGCCGACGGCTACAGCACGATCGCCGACCTCCAGGTCCAGGGCTCCTTGCGTTTCACGATCGCCTTCAGCAGGATTTATCCCCAGTACCTGGACCTCTTCTCGGCGATTCTGCCGCAGCACCGCCTGGCCGATGTGCCCCCCGCCCGCATCGCGGACAGTGCCTTCTTTACCCGCCCGGACGTGGTCAGCGGCCCTTACAAGCTCAGCGACCTGGTTCCCGACGACCATATCGCCCTGGTGCGCAACGAGGCCTGGTCCCAGGGTCGCGCCGGTCGGCACCCTCATCTCGACGCCATCCTGTTCCGTATTTATCCCGAGGTAGGACAGCTGATCGATGCCGCGCGCAAGGGCGAGGTCGACCTGGCGCTCGAGATTCCGGACGAGCAACTCAGCACGCTCGGAAATCTGGGCGCCATGGGCGAGCAGCGGCGTCCGTCGCTCGCCTATGAGCAGGTCACCTTCAACCAGGCGGACCCCAACCCGCAGACCGGTCTGCCGCCTCCCTGGAGAGGTGACCCCATCCTGCTGCAGGCGCTGCGCAGCTCGATCGACCGCACCGGGCTGGTCCAGCGAGTGCTTCAGGGTGAGGCGCCGGTGGCGCAGTCGCCGATCTCGAGCCTGACCGATTTCCATGACGCCGACGCCGCCCTACGCTTCGATGCGGGCAGCGCCCAGGCGCTGGAGCGCGACGGTTGGATCCTGGCCGGCGACGGCGTCCGGGTCAAGAACGGCCGGCGTCTCTCCTTCAGCCTGTTAACCGCGCTCGGCGACCCGCTCCGGACCCAGGTGCGCGCTGATTTGATTGCGCAATGGCGCAAGCTCGGAGTCGAGGTGGTTCCCAGGGACGCACATCCCAGTGAGATGTTCAGCGGCTACGCCCAGGGCGGCCTGCTTGAGCAGGGCAAATTCGAGGCGGGACTCTGGACCTGGAGCACCGGTTCGGACCCGGACGGCATCTATCCGCTGGAGCACTCATCGCAGATCCCGAGTAATGCAAACCAGGGCGTCGGGTCGAACTTCGGACGCTTCGCCAACCCGGAGATCGACCGCGACCTGGAGCGGGGACGTCAAACGCTGATCGCGGGGGAACGGGTACAGGCTTACGCCGCCTTCGAGCGAGCCTACGCCCGCCTCGGAGCTGAACTGCCGCTTTTCGAGCGAGTGGAGGCCGTGCTCTCCAGTCCTCGCCTTCACAACCTGCAGGCCAACTCGGGACCTGCAACCACCCTGTGGAACGCGGCTGACTGGTGGATCGGATAAGAGCGCCGTGAGAAGCTCCTGGCAAGCCCATCTCGACCCGTTAGAAAAGCTTGGAAAAGGCGGCCATTCGTTGACCCCGTGAGATTGGCGCCGGTAGAATACCGCCCGACACCACCGCCGTCGCCCTTGGGCGGCGTCGCATCCGGATGGCGCCCTCAGGCATGAGCCGGAAATCCGGAAGGAGGTCATGATGACCGCGACCAGCCTGCGACTCTCAAGGTCGACTGGCGTCATCACGATCGCCGTGGTCCTGCTCTCCGCCTGCGCTCCGAGCAACCCCGCGACGACCAGCTCCGCCAGGCCGGGCGGGACGGTCACGGTTGCTTCCTGGCAGGAACAGGACAGCTTCCTCGCCTGCAACATCACCGCCACCGCCTCACATGCCTGTGCGTACATCAACCCGGTGATGGAAGGACTGCTGACGGTCAAAGCCAACCAGGATGTACCCTCCAATCCAAGATTGACCGATTACTGGGTTCCCCAGCTGGCGACCGAGGTCCCCAGCCTCGAAAACGGCGACGTCAAGGTCAGTGGCGATCGCATGGACGTCACCTGGAAGCTGCGGACAGGCGTCAAATGGCACGACGGTGTTCCCTTCACCTCCAGGGACGTACGCTCGACCTTCGACTTCTGGTGGCTCAAGTACCGTGACAAGAATCCGACTCCGCTGGTGTCGACCAGCGGCTGGGACCAGGTGGACAGCGTCGACACCCCAAACAGCCAGACTGCCGTGGTGCACTTCAAGAGCGTCTACGCTGCGTACCTGACGCTTGGAACCGGTCCCTATGGCATCCTCCCCGACCACCTGCTGCAGCAGGTCTGGGCCCAGACGGGAGACATCACCCACGACAAGGTCACGGTCAACATCCCGGGCGGCTTCAACGGCTCGGACACACTCGACAAGGTGATGGTGGGGACCGGGCCCTTCATCTTCAAGGAGTGGGTGACCGGCGACCACCTCACGCTGTTGAAGAACAGCCACTGGTGGGGACCGCACCAGCCCTACCTGGACCAGATCAGGGTCAAGTTCGATGCCGACGCCAACGCGGAGTACAACGAGCTCCGGACCAACACCATCGACATGGGGTTGGACCTCCGACCCTCGCTGCTGCCGCCACTCTCGCGGCTTCCCGACGTGACCACCGTCACCATCCTGGACAGCGCCTCGGAGCACCTCGACATCAACCTGCACAACACCTTCCTCAGCGATGTCACGTTGCGGCGGGCGATCCTGATGGGGATCGACCGCCAGAAGATCGTCGACACGCTACTGCTCGGCAAGACGGTCGTTCCCCCCGATGCCTGGATGTGCATCCAGACGGGAGCCTGGTGCCTCGACCCGAGTGCGAAGCACACGCAGTACGACGTGGCTGCCGCCAACAAGCTGCTCGATGACAACGGGTACAAGCTGCAGGAAAGCGGTGCCTGCAAGGGCTTTCGCACGGATCCCCAGGGCCGTTGCGTCCAGCTGCACCTCGTCACCACCACGCTTGCCCTCCGTGAAGAGCAGGAGGTTGTGATCGCCGCCGACCTGGCCGCGATCGGCGTCCAGGTGATCAAGCCGTTCGCGAACGTCCCCTCCACCCGGATGTTCGGCTCCTGCACCAGTGGAGGCGTGATCTACAGCCACAACTTCGACCTGGCCATGTACACCAACAACTACAGCTATCCGGCGGAGCCGGACTCGCTTGCCTACACCGCCTACCACAGCTCGCAGATACCGACCGACGCCAACGGCTGCGTGGGCCAGAACACGACCTTTGTAAGTGATCCGCAGCTCGACCAGGCGCTGGACCAGGCTCGCCTTTCCGTCAAGGTGTCGGACCGTAAGGACAAATACATCACGGCCCAGAAGCGGCTGGCCGAGATTCTCCCGGAGATCCCGCTCTACCAGGCGGTCGACGTGGAGGCCTTCAACAAAAAGCTCGGCGGTTACAAGGGTAACGAGTTCTGGTGGATGAACCAGACGGCGGACTGGTACATCAATTCCTGAAGCGCGGCGCTAACACGCCTCTACCGTAATCTGCACGGATGAAAGATCTGGCGGAGACTGCCCTCAACGCGGCCCAGGTGAAGGGCGCCGGCTACGCTGACGTCCGGATCAATCACCACGTGCGGCAGAACCTCGCCGTTAAGAACGGCGTCCTCGCATCGGTTACAGACGATGCCAGCGAGGGCTTCGGGGTCCGGGTCCTGGTCGACGGTGCCTGGGGCTTCGCCGGAAGCGCTCGCCTCAACCGCGCGGAGATCGAACTGGTCGTCGGGCGGGCGGTGCGGATCGCCCGTGCCAGCGCTCGTGTCCTGACGACCCGGGTGAACCTGGGCTCCCCGGTGAGCTCGAGGGGCCGGTACACCACTCCGATCGAACGGGATCCGTTTACGGTCCCGCTAGCGGAAAAGGTCGACCTCCTGCTCCGAGCCGATGCCGCCATGGGCGAGACGAAGGGCGTCACGGTTCGCGAGGGATCGATGGAGTTCATCCGTGAGACCAAGTTCTTCGCCTCGACGGAGGGTGCGCTCACCGAGCAGACCCTGTACGAGAGCGGCGCCGGCATCGAGGCTACCGCGACCAGCCCGGACGATGTCCAGAACCGCTCCTATCCAAACTCTTTTGGACGTCACCAGGGTGCGGGCGGCTACGAGTACGTGGCGGCCCTGGAGCTGGATCGCCATGCGGCCCGCATCGGTGACGAAGCGGTAGCGCTGCTCAAGGCGCCGCAGTGCCCGAGCGGCGTGAAGACCCTCATCCTCGATGCCAGCCAGACCGCACTCCAGATCCATGAGTCGTGCGGTCACCCAACCGAGCTCGACCGCGTCTTCGGAATGGAGGCCGCCTACGCGGGGACGAGCTTCATGACACCGGAAAAGCTCAACCAGCTGCGCTACGGCTCCAGTCTCGTGACGATCACCGCCGACGCGCTGACGCCGACGGGACTGGGCACCTTCGGCTGGGATGACGAAGGCGTGCCGGCTCAGAGGAGCTTCCTGATCGACAGGGGGCTTTTCGTCGGTTACCTGACCTCCCGTGAGACCGCAAGCGTTCTCGGGGAGCAGAGCAACGGGACGATGCGAGCCGACGGATGGAACCGAATCCCGTTGATCCGCATGACCAACGTAAGCCTCCAGCCGGGGGACAGCTCGCTGGCGCAGATGACCTCCGAGGTAAAGGACGGGGTATACATGGAGACGAACCGCAGCTGGAGCATTGACGACAAGCGCCTGAACTTCCAGTTCGGAACTCAGCTCGCCTACGAGATCGTCGATGGGAAGCGCGGGCGCCTGCTGAAAAACGCAACCTATGCGGGGATCACGCCCGAGTTCTGGAACTCGTGTGATGCCGTCGCCGGGAAGTCGGAGTGGAAGCTATGGGGCCTGGCCAATTGCGGAAAAGGACAGCCACCCCAGGTCGCGCATGTCGCTCACGGCGCCGCGCCCGCGCGCTTTCAGCGGGTGAAGGTGGGCATCCTCAAGTGAAGAGCGTTGAAACCGCCCGCCTCAGCCCGAGGGAAGAAGTCGAGACATTCACGAAGTGGCTGCTCGCCCGCTCGCCAGCCGACCAGACCGAAGTCATGGTGACGGAGTGGGACAGCGCCCTGACGCGCTTTGCCAACAATGGCATCCATCAGAACGTGGCCGAGCGCAACGTAAGTGTGCGGGTTCGAGTCGTAAAGGACGACCGGACGGGGGTCGCGACGCTCAACCAGATGAACGAGGAGGCGGCGCAGAACGTGCTCGATCGCGCCCTCGCGGTCGCGGCGCTGCAGCCGCCGGGCGAAGCGGTGCTGATGCCCGGAGCCTTGCCGGCGCCGGAAATCGACGCCTGGTCCGAGGCTACTGCCGGTGCCAGCCCCGAACAGCGGGCCGACTTCGTCGAGAAGTTATGCTCACAATCCGCCCGGTCAGGGCTCAAGGCCTTCGGCGCCTACAGCACCACGGCAGCGCAGCTTCTGGTAGCCAACTCACTCGGTGCCAATCACCACCACCGCTCTACCCAGGCCACCGTGAACTCGGTTGTCATGGGGGAGGCCGGCGCCGGCTATGCTGACCGCTCTGCGATCGACGTCTTAGAGCTCGATCCGGAGGAGCTTGCCGCGGAGGTCATCGAAAAGGCCGCACGTAACCAGAATGCCCAGCCGGTCGAGCCTGGCGTTTACGAGGTGGTGCTCGAGGAGTATGCCGTCGCTGAGATGCTCGAATTTCTGAGCTTCATGGGCTTCGGGGCGCTCGCGGCCCAGGAGGAGAGAAGCTTCATGCGTCTCGGAGAACGGATAACCGGGGAGCCGATCGCGATCTGGGACGACGGACTCGACCGCACCGGCCTGCCAGCACCCTTCGATTTCGAGGGAGTGCCGAAGCAGCGCGTCGACCTGATTCGCAATGGCGTCGCCACCGGTCTCGTCTACGACCAGCTGACCGGAAAGCGCGCTGGTCGCCCCTCGACCGGGCACGGCCTGCCCGCGCCTAACACTGACGGACCCTTTGCGGTCAACCTGTTCATGGCGCCCGGCACGGTACCGAAAGCCGAGCTGGCAAGCGGGATCAAGCGTGGGATCTGGATCACACGCTTCTGGTACGTGCGGGTGGTTCAGCCCAAGGCCTCCGTGATTACCGGCATGACCAGGGAGGGGACCTTCCTGATCGAGAACGGCGCCGTCACGCGTCCCGTCAAGGATCTTCGCTTCACCGAGAGCATTCTCAAGGCCTTGGATGGTACGCAGGCCTTGAGCAGTTCGACCAAGCTGCAGGCCAGTGAGTACTTCGGCGCCGCCCGGGTCCCCGCTCTCCACCTCAAGGAATTCACCTTCACCAGTTGACTGCTCCACTGATCGGGTTACCCACGCTCGCCATTCCCCGCGGCGACAAGCCTGCCCGTTTCGGAATCAACCAGACCTACGTCAATGCGCTCGTGACGGCCGGTTGCGCCCCCGTGCTGATCCCCCTACTCGACGATGAGAGTGTGCTGCGCACCATCTTCGAGCGGCTGGACGGCATCGTTTTTCCCGGCGGCGCGGACGTGGGCCCCCTCGAGTACGGCGAGGAACCGCTTCCGGAGATCAACGTGGTCGAAAGTGCGCGGGATCGCACCGAGCTGCGCCTGGCGCGCTGGGCTTTTGAAGCAGACCTGCCCACGTTGGGTATCTGTCGCGGCCAGCAACTGCTCAACGTCGCGCTGGGCGGCACTCTCTACCAGGATCTGTTAAGGCAGGGAGCAACCGAGGTTGATCACGCCGACAGGGACGGTCGCGCCCGCTCGGCCCTGGTACACAGGGTTGCGCTGGAGCCCGATTCGAGACTGGCTCAGCTGATCGACGAAACCACGATCGAGGTCAACAGCCTGCACCACCAGGCGATCAAGTCGGTCGCGCCCGCCCTGACGGTGACGGGACGGTCGGAAGATGGTGTTATCGAAGCGGTCGAGGCCGGCGGCGTCCAGTTCCTGATTGCCGTCCAGTGGCACCCGGAGGAGCTGGCTGACCTTCCCTGGGTCAGCCGGCTTTTCAAGGGTTTCGCGCGGGCGGCCGCGCGCTAGAGGTCAGGCAGCCTGCGGAACAGTAACAGCGGGCGCTTCGAGGGCTTTCGTAAGGACCTCTCGCACATCGCTCACGAGGTGAACCGTAATCGCGGCCCGAACGCTCTCTGGCAGATCGTCCAGGTCCGGCCCGTTGCGGAAGGGAAGGATGACTTCTGTCAGCCCGGCCTGGTGAGCGGCCAGCAGCTTCTGTTTGACACCGCCGATCGGCAGCACCTTGCCCTGCAGGGTGACCTCTCCAGTCATGCCGACGCTGGACCTGACAGGGCGGTTCGTCAGCAGGCTGACGAGGGCGGTGACCATCGTAACGCCGGCGGAGGGCCCGTCCTTGGGCACTGCGCCCGCCGGAACGTGGATGTGGATCGCCTTCTCTTCGAAACCGGGTTCGATTCCAAGCTCCTTACTGTGCGAACGAACATATGAAAGGCCGATCTGTGCCGATTCCTTCATCACGTCGCCGAGCTGGCCGGTCAGCGTAAGACCCTTGGCGCCATCCATGGCAGCGGCCTCAACGAAGAGCACCTCGCCACCCGAGCCTGTCACCGCAAGGCCGGTAGCCACGCCGGCAACGTCCGTCCGCTCGGCCACTTCGGCATGGAACTTCGCCCGGCCCAGGTAGGAACTGATGTCGCTCTCTTCCACTCGTATCGGGGGCGTCAGTATTCCCCCCTCGAGCCCGGTGGCGACCTTTCGCAGCAGCCTGCCAAGCTCGCGCTCCAGGTTGCGAACCCCTGCTTCACGAGTGTGCTCCTCGATGATTCGACCGAGTGCCTCCTCGGAGACGCTGACCTCGTCGCCACCAAGGCCGTTGCGCTCCAGCTGGCGATATAGCAGGTGGTCGCGCCCGATCGCAACCTTTTCTTCCTGCGTGTAGCCATCCAGGCGGATGATTTCCATCCGGTCCAGCAGTGCCGGCGGGATCGTGTCAGCCACGTTCGCCGTCGGGATGAAGAGAACTTCTGAGAGGTCGAGGTCGACCTCCAGGTAGTGGTCGCGGAAGGAGTGATTCTGGGCGGGGTCGAGAACCTCCAGCAGCGCTGAAGCGGGGTCGCCGCGCCAGTCCCGGCCGACCTTGTCGATCTCGTCGAGCATGATCACCGGGTTTTTTACGCCCGACTCCTTCAGCGCCCGGGCGATGCGGCCCGGAAGCGCACCGACGTAGGTGCGCCGGTGACCGCGGATCTCGGCTTCATCGTGGATTCCGCCCAGTGAGATGCGGGTGAACTTGCGGCCGAGGGCAGACGCGACCGATTCCCCGAGCGACGTCTTGCCGACGCCGGGAGGTCCGACCAGCGTGATGATGGCACCGGTGCCACGGCCCGAAACCAGCTCCATGCCGCGGCTCTGGCGGCGCTTGCGCACGGCAAGGAACTCGATGATCCGGTCCTTGACGTCCTCCAGCGCGGTGTGGTCGCGGTCGAGCACGCGCCGCGCCTCGGACACGTCGAAGCGATCGTCCGTTCGCTTGCTCCACGGAATCTCGACCATCCAGTCGAGGTAATTGCGGATCCAACCCTGCTCGGGGCTTTGCTCGCTGGTCCGCTCCAGGCGGTCGAGCTCACGCTCGACCTCCTTGCGAACCGCCTCCGGCATCCCGGCTGCTTCGATCTTCCGCCGGTAGTCAGCGGCGATGTCCGCCTCGCCTTCACCCAGCTCTTTCTTTATGGCTTCGAGCTGCTGGCGCAGCAGAAACTCCCTCTGGCGCTTCTCCATCCCCTCGTTGACCTCGCTGCGGATCTGGTCCTTCAGTGACGCCTCGGCGAGGATTTCGCGGGTCCAGCCGATCAGCTTCCTGAGTCGCTCCTCGACGTCGAGCGTCTCGAGTATCTCCACCTTTCGCTCCAGCGAAAGATCGGGAGAGTAGCCGGACATGTCGGCCAGCTGTGAAGGACGGTCAATCGTCCTGATCAGCTGGACCGCCTCGCCGGCTCCCCGGATCTCGAGCAGGTTCTCGATCAGGGCCTTGTATTCGCGTCCCAGCAGCTGTGCCCGCTCGCTGAGCGGGTTGACGTCAGCCAGCGGCTGCGCCAGGATGCGCAGGGCCGGTCCCGTCCCGGCTGCCGCGCTGCCGACGCTGGCGCGCCGCAGCCCGTTGAGGATGGCTACCTCTATGCCGTTGGGCAACTTACGCGAGTCTTCGACCCGCGCCACGGTGCCGATGGTGGCGTATCGTCCCTCGACCCGAGGTACCAGCAGTACCAGGTTGTCTTCGGCGCGAGCGGCGCTCACGGCCGCCTGCGCCTCGTCGCGCTCGAGCGGGATGGTTACGGTCATGTTGGGTAGAACGACGCCATTGTTAAGTGGTAGGAGCGGGATCAATTCGGTTTTTAAATCGGGCATTGGATTCTCCTTGAGCTCTCCAGCGGCTCAGCCGCGGAACAGTTGTTTTTATGCCCAAATCCCCGCCTTCGAAACTGAGGCACGGCGGCTCAGGTCTCGGGTTGGGCCAAAGCCAGCTCAAAGACGAGCTCAAGCCCGTCCACCTCATCCTGTTGCTCGCCGACCTGGCGGAAGTCAAGTCGCCTGGCGATTGCCAGCGAGGCCACGTTGGTGGGGCTGATGCTGAGGAAGACGGAGGGTGTGCGCTGCGCCGCGGCCCAGCCTATGAGCGCCCGGACGGCCTCGAGTGCGTAGCCCTGCCTGCGCCAGGCCTGAAAAACGGTGTACCCGATCTCGGCGCGCCCTACCAGGGCAGGAGGACCGTGGAATCCTATCGAACCGATGACAGTCGACTCCGACTGGGCAACCATCAGGCGCACGGTCCAGCCGGGCTCTGCCGGAAGGCGCTCCATGCGTTCCAGCTGGAGCCTGAGAAACCGCTCGTCCTGCGGTCCCCCGAAGTCGGCCGGAATGGGCAAGCCCACGATCATCTCCGCGGCCTGCCGGTCGCCGGCGAGCAACTTGCGGACGGCTTCGGCGGGTAGGAGAATCAAGCGGAGCCGCGGTGTCACGATCGCCGCCTCGTCGCCGGCACCGGCCGTCCCCGCTGTACCGTCAAGGATCTGCGCCAGGATGGATCGATAGACCTCGTCAGGCGTTCGATCGGCGTCGACTTCGAGGAGGCGGCCGGTGCGCCGGTAATAGTCGATCAGCGGAGCCGTCTGAGTCAGGTAAACCTCGATTCGATGGGCCACCACCTGGGGGCGGTCGTCGCTCCGCTGCTCGGTCGCGTTTCGATGCCTCAGGCGCTCGACCAGGGCCGGGGCGGCAATCTTCAGGTAGATTGCCACCTCGATCGGCCGGTGCAGTTCCTCAAGCATCGAATCCAGCGCCACGCCCTGCCCGCCGGTCCTGGGAAAACCGTCGAGGATGAAGCCCTTTTTGGTGTCGGGGTCCTGCAGGCGGTGCCGGATGATGTCGATCACAAGGCTGTCGGGAACCAGCTCGCCGCGGTCGAGATAAAAGCGAAGTTGACCGCCATGAAGAGTGTCAGCCTCCTGCTGGGCACGGAGGATGTCCCCGGTTGAGATCGCCGGAATGCCCAGTTCGAAGGACAGGCGGACTGCCTGCGTCCCCTTCCCGCAGCCCGGCGGACCGAGGAGCACCAGCCGCCGCGGAGCCCTGGATTTCACCCGCATGCAAAGCCGATCGACTGGTTGTAGGCGGCAGCTGCCTGAGCCTGGTCGATATAGCCGTCGTGCACCATCTGGGCGAGCACGGCAAACTGGCGAGCCCGCGCCGCACAGGGGTTCCGGTAAAGGTCGTAGTGGGAGGGCGACTGCGGCAGACCGGCGATCATCGAGGCGCGCGCCAGGTCGAGCAGGGGCGGCGTTGTATGAAAGTAGACCGCCGCGGCCTGGCCGACGCCGTAGGCCCCGTGGCCGAAGTAAACCGAGTTGAGGTATGACTCGAGGATCTGGTGCTTGCTGAACTTCGACTCCAGCTTGATTGCGAGCAGCAGGTCCTCCGGCTTGCGCCAGCCGTCGTCGTTGTGGTTCATGTAAAGGTTCTTCGCCAACTGCTGGCTCAGGGTGCTCCCTCCTTCCAAGGCGCGACGGTGATATAGATCGGCGAACAGGGCTCGGACGAGTCCCTGCGAGTCGATCCCATGGTGAGAATAGAACCGCTCGTCCTCGGTTGCGATCAGAGCCTCGCTCAGCCGGTCCGGGACCGCGTTGAGGGCGACGCGAGTTGCTCCGTGGGCGGAAAGCACCGAATCGACACGCCTGGAAAGGTCGTCCACGGGCGGAGTCACGGCCAACCCGATCGCTGTTGCCAGCCCGAGCAGCGCCGGGATCCCGAGAACGACCGAAACAGCGATCCCTGCAAGCCGGCGTCCGCGGCCGCCGGGGAAACGCCCCATTCGCCTGAATTGTAAGTTTTGGGCGCTAGAATTGACTGGTGAGCGATGCTCTTCCACGGCTGACAGACCGGCACGGAACCTGGAAGGTGAAGGCCGGGCTGGCCGAGATGCTGAAGGGCGGCGTCATCATGGACGTCGTCACGGCGGAGCAGGCGAAGATCGCCGAAGATGCGGGCGCCGTGGCGGTAATGGCCCTGGAGCGGGTTCCAGCCGACATCCGCCGTGAAGGCGGAGTGGCTCGCATGAGCGATCCGAGTTTGATCACCGCGATCATCGAGGCGGTCACCATCCCGGTGATGGCGAAGTGCCGGATTGGCCATTTCGTCGAAGCCCAGGTGCTGCAGTCCCTCGGAGTCGACTACATCGATGAAAGCGAGGTCCTGACCCCGGCCGATGAGGAACACCACATCAACAAGCACACCTTCACGGTCCCCTTTGTCTGCGGCTGCCGTGACCTGGGCGAGGCTCTCCGCCGACTGACGGAGGGCGCGGCGATGATTCGGACCAAGGGCGAGGCAGGCACCGGCAACGTGGTGGAGGCGGTACGCCACATTCGGGCCGTGACCGGAGCTATCAGGCGACTGCACGGCATCGGACCCGAGGAACTCGTCATGGAGGCGAAGCGGCTCTCCGCGCCCTATGACCTGCTCGAGGAGTGTGCCCGGCTCGGCCGCCTCCCGGTAGTGAATTTTGCCGCCGGGGGTATCGCAACGCCGGCGGATGCCGCATTGATGATGCAACTTGGCTGTGATGGCATCTTCGTCGGCTCGGGAATCTTCAAAGCGGAGAATCCGTCGGCGCGAGCCAAGGCAATCGTGGCGGCGACCACGTACTACGACCGGCCGGATATCCTCGCCGACGCGTCGAAGAGCCTGGGGAAAGCCATGCGGGGGCTCGAAATCGGGGCCATCCCCGAGGAGGAACTGCTCGCCGGCAGAGGCTGGTGAGCATCGCGCGCCGCCGCGTCGGTGTCCTGGCGCTCCAGGGCGATTTCCGCGAACACCTGGCCGCGTTGCAAGCCTGCGAGGTCGAAGGAGTCCCGGTCCGACTTGCCGCTGACCTCGGAGCGGTCGATGCGCTGATTTTGCCTGGTGGTGAGAGCACGACAATGACACGCCTGATGGAGCCGGCGTTGAAGGGCGAGATCCAGCGGCGGGCCGGGATCGGCATGCCGGTTATGGGCACCTGCGCCGGCATGATCCTGATGGCCGAGAGGATCGAGGATGGCCGTCCAGATCAGGAACCCCTCGGGTTGATGCATATCACTGTCCGACGCAACGCTTACGGCCGCCAGATTGACAGCTTCGAGGCCGAGGTCGAGTCACGGATCCCTGGTGGCTCCGGGCCTGCTCTGTTCATCCGGGCGCCGCAGCTGACCGAACGCGGCAGTAATGTCGACGTTCTAGCCGTCCTTGGAGGTCAGCCCGTAGCCCTGAAGGAGGGTGCTCGGCTGGCGCTCGCGTTCCATCCTGAGCTCACCCCCGAACGGCGTTGGCATCAGTATTTCCTCTCGCTACTCGAGGAGCCCCGATGAGCCTCCAGGTCCGGCCGGCGCAGCTCCGCGACCTCGCCGCTATCGAAGCGCTCTACCGCCAGCAAACGCGCGAGGCGGAACGTTCCCCGGTAAAGCGACAGTTCGCGTCCTCCCGTTTGTGGTTCCTGCTCAACAATGCCTTCGCCTCGATCCTGCCGATGACCTCCCCCGCAGACCACGTCTACGTCATGGAGGACGAACGGCGCTTGATACACGGTTTCGTGCAGGCAGAGAATGCCCCGCTGGGCCCCCATGCCTGGCAAATCCTGAACCTCTGCCTCAATCCCGAGCTCGACCGTTTCCAGGACGGGACGGCCTTGCTCGACCACCTGTTCAACGAAGGTCTCAGCCGGGGAGTCTCGAAGTTCATCGTGCGCATCCCGGTAGACGACCCGATAGCCGATCTCTTTCGCTCGCGCGGGTTTGTCGCCTATGCCACCGAGCATGCACTCCTCAAGGAAAGCCTGGCCCCGCGGCCTTCCCCGCCGCTTGCGGGCTGGCGACCGATGCGTCGGGAGGACGAACTCGGGGTCTACCTCCTCTACGTGGCGACCACCCCGAGGGCGGTCGCCGCCGTCGAGGCTTCTAACTTTGCCGAGTGGCGGCGCAGCTTTCAACCGGCGGCGCGAAGCTCTCGAATCCCGCGCCGCGCCGGCCAGCCCCGTTTCGTGGTCGAGCGGGTCCAGGTGATCGGCTGGATGAGCCTCGTCCCGGGTGGTGGCGGACGCCCACACACGCTCGGCCTGATGGCCTCGGGCCAGCCATCCGACCTCTGGCAGGCCCTGGTCGATCGTAGCCTGTCCTACGTCGCCGAAAACCGGCCCGGGCCGGTATGGTGCAGCCTCCGGCATTACGATGAAGCTGCCATCGCGCTGCTGACGGCGGAGGGATTCGAGCTGATCGCGTCGCAGACGCTGATGGTCCGCGAACTCCCGTTGAAGGTTCCGGCCCGGGCGAGGGTAAGAATCAAAGAAAAGCGGCTCGTGCCGCAATACGGATGAGGTGACGTGCTGGAAGCTGGAAGATCGTTGAGCGGATTGACTGACGCCGATCCCGCCGAGCTGGACCTGCTTTTCCAGGCCCTCCCTCCACACATCAACCGTGCGGTCAAGCAGCTTGACCATCAGCGGCTGTTGCTGGAGGTCGTGCTCGACCTGGGCCGCGAGCCCGAAGCCCGTTTCCCGGACGCCGAGGTGTTGCTCGACGAGACCCCGGTCACCTCGGAGGACCTGGAATTCGTTGCGACAAGGGTGGGGTCCTTCGGTGACGACAACCGCGCCGGCATCGAGCGCACCCTTCACCGCATCTCCGCCATCCGTAACCGCTCCGGCGCAATCGTGGGCCTTACCTGCCGCGTGGGCCGGGCGATCACGGGCACCATCGACATCATCAAGGACATGGTTATCGGGGGAAAGAGCATCCTTTTACTCGGTCGCCCAGGTATCGGCAAGACCACCATGCTTCGCGAGTGCGCCCGCGTGCTTGCGGACGAGATGAAGAAGCGCGTTGTTATCGTGGACACCTCCAACGAGATCGGCGGCGATGGCGACATTCCTCACCCCGGGATAGGGCGATCGCGCCGCATGCAGGTCCGCACTCCCTCCCTGCAGCATGCCGTGATGATCGAGGCGGTGGAGAACCACATGCCGCAGGTGATCGTTATCGACGAGATCGGCACGGAGCTTGAGGCTGCGGCAGCGCGGACGATTGCCGAGCGCGGCGTGCAACTGGTGGCCACAGCGCACGGCAGCTCGCTGGAAAATCTTTTGGTCAACCCGACCCTGAACGACCTCCTAGGGGGCATCCAGACGGTGACTCTGTCGGACGAAGAGGCGCGCCGCCGCGGCACCCAGAAGTCGGTGCTGGAACGCAAGTCGCCGCCCACCTTTGACGTACTGGTCGAGATCCACGACCGCGACCGCCTGGCGATCCACCAACCCCTGGGGGACGTCGTCGACGCCGCGCTGCGGGGAACCTTGAAGCCGCCACAGATGCGGATTCGCGGTAATGACGGTGCCATCGTGGCGCGCATCGCGGAAACGGCGCCGATGCGAGCAGCGGCGCTACGAGAGCCGATCGAGGCACCGCGCTCACGCGGCCTGCATGAAACTGTTTCAGTCTTTCCCTATGGGGTCAGCCGTAACTATCTAGAGCAAGCGATCAGCGACCTGCACGTCCCGATCCGGGTTCAAAACCACATCGAGGACGCGGACCTGATCGTCACGCTGAAGAATTACTACCGGCGAAAGGACTCACCGCTGCGGGAGGCGGAGGCGGATGGAATTCCGATCCAGGTCTTAAAGAGCAATACCATCACGCAGATCAGGAATGCGCTGAGCAAGGTCTATCAGCTCGATACGCCCGATCCGACAGAGTCGGCCCTGCAGGAAACCATCGAAGCCATCAACCGCGCCAAGGCGACCAACGCCATGGTCGAGCTCTCACCGCAGACGCCGTATGTTCGCCGCTTGCAGCACCAACTGGTGGAACGTCACGAGCTCACTGCCAGGAGCACCGGAAAGGAGCCGAACCGCCGGCTTCGTATCTATACGAGCTCCGGTTGAAGCCGCTATAGTCACGCCAAAAGATGAGTGCCGCGGGGAAGCCGGGCGGATTCTTCATCACGTTCGAGGGGCCCGAGGGAGGCGGCAAGTCGACGCAGGTCCACCGCCTGGCTGCGCGCCTCGCAGCGGAGGGCTTCGTGGTGTGGACAACGCGCGAGCCCGGCGGGACCCGGGCCGGCGAAATGATTCGGCCGCTGGTGCTGGGATCATCCGCGCCCGAGCTCTCCGCCTGGGCTGAGGCCCTGCTCTTCAGCGCCGCGAGAGCCCAGCTCGTCGAAGAAGTGATCAGGCCGCGTCTCGATCGCGGTGAGATCGTGCTCTGCGATCGCTACAGCGACTCGACCCTCGCCTACCAGGGCTATGGCCGCGGACTGGACCTTGTGGAGCTGGGCAGGCTGCAGTCGGCCATCACCCAGGAGCTCAAACCCGGATTGACGCTTCTCCTGAATTTAGCGGTCACCGCCGGTCTTGCCCGGATCCCTTCGATGGCGAAAGACAGGCTCGACAGGGAGACCGTCGCTTTTCACGAGCGGGTCGCCGCCGGCTACCGCCAGATGGCGCTGGAGGAACCGGACCGCTGGCGCGAGGTGGATGCCGCGGCCGGTCCCGACGAGGTAGCAGCCGCGATCTTCATTGAGGTCGAGCGCTCGCTCGCGCAAGCCGGAATTCGCCCTGCGGAGAGGCGCTCCGCGTGAAGCTCCTGATCGCCGTCGTTCACAGTGAGGACGCCTCCTCTACCATGGACGCCCTCAACGACCGCGGGATTTCGGTGACCCGGTTCGCCAGCTCGGGTGGCTTCCTGCAGCACAAGAACGTGACCCTCTTCTCGGGCATCGAGGATGATCGAATCGAGGAGGTTCTCCAACTTCTCAAAGAGAATTGCCGCACGAGGAGCGAGTACATGAACCCGATGCCGCCGCTGGTCGAGCCCGGTGACTTCTTCGTCCCCTATCCCGTCGAGGTGCAGGTAGGCGGCGCGACCGTCTTCATCGTCAACGTCGACCGCTTCGAAAAGCTTTAGGCGCGCCCGCCGATGCGCGGTGGGTCAGGTCCTCGAACGTCGCATGTACCAGATGGCGACCGCGATGACGATGACAAGGACCACGACCGCCGCGATGATCTTGTTGGCTGTGATCGCGGTCGAGATCAGGCTTACGCTGAGTAGGGCGTCGATCCAGATGTTCATTCGTGGCAGTCTAGCCGGTCAGAGGTTCGCCGCCGAGGGCGTAGCCAGGTGATCCACGGTATCGGAACCGCGCTGAATACCGGTACGTCCTCCTGGGTGCGGCAACCGGTCTGGGTTTGAAGCGGTTCATCCCACTCAGCCTGCAACAAACCATGCGGATCGGACTGGGGCTCTTCACCGCGGTGATCGGGATCCAGATGGCGCTCAAGACCCATAACTCACTTCTCCTGCTGGTGAGCCTGCTCCTCGGCCTGCTTACCGGTGAATTGCTGCGCCTGGACGACCACCTGCAATCGCTCGGAGCCTGGCTCGAGGCGCGCCTGGACCGGCGCGCGGGTGGTGACGGCTCTAACCGGGTGGCACTTGGTTTCGTAACCGCAACCGTGCTTTATTGCGTGGGGCCGCTGGCGATCCTGGGAAGCTTTATGGATGGAACGCGCGGAGACATAACTCTGCTCGCGGTCAAGTCGACGCTGGACGGCTTCAGCTCCATCGTGCTTGCTGCCGCCCTCGGCTGGGGTGTCGCTCTCTCCGCAGCATCCGTCCTGTTGGTGCAGGGCGGCCTAACACTGATCGCGGCCCTCGCGCATGCGAGCCTCGCGGACGCGCAGACAGCCGAGCTGACCGCCGTCGGCGGCCTGGCCGTGCTTGCGATCGCACTCGGACTGCTCGAACTGAAGGTCATCAAGGTGGCAAACCTGCTGCCGGCCCTGCTGATCGCGCCGCTTCTTTCCTGGCTCGTCCAGGCTGTCGGCCCCCGGTGACCGATAAACTGAGGAACCCATGACCAAGACGCAGCCGGTGGGAGAGCGACGGGTCGACTGGTTCGCTGCGGGGCTCGGGCTCGTCCTGGCCGTGGTCTTACAACTGGTCGGCGCGACAATCATCTTTGGCGGTCACCACGGACAGCTCGTCTCGCAGGGCCTGTTGACAATGCTGGCCGTACTCGCCGGGGGCCTGCTCGCCGGCTACCTCGGACCGCGGGCCGGGGCCGTTTGGAATGGGATGGTGGTTGGCGTCGGCTTCATCGTCGTCGAGGAGCTGGCCGGAGCGGTGGGACCGATTGGGCCGATTGGCTCAGCCGGCCTCGATACCCTCGGTCTGGTGGTGGATGATGTCCTCGTCCTCGCGGGAGGAACCCTCGGTGGCCTGGCAGCCCGCCTGGCTCGACGATGATTCTCCGGTAACGAAAAGTCGGGCGGCGCGTTTGACCGTCAGACGTAGAAAAGAGGAGTAAGCATGCAAGCGCAGAACGGCTCGGTCGAAGCCCTGGGAACTCGCATCATCGACAACGTCAGCCGGGTCCTGGTGGGCAAGGAGGCCGAGATCGAGCTCTGCGTCATCGCCCTGCTCAGCCGCGGCCACCTGCTGATCGAGGACGTGCCCGGCGTCGGCAAGACGATGCTGGCCAAGTCGCTGGCCCGTTCGCTCGGCTGTGCCTTCGAGCGTCTCCAGTTCACCCCCGACCTGCTTCCCTCCGACGTGACCGGCGTCAACATCTACAGCCCGAACACCCAGCAATTCGAATTCCGGCAGGGACCAATCTTCGCCCAGGTTTTGCTGGCGGACGAGATCAACCGCGCCACCCCCAAGACGCAATCGGCGCTGCTCGAGGCGATGGAGGAAAGGCAGGTGACTGTCGACGGCACGACCTACCCGCTGCCTCTGCCCTTCCTGGTGCTGGCGACCCAGAACCCGGTCGAATTCGCGGGCACCTTTCCGCTGCCCGAGGCGCAGGTGGACCGGTTCTTGATGCGAGTCAACGTCGGATACCTGGATGTGGCTCATGAGGTCCAGGTACTCGATCGATTCGAACGGAACTCACCAATGGAGCAACTCGAGCCGGTCTCCTCGGCGGCCGAGGTGCTGGAGTCGCAGCGGGCGGTTCAGGAAATCTATGTCGACCCCCAGCTCAAGGAGTACATTGCGCGCGTTACCCACCGCACCCGCTCCCACGCCGACATCGGGCTGGGCGCAAGTTCGCGAGGATCGCTCGGGCTCTTCCGATCCTCCCAGGCGAGGGCGGCACTTGAAGGTCGGGACTTCGTTACGCCCGACGACGTCAAGGCGCTTGCCCAACCGGTTCTGGGCCACCGCCTGATCCTGAAACCGAACGCCGAGCTGCGGGGGCTGACAGCAGCCAAGATCCTGGGCCAGATCCTCGAGTCGGAGCCGGTGCCCCCCCCCAACGTGGTCTCGCGCTTCGGGCGTCGAGCGGCGAGCTAGGGGACCGTGCGCCTGCCGCGCCTCCCGCTGATCACGGCGCTGGCGCTGCTGTTCTTCTTCGCCTACATCACCGGCGTTCGCCTCGCTTACAGCCTCTTTTACGGCCTCGTCCTGCTCTTCACCGTCAGCTACCTCTGGAGCCGGCTGGCCGTGGACAACCTCCTGCTCGAGCGGGTGAGTCCGGAGGGCCAGTACCAGGTTGGCGATGATTTCGAAGAGCACTTCGCTGTCCGCAATCAGTCCTGGATCCCAATTCCGCTGATCGAGTTGACCGACTTTTCGAACCTGCCGGGATACGACCCCGGTAGGGTCTTCAGCCTCAAGGGCCGTCGTGTCCGTCGCTGGACATCGCGCGGACGCTTCAAGCAACGCGGCCTTTTCACCTTTGGGCCGGTGGAGCTGCGCTTCGGCGACCCTTTCGGGCTTTTTCCTCGCACCCTGCGCGTCGCCGCCAGCCGCTCGGTCGTGGTCTATCCGGTGATCCGCCCGGTCGGCTCGCTGGAGGCGCTGGCCCCGAGCGCGGCCGGGGACGAGCAGTTGCGGGGCCGCGTGCTCGACGTGCCGCCCAATGCGACGAGCATCCGCGAGTACGTTCCGACCGACAGCGTCAAGCGGATTCACTGGGCATCGTCCGCCAGGCTGGGCAGGCTGATGAGCCGCAGCTTCGAGACCCGGGAGGGTGGCGACGCCTGGATCGTTCTCGATCTGGAGGCTGGCGTGCACGCCGGCTCTGCCCCCGATTCGACCCTGGAG
>Ga0207416_1002488_pt1 | contig 19934 bp, 20 predicted proteins | sample PaiPotPPM11metaG_FD_184107 | JGI IMG/M metagenome (GOLD analysis project Ga0207416, IMG submission 184107) | Iron sulfur acid spring bacterial and archeal communities from Banff, Canada, to study Microbial Dark Matter (Phase II) - Paint Pots PPM... ...
CCAGGTATCTCATGACCGCCACCAGGCCACCCCAGCCACTCACCGGTTTGCCGGTGTAGCGCAGCTCCAGACTGGTCGCCGGACCCCCAAAAACGCTACTCTGCTCTTGCATCGTTCTGTCCCTCCGTCGGTTCTCGTTGAGTCGGGCAAAACCCAACATTACCAACGAGCTCAGAACGATGCGCAGATCCGATTCGGCACTAATCGTGTTTTTCGGGCTAAATCCGCATTGCGCGGCGTGCCCAACTCGGGATAGGGGTAATCGCCTAGCCCGATCGCGATGTGGCCGCCGCGCTCCAGCGTGGCACCTACGAGTGGAAACAGGTTTCCGCCGACACACATTACTGACCAATAAAGCTGGAGATGGGCCGGGATAAAATCGACCATCGCTTCGAGCCCGCGCACGCTCCCCGGATTTCCAGCGAATAGGCCACCCTCGCTCAATACGATGCCTCCATACAGCGGTTGTTCCAGCAGGCCGGCTTCGACGAATGCGCCAGTGACACGAATCGAACTGACGTTCCACAAGGCAACATATGGGCGTACCGCTGAAGCGCGAATCGTTTCGGCGAAATAACGGAGCGTCTTCGTCGGGTTCATATACACGACGTCCTCACTCAGGAAGCGCCGCTGGCGCGTGTCGTAGGAGTCGACGTTGCTGGTGGTCATGTCGATCGGCGCGAAGTCCGGTACGGTAGCAGCGTCTCTCGCCATCTCGATAATGTGGCTCATCCGTGCTTCCGGCGACGGCAGCGTCCAGGCACCCAACGTTGGCATCACGATGAGGTCGCTCTTCTCATGGATCCGCCGCGCGGTATCGGCGTAATACTCAGTTTTGGATGAGGCTGCGCCGTTGTGCGGATCGCGCGCATGATAGTGAATGATCGAAGCGCCCTGACGCCAACATTGTAGCGCCTCGTCGCAAATCTCTTCTGGACTGAACGGCACGTTGGGGTTGTGTTTACGCGACGCGTACTCGTTAATCCGCACCTCAATAATCAGCTTTTCCACGGATGATTTCTTAGGTTACTTGCGCCGCAGCACCCTGCCGCCGAAATTCATGACCAGCATCAACGCCAGAGCCTTCGCGGCGTGTTTAGGTTAATATGCTCGCCGCCTGAAACCATTCTTATTGAGAGGACCCAAATGACCAAGCCGCTTGAAGGAATCAAGATTATAGAGATCGCGCAGGAAATACAGGGGCCTTTGGCGACGCTTTTCCTGGCCGATCTCGGTGCCGAAGTTACCAAGGTCGAGAATCGCGAGACCGGGGATGTCAGCCGCTATCTACTGGCCCGGCTGGTCGGTGGAGCTAAGGTCCGCAACGCGAATGTGTCTCACTATTTCTATGCGATGAATCGCGGCAAGCGCAGTATCACTGCGGATCTGAAGAAGCAGGAAGGCGCGGATATCGTGCGCCGCATGGCCAAAACTTACGACGTCCTGCTGACCAACTACCGCCCCGGCGTACTGGAACGGCTGGGGCTCGGCTTTGAGGATCTACGTCAGATCAACACGAGCATTATCTTTGCCCAGGCCAGTTCCTGGGGACCCGAAGGACCGTGGAGGACACGCCCCAGCCGTGACACACTGGCCCAGGCGGCGAGCGGCTTGATGTCCAAGAACGGCATGCCCGCGGATAATCCGCTGCCGGCCGGAGCTTTGATCGCGGACCAGGCGGGCGCATTCACGATGGCGGGGGGCGTGCTCGCCGCGTTGTTCGCACGGGAGCGCACTGGCCAGGGCCAGCGGGTCGATGCCTCGATTTATGGAACCATGATCGCGGCGCAAAGCTTCGAATTAAACTACACCGGCCTGACCGGCGAGGAACCGGAGCGCGCTGGCCGCGGCCATCCATTCCTCCATGGCGTGATCGGCTCCTTTCGCACCAAGGATAGCTATATCTGCTTGATTGGCGTGGACGATAAACGCTGGCCGCGTTTCTGCGAGATCATGGGCATCCAGCATCTGCAAAACGATCCGGCATGTGACAATGTGGCGCGTCATTTTCACGGGACCAAGATTACCCGGGTCTTGGATGACATCTTCCCGAGCAAAACGACCGCTGAATGGCTCGAATTGCTGACCGAGGCCGATATTCTCGCCACTGATGTCGCTGACTATCGCCAGGTGCTCACCAGCGAGCAGGCTCGCACCAACGGTTATGTGATGGCACTGGAGCATCCTACCGCCGGAAAAATCAACGTGACCGGATGTCCGGTGAGCCTCAATGGTGAAGTCACGCATAATGCGTCACCCGCGCCCGAGCACGGCCAGCACACCGAGGAAGTACTGCTGGAGATCGGTTACACGTGGGAAGAAGTCTCCGAGCTGCGCGAAAACAAGATCATATGAGACTTAACGATCAGGGTGCTACGCGCGAGAAGCAGTGGCGCAGGCATTTCGGCTCAGGATAGATGCCTGCGTATTGTTCGGCGCGCGTTTTTTCGTTTGCGGCTTTGGAGCTGAGGCTTTAGCTTGTCCTTCGGTGGGCTCGCTCAATCAGCTATCAGACCAGCTCGCCTTGGAGGAACTTCGATGCGACTTGGACTCGTCACCGGTTATTCCGGTCCACGGATGCAAAGCACTGTCGACCTGATTCTCGAAGCTGAACGGCTCGGCTTTGATTCGGTATGGTCGGGTGAGGCTTACGGTTCCGACGTGATCACCTTTCTCGCCTACGTCGGCGCACGCACCTCAAAAATCAAGCTGGGCGCGGGAATCATGCAGATGCATGCGCGGACACCCGCGATGACCGCGATGACCGCGATGACGCTCGATGGTCTGACCAATGGCCGTTTCATCATCGGGCTCGGTCCGTCGAATCCGCAAGTGGTCGAGGGATGGCATGGAGTGCCTTATGGCAAGCCGTTGCAGCGCTATCGTGAGTACATCGCAATCGTGCGCAAAATCCTGGCGCGCGAGGCGCCGTTGGAATTCAGCGGCGAGGAGTACCAGATTCCTTATCGGGGCCCCGGTGCGAGTGGTCTTGGCAAGCCGCTTAAGAGCATCCTCCATGGCCGTCCGGACATTAAGATTTACACGGCGTCGATCGGACCCAAGGGGATCGAACTCGCCGCTGAACTGGCCGATGGATTGCTGCCGGTGTGGATGAGCCCCGATTGGTACGAAAAGCTCTACAAGCCGCATCTCGACGCGGGCTTCGCCAAGGCCGGACCTGGCAAGAACCGCGATAATTTCGACCTGGCTCCGTTCGTTACCTGCGTACTCGGCAACGACGTTGTCAAATGCCGCGAGCCGGTCAAGGCAAATCTGGCCTTGTATATTGGCGGGATGGGCGCTCGCAGCAAAAATTTCTACAACACCTACGTCCGCCAGTTTGGCTACGAGGAGCTGGCCGGCCGCCTGCAAGATCTATATCTGTCGGGCCACAAGAACGAGGCGCAAGCAGCAGTGCCCAACGAGTTGGTGGATTCGGTGGCGCTGGTCGGACCCAAGGAGCGGATTCGCGATCAACTGGCCCGATGGCAATCATCGCCAATCAAGACTTTGCTAATCGGGACCAGCCAACCGGAAGCCCTCAGACTGTTGGCAGAATTGTGCTTGTAGCGAACCGTCCGCTGGGCTGGCTCGCCAACTGTGGTCGCATGAAATCGAGCTTTCGCAGTGCTTTGCTGGGAAGCTGCCGCGCTATTGGCGCCGACCCGATAGGAGGGGGGCGGAAATTAACGAAATGGGGCGTGGTTTCCGTTGAACCCGGCAAAATTTGGTGTTCCTGTCCACTTTCGCCGTCACTGTTATCGGCTCACGGCTTACATGAACAAAGCAGCCACGATTGCGGGCCAACAACTCGCCAAAGCCGGATTCAGGCTGGCCAGTCTCTTAAACGGCATCTGGTTAGGTGGTGCGCCACCCCAGAGGATGCGCTAGGCCGAACCAGATCGCGCTCAGCCGCCAGCAGTCTTAAGGCAGGCCTCTCGTAATTCTTCTCGTACCGCGCGGCGCACGGCGGCCTCGATCCCGCCGCGCCGAATGTGCTCGCGCAGCGCATCGTTGATGAGGGACTGGTAATTCCCGCCGCCCATCTCGTGAACCCGTTTCCGGAAATGATCGAGGATTTCGTTGTCCAGCCGGATGGTGATCCTGGTCTTGCCTGGCTCAGCAGGGACAACTGCGCCACGTTTGCCCTTACTGAAGTCGTATTCGCGTTTCATAAACAGTGTTCGTACTCCGCGCGCTCGTGCCTGGTGGCCCGCCGCGCCGAAATGATCCTGATGTGCTCGCCTGGGATCGCATAGACCACAACCAGGACCCTACCCAACGCGTCTATGCCACGTGACGTAACGCTCTTGCTCCGCATGCTCTTCGGACACTGTCACGGCTCGATCGTCCTCGAAGAGGGTTGCTGCATCAGCGAAGTCAACCTTATGTTTTCGCAGGTTCGCCCGCGCCTTGCGCTCATCCCACTCAAACCTCACAGCCCCGCGCATATGCACAAGCGTACATAAACACGGCGGCCCGTCCAACGGGGCCGCCGCTTCTCAATCTTCTGGTGGTGGTTACCGGTTAAGTCTCAATGCTGAAGACGTAATCGCACGCGCGCTGCGCCTGGGCGCGGCGTGGATGATGAGCTCGCGGTCATCGCGGAGCTCCGCAGTAATCCGCAGGAAGGCATAATGTGAAGGAGCACCACAATTCCCGTTGCCGTGAGCGGTCTCCTTCACCTTATTTCTTCTGTCCCTGAAGCGTATCGAGCCACGCAAGCACGCTCTTGCACGCTTCCAAGGCGGCGGCTTGCTTGGTCGGGATGAGTGAGCCAGGCGCTCGAGTTACTGAAGAACCTGCGTGGATGGTCTCCGTCCTAATCCTGAAGCGCAGGTTCCATTTAGACGGCACCGGCGACGCTCAGCGTTCGTCGCGACCGCTGCCCGTTCTCATTATCCGCTCGACTTCCAGAGGAGTGCAGCCCGCCAGACGTTGGCTTTCTCGCACGAGATGCGGCTGATCCGAATAGCCCGCTTCCGCTGCAAGGATTGCAGTAGACCCTTGCGATAAGCTCACTAGGTGCAGGAAGCGCTGATAGCGTAGGATGCGATCCAGCGTTTTCGGACCATACCCGAAGCTCTCATGGAAACGCCGCCGGAGAGTTCTCTCGCTCATGGCGAGAGCGCGCCCAAGCCATGGAACCAGCGCAACTCTGGCCGGCGGACCGGCCTGTATGAGATCGTACGCCGCACGCATCCGTGCATCGATCCTCACATCTATACGCGCGAAGTCAACTATGGCGTTCTCGAGCGCGGCGGTAAGCTCAGCAATATTCCGGTGCTCGCGAACTTTGGCGGCCAGCCGACGGGCTCTTGGGCCCCACAACTCTTGCAGAGACAGTCGCTGTCCTAGAATCTGACTCGCAGGTACACCAAGCCATGCGGCCGCCGCCGCAGGCTGGAATCGAAAACCAACGACGGTCGTTGCGGCCGGCAGGATTTCAATCATCGGATCTTTGTCCGGACCTGCGACCCGAAATATCCCATCAATCCACTGCAGGTCGATGGTTCCGTCCGGCGCAACGATAATCGGCACGCCGCTCGCCTCCGGCATCCGGTGAATCCACGTACAGGAGAAAGTGCCGCGCAGAAACGGCGGGGCGGGTCGCTCATGGAAGTACCCCGTTGCCCTAGCAGGCACCGGCTTAGTCATTGCAATCTCTTGTGCGGCTGCGATGAAAACCACTGTTCTTAGACTCGGCCGGAGCGCGGCTGAACGATCATCCGGGGCTTCCGCTCGCGGCGGGAGTTCAAGCAGACGCCAATGGTCGTCTCCCAAAAAGATAAGCCGTGGATTTCCATTCGTTCAAGCCCACGCCAACCGTTCAGGCAAGATTGGCCGAATTTTTCAATCAATTCCAGACCTACATCAGCCAAAAGATGGTCAGGCGGGAGGGAGACCGCAGTTTGCTATATGCTGGCATGTTTAGCCGCTTGGTCGAATGTCGAGATAAGGAGAATTGACCTATGAAGTCGAGAATCGGGATGATTACAGTAGGCGTCGACGACTTGAAGGCGTCGCTCACGTTCTACCGCGATGGGCTCGGCCTTCAAACCGAAGGGATTATTGGCACCGAATTCGAGCATGGCGCCATTGCCGTCTTCGACCTGCAACATGGCGTCAAGCTCGCTCTTTTCGCCCGCCCCGACCTCGCCCGTGATGCGGGCATCGCAACAAGCGGCCGGAGTCCGACCGAATTCACGCTCGGCCATAACGTTGGCAGCGAAAGTGAAGTCGACGACGTCATGCGCCAGGCAATTGCCGCTGGCGCACGGCTGGTGAAACCCGCCCAGAAGACCTTTTGGGGAGGATATGCGGGTTACTTCCAGGACCCTGACGATCACCTATGGGAGGTCCTCTTCAACCCGGCATTCCTTCCTGAAGATTGAACCAATCTTAGCGAAATCTCGCCGGCAGTGATCGGCAATCAAACGTTGTACATCGAGGGATGGCTAAAGAAATGGCGAGCTCGCCATTACCGCAGTAATCCGCAGGAAAGCATAATGTGAAGGAATCTTGATCGGCTGCCTGCCGAACGAGGGAATCCGCCGAATCGCGGCAGGCTTGCTGCGAATTATTTCCGGGCATACGAGCCTCGGCCAACACGACACTGCACGACCGTCAGCCGGTCATTCAACCAATCGGTTGACTGTCTGAGGGCGCGAACGTATATTCAACCATATGGTTGAATTGGAGGGGCCTCAGCTGGACATGGTCTTTCACGCCCTCGGCGACGCCACGCGCCGGCGGATGCTTCGCGAATTGGTCAGCGGTGAGCGGACGGTAAGCCAGCTTGCCGACCCCTTCGCGATGTCGCTCGCGGCTGCGTCGAAGCACATCAAGTCGCTGGAGAACGCCGGACTTATCCGTCGCGAGGTGCGCGGGCGCACTCATCTGTGTCGCCTCGACCCCGGACCGCTTGCCAGCGCCCATCGATGGCTGGGCTCCTACGAGCGTTTCTGGACCAACCGGCTTGATGCGCTCGAACGGCTCCTCCGCAAGGACGACGCACGCAAATCGCCGCCACGCAAGAAAGGAGACCAACAATGACCGAACGCGGGAACCCGGACCCTTATGGCGTGCTCATCGAGCCCGCCACGTTGAAGATCCAACGCCTTCTGCCGGGCCCCATCGAGCGCGTCTGGGCGTTTCTCACCGAGAGCGAACTGCGCCGTAAGTGGCTGGCGGCCGGTGAGATGGAGATGAAGGTCGGTGCGCCCTTCGAGCTTGTCTGGCGTAACGACGAACTGACCGACCCACCCGGCCAGCGCCCGCCCGGCTTCGCCCACGAGCGCCGAATGCAGAGCCAGATCATCGAGCTCGATCCGCCCCGCAAGCTCGCCTTCGCCTGGGAAGGCAGCGGCGACGTTTCCTTCGAGCTGGAGCCAAAGGGCAATGAGGTAATGCTCACCGTGATCCATCGCCTCCTGCCCGACCGTGCAAACCTGCTGGGTGTCGGAGCCGGCTGGCACACGCACCTCGACGTGCTGGTCGCCCGCGTGACAGGCAAGGAGCCGGCACCATTCTGGGACGGCTTGAGTCGCCTGCGGAAGGAATACGACCGGCGGATACCGGCCTGATTCAACTCACGGATTTCAGCCTCTTAGATGAAAGACACCCAAGGAGAGAAGCACAATGACGAGACACATGACGGGGACACGCGAAGAGTGGCTGGCCGCGCGGCTCAAGCTGCTCGAGGCGGAGAAGGAACTCACGCGCCGCAGCGATGAGCTGGCGCGGCGGCGGCAGGAGCTGCCGTGGGTTCGGATCGACAAGGAATACCGATTAGAGACCGACGAAGGGAGCGCCTCGCTGGCAGACCTCTTCCGAGGACGCTCGCAGCTCGTCGTCTATCACTTCATGTTCGGGCCCGACTACACGGCGGGGTGCCCGTCCTGTTCGGCGATCGCGGACGGCTTCAATGGGTTCGTCAAGCACCTGGCCAACCATGATGTGATGCTCTGTGCAGTGTCGCGGGCGCCGCTCGCGAAGCTGCAGGCCTACAAGCGGCGGATGGGTTGGACGTTTCCCTGGGCGTCCTCGCTGGGTGGCGACTTCAACTTCGACTTCAACGTCTGGTTCACCGAAAAGCAACAGCGCGAGGGAAACATCGAATACAACTACCGGCGCGGGGCGAAGTTGCAGATGCGCGGCGACGAAGGGCCCGTCGCCCAGATGGCAGCCGCGACTGGAACCGACGTGGCCACATACACGCGCGAGAGGCCGGGCATGAGCGCGTTCGCGCTCGAGGACGGCGCCGTCTACCATACCTATTCCACCTATTCGCGCGGACTGGACGGCCTCTGGGGCATGTACCAGTGGCTCGACCGTGCCCCCAAGGGGCGCAACGAGACGGGCATCTGGTGGCGCCGCCACGACGAGTACGACGAGCGCTGAGAATGCGAGCCGAGCGGAGGGAACCATGATGGCGCTCCACTTGGCGCCTCGGGTGTATGCTTCGAGCTCGACCAGTATGTCGCGGTTACCGCGAAGAAGGTGCCGAGCGTGGCGGCCGGCGTCGACATCACGGTGATCAGAAGCTGGCTCGGGCACGTCAGCCTCGACACCAGAACACCCCGATCTGCCCCTCGCCCGCTCGGTTGCGGGGAGAGGAGTCTTCTTGCTGACCCTCGCCTCCAAGCCCACGCGCCGTCCCCGCCGGGGGAGGATCGATGTCAAATGGGGTTTGCGATATCTGCTATAATCCTTTGCTTAACCGATGCGCTTTATCGACGAGGCCCGAGTATACGTCCACGCCGGCAAGGGCGGCGATGGAGCTGTCGCGTTTTTGCGAGAGAAATACCGGCCTTTCGGCGGTCCTGCCGGGGGTGACGGCGGGCGCGGTGGCGACGTGATCTTGACAGTCGACGAGGGTCTCTCGACCTTGCTTGATTTCAAGTACAAGCCCCGCTTGATCGCCCGCGATGGAGAACCCGGACGCGGCAAGCAACAGTACGGACATAACGGCAGTGACCTCGTCGTACGCGTGCCGCCAGGCACGATTGCCTTCGATGAAGAGAGCGAACAATTGCTGGCCGATCTAGTGGAGCCCAATGCTCGCGCCATCGTCGCTCACGGCGGCGGTGGCGGACGCGGGAACATGCATTTCACGTCGCCGACTCGGCGCACTCCCAGAATTGCCACACCGGGTGGCGAAGGCGAGCAGCGATGGGTTCGGCTCGAATTGCGGCTGGTTGCTGAAGCCGGGCTGGTTGGCTTGCCGAATGCCGGCAAATCGACGCTGCTGGCGGCGCTTACTGCTGCACGGCCTAAAATCGCGTCATACCCCTTTACAACACTTACTCCGAACCTCGGCCGCGTGAAGATCTCCGACGAGGAAGCCTTCAGCCTCGCCGATATCCCAGGACTGATTGAAGGCGCCCACCAGGGTCATGGACTCGGAATCCGCTTCCTGCGCCATCTGAAACGCACGCGGGTGATGGTTTACGTGCTTGCTCTCGACTCCGATCCGGCACGCGATTTCGATATCGTGCGGAGCGAGGTCGCAGCATTTGACGCAGACATGGTTTCGCGGCCGGCTTTGATTGCATTGAATAAGGATGACCTCGCTTCAGCCGGCGATGCGAAAGAACTTCGCGAAGCCATGCACTCGCGCACGGGGCTGGAGGTCTTCGTTATCTCTGCCCGCCAGCATCACGGATTGGCGCCCCTCGTCGCAGCCGTTGTGCGGGAGCTCAAAAGCCTCAAGACTATCGAGCCGAATGTCGCAGGTCGACTATAAAGCCCCGCTGCTGGCGCCGGTCCGCCGAATCGTAATCAAGGTCGGCAGTGCGGTGCTGTCGGACCAGGGCGGGCTGCGCGCCAATGTGATCGATCATCTCGCCGAACAGATTGAAACAGTGTTAAGCCGCGGATATCAGGTCGTGCTGGTCACTTCCGGTGCAATCGCGGCCGGCCGGGCCCGCCTCGGCCATCATGGAGCGAGTATGGCGGAACGGCAGGCGGCCGCGGCCACCGGGCAAATCGAGTTGATGCGGCAATGGGCGAAGGCTTTCGATGTGCGCGGACGAACCATTGCTCAATTGCTGCTGACCCATCAGGATGTGGCAGAGCGCCCGCGCCGGCTCAACGCCGTGCATACGATCCGCGCTTTGCTGGCGGCTGATGTGTTACCAGTGGTTAACGAGAACGACACGGTAGCGGTCGAAGAGATTCGAATGGGCGATAACGACGTGCTATCGTCGCTGGTCGCGGGCCTGATCCAGGCCGAATTGCTCATAATCCTTAGTGACGTCCCGGGTGTCCTGACCGGCGATCCTCGCACCCGCGCCGATGCGCGGCTGATTCCGCTGATTACCGATGCGGAAGCCGAGATGCGCGGGCTCGTGGCCGAAAGCGCTGGTCCGCTCGGCAGCGGAGGAATGGCAACCAAGCTTCAGGCCGCGCGGCAGGCGGCGCGGGCCGGAGTGAGCGTGATTATCGCACCCGGGCGCGAGCCGGATGCGATCATCGCGGCGACTGATCCGGCGCGTGAAATCGGTACGCTGATTGTGCCGGCCCCGAAGCGCCTGCGCAGCCGCAAGCACTGGATTGCCTTCGCATTGCGTCCCGCGGGTGCGCTCGCGGTTGATCGCGGAGCGGCCGAAGCGCTGCGCACCAAAGGGCGAAGTCTGCTGGCGTCGGGAATTCGTGAGGTGCGCGGCAATTTCCGGGGCGGCGACTGTGTGAGTCTGCTCGATAACGAGGACGTTGAATTCGGCCGCGGACTGGTTAACTATCCGGCCGCTGATGTGCTCCGGGTCAAAGGCAAGCGGTCGGCCGAGATTGTCCGGGTGCTCGGTTATAAACTGGCCGACGAGATTGTCCATCGCGACAATTTCGTGCTGCTCGACGAAATCGCATGAGTCTCGAAAGCGACCTCTCTTCCCAACTGCATCGCGCCCGACGGGCGAGCCGCGCGCTCGCACTCGCCCAGACTGAGCAGAAGAATCAGGCATTAGCGGCAGTCAAGGACAACCTATCGAGCTTGGCGGACGAGATTATCGCCACGAACCGAGGCGATGTGGCGCGGGCGCGCGAGGCCGGACTGAACAACGCACTAATCGATCGTCTGACCCTCAATCCTGCCCGCATCATCGCTATCGCCCGCGGCGTCGAAGAAGTAATTGCATTGCCCGACCCAGTGGGCGAAGCGATGACCCAGTGGACCCGTCCCAATGGCCTGGAAATAGTACAGACGCGGGTGCCGATCGGCCTGATCGCGATCATCTACGAGGCTCGTCCCAACGTCACCATCGACGCGGGCGTCTTGTGTCTCAAGGCGGGCAACGCCGTGATCCTGCGCGGTGGGCGGGAGGCGCTTGAGACGAACCGTTTGTTGGCGCAGTTAATGGCGGACGCGTTACGCAGTTCCGGCCTCGAGGCCGATTGCGTGGCGTTCATCGGCAACCCCGATCGCGAGGTCGTTGGGGTCCTGAAGCGGCGTCCGGACTTGGTCGACCTGATAATTCCACGTGGAGGCAAATCGCTTAAGGAGGCGCTCGCTGGTTCCGAAGTTCCGGTGCTGCCGCATTTCGATGGCATTTGTCATACCTACGTCGATCGCGCCGCGGACCTCAAAATGGCGGAGGAGATTTGCTTCAACGCCAAATGCAGCCGCCCGTCGGTGTGCAACGCGATGGAGACGATGTTGGTTCACGCCGACGTGGCGGAGACATTCCTGCCGGCGATAGCGGCCCGAATGACCGCAGCCGGGGTAGAGCTGCGCGGCGAGGATCGCGTACGTGCAATTATTCCCGTGGCGAGACCGGCCAGCGATGCGGACTGGGACACGGAATATCTGGATCTGATCCTGGCGATAAAGATTGTGGATTCGATTGATGAGGCAATCAACTTTATTGCCCAGCACAGCTCCGGGCTGGCCGATGCGATAGTGACCACGGACGCGGAAGCAGCCGGCCAATTCGAACGCGAAGTCGACTCGGCGACAGTCTACGTCAATGCGTCGACGCGCTTCACCGACGGCTTTGAGTTCGGCTTCGGCGCGGAGACCGGTATCTCAACCAATCGCCTGCATGCACGAGGTCCAATGGGTCTGCGCGAGCTCACGACGTACAAATACGTGATCCGCGGCAGCGGCCAAATTCGCGTAATACCTACTTCGTAATAACTACTTCCTGGCGTTCACCTGTTTCCCTGCCTCTCGCCTGCACGGTTGCGCCGAAGCTTAAATCGAGTGCGCAGGGCGAGCTTCTGGATCGACTCCTTTCGGGCGCTCACCGCGTGGAACTTCCACGGTCCGCGCTCTTCTGAGCCGTCTCTGACAGACTCCCTTCATTGCTCGGCAGATTTTGCAACAATGCTTCTATGTCTTTCCGCAGAGCAGGCGCACGCATGTGCGCAAGCTGCCAAACTGTCCGGTTGCTGACTATCGCGTACTCGTGCGCCAGAACGTTGCGGAAGGCGACCATTGTCGGGAGATTGGAAATTTTTGCAACGAGCGACGGATAGCTCTTCGAAAGCTGATTCAAGGCCTCGGCAGCTATCTCGAATCGGCGTTCCACTGCGGCCTGCAGCAGGTCATCGCGAAGGTAAGACTCTAGATCTTTGCCGGCGATGTATCGTTCAATGGCGGCTAGCGCCGTCGCGGCGTCGTGCAGATACGTCCCAGGATGTCTAGCCATAATGGTTCCATTTCGCCTTTCGCACAAAACAATCCGATCCTGCTCGATAGCTTCCAGAAGAAAGGGGTTCGTAATTGCGTCCGCTTCCAGCAAGTCGACCTTATGCCTGAAGAGACCCTCAAACTCATGCATGACATGCAGATACGACTCGAACCGGCCCGGACGGACGGATTCTTCAAAGGTCACAATAAAGTCGAGATCGCTGGTCGCCGGTTGAAAATCGTCGCGCGCAGCCGAGCCAAATAGCTCCAGACGCCTGATTCCGTAGCATTGGCAGATGCGCATCAGGTCGGGCAGCTTCTCTTCTACAACCGGGTTCATGCCTTATGTTAGCAGAACCATCCCATCCATGTGGCGTCTCGTTCAGAACAGCTATCCCGCGCGCCAGGTGGGCGGAAGCCTATTTGCCGCGTTAGCCCGTGTAATGCAATTTCAAGCCGGGCCGGGGCCAGTCCATCGCCACCAGTTTGCCCAAGCCGGTCAGCGTAATGTATGCCGTTCGAAGATCTGGCCCGCCAAAACAAATGTTCGTCGTGAGCGGATCACCGGTAGGAACAAACTCCACCGATGCGCCATCAGGTGAGATCACCGTAATCCCGCCGTTGACCAATGTCGCCACACAGACGTTGCCGGCACCGTCGACTGCCAGCGAATCCAGCAATTGGTAGCCTGGTAACCCTGCCAGAAGCTTCCCCCCGCTGGGACCGCCTAATAGACCGCCTTGCCCTGCCGCCGGGGCAAGCTCGCCTGGCCGAGTAATGTCCCACTGCCACACGCGGCCTTCGAAGGTCTGTGCCACGTATAACCGCATATCTCCCGGTGCTAAGCCGATGCCGTTGGGCCCATCGATGGGAAAGATCATCTCCTTAATCAGCGAGCCGTCCGCTTTGGCATAATAAATCGCAGTGCGATCCCTTTGTCGCTCCTGAACCTTTCCGAAGTCGGTGAACCAGAATCCGCCCGTACCGTCAAAGACAAGGTCGTTCGGTCCACGCAGACGATGACCATTACATTCGGTATAGATGATCTCGACCGTGCCGGTGGCGAGGTCCACTCGCTGGATACAGCCGCCGGTGTATCCTTCCGGCAGGCCTTCCGTCGGACTGCCGTCGGCGTTGAGTCTGAACCCGCCGTTATTGCAGATGTAGACTTTGCCGTCTGGCCCGATCGCGGCACCGTTGGGACCGCCGCCGGTTTCGGCAACGACCTCTTTCGCGCCGTTGGGCCGCACACGGGTGAGTGTGCCGCGCGCGATCTCCACCACCAACACGCTGCCGTCTGCCATAGCGACCGGGCCTTCCGGAAACTTGAGTCCGGAAGTGATTTCCCTAATCTGTGGCATGTGTTTTGGCCTCCCATCTGCGCTGCCTGTTGGCAGACACATTCTGATAGTTAAGCGATAGGGTCGCGCTCGCCGGCCACCGTCCTCTAGAGACGCGTTGAGCAGCTTCTCAAAAGATGAACCGGCAAGTTTTTGCAATAAACAAAATCCAAGGCTGCAACTCGGGTGGTTGAACAGGCTACTATCTAACGGCTGGAGAGCACAAACACTAAACCGGTATTTGTGACCCTGTAAAAAACACTGGTGACAACTACCGACTGAGTTGAGCCAGCAGTTCACTTGCGCGAAACCGAAGAGTGGCGCGCAACTCACCCAGTGTCGATCCACCGCCGAATTACCGGCGGTCCAATCGCCAGCCCTCCAGCCGTCAGGAATCTGGTGATATCGTCTGGCAGGGGCGCGATAAACTCCAGCCGCTCTCCAGTCCGGGGATGCGAAATAGTCAATGCCAGCGCATGCAATGCCTGCCCTCCCCTTGACCATCCAGAACTGATTTTACCGCCGCCATAGAGCGCATCGCCAAGGCACGGATGCCCTGACGCGGCCAGATGTACGCGAATTTGATGGGTGCGGCCGGTTTGCGGCCGTGCCTTGAGCAGCGTGACCGGATTCGCGCTAACCGCAAAACGATGGAGCACAAAAAATTCCGTATGGGCTTCGCGCGCCCTGTGCGATCGGATCGACATCCGCTTGCGCTCCGTGGGATGGCGCCCCAACGGCCGGGCCACGGTGAAGCGGTCGTGGGCGATAATGCCCCGCACTATCGCGAGGTAGACCTTGCTCACGCTGCGGTCCTTAAACTGCTGCGAAAGCGCCATCCTCGCAAACGGAGTTCGGGCGACTACCATCACGCCAGAAGTTTCCTTGTCGAGCCGATGCACAATGCCGGCGCGCATCAGACCGTCCGGTTCGGCCATTGCCGCCAAGTCGGGAAATCGAGCCATCAAGGCGTCGGCCAGCGTCGAATCCGGATGACCCGGCGATGGATGCACTGGCATTCCGGCCGGTTTGTTGACCACCAACAATTCCGCATCACTGAATAAGACTTCAGGAGCGCCATAGGCGGAGGCCTGTGCAGCTTCGAATCTGGACGCCGGGGCGGGTTCACGGGGCACGGGAGAAGCAATCTCGACCCGATCTCCGGGACGAATCGCACAGGAAGCGCGGACCGCTGTCCCGTTCACTGTAATAAGCCCAGCTTTGATCATCCGGCCAACTTGCGAGCGCGATCGTTCGGGCCCCAGCGCGGCCGCCACAAACTGGTCAAGGCGCCGATAATCGTGATCGGCGCCCACTACCAGGAACTGAGTTCGGAACGTGTTTGCGATTCCAGCAGAATTGCTCAAAAGCGGTAGAGCACCGGGTGTGTCTTTTCGTAGGACGCGATCTCACGCTCATGCGCCAGGGTCAGCGCGATATCATCCAGCCCTTCGAGCAGGCATTTCTTTGGAAACGGCTCGATCTCGAAATGGACTTTCCAGCCGAACTCATCTGATACGGCCTGTGCCGGGAGGTCGACCGTAAGTTGATAGTTGTCATGCTGTTTGATCGCCGCGAAAATTGCGTCGATTTCCCCGGGCTTGAGGATCACGGTCAGGACTCCATTCTTGAGGCAATTGTTCCTGAATATGTCGGCGAAGCTGGGCGCGATCACGGCCCGAAATCCATAGTCAGCCAATGCCCATACCGCGTGTTCACGGGAACTGCCGCAGCCGAAATTCGAGCGCGCCACCAGGATGCTCGAATTGCGGAAGCGCGGCTGCTCCAGCACGAACTGGCTGTCGGGCTGTTTGCGCCAGTCATAAAATAGTCCCGCAGCCAGCCCGGTTCGCACCACCGCTTTCAAGAACTGCTTGGGGATGATTTGGTCCGTATCAACATTGGGCCGATCCAGCGGAGCGACCAGCCCCGTGAAATTCTTGAACGGTTCCATCTGCTTGGTACCTTTTCGATACGGCTATTTCGTCCATTCGCGAACGTCGACAAAATGGCCGGCTACGGCCGCCGCCGCCGCCATAATCGGACTGACCAGATGCGTGCGGCCGCCCGCTCCCTGGCGTCCCTCAAAATTACGATTCGAAGTGCTTGCACATCGCTCACCTGGACGGAGGATATCAGGGTTCATCCCCAGGCACATGCTGCATCCGGCTTCGCGCCATTCGAAGCCAGCTTCGGTGAAGATTTTGTCAAGGCCGAGTGCCTCCGCTTCGTTCTTAACCAGTTGTGAGCCGGGCACCACCAGCGCACGAACGCTGGGCGCCACCTTGCGCCCCTGCACCATCTCAGCCGCAGCCTTCAAATCGCTGACCCGTGCGTTGGTGCATGATCCGATGAATACGCGGTCGAGCCTGATATCTTCAATCGGGGTCCCCGGCCTCAGCGCCATATAATCGAGCGCCAATTCGACCGCACGCCGCTGCGTTGGATCATTAAAACTCGCCGGATCGGGCACCTTCGATTTGACGTCTGACACCATTCCAGGATTGGTGCCCCAGGTGACCTGCGGGGCGAAGCTCGGCGCCTCGAACGTCAGACTGCGGTCGAACCTGGCATCCGGATCCGAACGGAAAGCAAGCCAATGTTCGGCCAAGGCATCGAGCTGTCTGCCGGTGGGAACGAATTGCCGTCCACGCAGATAATCCACCGTCTTCTGGTCCGCGGCGACCATCCCCGCTCGCGCACCCCCTTCGATAGTCATATTGCAGACAGTCATCCGCTCTTCCATCGAGAGCGCTTCGATAGTGGACCCGCGATATTCGATTACGTACCCTGTCCCGCCGTCGGTGGTGATCCTGCCGATGATGCCGAGAATCAAATCCTTGGCGCTGACGCCCAACCCGAGCTCGCCCTCAATGCGAATTTCCATCGATTTCGGCTTCGCTTGCCACAGGCATTGAGTGGCGAGCACGTGCTCGACTTCACTGGTGCCGATACCAAATGCCAGCGCCCCCATCGCGCCGTGGGTGGCGGTATGACTGTCGCCGCAGACGATCGTCATCCCCGGCTGGCTTAGGCCCAACTCAGGTCCAATCACGTGTACGATTCCCTGCTCGCGCGAGCCGAGGTCGTAGAGGCGGACACCGAAATGGGCGCAGTTCTTCCGCATCATCTCGATCTGAAGCTTGGAATCGGGGTCGGTAATCGGCAGCGACCGATCGGTGGTTGGCACGTTATGATCCATCGTCGCAAACGTGCGGTCGGGACATCGCACCTTGCGCCCGGCCTTCATCAGTCCTTCGAAGGCTTGCGGCGAGGTCACCTCGTGCACCAAATGCAAATCGACATAAAGCAGCGCCGGCTGCCCGGCCGCCTCAAAGACCACGTGCGAATTCCAAATTTTTTCAAAAAGCGTTTGCCCCGCCATCGCGATGAAACCTGCCTCCAAAGATATACGTCATAAAGGATTAGCCGACCGCGCCGTCCCGCGTAAAGCAGTTCAGCGATCGCGTGAGCTTCCGGGAGCTGATGCGCAGTGGCGTTGGATGGCAACGGACCCCGCAGATAACCGCAGATAGCCGCGGACAACCGCACATAGATTGTTTCTTGGGTGGTCCATCGATGGTGGGTCTTTTGGGCGGGTTCCGCATGCGGTCCCAACGCGCGAAATCGACCGGCTCCTAGCCGCGTTCGATCTTGACCGCATCGGATAGCCCAAGGTCTTCGATGGCCTGTTTCAGATCGCTAATCAACTGCTGGGCCTCCGCACCCTCCAATTCGAGCGTGAAGCTTAGGCCAAGCTTCAGATTGATCCCTGCCTTGAGCTTAGGGATTAGTTTTGTTCCCAACCAGTTCCATACCTCGGGCGGGATAGCGCCAACGATGCGAATCTGCTGTCTTCCCGCACTCGCAGGCACAACCTCCACCGGTGCCTGAGGACGGGCCGGTTCCGTTGTCGCGCCGTCAGGACCATCGCCTCCGAGCACAGCCGGTGTCTCGGCCCGCAGTTTCAATGCCTTCGCCTTCGCACCCGTCAGCAGATACACATCCGGGTCGAATGCTACCTCGTCCGGAGGCATCAGCTCTTAGAACCAGATTCTGGAATACCCAGTTGCCGGATCGCCACCCGATGCGAGCCCGAATTCGCCATTGGTTACAAATTCCGGGATCCATTGCCGCAAGTACAGATCGGGATCGACCAACCTATCGAGCGATCCATCAAGAAACGCTTGCCGGAGACTCTTGAGCGGCCATGCTCCCGATTCCTTGAACGCCTGCGGCCACCTGCGATCCAAGTAGCCAGCACCGACAGATGCATTGAGTAGGGACTGTGAGGTCATTGCCGCCAAAATACGCCCGCATAGTGACTTACCCGAACTTGAATGCCCTGCACCTAGGTCGATGACGCGGATGCCGTCTCCCTCCTTGCCGTCGTACAGGGCGAGATACCGATAGCTCGCCCACACCTCGTCTCTCGCGTCACTCTCTGCATCGCGAAGCTTGCTGCGAATGTCGTCTTTCTCAGAAGCATCGAAATCGCCCGCGAGAGCGCCGCTTCCGATCTCCGTTTGGACACGCTGCCATGCGAGCCAATTCTCAATTTTGTCGCGTAGCTCGCGGCCCGGCTTCCTCGCGCTCCATACTAACGATGCGGGATAAAGCCGCGGCGACTTGCCGCGCACTTTCGTCCACTCCGTGACGATGCCGCGCAAAGCTCCATCGTCGTTCCATTCCTGCGCCGGATCGATAACGACAACTCTGAGGCGGGGCGAATCCTCCACCGCGCTGCTGTCAGCCGGAAACGGTTCGACCGAAACATTCGCGTCGCGCTCGACTCCTTGCGCACCAGACTCCTGGTCGCCTTTTTGACTTCGTCTTCGTCCAGCGACGCGCGCCGATCGCTCACAACCTTCTTCAGCGTCGGCTTGAACCCGAAGCGGAAGCCGTCCGTGCCGACCTTACGGATGTAAAACCCTTTCGTCTCGAGCGCATGCGCCGCATTGTCGATCGAGGTCGTATCAATCTCAGGTTCTCCGAGTGCAAAGCGAAGTTCGGGCAGGTGCGCAGTCTGATCACTCTGGCCGCCTGACGACTCGAACAGGATCGCGGTCCCCACTCTCCGATGGATGTCCTTGAGCGGCCCTTTCGCAGTGTCAGCGTCGAGCGCCGCAGCTTTGTTCCGATCGCCCGCGATATCGCTGTCGATACCGGGATCGAGACGCATTTCTCCCAACTGGCCCAACACCACGGCGCGGAACGACGGCACCTCGAGCGGCGCCGAGCCCAGCGTTATCAGCGCTTCGCGGCGCGCCTCCCGATGCTCTTTGCTGAACACCACAGAGATCCACTGCGCGAACATCGCGAGCGTTCCACGCGTCTGCTGGAACTGCGATAGCGATCGCCATTTCCGTTGGAACACCGTCAGTGTTGCAGGATGAAATGGATAGCAAGCTTCGAACCTTGATCGCAGGTAGTCGCGCGCCTTGGCCTCGGTCGCCGCGCTGTCCACTGCGGTCCACTCCGGCGGAAGTTCCGCCCGATGGTCAAAGCACCAATTCGCGTAAGCCAACGCGACGGTTCTACGCACCGTTTCCTTGCCGGCATCATCGAAGAGCCTGCGACGCACTACTTCGCCAATCTTGGCTTCATCGTTGACCAGCAAATCTTTGGCGACACGCTTGACGACCTTGGTGATTCTCTCCTGCCATTTCGAGTCCCACTCGGTCATCTCGACCTGGCTACGAGGCAAGCTGATTACCGCCGCGCTACGGGTCGTGCCGGTCATCGCCACTGTGAGGTTCTGAATGAACGCGTGAAAGCTGTCCGCCTTGTCGCGATAGCGGTTGAGATAGTTCAGAACCTCGTCGAACAGAATTAGCCCCAAAGCGAAAATATTTGTTGCAAATGAGAGCGGCAGATTGAAGCAAGAGGGCCTCTGATGCGTCATTTAGAGTGCGTACCAGCGCGGCTCTAAACAACACGGGAGGCCCCCAGGATGAGGTTGA
>Ga0207416_1002490_pt1 | contig 19924 bp, 21 predicted proteins | sample PaiPotPPM11metaG_FD_184107 | JGI IMG/M metagenome (GOLD analysis project Ga0207416, IMG submission 184107) | Iron sulfur acid spring bacterial and archeal communities from Banff, Canada, to study Microbial Dark Matter (Phase II) - Paint Pots PPM... ...
CCCCTGCTCCCCGGCCCCCGCCGAACGTAGGAGGTTATTGTGCCGGGAGTCGAGGGGGGCACACCGTACCGTGCGGCGGACCTGGAGCGGTTTGCCAAGGAGCTGTTCGAGCGCGTTGGCGTGGAGCCTGGCGATGCCGCCCTGACGGCGGCCTCGCTCGTCGAGGCGAACTTGCGCGGTGTGGATACGCATGGGGTCACCCGCGTGCTGACCCAGTACGTACGTCGCATCCACCGCGGGGTGACCAGCGCCCAGACGAACGTCACGGTGGTTCGGGAGAGTCCCAGTACCGCCCTCATCGACGGTCAGAACAGCATCGGCCAGGTGGTGGCGGAGCGCGCCATGCGATTGGCCGTCCAGAAGGCGCAACAGACCGGCGCCGCATGGGTGGGCACAGCGCACTCCAACCACTTCGGGGCCGCCGCCTATTACGCCATGATGGCGGCAGAGCAGAATCTGGTCGGGATCGTCATGACCAATGGGATGCACTCGGTGGCGCCAACTGGTGGGCGCAAGCCGATGTTGGGGACCAACCCGATCGCCTTTGCCCTGCCGGCCGGCGAAGAGCCGCCGGTGGTCATCGACATGGCGACGAGCGTCGTGGCCCGTGGTCGCATCATGCTGTACTACAAGCAGGGCCTGCCGATGCCGGAAGGGTGGGCGCTCGACGCGCAGGGCCGCCCGACCACCAGCGCCGCCGACGCCCTCGACGGCACGCTCCTGCCCGTCGGCGCCTACAAAGGCTACGCGCTGGCGCTCGTCATCGACATGCTCGCCGGCGTAATGACCGGCGCCCTATTCGGCTCGCACTTCCATGGCGGCCTGGCGGATGACATGGTCCACCCAATGGACGTGGGACACCTCTTCGGCGCCCTTGATCCCGCCCGGTTCATGCCCCTGCCCGTCTTCAAGGCACGGATGGACCAGGCCATCCGCGAGCTGCGATCCTGCCCGCCGGCGGAAGGCGCCAAGGGAGTGCTCATCCCCGGCGACATCGAGCGCAAGGAGCATCAACGCCGGCTCCGCGAGGGCATCCCGCTCCCCGACGCTGTTGTCGAGGAGTTTCGGCAGTTGTCGTCGGAGTTCGGCGTCAGCATGCCGGAGCCGATGCTGCCGTAAGGGATTCGCGCTAATTGGGGGATGTTGGCTGGTGGGGGTGAGGGTCTCCCCCCCACCAGCCGGCCTCGCCAAATCGCCTCAGGCCTCCTCCGACGCAATCGTGGCGCCCACCGCCGCCCGCTCGGCACGCTTCCGAGCCGGTGACGTACGGACCGTGGGGATCTTCGCCCCTTTGCTCCTTCCGGTCGGGGGACCGTTATGTACGGCGCCGTTGGTAGTCGCGCCGTCCGCTGATGGCAATGGACTCGCTTCCGCCTCGGTAGTGACCTGACGGCGAGACCTCTTGCCGGCAATGATGGCGCCATCGGACGCAACTGCCGCTCCCTCGCCCTTGCTCGCCGTCCGCGACCGGCGGCGCCCAGTCGCCACGCTTGCCGATTTCCGTCCTTTGGCACTTGTCGCGGTAGCCGCGGCCTTTTCCGCGCCGCCATCCTCCAGGTTGGCGAGGTCGTTGGTAGCGAAGCGGCATTTCGGGTAGGTAGAGCAGCCAAAGAAGGCGTTCCCCTTGTTGCGCCCGCGGGAGGCGACGCGCTTGACCAACTCACCCTTGCCGCAGCGCGGACAGCGCACACCCGTCGGCTCCGGGGGTGGCGCCGCTGCCGCGGACGCGTCGCGCCTGATGTAGCGGCAGGCCGGGTAGCCGGAGCAGGCCACGAACGTGCCGAACCGGCTGCGACGCTCGACCAGGGGCTTGCCGCAGTCGGGACAGTTCTCTCCGACTTCGACCGCCGGCGGCTTCTCGATCTTGACGTGAGGCACGTCCTGCTTGGCGAGGAGATCGGTCGAAAATGGACCATAGAAGTCGGCCAGGAGCTGGCGCCAGGGCCGCTGGCCGGAGGCAATGTCGTCCAGGTGGTCTTCCATTTCGGACGTGAAGCCGGCATCCACGACGTTGCCGAAGTGCTCGACGAGGAAGTCGTTGGTGGCGAAGCCCAGCGGAGTCGGGATGAGCGTCTTAGCCTGCTTCTCGATGTATCCCCGTTCCTGGATAGTGCTCAGGATTTGGGCATAGGTGGATGGGCGGCCAATACCGAGCTGTTCCAACAGACGGACGAGCGACGCCTCATTGAAACGGGGAGGCGGCTCCGTGAAGTGCTGCTCGGGCAGCGGCGCAACCAGGTCCAGCGCCTCGCCCGCTGCCAGCGGCGGAAGGGCCGAGTTCTGGCCTTCGGCGCCCTCCTCGCGCGGCTCCTCCGCCTGCTCGTCGGCGTTGATGCCGTACACCGCCAGGTAGCCCGGCGAAGTGAGCTGGGTCGCGGTGGCTCGCAGCGCATAGGGCGTCTCACCGTCGTGCCCGGCGGCTACGTCGACTGTCGTGCGAGCGTAGACGGCCGGCGCCATCTGGCAAGCGATCATGCGCTGCCAGATAAGCTGGTAGAGCCGGAACTGGTCTCCGTCGAGGAACTGGCGGACCTCATTGGGGGGCCGCTCCGGCTCCGTAGGCCGAATAGCCTCGTGCGCCTCCTGGGCGCCCTTGCTCTTGGTGCGGTAGTAGACCGGCTTGTCCGCGAGATGCGCAGCCGAGAAGGCGGCCTGAATAAAGCGTCGAGCTGCCTGAATGGCCGACTCGGCCAGATTGACCGAGTCGGTGCGCATGTAGGTGATCAGACCAACATGACCCTGGCTTCCCAGAGCAACGCCTTCGTAGAGCTGCTGCGCCACCGTCATGGTGCGCTTGGCCGACATGCCCAGGCGATGAGAAGCGGCCTGTTGCAAGGTCGAGGTGGTGAACGGCGGCGGCGGATTGCGACGCACCGGCTTGGTGGCCACGTCTTTCACGGCAAAGCTGGAGCGCCTCAGGTCGTCCACGATCGCGGCGGCCTGCTCCTGGTTTCCAAGTTCCGGCTTCTTGCCACGCACTTGAACCAGACGCGACCGGAACGGGTCGGTCGGTGGCACGAGCTTGCGCAGATCCGCGTCGATGCTCCAGTACTCCACCGGGACGAAGGCCTGGATCTCGCGCTCGCGATCGCAGATGAGGCGGACGGCAACCGATTGCACACGGCCGGCGGAGATGCCGGACTGCACCTTGCGCCAAAGCAACGGTGAAAGGCTATAGCCAACCAGGCGATCAAGCACCCGGCGGGCCTGCTGCGCATCGATGAGCGAGCGATTCAGCGGTTGCGGATGACGCAGCGCCTGCTCAATCGCCGGACGGGTAATCTCGTGGAATTCGAGACGTCGCGGCTCCCGCAACTTGAGGAGGCTGGCAATGTGCCAGGCTATCGCCTCCCCTTCTCGGTCGGGGTCGGTCGCCAGCAGCACGTCCTCCGCCGATGAGGCGGACGCGCGCAACTCCTTGAGCACCTGCGGACGACCGGAGGTGACATACTTGGGCTCGAACGTCTCGGTGTCGACGCCCAGCTCACTTTTCGGCAGGTCACGCACGTGACCCATGCTGGCCTTGACGGTGTAGTCTCGCCCGAGATACTGGCTAATCGTCTTCGCCTTGGTCGGCGACTCGACGACAATTAATGTTTTCGACATGCTCGATCCTTTGTCCGTGCAATTGCCCTGGACACTATACGGCCACGGAGGCGCGGCTGGACTATGCCCGGGAGTCTTGGCGTCCTCGGTGACCCAAGGAGGTCACCCAGAAAATACCACGGATAGCGTCCAGTGGCAGCGGCGCAATGTCATTGGACTGCGCGCGCGCCGATGCACCAATCAGTGCCATGAGTATACCCGCCCAGGAAGCGCGAATCCGCACCAGGGGGGCGGAGATCGCCGGCGGCGCGGAGCCGCTGCAAACCTGCTACACTGCCGTCGATGGCAGATATTACGTACCAGCGGCAGTTCCGCACCCCCAACAGCGAAAGCTACATCCTGATGCAGGATGGTCGGGCCTTCGGGCATTTGGATCTGCACTTCGGCTCCACGGAGGTGTCTGGTACCTTGATACTCCTGGAGGAGCAACCGGAAGACGAGTTGCTCAAGCTGGTGGAGCAACTCGATGAAGATCTCGTCGTCTCAGCCGACACGCCGCGCGAAGACTTATTGCTGACCGTGTTCAGGGGCCAAGAGATCGCCTTCTACACGGACGATCTGCAGCGCGAGGCCGGCAACAGCGGGGACAGCAACGCCCAATAGCAAGTAATCGGCTTGACCTAGGTGCGCTATACCGAAAGGTCTTCCGCTAGTTCCTCCCCGGGCCGACTGAACACGCTCATCCAAGTCGTCGCCGAATGCATGCACTGGGAAACGAGCCGGCGCACATCGGAGCCACTGCGCGGGGCCAGCACCAAGCCGGCGAGCAAACCGACGCACACGCCCAACGCCAGGAGGCTGACGTAGCCCCGAACGTGCATCGTCCCATCGGCCACCTGCCACGCTCCTTTGCGCTGTGTCGTATGCATGCTAACACACGTCCCGCGGCGCCCCCTGTTGCACCGGCCACCGTGGGCGATGTCCCTGCCACCGACGTACCAGCCGGGGTGACGGGGCGATGAGGCGGGGGGCGACTAGGCGCAAGGGCGAACCGGGGAGGGAATCTCGACATGCAGGACGGAGAGATGATCCCGTCTCGCCTCCGTCTTCTCAATCCTCAGTCGCCTCATCGCCCCCTCGCCTCATCGCCCCGGCTGGCCTAACCCCGGCGAAGCGGGTATCCTGCGGCGATGTTGGAAATTGCGCTCGGAATTGAAGAGGGGCGGCGCCACGTCCTTCGCCGTCCCCGACTGGAGGAGACGCCGGTCAGCCCGATGGTGCAGGCTATCTACCGATCTCTATTCGGTCAGGAATTGACTCTGGCGCAGGCCGCCAGCCGCCTCGTCGCGGGGGTGAGGGACGGAGGCGACGGGGCCATCCGGCGCTATGCCGAAGCGTTCGGCGACAACCTTCCGGCACGATTCCGCATACCCGATGAGGAGAGCAGCGCGGCTGTCGAGACTATCCCGCGACCGCTGCGTCAGGCGCTGGAAACCGCCGCTGATCGCATCCGCGCCTATCACATGAAACAGCGCCGGGCCGGCATCCTCGACCTCGACAGCGGCGCCGTCCTCGGTCAGCTCGTGCGACCAATCGAGCAGGTGGGCCTGTACGCCCCGGGCGGCATGGCCGCCTACCCCTCGTCGGTGCTCATGGCAGCCATCCCAGCGCGTGTGGCCGGCTGCCGGCGTATCGTGCTCGCCTCCCCCTTGCGGCGAGAGCCGGCCCAGCGGGCTGCCATGCTTGCCGCCGCTCGCATCGCCGGCGTGGACGAGATCTACCAGATTGGTGGCGCGCCGGCCATCGCGGCGCTCGCCTACGGCACCGAGTCCATCAGCCCGGTCGACAAGATCGTGGGGCCTGGCAACGCTATCGTCGTGCTCGCCATGCGCGAGGTGTTCGGGCAGGTCGGCATCGGTTCGCTGCCGGGGCCGAGCGAGGCGCTCATCATCGCCGACGAGGCCGCGCCGGTCCCGTTCGTCGCCGCGGACATGCTCGCCCAACCCGAACACGGCCCCAACGGAGTGACCGCGCTGCTGACTCCCTCTACCGAGTACGCGCGTGCCGTGGATACTGAGATGGAGCGTCAGGTCGCTGCGCTGCCTCGTGCCGACATCATTCGCGCCGCCTTCGCCGTGGCAGGCGGCGCGGTGGTCACCACATCGGTGGAGGAGGCCATCGAAGAGGCCAACCGCTTCGCGCCAGAGCATTTGCAGCTCTGCGTGGCCCACGCGATGGCGCGTCTGCCAGCGATCCGGGCGGCCGGGGCGGTCTTCGTCGGCCCGTACAGCCCAATCCCGCTCGGCGACTACGCGGCGGGGACCAACCACATCCTGCCGGTGCTTCGCATGGCCCGCTTCAGCTCGCCGCTGGGAGTAGACGACTTTGTCGTGCGCACCAGCGTGGTACATTTCGGCCCCGACCAACTAATCGAGTTGGCGCCGACCGTTATCGCCCTCGCGGAGGCGGAGGGATTCGAGGCGCACGCCGCCGCCGTACGCGCCCGGCTTGAGAATGGCGGGACGAACGATGGATGATGTCGTCATGGCGATGTCCTTGCCCGCCTCCGGAACGAAAGGGACGCGATAACCGTGGACATTGCCCAACGTACCGGCTCCTGTGAGCGGCGAACAGGCGAGACGAGCGTGCGCGTACGGATTGCTCTCGACGGCGCCGGGCAGCACGAGATTCAGACCGGCGTCCTGTTCCTCGACCACATGCTCACGCACATCGCCCGCCACGGCCTGTTCGACCTCAACGTGCAGGGCGAGGGGGACATCGCCATGGATGCGCACCATACGGTGGAGGACGTTGGTATCGCTTTGGGTCGCGCCTTGCTGGAAGCGCTCGGCGACGCTCGCGGCATCGTGCGGATGGCGCACGCCGAAGTGCCGATGGACGAAGCGCTGGTCGTAGTCTCGGTCGACCTCAGCGGCCGGCCCTATCCGGTCGTCGATTTCGGGCCGGCCGTCACCGGCCAGGTCGGCGACATGGAGGCTGACCTGGCGCGCCACTTCCTGGAGAGCCTGGCGTTGGAAGCCCGCTGCAACCTGCACTTGCGCGTCCTCCGTGGGCGAAACGCCCACCACATCGTCGAGGCAGGCTTCAAGGCGGTAGGGAGAGCGCTGGATGCGGCCACCCGACGGGATGAGCGGCTTGGAGAGGCCATTCCCAGCACCAAAGGCACGCTGCGCTAGCAATATCTCTGGCAGAAAGTTAATCCAATGAGCGCTGAAACCCTCCCCTTGTCCGGCAGGGTCGCCCTCGTGACCGGCGCGTCGCGCGGCATCGGCCGCGCTATCGCCATCCGGCTGGCTCGCGACGGCGCCCGCGTCGGGCTGAATTACCACAGCAACGCGGCAGCAGCGCAGGAGACGGCCGACGCAATACGCACCGACGGGGGTGAGGCGCTGTTGTTGCCGGCCGACGTGGCCGACCGTACAGCCGTCGATGCCATGATCGCCACGCTGGTAAAGACCTGGTGCCGGCTGGACATTCTGGTCAACAATGCCGGCATCACTCGCGACGCCCTCCTCCTCCGCATGAGCGAGGACAACTGGGACGCCGTGCTCTCGACCAACCTGCGCGGCGCGTTCCTATGCTCCAAGACCGCGGTCCGCCACATGCTGCGCAGGGGCGGGCGGATCGTCAACGTCAGTTCCGTCGTTGGTCAGGCGGGCAATCCCGGCCAGACCAACTACTCCGCGGCCAAGGCCGGCCTGCTCGGGCTGACCATGTCGCTGGCCCGCGAGGTCGCGAGCCGCGACATCACCGTCAACGCCGTGGCGCCGGGCTACATCGCCACGGATATGACCGTCGCGCTCAGCACCGACCAGACCGAACGTCTGCTGAAGATGATCCCCCTAGGGCGACTGGGCAACCCCGAGGAGGTCGCGGAGGCCGTCGCCTTTCTGGTCTCTGATCGCGCCGGCTACATCACCGGCCAGACGCTGCGCATCGACGGCGGCATGGTGATGGGATGAGCGACGGCTCCACCGAGCGACGCTGGGTAGGTCGCACGCCGACCACCATCCGCGGCAACCGCTGCTTCGCCTGCGGACCACTTAACGGTCGCGGCCTACACCTCGACATAAAGCACGACGGCGCCGTAACGTTTGCCGACTTCACGCCGGATGAGGATTGGCAAGGTGTGGAAGGCATCGTCCACGGCGGCCTCGTGGCGACCGTGCTGGACGAGGTCATGGCCTGGGAGCTGTACGGCTTCGACGAAGTTGCCGTCACCGCCCGAATGGAAGTGACCTACCGCAAGCCCGTCCCCACCGGCCAGCCCCTGCGCGCGACGGCGCAGCTCGTCGAGAATCGGGGCCGCGCCAAGCGGCTGCGCGGCGAGATCCGCGACGGCAGCGGCGAGACCCTGGCGTCGGCGGACGCACTATTCGTGGCTGTCCCCAAGGCGCGCGAAGCCGAGTGGCGGCGTCGGTATCCGGAGGACTGACCGCTCCTCGCGACGTTGGGCAAGCACTGGTGGGGAATAGTCGCGACCAGTAAGGGCGCAAACGTGGAGCTGAGTCTATCGCTTCAGGTCGATTCCTGGAAAAGCAGAAGCCGCCCGGAGGCGGCTTCGCGCCCAGCTCCCGAAGGCTTTTATGCTCTTGTTCTTGTGTACGTACTCGTGGTGGGCATTAAGGAAGTCGCCATGACAGAGGACCAGATCCACAACCGGGTACTCGCTCTCGACAGTGCCTGCAGGGTAGCGCCCGAACACGTAATAGATGCGGCGTCCGTTGTGGAAGCCAGTGGGAACCTGACAGTTGGCATCGTAGTTCGCCTCGCGCACTGGCCAGGCCAAGCCTTTCACCTCGTAACCCTCTGGAACCTGTACTAACGGAAAGCCCGGATAGACGTTCCGACGTCCCAGGTCGTAGAGGACGGCCGCATCTGTAAGCCGATCCGCGAACCAATTCTGGAAGTGATATTCCTTGTCTCTGGCGCTCACGCGCCGAACGAGCACTCGATTCGCCATTGCTCGCCGACAAGCGAGGAATATCTCAACGCACCGTGTAGCATCGTTTGACGTCATGCCACGCCATGATCCGCCTGTCGCGAAAGTCCCTGGCGGTCCAGAACGGCGCAGATCCGGCCTATCGCCAATTCAATGGCCGCCCTGCACGCCGCGAGACTTGTCACGGATGTCGTACGCGCGCCCTGCTGAGAGAGGGACTTCACCACCTGCGCCATAACAACCATACGAACGTCGTTGCGGCTGAGTTGGCGGCCCCTAGCCGTAAACCGGTCCACCTGGCCCTCCCCTGACACGATAGCATCAGAAACGGCGCGGTCACTCGTGATGTGCAACACCAGACGTTCCTCGTATCGACGACAGACAATGATCATATCCAGCGTAATGGGATCATTAGCCTGCTGCTTGGGCGTAGCACCGGTCATGTCGGCCTTAATGCGATGCGTCGCCACGACGATGAATCCCGCACCCACGAGCGCGTCGAGAACAGCCTGCCATCCCTCGTCACGCGAGTGATTGTAGGTGAAGATGAGTAATCCATCACACTTGAGAATGCGATGGCACTCAAGGAAAACCTCGAGAAGTCGACCGGTGAACTGCACTGGATCTGAAGACTGTACTTCGTTGGCAGACCTTGTACTGACGACTACATCCCTACTTCTTGAACCCAGAACGTATTGTTGCCATATGTGAAAGAAATCGGCAAGCTCAGAGTAATGCACATTATCAAAAAATGGAGGGTCGGTTACTACAAGATCGACGCTTTCACTCGGTAGATCCGTACGAGCAGAGGCGCCGCAAGACAAATAGAGTCTTTCACCCTTATCAAATTCGCTGTAACAGCCTGCCACATGATGTCCGAGCGGAAATGAGATATCGTACACCCTATAACTGGATTGCCTATCAGTAGTGTTGGCCAGCCGGACCTCAAAGGGAGCCTGTGAGTAGTCTAGCGCGCGCAGGAGGCGGCTACGGAAGAGTGTGGAAAAGGATCCTGAGCTCCTTGGTGTTCCCCAAAGATTAGCTTCAATCGGCATGCACTCGGGTTTCAAGATGTGATGCGCAAACATATGTCGCACCGCCCCGGTACCCTCACCCTTGTACGAGGCGAACATGTTATTGAATTCAAGCGTGCCTGAGAAGAGACAGGTGAACAGCTCTCGTAGCGCTGGATCATCAACACTCCTGATCCGCTCCGCGAGTAGACTCAGGCCGAGCAACTGACGGCCGTTGAACAACTCATGCCAATGACGGTAGTTGTAGTTAAGGATTTGGTCCGTGTTGTGCCCGCCCTGAATCGGAGCGATCGGGTATGGATCCGCACACACAGCGAGCCTTTTGACCGCGTCGGCGTAGCTTGCCTCGTCGTCTGCAGTCGCGCGAAGGTATGCCTTGGAACCGTCCGCCATCAATACAAGCTTGGCGTACAGGCGATAATCTGGCGGTCCACTCCGCCGCCGGACGGCCTCTGCGATTGGAAACGTGTAGGTACAGCTCGGACAGACTGCCTTGGCGCCGTGCGCCGGACCGGCTCGCACGTCAAACCACTTCCCGCAGCTCGTACAGGTCGTGCAGTCTGAGTCGTAGCGAACCACTTCTATTGCTCCGCAGGCTGGGCATGCGGCACGAGCTTTGGGATACCTTTGGGGATAGGCATGCCGTGCGAAGAGATAAGTACTAAATAGGTCGACCCGGCCTGAGCAACTGGGACACCAAAGCGTCATTACCCAGAAAAAGTAAAGAACATCCGCCGTTTCGCCGTCGTCTAAGCGAGTGTGATAGAGGCGCCGGATTGAGGGAGCAACGTCGCGCTCGATCTCGTGAAATGTTTCCACGACCCGTTCACGCGAGTGCTTCGTCAGGGCGTTCTTTGCTGCGAAGTAGGCCACGGGATTGATGTCACGCCCGATAGCTCTCGCCCCAAGCTTGAGCGTCTCACCTACCGTCGTGCCACTACCCATGAACGGATCAAAAACTACCGCATCCGGAAAATGCAGCGGTTGATAGAACGCCTGAAGCAGGTTTGAAGCATCAGCCGTGAGACCGCCTAACACAATTGCGCGAAACACCGAACCAAGACGCTGTGCCCACCACTTGTGTACGTGTTAGATGGGGCGGTTGATCTCCTTGCGCCAGCTCTCGAGTTCCGCGATTTCGCTCAGGTACTCGAACGGGAATGCTGGATCCTCCAGCGCGCGGGGGAGGGATGTCACGGCCCCATCAACCGGCGCGTCGAGAATCGGCAAGGTCATCTGCCCGCGGTTTCTCCCGGTCGGACGACGCATCACAACCCCTTGCTCGATGACGGACGTATCGTAGCACTTGCCCGCGTGTTCCTGTTGGAATTTCGTCTTCCTCAGGCGGTATCACTGTATGGCCATACACCGGTCTTTAGCACCCTGGGTTGGACGCCGAGCCTACGGACCGGCCGCTGCGTGCTATCTTCTGGGTTCGAAGCATGCGACTCGCCATGCCAATGCCCAACGCCGGCCTGGCCTGTTCGCCCACGGGACCACTCGAGATGGAGAAAAGCGCAATGAAAGTCGCCGCCGCCGTAGCAGAAATCCTCAAGCGCGAGGGCGTGTCATTCCTGATCGGCTACCCCGTCAACCCCATCATCGAGGCGGCGGCCGCGGCCGACATCCGCACGATTATCGTCCGCCAGGAGCGGACGGGGCTGCATATGGCGGACGCCGTGGGGCGCGTCTCTTCCGGCGAGCGCGTCGGCGTGTTTGCCATGCAACACGGTCCCGGCACGGAGAACGCCTTCGGCGGCGTCGCGCAGGCTTATGGCGATTCGGCGCCGATCGTCGTGCTGCCTGCCGGCTACTCGCGGCGGCTGACCAACGTGCCGCCGAACTTCAACGCCTTCCTGAACTACCAGCACGTCACCAAGTCGATCGAGCAGGTCACGCTCGCCGATGCTGTGCCGGATGCCCTCCGGCGTGCCTTCACCCAGGTACGCAACGGCCGGCCCCGCCCCGTGCTGGTGGAGATCCCGTCCGACGTCTTCGGCGAGGAGATCGCGGAGCCGCTGGACTACCGCCCGACCATGCGGCTGCGCAGCGGTCCCGACCCGCAAGCCGTGGCCGAGGTGGCGCGCGTGCTGGTGCAGGCGGAGCGCCCGGTCATCTATGCCGGACAGGGAGTCCACTACGCCCGCGCCTGGCAGCCCTTGCGCGAGCTGGCGGAACTTCTGGAAGCGCCCGTGACGACCAGCCTCCAGGGAAAGAGCGCCTTCCCCGAATCACACCCGCTCGCCCTCGGTTCCGGCGGCGCGGCCATACCGAAAGCCGTCCACCACTTCCTGGCGCACGCCGACGTGATCTTCGGCATCGGCTGCAGCTTTACGACGACCAACTTCGGGGTGAGTATGCCCAAGGGAAAGACCATCATCCACGCCACGCTCGACCCGGCGGACATCAACAAGGACCTGCGCTGCGAGTATGGCCTCATCGGCGATGCGGACCTTACCTTGCAGGCGGTGGTCGCGGCGGTCAAAGAGGAGCTCGGCGGCAAGCGGCGTGGTCGCGCCACTGGGATAGCGCAGGAGATCGCGTCAGTGCGGGACGAGTGGCTGCAAAGCTGGATGCCCAAGCTGACGTCGAACGAGACGCCGCTCACGCCCTACCGCGTGATCTGGGACCTCCTGCATACCGTCGACGTGCGGAACACCATCATCACCCACGACGCCGGCAGTCCACGCGACCAGCTCTCACCCTTCTGGTTGGCCGAAGAGCCGTTGTCGTACCTCGGCTGGGGCAAGACGACGCAGCTCGGCTACGGCCTGGGACTAGCGATGGGCGCCAAACTCGCCCGACCCGACAAGCTGTGCATCAACGTCTGGGGGGACGCCGCTATCGGCTTCACCGGCATGGACTTCGAGACTGCCGCGCGCGAGCGCATCCCCATCCTCTCCGTACTCTTCAATAACTTCTCCATGGCCATCGAGCTGGCCGTCATGCCCGTTGCCACGGCCAAGTTCCGCAGCACCGACATTAGCGGCAACTACGCCGACTTTGCGAGAGCGCTGGGCGGCTACGGCGAACGCGTGACCGAGCCTGGCGAGATCATCCCCGCCATTCGCCGCGCCGTCCAGCAGACGGAGGATGGTAAGCCGGCCTTGCTGGAGTTCATCACGGCCAAAGAGACCACCACCTCGCGGTACCGGTGAGGCGACGGTCGGGTTGGCCGAAGCCAGCAACTTGTGCAGACCAGCAGCCAGAGCCACCGCTGGTCCGATCAGCGCACCGCCATCTTGAAGGTGCTCAACCCAGCCATCGACGGCCAGCGGCAAGTCCGCGACGCGGTCAACAGCGTGAAGTCGCAGGTGCTGGCGACACAATGAGCGCGGGATTCGGAGAAGACGATGGTGACGCGGGAGACTCTACTGGAAAAGCGTGACGCCATCCTCCAGACGGCGGCGCGGCACGGGGCGTCGAACGTGCGCCTCTTTGGCTCAGTGGCGCGAGGGGACACGGTCCCCGAGAGTGACGTCGACTTCCTCGTAGATTTGGAGCCAGGCCGCGCCTTGCTTGACCTGGGCGGACTCCTGATGGACCTGGAGGATCTTCTCGGTTGCTCAGTGGATGTGGCCATTGAGCGCGCTTTGCGCTCGCGCGTCAAGGAGGAGGCGTTGCGGGATGCGGTGCCGCTGTGAGAGTCACCCGCCGCTAAAGCAGCGGGCTAAGATTACAAAGCCGTCTGAAGCCGGCTAGGCACGCCACATACGGAGAATTCTGGCATTCTGGCCATATTATTACCGCGATAGTCGTTATCGAGCCGCCTCTAGGCGGCTTTGTACTGTTAGCCCGCTGCTTTAGCGGGGGGTGAAACCACGAGCAGCGACGTTGTTTTCCGTTCTCCATCAGGATCGCACCCGTCGTGTTAGTTCGCTCAGGGCGGTCCGATCGCACCGAGGTGCTCGAGCGCCAGCCGGACCGTCGCGTTGGGGTCAAAACCCATATTGGCCAAGGAAGCATAGGTGGGCTCGATCTGCGGACGCAACAGCTTGCCGCGCTCCGGGTCCTCCGGGAACAGCCGGCTCCACTTGTAGGAGATCGAGCCTCCCAGGCCGGAATGGTCCAGTCGGTACGGCAGGCTGTCGATGAAGCAGTTCCCCGCCTGGGCCGAAGGCACATCGATGAGCACCGCGCCGTGCTTGACCAGCATGGCGGCCACGTCGAATCCGGCGCTGTAGGTGCGAGCGGAGCAGCTCGTGTCCGGTGAGGCCGTCCGCTGGCATCGCGGCCAGGGTGTGCGCCACCCGCCGATGAAAGGCGACCGGCCCGCCCCCGGACGAGTAAGGGTCGGGGTGAGACTCGACTAGAAGACGGGTGAGCTATTGCACGTCGGCGCGCGCGGCCTGCTGCGAAAGCTGTTTCATCGTCCTCCTCAGGCGACCCGTAGATAGCGAGGCGCCACGGGCGCGTACACCACTCCGTTTGGTCGATTGACCACGCCGCGGCTCCCCCGTTATTCTAGGGATCGTCACCGTAGACCCAATGAGGATAGCGACACTAACATGCTGATTCGCACCCGCTAGACGCCCGTTCGCGTCCAGGGGATGCCGGCCTTCGAGCCGGCAGTGCAGCACCATCTGTTGTATCGCCAGTCGTCTCCTGAACGCCGTGGGCGCAGCACGCTCACGGCGGTCTTTGTCGGCGAGACACCCTGAGCGACATGTACATCGTCGACATCGCAGGAGGATGCAACAGCAATGTCGCCAAGTATCGCGGACCCGGGGTTTCATGAGGCGCCGCGCGCACAACAGGTAGTCGCCGTGGGCGAACCGGAAACGCGGTTTCAGGATGGCAATATCTCCGATGTCGTGCGCGTTGGCGCCACCGTGCGGCGCGCCCCCGGCGCCTGGACGCCGGCAGTGCATGCGCTCCTGCGCCATCTGGAGGCGGCCGGCTTCGATGGCGCGCCGCGTACCCTCGGGTTTGACGATCGGGGACGCGAAGTGCTCACCTTCATCGAAGGCGTCACCGTCCCCGCTTCCCTCGAAGGCTACCGGTCCGATCATGTGCTGGTCGAGGCGGCCCGGCTCCTCCGTCGCTATCACGACGCGACCGCCACATTCGTTCCGCCGCCTGGCGCGGTCTAGAACTTCCAGGTCGGCGCCCCACCGGGGGGCGGGATCATTTGTCATAATGATGTGGCGCCCTGGAACACGGTGGTGAGGGACGGCCACCCGCTCGCCTTCATCGATTTCGACTACGCCTCCCCTGGGACGAGGGTCTGGGATATCGCCTACGCCCTCTGGCGCTACGTACCGCTCTACGACGGCGAGGAACACGGCCCGCCGGCTGAGCAGGCCCGGCGGATGCTGCTCTTCTGCGACGTCTACGGCCTGGCGGATCGTCGCGATCTGCTGCCCAGCATCCAGCACCGCATGACGGTCAGCTACGCCACCATTGCCGCGGCGGCCGCGGACGGGACACCTGCATTCGTCGCAATGTGGCGGGACGGCCACGGCGAGGGGATCGTGCGGGACCTGGCACACCTCCGCCGACACTGGACCGAATTCGATCAATGCCTTGATGGGTGAGTGGTCGCGCAAGTTAGGAAGGGCATGATATGGATACCGACCAGGCGGCAGCGTTCAACCGGCAGGGATGGGATTCCATCCGGAAGCAGCGCGATGCCGGGCTGATCCAGAAGCACCACGACGTGGCAACGGACATCCTGTCCGGCAAGAGCTGCCTGTCGCCGAGCGGCGGGAGCTCCTTGGCGACATCGCCGGAAAACGACTGCTCGATCCTTGCTGAGCTGACGGGTTCGAGCTGCGACGGTTGATGACGAATAGCTCAGCAGCCGTGCCTCCAGAGGGAAGGAGCGATGACACCCTGGTGCGGACAACAAGCATGCAGCGGCGCGCCTTGTGGCGCAATCGGGACTTTGTGCTGCTCTGGAGCGGGCAGGCAGTCTCAGTGCTGGGCACCCAGGTCTCCACGCTCGCGCTGCCATTGCTGGTGCTCGCCCTCACCGGTTCGCCGGCGCAGGCCGGCCTCGTTGCCGCCAGCCAGACGCTGCCCTACGTGCTGTTCAGCCTCCCGGCCGGTGCCCTCATCGATCGCTGGAACCGCAAGATGGTGATGATAGGGTGTGACGTGGCGCGCTTCCTTGCGCTGGGCTCGCTTCCATTAGCGGCCGTGCTGGCTCGGGTCACCGTGATCCAGCTCTATGTGGTCGCCGCGGTCGCTGGCACCGCATATGTCTTCTTCAGCGTGGCCGAAGTCTCCTCCTTGGCCCGCGTCGTCACACCAGCCCAGTTGCCCCAGGCCACGGCCGCCAACGCGACGGTTGGCTCGGCGGCGACGCTGCTCGGGCCAGGGCTGGGAGGACTGATAATGAGCCTCGCCCGATCCATACTCGTCGGGGCGGTGCTGGCTTACCTTGTGGACAGCGCGTCCTACCTGGTTTCCGCGATCTCCCTCAAGCTCATGCGCACGCCATTTCAGGCAGAGCGCGTCGCTGCCGAGAGGACATCAGTGACCGCCGATGTCATCGAAGGTCTCCGATTCCTCTGGGAACATCGTCAGCTCCGTGCGCTGGCCATGCTCAACCTGGGCACTAACGTCTTCCTGGCACCCCTGGACCTGGCGGTCATCGTGCTGGCCCGTGGAGCCCTCCACGCCGACGTGCGCACCATTGGCCTGGTGTTCAGTATCGGCAGCGCGGGTGACCTCGCGGGCGCGATCATCGCTCCCTGGTGCAGGGCCAGGATGTCCTTCCGCCGAGCCGTCGTCGGCGCCATCGCATTCGAGGCGCTCGCGATGCCCCTCCTCGCATTGGCCACATCGCCGCCACTGTTGATTGTGGGCTGGGGCATCTTGGCGCTGGCCGGTGCAGTCTACAACGTGGCGTCCCAATCGTACCGGCTCGCGCTCCTGCCGGACGCCGTGCAAGGACGCGTCAACAGCGTGACCCTGTTGTTAGGACAAAGGGGTGTGCCGCCGGCAATGGCTGCCGGTGGGCTGCTGCTCGCGGCCATCGGGCCACGCGCCGAACTGTGGCTTATCGCGTTGGGCATGGGAGTGAGCGCTGTTGTGGTAGGTTTCGCGAGGACAGACGTGGCGTCACGCTGAGCCAGAGCAACTGTGGTCTACCGCTAATTTAGGCTCTTCGGCGCTGCAAGGTCCACGAACGCGGTTCGATGTCACGGACTTGTAATCTCGATGGCACCTTGTGAGACGGAGCTGTCCGGGCATAAGAGGGCAGTCCTGGGTACCATCCCATGGATGACATTCAAACCGGCCGTGACAGAGGACCGCTGAAATCGACGAATAGATGCACGAGTGTCACCAAGCAATTCGTACTGTGCTGAAAATGGGCGCTATGGTGTGTATGAGGATGCGAACATAACGCACTGTCTGGCGCAAAGGGTGTCTGCTCTACGGTCCGATTTCTCCTCCTCGCCAACGCCTCGTAAACGGCAGCCACCGCCTTTTCGACTGGCGCCACAATCACGTACCCAACCATAATGCCGTGATCCTGGCTGCGGGAATACTTCCCGCTTACGAAGTCTAGCACCCCCTCTTCGACGTACTTCCCGGCCAGAGAATCGCCAGTCCCTCGCAGCCTCTTCGCCTCGACAGCAAGGTATCGGTCGTTGCGTAACGGAAATTGAATCCATCGGAACTTGATGTCGATTTCGCCGGTCTTACTCGGATCGGCTGGATCGCTTGGCGTGCCGACACGGTAGTCGACCAGCAGTATGCTGCTCGTATCAGCCCGCTGCACGGCCTCCATCTCATGGCATAGGTGGTAGGTGATTTGGTTTTCGCTCAGATCAGGGGTCACGATGCCGTTAGGACGCAGGCGGGAGGCCCCTTCCACCAGCAGCGTTAGGGCTGCACGGACATAGAGCGTAGGAAAGCGTAGGAATCGGGAGTCCGGGCTTGCCAATCCCTGCTCCGGTCCCGCTAGGCATGTACCGCGGCCTCCATATGCTCGCGTACAACGGCGTCTGCGTCGTTAAGTGCGGCCGCTTCCGTCCATAGCCGACGTTCAGCCGGCTTGATGATCCAAAAAGACTGGCCGTCATAGACACGGAGGTCCCGTTGAACATACAAATTCTGCGCAACCTCGGCCCTCAGATCCTGGGCAATCCCGTTGAGGATTCCATCTGCTCCCGTCACCTCGACTTCCCGCATCAGATCACCACCGGTCCGAGCGCCGACAGTGAAGCGAAAGGCGTTGATTGGCGAATCATTCGCAACGAGTATAGAGGTAGTAAGTTCGAGGCCGCCATAGCGGAGAATGCCATCTAGCTGCCTGGAGAGCTGACGGGCGTAAGCATGGAGTTGCGCCAAGTCGGGCCTGCCAAAAGTTGCCGACGCTTGTCCTTTGGCTCTCCGTAGGAACGGACGAATAGTATACCGGATTGTGTCCTCTATGAGGGTGACCTCTGAAGGCGAGAGATCGTAGAGGCCGAATATCTCCTGATCTAACTCATCCTCGGTGTCGGGAATACGCGCTGCGAGCGAATCGGCCGCGTTTGGCCGGCAGTGTAGGCGCAGCCACTCTTCGCGCGCCAGCACAGCCGCCCACCCTGTCTCGGCGCCTCCATCCGCAACGGATCTCGGCAACGGGATATTGAGCCAGTCCTGAACCTCGATGAGGCGGCGGTCCCAACCAAAGGCAGGACTCAGCATGAAGGCCAAATAGAGCACCATCTTGGAATTGAGGACAGCATTCAGGCGACGCGCCAGCCACACTGGGGCATCTGCAAAGGACATACCATAGTACGTCTGATCGAACACGAGATGGGTTCTTGTGTGCGAGGTCTCTGCGAAAGCGACGCAACAACGCTCACCACGTAGCGAGCGGAAAGCGAGTAGCACGGGCAGCTTTAGGCGAAGACGATTGCTGCGTGAGGCAACGGTTGGTCGCTCGAAGAGGCTGAGTCCCGAGACGTCGATGTGATACCGATCGGCCGAACTGGATGCCACAAACGGCGACCCAACGAGCGACAATGCCGACTTCTGCCTGCCCTTCCCGAACGTGACGCCTCGACCCCGATCTCTCCTCTGGAGTATCATTGCATCGGAGAGCACCTGGTCCAGCGAAGGAAGCTCTTGCAATCGGCTAAGTAGGCGAGAGTCGCACGGTGTACCACGAAAGGCGGATTTCCATAGGAATGGGTCAGACCGCAAGTCGTGCTGCGGTAACGTCTGAACGTCCACCGAAGTCACGATTATCGCGTCGCGACGACTGGCCTCCGGATATCACTTCGGAGTGACATATAGCACAACGTTGTCGTCACTAGGATGGCTCACAGAGAACAGGAGGACTGACGCGGGCAGCCGTGTCGAAGACTCGCCACTAAAAAGCATGTCTTCGCTTACAAGGTCCGACAGGTTTACCACACTCGATACAGTATTCTCATGAAGAAACGTACGAAGCCAGCGATGCCCCTTATCTGACTCCTGATAGAACAGACGGCTACCAATCACCATCCCAATCATAGTTGTGGGATTTACAAAATCTCGAACACGGAGCAAAAAACCCTGATCTGGTTTACAATCTGGAACTGTCTTGCGCCTGCAGTACTCTAGGCCCCATTGACGACCATGTTCGGAATCATCGGGGTCACGCGGCGCAGTTCGATCGTTGAGCGCCGTCCACGGTGCATTGCCAACGACGAGATCGAAGCCTCGATCTACAAAAGGTGGCCTACTGTCGAAGGGGTGTGCGGTGTTGAAGAAGTCCTGCGTCGTCAGGTTCAATACTGATTCGCTCGCACGCTCCGGCGTCACGAGCGGCGGGAAACGGAGTGCATCCGGCGGCTGCGGATCCGGGTCCAGCTCGAGGAGGGTTAGATATAGGCTGAAGGCAGCGACCTGTACTGCATCGCGGTCGATGTCGATGCCATAGATTTGGGAGCAAAGCATCTCACGAAGCTCATACCGATCGAGACGCCGGCCCATTTCGCGCTCTCGCAGCCAGACAAGGCGTCGGGATGCTTCGACCAGGAACACCCCGGAGCCACATGACGGATCCAGCACTCGGGAAGTGTGTTTCATGCCCTGCATTGACAGGCCGAGCACCAGTTCGACGAGACCTAGGCGTGTATAGTGGACGCTCCCCGCTTCGGCCGCGAGAGGATCATTAGAGTGCGCGAACATCTCGTAGATGCTGCTGATGAGCTCAACGGGGATTACATCGAACGAATATGGCCACAGCCGTAGCTGACGCGGTGGGCTGGAACGCATGTTAGCCCCATCGAGGAGGTCCCGAATCAGGTCTAAATGCTTCCACCTGCTTGTTGCGTCGGGTGGTTGGTTCGGGGTAGGGTGAGGGGAGCAACGATGCTACTTCAAGATTGGACCCTGACGGCAGATGCTCCGAACGATCGACGAGGTATGGACGCCGGAAATGCGGGCAGCA